>JAEEGL016311165.1_pt1 | contig 22897 bp, 20 predicted proteins | sample 9134231 | NCBI WGS metagenome assembly JAEEGL01 (sample SAMN16246548, study PRJNA631951) | gut metagenome | biome: gut microbiome; feature: rumen; material: fiber-attached | host: Bos | place: Iran: Karaj | collected 2018-10 | reverse complement strand
ATCTTGATGTTTAGGATCACCAATTGCACAACAAATATGTTCTTCATCAATATTCTTTTCATCTAAATTAATATACTCATTCATAGTTTACACCTCATATTCATTATATCACAAGAATATACTTTTTTTCTTACTTTTAGTAATTGCAATATTACTATTTTACGATTATTCGGGTCCAAAAGTTTTAGTCAAAAAAACATATTTTTTTGCTATTTTTTGCATTTTTTCTATTTTTTAATTTTTTTAGCCAACTAAAAACCCTTATATTTAAAGAGTTTTACGTTCAAGAACCATAACTGTTTCCACATGTTTTGTTCCTGGAAACATATTAAATATGTCCATATCTATAGTTTTATAATTTGTTAATAGTTCTACATCTCTTTTTAGAGTACTAGGATTACAAGATATATAAATTATCTTTGTTGTATTTGCTTTATTTAATATATTTATTACTTTTTTGTTTAATCCACTTCTTGGAGGATCTACAATTACTACATCGTAGTCTTTTTCTATATTGGAAGCATCACTATTTATTATTTCATAGTTTTTTATATTATTTTCTTTGATATTTTCTTTGGCACAATTAACAGAATCTTTATTTATTTCAATACCTGTTATTTTATTAGCTTTATCACTTGTATATATTCCTATACTGCCAGTACCACAGTATAAATCTAATAGATTATTACATTTTTCTATATTTGTTCTTATTTTATCATATAACTTTTGTGCGCAATTTGTATTTACTTGAAAAAAAGAGTTATTGTTTATATTATATGCTGTTTTGCCTAGATTTAATTTTATATATTTATCTCCATATAATAATCTATCGTTTTGATATATACTACTTATTTGCTTATTAGATATTAATTTGTTTAAATCATCTTTGCTTATTGTACCTTTTATATCAATTAATATATCTTTGGTCCCTTTTTTGATAGTTAATTCTGTTACATTAGTTAAATCTATTTCATTTAGAACAGGTATTATATCATTTATTTCTTTTTCTAATAAGAGACAGTTTTTTATTTCAATCAGTTCGTTTGTTTCCCTTTTGTAGAAACCTAAGTGTCCATGTGCTACGTGGAATGTTACTTTGTTTCTATAATTAGATCTATCTAAGGATATTATATTTTTATTATATTTTTTAAATAGTTTTTTTATATAGTTTTCTTTTAGTTCTTTTTCTCTTTCATATGATATATGTAATAGATCACAACCACCACATTCATTATAATATGGGCATAGTACTTGTTGATGATTATTACTTTTTTTTATTATATCTATTACTTTAGCATGGGCAGTATTTTTATTTATTTTTTCTATTTTTACTTTTACTATATCTTTCTTGATGGTTTGTGGTACAAATATTGTTTTATCCTCTATTTTAGCTATTCCATTACCTAAATGATTATCATCAATGATTGTTAATTCATATATATCGTTTACTTTCATAAAATCCCTCTTTTTAATTTTAACACAAAAAATAAAAAACACAGAATTATTTTTCTGTGTTTTATCTTAAAGTCATATTACAATATGGACATATTTTTGGAGTTCCTAATAATTCTCTACCACAATTTGGGCATTTATTATTTGCCATATTACTTGCTGTTTTATAATCTGCAACTTGTGGCTCATTATTTATCATTTGATTAGTATTATTTTGATTAATATATTGATTAATGGTTTTTTGACTAGGTGCTTGTCCTGGAGTTATATTTTGTCCAATTTGATTATTGTTATTGCTTCCTATAATTGTCGTTTTTACATATTCATCATGATAAGCTTTATCATCCTTATAACCATTTACATCTAAGGTTTGTTTCTTTTCTCTTACATATTTAATGTAAACTACTAAAGGTATTAATATTACTAATCCTAATAAAATTCCTGTTGCTATATAAGAAAATGTATAATTCGGTTTGGTAATAGATATTTCATATGTTTTTGAACTTTGCCCATCTAATGACTGAGTTATTATTTTTATTAGTGTACCGTCTTCAATGTTTTCATTTCCAGTTATTTTATATGTAGCATTTTTATCTTCCATAATAACTTTAATATTTAATTTTTTTTCTTTACCAATCACTAAGCTATATTTTTCTTTATCATAATCAAATTTAAGATTATATCCTTTTATTTTTATATCTTGTATATTAGCATTATCTCCGAGAGTTTCTCCTTCTGCTAGGCGATCTACTTTGATTTTATATACAGTCTGATTACCTTTTTCAGCAGTAACTTTTACAGTAATTATATTTTCACCATCTTTTAGATTTTTGTTACCTTCGACATTAACAGTTGAAGTACCTTTTTCTGGCGTTGCTAAAACTGTTATTTCATTGACATTGTTTAATACTTTTATGCGGTATTCTAATACAGCAGGATCAAAGATAATACCTCCTGGGTTTACTGATAATGAAGCAAGTTTTGAATTGGCATCTCTGTTATCTTCTCTAACTACAATGACACCATATGTTCTCCTTTGATTTGAACCATTACTTACTACCAGTGAATAATTGTTAACTCCAAATTTAATTGGAACATTTTTTACTTCTCCTGTTATTGTTTGAGCATTATCTTCTTTTATTCCTTCGATAGTTATTTTATCAACTGTTTTATCTAGTTTTATTACATAGCTATATACATCTTTTGAAAATTCAGGAGATAATTTTCCACTTGAAACTTTGATACCTTTTAAGAATGTACTTACTACTTTAGCATTATTATTAACAGCTCCTGCATCTATTTTAATTCTTTGACTAGCTGAAAGTATTTTACTAGTTTCATCTTCAAATTCTGCTTTAAATGATACTGTAACTGTTCCTGTTCCAGCTTTTAATGTCATTAAGTTGATTGTACCAATGTTTTTTGCTTTTCCAACTGTTATATGATTATCAATAGAAAAGTTTTGAGTAGCAAGTGAATCTTTAGATTCAATTTTATGTTCAGCAATATTTACTACGTCACTTTCAAATATATTAGCATAAATATTACATTGTATATTTACATTTGGTTTTGCTGTACTTGGGCATGATAAAGTTATGGTCATGTTCCCGTCAGCATGAACAGTTTGTGTTATAAATAATGAAAGAAAAATTCCAATTATATAAAATAGTTTTTTTCTCATAGAAACACTACTCCTATTCTATTTGATTATATCAAATAATATTAATATAGTAAATATTCTAATTAAAAAGTTATTTATTTTTCATTAAATTTTCGTCAAGTATTTTGAATATATATTACTGTTTGATACTGCTAGTTTTACTAAAACTATAATAATTATCATTTGATACGATAATATGATCTAATACTGGTATACCATTTAAAGTCCCAATTTTAATTAATGAATCGGTAAGCATTATATCTTCTTTACTTGGATATACATCTCCACTTGGATGATTATGCATACATATTATTGAAGAAGCTGATAGTCTATATGCTTCTTTAAATATTTCTCTTGGATGAACTAGACTTCTGTTTAATGTTCCTATAAATAATAGTTTTCTTTCTATTAACTCTTTTTTTGTATTTAAATATAGACAATAAAAGTGCTCTTGCATTTTGTTTTCAAATAAATATTTATTATTTTCATAGATTAGTTTTGGAGTTGTATATCTTATTCTATTTTTTGACTTTTCTTTTTTATTTATTCTTTTAGCAAGTTCTGATAATGTTAATAACTCTATTGCTTTAGTTTTCCCTATTCCTTTAATACTTATTAAAGTATTAAAACTGATATCTTTTAAATTTTCTATTCCATTTAGTTCATTTAAAGTTTTTATAGCCAGTTCATTTACATTACAGTTTTTAGTTCCTGTTTTTAAAATTATTGCTAAAAGTTCTGAATCGGATAAGTTTTCTCTTCCATATTTTAATAATTTTTCTCTAGGCTTTTCCGCATTGGGAATTTCTTTAAAATTCATTTATAAAACCATCTCCTTGTATATATTATTAACTTTTTTATATACAATTCCTTGTTTTTATACAAAATAAAAGAATGTATTAACATTCTTTTATTCTTCTCTTAAATCAGCACCTACTGTTTTCTTTAGTACTTTTAAAATGCCTCCGATTTTATTATTTATTTGAACTGAATTCATTGTACTATCATCATTACCTATTTTTACTTTTAAAGTAATTGATTTTTTACCTTTAGGTATTTGAGATCCTCTGTATTCTCCTACAAATTCTAGTTCTTTCACTATTTTAATAATAGCTTTTTCTATATCTTCCCATTTTACATCTTCATCTACTAAAATAGACAAATCTTTTTCTACAAGTGGGAATAATGGTAAATGTTTAAATTCATTTGTTCTTGAAGGATATGACACAAATAAGTCCATATTAAGTTCAAACATAGCTACATTTGTTCTTTTTATTCCGGCTTCAAGCATTGCTTTAGCAGATAATAATCCAAGATAACCTACAACTGTATTTCCATGCATAATACTTAAATATGCATTTTTATCAGCCCAAGTGGGTTTATCTGTTTGTTTAAATGATAAACTTTCCATATGAGTATATTCTGCCATTTTTTCAATAACGCCTTTTGCTTCATAAAATACTTTTTTAGCATCTTTTCCTGTGATTGATCCTGTTACATATTTTTTATGAAGAGGAAGCGTTTCTTCTTTAGTTGATGGATTATATGGGGTATTTTCAAATACTTGAGCTACTTCGAATAATTTAAATTCTGTAAAGTATCTTAAGTTCTTTGAAATAGCTTCCATATTAGCAGGAACTAAAGATGTTCTTAATATACTTAGTTCAGGTGCTGGAGGGGTTGCAAGTTTTATTGGTTTATCTATTTTTAAACCTGCTGCTTTTATATATTTATCATCCATCCATGGATATGTAAATATTTCATTAAAACCACATCTAAATGCTAAATATTCCTTTATTCTTCTTTCAAGTAAGATATCATTTTGTTTTATAGCAGAATCAAAGTTAGCTGGAAGAGGTTTCTTTTCAAAACTTTCATAACTAAGTAGTCTTGCTATATCACCCATAACATCATCTTTAATTGATACATCTCCAGTTGATCTCCATACTGGTGCTATTACATGATAGATTCCATTTTTATAATCAACATCATATCCTAGATTTTTTAGAACTTTTTCTATTTCTTTTCTGTCTAGTATTTTACCAAGTCTTGTATCCAAGAATTCTTGTGAAACTTCTATTTTAGCTCTTTCTGTTTTTATAGAATAGATATCATTATATGATACTATTTTTGCTTCAGGGAATATTTCTTTTAAAAGTTCTAATGTTAATGAAACTCCCAAAGAAACATTTTCAGTATCAAGGCCTTTTTCATATCTAATTGCAGAGTCAGTTTTTTCATCAAATCTTTTATCTGTTTTTCTTACTGGACCTGCTGCGAAATTTGCTATTTCGAAAACTACTTTTGTTGTTTCTGGTAAAATTGAATCTTTTTTACCTCCGCGGATACCTGCAAGTCCCATTGGTTCTTTGGTATCACATATTACTAAGTCTTCTTCTGTTAAAGCTATTTCATTATCATCTAAAAGTAATAGTTTTTCACCTTTTTTAGCATTTCTAACTATTATTTTATTACCTTCGACATGAGTACTATCAAAAGCATGTCCTGGTTGTCCTACTGCAAGCATTACATAATTAGTAATATCTACAATAGCACTTATTGGTCTTAATCCAACATTTGTTAACAATACTTGCATCCAGATTGGTGAAGGTTTTTCACAAAGTCCTTCTACTTCTGTTGCTGTATATCTTGGACATTTTTCTGGTTCTTTTATTTCCACTTCATACTTTGGAAGGTTTTTATCTGGTTTTATTTCTTTTAATGGTTTTAATTTCAAATCATAAATAGACGCAATTTCTCTAGCCATTCCATAGTGTCCCCATAAATCTGGTCTATTTGTTAAAGACTTATTATCAATATCTAGAACTATATCACTAATACCAAGTACATCTGCGATATTTTGCCCTGGTTTACAATCTATACCTTTTAAATCAACAATTTCTGTTTCATCTTTTGGAGGGAATAATTTATCTAAATAAACTTCTGTTGCTCCACATATCATTCCATATGAAGATTCACCACGTACTTTAGTTTCTTTTAATTTCACAGGTTCACCTTCACCATGCCAAATTACTTCAGCACCTGGTTTAGATACTACAACATATTCTCCTTCATAAAGATTAGAACCACCACATACGATTTTCACTAAATCTTTTTCTCCAATATCAACCATACATATTTTTAATAAATCTGCATTTGGATGTGGTTTTACTTCTTTGATTTTTCCTACTACAATATCATGAAACTTTTCTTTGGTATCTATTACTTCTTCAACTTCAACTGTTCTAACTGTAATATCATAAGCTATTTGTTTTGGAGTGATTTCTTTTGGTATGTCAACATATTTTTTTATCCAATTTAATGATACTTTCATATTCTTACCTCCTTATTTAAATTCCCTTAAGAATCTAAGATCTCCGCTGTGGAAATATCTTATATCATCTACACCATATCTCATCATTACTAGTCTATCTAGTCCTATATTAACATAGAAACCAGTCCATACTTCTGGATCTAGATTTGCAGATTTTAAGACATTTGGATGAATTACACCACCAGGCATTACTTCAATCCAACCATTATATCCGCATACTTTACATCCTTTACCACCGCATACCAAGCATTCCATATCTATTTCATAACCTGGTTCTGTAAATGGAAAGAATCCTTCTCTCATTCTGACATTTACTTTTCTTCCAAATACTCTTTCAAGAATTGTTTCTATCATAACCATTCCTGATGAAAATGAAATATCTTTATCAACAATAAGTGCTTCATATTGAAAGAATACTTTTTCATGTTTTGCATCAGTTGTTTCATTTCTAAATACTTTACCTGGATATACAAATCTAGCAGGTGCTCCATGTTTTAACAAATATCTAACTGAACCTCCAGTAAGATGTGGTCTTAAACATAATCTTTCATTTGCTTCTTTATCTTCAGTTCCTTCAATCCAATATGTATCCATCATTTGTCTAGCAGGATGATCCGCAGCAAAGTTCAAATTATCAAAAGCAAATTTTTCACTACTTATATCATCTTCACTATATATTTCGAAACCTAATGATAAAAAGGCATCGTTTAAGTCATAACACATTTGTGTTATTGGATGAAGGGATCCAGAACTTATTTTTGTTCCTGGTAATGTTAAATCAATTGGAGCTTCTAATACACTCTTTTCACTTACTATTTCTTCTTCTCTTTCTTCGATTCTCTTTGCAAAAGCATTTTTAATTTCATTAGCTTTCATACCTACTGACTTTTTAACTTCAGCAGATTCTTTACCTAAATTTTTTAATACTTCAGATAAAGTGCTTTTTTTACCAGTAAGTTCTTTACGTACTATTTCAAGTTCTTGTTCATCTTTTGCTTCTTTAATCTTTTTTAAACCTTCTTGTTCTACTTTTTTTAATTTTTCTAACATAGTTAGACCTCCTTTTCAATAAAAAAAGATGTTACCAAAGGACGAATTTGTTCGTGGTACCACCTTATTTCATAGTTTTACTATCTCATTATCTTTAACGCAGATATACGTATTTGCTAAAGAGTGAATTCATAAGTATTATTTTAGAAGTTTTCACCAACCACTTCTTCTCTAAAAAATAATATTTCTTATTACTATTTTCTTATAAACGCAAATTTCAAGAACAAAGTAATTATAATACTAAAATCTTTAAAATGCAAGTTTTATGAAGAATTTTCACTATTATTACTTATTATTATCTAGCTTTTGAAGTCATTTCTTCTTGTCTTTTTAATTCTTCATATTTATTAATAGTATCAAGATTAGGAAATATACTTCCCTCTAAAAGCCATTTTTTCTCGCTTGGAAATAGTTCTTCATCTGATATTTTATTCATGAAGTCTTTCATTTCTTCTATTTCATCAAATAATCTGGTGGATAGATCTTGAATTCTATCATAATGTCTTTCATATAAAACTTGTAATAGTTGTTCTTTATCTATAAAATATCCATTTATCGTAATTAAATTACTTGGAATGTGAGGTATTCCTATTGTAGAATTGTCAAATAGTGGCATTAATTCAACGGTGCCATTTTCTCTTTTAATAATCCCGTAATTACCAGTATTTCTATCTACATTTCCTGTTACTAAATCTAACATAATCATATCATAATATTGATTTATCATTTTTTCTTTTTGTTCTTCTGGAATACCAAATCCACTTACTAATTTTGGAAAAAATTCAATAGCTTTGTCTATACTATCATCATCATTTAACTCTCTTAAAATATATTCTTTTCCTTCATTGCCTGTGACTGTTACTACTTCTGGGTTTAGTTTTGTATATATGTTTTTCATTTCTTCTATTGTTGCTGGATTCATATCAAATATTTGCTGAGTTGTTGCTGGTGAATTAAGAAGATCCATTAATTCGTATTTTTGATCTCCTTCTTTATCTACTCCTTCGCTAATAATACCCATGTTAATTCCGTTTTGATATACTTTATATGTTTCAGCCATAGAAATACCAAGTTTTTTTCCCAGTTGGCAAATAATATATTCAAAATTATCGTAGGAAAAAGTACTAGTATCCATACTATTTTTAAAATAACCTCTTACACCATTTATATCTACTATTATGGGAGCATTATGACCTTTTCCTGCTTTTTCATGATTTGTTTTGATATTTACATTTAAAGATATAGTTTCGCCATTTGAATTAACGCTTTTTATTTCAAATTCATCATTAAAACTTATTCTTTTTCTATTAAATCTAAGCTTACCTATTTCAATATCTTCTTTTATCTTTTCAATCGATTCTTCTACCAAATTATTTATTTGTGGTATTATTTCAGTTTCTAGATCACCATTTAACTTTTGAAAATGATTAATAATACTAGTTATATTTTCTTCACTAGTATTAATGTTATACTCTTTTTTCAAATCGTCTATTTTTTTTCTAATATAGTTTTCAATATACTCATTTCTTTCTTTATTTTCCATATAATGCCTCTTTTAGTTTATATATCAATTATACAATATTTCCTTAAGTTTAACAACTTGTTTTGATTCTATGAATTATTAATTATTTTTATATAAAAAAGATCTAAGCTGTTTCTTCTTTGAAACCTATTAGATCTCCAATTTCTTTTAAGATTTGATCTTTTCCTTCTCTTGTAACATTTGAAAGCATTACTAAACTATCATTTTGATCTAGTCCTAGTGTTTTTATAATAGTACTTTTTGCTTTTTCTTTTTTATTACTACTTAATTTATCTGATTTAGTAGCTACTATAGTAACAGGTAATTTATAAAACTTTAAATATTTATACATTAGAACATCGTCATCACTTGGCTTATGTCTTAGATCCACTAGCATGAACGTTCTTGTAAGATTTGGCCTTTTTTCTAGATATTCTTCAATCATAAGACCAAATTTCCTTTGTTCTTTTTTACTAGCAGATGCATATCCATAACCTGGTACATCTACTAAATAGAAACTTTTATTTAATAAATAGAAATTTAAATTTCTAGTTTTTCCTGGTGTACTTGATACTCTAGCCATTTTTTTATTTCCTGTTATCGTATTTATAAAACTACTTTTTCCTACATTGCTACGTCCTACTAACATGAACTCTGGTAAATTATCTGTTGGATACTGACTTATTCTCATAGCACTTATTATAAATTCTGCACTTGTGATTTTCATTTTTTATCACTACTTTCTAAATATTCTTTACATAGATTGTCTAAATCTTTAATTAGATTATCTACTTCTTCGAAGGTTTGAAGTTTGGTACCGCTTGCTAAAGCATGTCCTCCTCCATTATGTTTTTCTAACAATTTATTTATAATTGGTCCTCTTGATCTCACTGATACTCTTATGAATTTATTTTTCTTATCTTCTGTTGCCGATAACCAAATTATAACTTCATTAATATTATTAAAATCATTTATTAAGTTACCTGGTGTAGCAGAATCTACTTTGTAGTCTTCGAGTGTTTTATTATCAATTATCATATATCCTACACCATTATCTGTAATATTCATAGAATCAATCATATGACCATAGAACTTTATTTCTGAAAGTGGTCTTTTATAAGTGTTTTCATATACTTTTGTTATATCAATATTATATTTATCAATCATTTCACTGACTACTAAAAAGGTATCTTTAGTAGCATTACTAAATAAGAATCTATTAGTATCTGCAACAATTCCTGAGAAAAGTTGTTCACATATGTCTTTATTCATTTCTAAAGGAGTTTCATTTATTAAATCATAAATCATTTCAGAAGCACTTGATTTTTGATCATCTATATATTCTATATCACAGAACTTTTCAATGAATGGATGATGATCTATTTTAATTGATTTTTCATAATGAGTTAAATCTTCCATATCTACTCTTCTTTTATCTGGCGTATCTGTAACTATTAATAAAATATCGTTTATTTGATCAAAATCTACTCCTTTTTCTAATGGACCTATGAAACCAAATTTAGCAGCTCCAACTCCTATAGTAAATACATTTTTTTCAGGAAATGTTAATTTTATTGAATTTTTTAAAGCAAGTTGACTAGCAAGGGCATCTGCATCTGCACCAACATGTCTTGCTATAACTATATTATTATATGATTTTATCGTTCTATAAATATCTTTATACATCTAATCATCCTATTCTATTTATCAGTTAATCTATATGCATCTCTGGCAATCATTAATTCTTCATCTGTTGGTATTATATAAACTGGTATTTTTGAATCTTTTGTTGATACCATTTGTTCAACACCACGTACTTTGTTAGCTTCAACATCACATTTTACTCCAAGAACGTTTAATGAATCCATTATATTTCTTCTTGTTTCAATTGAGTTTTCTCCAACACCTGCAGTCATAACTATAGCGTCACAACCACCCATTTCTACATAATATTTAGCAATGAAGTCTACGATTCTTTTTACATATATTTTTTGAGCAAGAATTGCTCTTTCATTTAAATCGGTTATTCCTTGTTCAATATCTCTAGAATCATCTGATAGACCAGAAACTCCAAGAAGTCCTGATTCTTTATTTAATGCTTTATCCATTTCTTTAGTAGTCATTCCTGTTTGATTCATCATATATAGTACTATTGTAGCATCTATATCTCCACATCTTGTACCCATCATAATTCCAGCATTTGGAGTAAGGCCCATTGAAGTATCAACACATTTACCATTTACTACAGCACTTATTGATGCTCCAGAACCAATATGGCATGTAATTAATTTTGTATCTTCTCTTCCTAATATTTGATTCATTCTTTGTGATACATACATATGAGAAGTACCATGAGCTCCATATCTTCTTACACCATATTTTTCATACCATTCATATGGTACTGGGTAGATATAATTAACATCTTCCATTGTTTGATGAAATGCTGTATCAAATACAGTTACATGTGTTGCATCTGGTATTACTTCTTTTGCAGCATCTATACCATTTAAAGCTGCTGGGTTATGAAGTGGCGCTAGTGGTGCAAGTTCTTTAATATGATTATATACATCTTCAGTAACTATTTCACTTTTAGAAAAATATGATCCACCTTGAACTATTCTATGTCCTACTGCTCCAATTTCATCTAGTTTTTTAACAATGTTTTTGTTAATTAAAACTTTTACTAATTTTTTAAAAGCTTCAACATGGTTTTCAAGTACTAGTTCTTTTGTTTCTTTTTCGCCATTATATTTAATTGTATAAGAGCCTTTTTTTGCTCCGATTCTTTCAAATAAACCTGATACTATTACTTTTTCTTCTGGCATTTCATACATCTTGAATTTTAATGTAGAACTACCTGCATTAATTGACATTACTTTCATTTTTCTTCCTTCTTTCTACAAGGTTAATGATACCATAAATTTCTTATTTTTTAAAGGTTTTTTTGCTTTTAAATTGGTTAATAAGCTTATCTATTTACTATTTTAAAAAAAAGTAATATAATACGGGCAAAGGAGGAAAGTATGAAAAAGAAAATATTTGGTATTGTAATAGCACTTTTAATACTAGTAACTTCACCAGTTTATGCAAAAGATATTAATAGTTTTTATGCTAATGCTGGGGATAATGTTTCATTTACTGATAAGGTTATTGGTGATAGCGCTATTGCAGGTAATTTAGTAGACATCATTGGTAATATTGATGGTATTGGCTTTATCGCTGGTAAAACAGTAACTGTTAACGGAGAAATAGAATATGGTTTTGTTGCCGGTGATAAAGTTGATGTGAATGGTACTGTTAAAAAGAATCTATATGCTGCAGCACGTGATATTAATATTTCAAAAGATGCTAAAATTACAAGAGATGTATTTGCAGTTGCAAGTACTGTTACTTTAGATGGTAATATCGAAAGAGATGCTTTGATTGGTGCGGAAGAAGTATTAATAAAAGGAAATGCTAAAATTGGTGGAAATATTAAAATTAGTGCAGATAAGATTACTATTTTAGATGGTGCTAGTATTGAAGGAACATTAAAATATAACAAAAATGCTAAAGCTACAATAAGCGAGACTGCTAAGATTGGAAAAGTTGATACTTATAAACAAGCTGAGACTGAAACTAATAAGACATCTTATGTTACAAGTGCTTTAATAAGTATTATAAATATGATTGTTGTCTTTGCAGTACTTGTTACTCTTATTCCTAAAGTTTGTGATAAATCTGCAAGTCTATACGAAGAAAAGAATAAGTATGTAAAAGGTTTTGGAGCTGGATTATTATTACTTATTTGTATTCCAATTGTATCTATATTCCTTTTAATAAGTAGTATAGGTGTTAGTCTAGGATTTGTGCTTATTGGTTTATATTTTATCTGTTTATATTTATCTTATGTCTTCTCTGGATATCTTCTTGGAGATGCAGTTATTACTAAATTACTAAATAAAAAACTTAATAATTACTGGATTGGTATTATAGGTATTGTATTATTAAAACTATTAATTCTTATTCCAGTACTTGGTGATTTTATAAATGTTATTGCTGTAGCACTTGGTCTTGCTACTATATGTAAAATCATGATTCAAAAAGAAGAAAAGCCAAATAAAACTAATAACAAAGTTGTAGAAGCTGAAGTTATTAAGAAAAAATCTAAAAAATAATAAAAGAACTACTAATGTAGTTCTTTTTTATTTTAATATTTCTGTTATTGCTTTTAAGACTCCAAGTTTACCATATTCATATGTTAATCCACCTTGTTGATATGCTGTATATGGTTCTCTTAAAGGACCATCACAAGATAATTCTATTGTTGATCCTTGAATAAATGTTCCTGCTGCCATTATTATTTTATCTCCGTAACCAGGCATGTCATCTGGTATAGGTTTTACATAACTATCTATTGCAGAAGCCATTTGTATGCCACAGCAATATTTAATCATTTTATCTGGATTATTAAATGTTATAGATTGAACTATATCTGCTCTATTATCATTATATTTAGGTTCTGTTTGATATCCTAAACTTTCTAACATTTTACTTGCAAATATAGCAGTTTTTATACTTGAATTAACTATAGAAGGAGCCATATATATACCTTGTAATATTTTTTTATTCATATCTATTGTAGGTCCTACTTCTTTTCCTTCTCCTGGTACTGCTAGGCGTTCTGCAGCCAAATGGACTAATTCTTTTTTACCTGCGATATATCCACCATTTGGAACAAGACCTGCACCAAGATTTTTAATAAGTGATCCTACTATTACATCTGCTCCTACTTCAAGAGGTGATTTATCTTCTACAAATTCACAGTAACAGTTATCAATCATAATTATTACTTTTTTGTCTATTTTTCTTATTTCTTTAATAACTTCTTCTATTTGATTAATAGTTATACTTTTTCTAGATGAGTACCCTTTTGATCTTTGTATTTCTATTAATTTTATTTTTTTTGTTTTTAATGTTTTTACTATTTTTTCTATATCAAAATCATTATTAACCAAATCTATTTGTTCATAATTAATATTAAATGCTTTTAAACTACTGTTATTGTCTCTTATTCCTATTACTTCATGTAAAGTATCATAAGGTAGTCCAGTTATACTAAGCATAGTATCATTTGGTCTTAAAAAGGCAAAAAGTGCTACTGTAAGAGCATGTGAACCAGAAATGAATTGGGTTCTAACAAGTGAATCTTCGGCTTTTAAAATATCAGAATATATTTTTTCTATTTTTTCTCTTCCTATGTCATTATAACCGTATCCATCTGTTCCATTAAAATCAAGTGCTGATACTTCATTTTTTATAAAGGCATTCAGTACTTTTTCGGTGTTTTTTAAGCAAAGTTCATCACTTTTTTGTAATTCATCTTTTATTTCTTGTTCTACTGTTTTAGAAAGATCTAAGACTTCTTTACTTATTTCTAAATTCATTTTATACCTCCATTTATGGTTATAATAGAATCATTTATATAAGCTGCTTTATCACTTGCTAGAAATAGTACTAAATTTGCTATTTCTTCTTTTTTAGCAAATCTGCTCAAAAGTATAGTTTTTTCTATTTCTTTAATTTGTTCAGGTGTTAGTTCTTTATTCATTTCAGTATCAATCCATCCAGGACATATACAGTTAACATTAATATTTGGAGCATAGTATTTAGCCATATTATGAGTAAGTGATATTACTCCCGCTTTAGAAGCATCATAATCAGCACTTTCTGGATATGTATTATTTAATCCATTATCACTTGCAATATTTATTATTCTACTTCCTTTATTCATTATTTTAGTTATATGTTTTGTAACAAGATAAGTTCCTACTACATTTGTTTCTAATACTTTTAGGAAGTCTTCTTTTGTTTTTTCTTCGAAAAGAGTATCATTACATATTGCTGCATTATTTACTAAGACATCTATGCTTTTATATCTTTCTTCTATTATATTTCTCATATTAATTATTTCTTCTTCTTTTGATATATCACATTTTATTAAAAGTATTTCTTTGTTATATTTTTTTTCTAATTCTTGTTTTAGTTTTTTAGCTTTTTCATAACTATTATTATAGTTTATGATTACTTCATAATTTGCTTCTAAAAAGCTTCTTATGATAGTTTCTCCCAAAGATCTAGAAGATCCTGTTACTAATGCTATTTTTTTATTAGAATTCATAATATCATCCCTTTTTTCTTTATAGATTATAACTTAAAAGTGTTAAAAACTCAAGAAAAAAAACAGATAAGATATACTTATCTGTTTAATTAGCTGACTTTTTTATAAATGTTATTTTGGCATAACCATTTCCTGTATTACCAGTCATAGTTGACATACCATTATGATCTGGCATTGTTTCATTTCCGGCTTTCATATCAGGAGATGTAAATTTCATTTCTGAATAATGGTATGAGCATGTCACATCACTATTAGCTGCTGTTTGTGTACATTTTGCAGTTAGATTACTTTCTCCAGTTATAGCTATGCATCCTTCATATCCTGAAATATATGATGAACCTCCACCAGCATTACCACCAGTTCCACCTTGGCCACCATAGTAACCTCCACCACCAATAGTGGTTGATTTAGTAGCTTGTCCAAATGCATATTGTGTTTGAGAAGCTCCAGCTCCTACTGTATGTCCTGAAGTGCCACTTGTTCCTACTCCGGCAGATGCAGTGATTTTTCCACCATCTCCACCATTACCAGTATATTGTGCTCCTCCGCCTCCTCCTGCTACCATTATACGCGATGCTAATGAAGCTTGATCATACCAGTTTTCTCCTTGAGTTAGTCTTATATCGGTTGCTCCTCCACCACCAGTACATGAACCTTGAGATGAAGCATTAAATGCATTATTTGCATTAGTATTTAAGCAATTGCCTGTTGAGAATGTAGGATTTTCTCCAACATATACATAAAGTGTTGTTCTTTTATCTACAGTAATTGTTCCTACTGTATATGCACCTTTTCCTCCAATTGCTGAGTCAGAAGAACTTCCTCCTTGTGCTCCCCAAAGTTCTACTTTATATTCTCCAGTATATGGAGCAATAAATTTTTGAGCGTTTCCTGTAAAATCATAGTTCCATACTTTAGCAGTTGATTGAGCATAAGATATTCCTAATTGTCCTGAATATTGTACTACACCTGTTGTTGTATTATAGGTAGTTGGTGTATCATATGATAACCATATCTTCATTTTATAGCTTTGTACTTGCCCTTTTCCTAAATCTCCAGTATCTATTATAAATTCAGATTGTTCATTCTTTTCTATTATTTTATAATCATTGTTACCTATTTTTAATCCTACTTTAATATAATCGTCTGGTATACATGAGGTAACTTCTCCACTTACTGTACATGTATTATTTAATGTTATTTTATAAGACTCAGGAATTGTTCCATTGTTTCTTACTTCAAAGCTATACTCATCTTGTTGTGCTAAACCTTCTTCATCTTTCATTGGAAGAGCATTACTTATACTTATAACATTTTCTTCATTTTGAAGAATTAGTGCTAATGTACCAGCAGTAATAATAGTACTATTGTCTGTTTTACTTACATATGTCAAATATGCGAAACTTGTTCCTATTAGGCTTGATATCATAACAAATAATCCTAGTAACATAACTAAATATTTTTTCTTATCTTTTTTATATTTAATTCTTAGTTTATTGAAGTTTCTTCTTCTATTACTAGTTCTTATTTGCACTTCTTCTTCTTTTTCAGTTGACACTTTTTTTAGTTCTTCTTCTAGTCTTTCTATATCTTGTGTTTTATCATAATTTCCCATGCAAACACCTACTTTTATTTTTTCTTATTTTTATTATATAACATTTTTTTATTTTTTACTATATATATTATTAAAAAAAAAGAATTATTTTTTATTTAATAATCCTTTTATTTCTTTCTTTTTTTAGGCTTTTCAAAGTCTGCTGATTTAACAATTAATAAATACACTTCATTACCATGATTAATATAGAAATTACATTTTTCATGTTTAGTAATTACATAGTATTTAATTGGTAATCCTAGATTGTCTCTAACATCCAATAATTCATCGAAATTTTTTACTTTTGTTAAATATGATTCATCAGAAGTATTCGGAGGTGTAGTTGTTTCAACTATTAACCTATCATATTCTTTTAATATTTTATTAACTTGTTTGTCATATGGTGATTTTTTAGTTCTAGAATGAATTATTAGTTTTGTTAATGGTATTATAAATGCTATCATTCCTATGATACTAATAACGCTTAGAACCATATAAACATAATTGTTTACTACTACTGACATATCTGTAAATATTTGACTGTCTTTATTAATTTCTTTATAGTTCATTTTAATATCTATTGCTTTTTCTGATAATGGTATAGTAAGTGACATTCTACCATTACTATCAATATTAAAATTACTATTTTCAGCGTTTTTCTTATGAACATTCATTATAACTATTAGATTGCTTTTTGTATTAATTCCATAACTTGATCTAAAATTATTAGCTAAGTTATTATAATAGCCATAATCGATATCGATCTTTTTGCTTACTTCGTGAGTAGTGTTATCAGTCATTTTTTCATATTCTTTTTTTAGTAAAGTATAATCTTTTTGATAGAACACTTTTTGACCATTATTATCAGTAATTATTAGCCTTCCAATTACATCATAATCAAAATCAAGGCTACTGTCTTTAGTTATATTAAATATGTAGTTAAAATCAACTTCAATATTTTTAATTAAACTGGCTACATAAGCCATATCTTTATTTAAGTATTCTGTTTCATAAAAATCATTTTTCTTTAAATATACTTTGTAATCTACATGACTTAGTTCTTTATAATTTATTTGTTCTCCACTTTTAGCAGAAAATGATTTTGTTAAAAATACTACAGATAGTATTAAGAATAATAAAATAAGTAAAAAGTATAGTGCTATTCTTCGTTCAAAACTGCGATAATTTAGATTTTTATTCATCTTTTTTGCACTACTATGATTTTCATGCTTTTCTTCTGGTATATCGATTTCTTGTTCTTCATCAGCTGTTGTACTTTCTTCTTGTTGTTCTTCTAAATCAGCATTAAAATCTTCTTCTTTGCTTTTCTTATTCTTCATTCTCTCACCTCCTACTACAATTCATTTAATAAAACTGTTGGTATTCCAATAAGTGGAATTCTGTGATTAACAACTCCTATTATTTGATTTTGTTTTACAACAAAGTTATCTGGTTTTGAGTTTGCATCACCTTTAGTATAAAAGTAATACTCTCCTCTTTCTTCAACAATATTTACTAATCTGTGGACAACTATAACATTGTTATATTTAAAGGCTACTACTTGCCCTTTTGATAAAGTATCGTATTGATTATCAATCTTTTCTATTAATGCTACATCACCTTTATCAATTGCTGGATGCATACTACCACTTGCTACTGCAATTGCCCAATAATGGAAATATCCTGATGTAAAATAAACTAGTATAACGATGGCAAGTGTTGCTGCCATAATTGGAATATGACTTTTCTTTCTGTATTCATTTCCAATTGTTTTGTTTTCTACTTTTTTTAATATTGTATAGAACCTATATCCTAGTGCAATTGGTAATAAAAATTCTATTACAGACGCTATATATTCATTAGGATTAGGTACTATTGGTAACAGGTATGCATATACCCCTATTATTACTGAATATAACAATAATGGTCTATATCCTGTTCTTAATGTGTAATATGTAAACACTGCATTCAAGCTAAGCGATGGCAACAATGTTAAAGCTATAAATATGAATATGCTGTAGCTTGAAGAAAATTTTGCAACATGTATAGCAGTAGTAATGTCAAATAGTGTAAACATTATAACAGTTGTTACAAATAGAATACTGCTACCTTCAGACTTTCTCATAACGTTAAATCTTAAGTATTCTCTTAATGTTGCATATAATATTGCCGGAATTATAAATTTTGTAATTCCTTCGAAGGTATAATAGTTTTTTACCTTATAGAAACTTATTATTACTCCAAGCAAATAATACAGGATAAAAAATGTTATTAAAAAGATTACAACTTCAAGCATTAAATCTTTCCAATATCTTTGTTTATCCTTTTCTAAACCAAAAACCGCCTTAAAAATTAATATAATTGCGAGTAAAAATATACTTATTTTGTAACTGGATAATATATTCCATACAAAACTATTTAGGATTAAAACTATAAGAATTATCAGTTCGAAAATTAATAGTTTTTTGTGGCCCCTTCTCATCTTTTTACCTCCCAAATAATCTTGTTAAAATATATTATAGGCACAAGTTATAAGCAGCTTGTGCCTATAAGTATATAATAATCTATCTTTATGCTACTGAACTATAATTTAAAGTAATATCTCCGAATGCTACATCGAAATCACCATCAGCTTGAGATGATCCTGCAGCATAGGCAATTACTACTGTAACTGCTTCTGAAGCATTTTTAGCTAAATCATGAGTACCACTAAATTGTGCTCTTGCTTTACTAGCTGTAAAGTCTTCAGAGCCTAATGTCATTGTTATGCTTATGCCATTACATGCTGCAGTTACTAAAGATTGTGTTGTTCCAGTTTTTGCAGTACAAGTTTTTGTTACTCCTGTTGCCACTTCTGCAAAAGTAACTGAACTTAAGTAAGCTTGTAATTCACCGGCATTCTTTGTGTAGAAACTATAAGTTACACTTTGTCCTCGAGCAGTGAATGTTGCTTTTAAGTCTTTAATCAATGCTGAATTAGTACCACTATTATCAATAGTAGCAGCTTGACCAGTAAATCCTGCAGGTCCGTTACTTGGAGCTAAAGTTGGTGTTACAGATCCTGCTGTAACAGTTGAAGATGATGTAGAAAAATCAACATTAAATACACCACTATCAGGTGTTACTTCTGCACTTGATTTAATTGTCAAAGTATTAGAGAATGCTGCGAAACCAAGTGATAAACCTACAACTCCTAATAAAAGTGCTGCAATTGCAATAACTCTTGCTCTTCTATCTCTTTCCATAAGTTCACCTCCTTTACTTTTAATTCAAGCATAGGATGATAGTTACTTAATCATAATTCACTAGACTATCAAATGTCACTTTTTATATATTCCCATATGCTATCTAAAAAAATTATATCATATATATATATTCTTTTTCAAGTTATTTCATATTTTTTTTACTTATAATTTATTCCTGTACATTAGTGTAAATGTGAGGTCTGTTAAAAAGTCCATAATCACCATGATAGAAGCCGTTAAATATAGCCTTTTACTAACGTTTTCGCTTAGTTTACAAATAAGTGGTTCAATTACGTAAACGAGTATTAATCCACCGATTCCAAAAGTTAAAACAGATCTTAAACAAATATAACCATCTATATTTAAAAATAGGCCTGTATAATCCCACCATACTTTATGATATGCTTTGTACATAACAAATCCTGTAATATATTCTACAATTCCTGTTAATAACATGGCTAAAACAAATACAACAAATGGATTCTTTTTAAGTTTTTTTAGTAGCAAAACTATTAACACTGCTCCAAAACCATATACTGGAAGATATGGTCCATATAAAAAACCTCTTTTTGCTAGCGTATCTTCAAAGATGTAATAAAATATTTGTTCATAAATAAATCCTACTATTGAACCTATTAAAAAAATCATAGTATACTTACAAAAATTTACAATTAAATCAAATTCATTTGTTTCAATTTGATCTTTTTCTTTTTTTAATTTTCTTTGTTTTCTAGTCATTTGTTTCATTATATCTTCTCCTCTATTGTAATTTTAACATATTTTTCTATTTTAATAAATAAAATGAACTATCTTTAATAGTTCATTTTTTGTTTTTGATTTTTTATCTTACCAATTTCTTAGTTTTGGCATTTAACCTAATTTTAGAAGTAGTATCAACAAGTTCTACGTTATCCTTTTTTCTTATAATTTTATATCTAGATTCTTCATCAAATAAATATGCAAACAATTCTTCCACTGTTGGAATTACATCATAAAATTGAATTTCACAATCGATTACTTTCCTATCATCATTAGGATAAGACTCTCTATCTATTTCACCAATTTTTATGCCATCACCAGATTCTAAAATAATTTCATATGCACTATTTTCACAATATAGGTATTCTAAAATATTACATGAATCTAATCCATCATAATTAGAAAAATCATTTGTTTCAGTTTTATATCTTAATAATGCTTTTCCTAATATTTCATCGCCATTAACATTTATTAAATCTTTTAGTGTACCAGAATGAGGATGTGTCAATATATATATCGTAGTTTGTTTTTCTTTACGCATTTTAGATGCTTTTTTTTCTAATTCAATAAGTTCTTGTCTTGTTTTTTCTTGATATTGCTCCCATGTAAGATCTCTATCCATATTTTCCTCCATATATCTATAAATTAATGTGTCAATTGCTTGACGTAATATATATTGTAACACAAAAACCTATATTATTGTTCCTAAATTCAAGTTATTATGCATTAAGTTGGAAGTTATACCAATCATCTGTATCTGAAATTATCCATTCTAAACCCCTACGGCGTTCTATTACATTTGAAGAATTAAGATTACCAATATTAGTTTTTGGATTGACATATTTATTATTTATAGCTCAATTATATCTGTAGTATAAATCAAACATATCAAGTATTTCATCAATATCTCTTAGTTTACATTTGCTTTTAAAATCTTCAAAAGAGGAAGAATTCATAACAAAAGATATTGCTTTGTTGCAATCACATAACTCTCCCCCCCATTTTTTATATCTTCTACTAAAGATAGGCACCAACAAATAGCCCAATATGTTTCATATGCCCAGTCCATGTCAATAGCATCTTGATTACTATAAGTACCATCAATAATTCTTTTCTCTTTTGAATTTAAACTATTTTTTACTTAAATTCATAATTGAATAAACCATTAATGCTACACCTATGCCAAATAATACGCATCCATACCATTCGGTTAATTTATTAGCAAAAAATCCAATTATACATCCACCTAAAGCGCATAATAATGCATATAATATTTTTTTATTTTTCATATACTCAACTCCTTAACAAATCACTTTTTATTTCTCAGCTATATTATAACACATATCTCCATGTTGTGATGTATATTTGTGTATGTGAATTTAAGCAAATTAAAAAAGCAGTAAAACTGCTATTTCAAAATAATCGCTTTATTATCTATGCTTATGCTGATTAGTTTGTGTTTCCCACTCAAAATCTGCTTCCCAATCAAAATCTGCTCCCCAATCAAAATCTTCAAAATCAGATACTTGTTCTGTTGTTGGTTTTGTATTTGAATCATCGTTAAATATTGAATATTTTTCTTCTTGCTCTTTTCTTACTTGATCATTTGTTTTTAACAATGGAACTGCTTCGACAACATCATTAAAACCATAAGATAATTGTTCTATAAAATATTTATATCTTTCTTCAGTCATACCATTAGGAAATCCCATTTTGATAGAATTGAAAGTCCCCACCAAATCTTCTATTACATATGGCATTCTTGAAATGTCAAATTGTTCTTTTTTAGGTTCTTCTTCTATTTTTTCTTGATGGTAAGTTAATTCTTGATTAATTAGAACCTTTGACGCAATTACTGCTTGTTTAATTTTATTGTTATCCATATCCAATTGTTCTCTAAATAGTTCAAAGTCTTTCACATATCCCTCATAATTATGTTGTCTATTATATTTAGGATTTAGAACAATTTGCTTTTTCGTCACATCAATATATCCTACAACAAAATCTGGATCAATTTTATAATCTTGTCCACCATACATACTTGAATTAGTATCTTGAAATTTATTCCATAAACCTTCTTTATAATAACATTCATATGGTATTGCTAAAATTACTAAGCCT
>JAEEGL015688222.1_pt1 | contig 22897 bp, 19 predicted proteins | sample 9134231 | NCBI WGS metagenome assembly JAEEGL01 (sample SAMN16246548, study PRJNA631951) | gut metagenome | biome: gut microbiome; feature: rumen; material: fiber-attached | host: Bos | place: Iran: Karaj | collected 2018-10 | reverse complement strand
GGTACAGAAATGTGCATGCCTGGTGATAACGTAGAGATGACAATCGAACTCATCCATCCCATCGCTATGGAGCAGGGTCTTACATTCGCTATCCGTGAAGGTGGACGTACAGTAGGTTCAGGAAGAGTTGCTACTATCATCGAGTAATCGTGATTGATATTTTACGAATCCAGTAAATACAAGGGTTTCCGAGATTTCTCGGAAACCCTTTTTTATCGCCGAAGTACTTCAACGAATTAAAGCGAAGGGACTAATGGCTCTAAAATGGCTCTATTATTTTACAGAATAGAGCCAACAAATAGAATTCATGAAGAAGTTGGATATGGATGTTAATGTCAGCTTAGGACCGGAAGGTACTCCAAGTTATGTAGAACTTTCAGGGGAGGGTTTGGTTGCCGGTTATGGATATTTGGTGAATGAGCTTGAGGGAAAATATATTGGTACAGTAGAAATTAATGAAGATGATTTTGAATCGGATATTTTAGGGGTTAAAAACGGCGATACCGTGGGCGACGCGATTAGCAAACTGGCGGAATACGGATTCTCGGATTATGAAGATAACCCGTCACGTAGTCAAGTGATTGTTAAGAAGGGAAGAATAGCAATAATTCTACTTTATACCAGTTATAGCGAGAAAAGCTTTGAAGATTATACCGTATATTTGGTTGAGGCAGTGCTAAAGTAGTTACACATTTTTTGACTGTTTTTCTGAATAGACAATCTGATTGAATTATAAAATTTTGAAATTGGAAGGTGAATTTATTTGCCGGGTGTTCCGCTTAAAACCAAAGTAATCACAGAGGAGATACCAGTTTATCCAGAGGCAAAAGAAAAGATAGCTTATTACCAAGAAATTGTTACGAAGCTGGATTCGTTATATGCTAAAGCGAATGATTTGCTTGTTAATGTAGATTATAAATATAGGGTGCCATTTATGAAGAATGATTATAAAGAATTAAGTAAATTCATCAGTTTGATATTAAGACATAAGCCGGAAGTGATTAATATTTCTCTTGATGAGCATGGCTGGGCAAAGGTTTCAGAATTAATAGAAGGAATATCTAAAACTCAATTCATAGATATGGAAATATTAGAAAAAATAGTTCGAGAAGATGAGAAACAAAGATATTCTTTTAACGAAGATAAGACTTTGATAAGAGCTAATCAGGGGCATTCAATTCAGGTCGATGTAGAATTAGAAAAGAAGTGCCCGCCGGATGTTTTATGGCATGGAACAGGAAAAAAATACGTTGAAAGTATAGACAAAATAGGATTAATTCCGAAATCTCGCTTATATGTGCATCTATCTTCTGATTATGAAACTGCCCAAAAAGTCGGACAAAGACATGGGGTACCCGTTGTTTATAAAGTAAATGCAAAAGAAATGCAGAAGAACGGATATGAATTCTTTCAATCAGCAAACGGAGTATGGTTATGTAAAGAGGTTCCGATTAATTATTTGGTCAAGGAGGGGTAAGCTTTTTTCAAGTGAAAATAAGAGAGATATATAATGTAAAAAAATTATCAGGTAACGATTCATTGGTTGAATGGCATAATAATGTTATAGAAAAAACGGAAACTGAACTTACTGTTTTAGACGTTGCAAGATGCATACGCCAAAATATCTTTGTTGAAGCGGCATATGAAAGGTTAATTGTCTATCTAATGCAGGATCCGTTTGCAGGTGATATGTATCCGGGAGAATTAATGGAAAAAGCAGTAGATGTTGATGCAGAAATAATACGGAAGCATTCCCATAGTTTGAAAGAGGTAATAAAAAAAGCAGAATTGTTTATAAATGATAACAAATGGGAACTTGAAGATGAGAGAGAGGAATATATTGAAAGTGTCAACAATCTTAAAAATTTAATTAAATCATAATTCTCTTTCACCTACGTAAATATTTCCAATGGCTCTATTTTGACTCTAAAAAAATTACGACTTAAAAAAATTAAATGAGAATTGAGCGATATAAGCGATATAAATACATTGAAAACATAAAAAATCATGTGATTTTCTAATCTTAAAATCGTGAAGGTGGACGTACAGTAGGTTCAGGTAGAGTTGCTTCAATTATTGAATAATTGTTAACAAACCTATAAAATAAGGGCTTTCCGAGATTTTCGGAAAGCCTTTTTTTATTCTACTATAAGGTAATCCTCATATAATATGTGGAACTTCTGGAAACGAAAGCTGATATGATAGTGTCCGCAACACCAGCATTGGAAAGAACATTCATTGTATACCTTCTGAAGGAAGTCTGTCAGTTCGTTCTTGGGGTATGTAAAGTTTTTTACTATATACATAAACATATTTTGCAATTCAGAGGGAGCACAGTGGGAAATAACTATATCCACTTCTTTGTTATTGTCGCAAAGGTTTTTCCATGCCTCGTCATATTCTTCTTTTGAAGGAAGTTCTCTTGTCCAGTAACTGATTCCCATGATTCTGGCAAATGCATGTCTTTTTCTGAGAGATGAGTATTTTCTTTCGAAGGACGGTGAATTGGGATCAAGTATTCCGTTCCAAACATCGTGACAGGCTGCGCCGCCCATGACAAAATATTTTTTACCTTCTATTTCGTAAATCTGACCTCTCATCAGATGAATAATATTTGGTCTTATAATCTGAACTTTTCCACCATGCCATTCGCTTACCGGATAAGAATCAAGCAGATCATAGTTTTCATGATTTCCGTCTGCAAAAAGAATGGTGAAAGGTAATGTTGAAAGTTCATTCAAAGTCTTTTCCTGTCTTTGATTGCCAAACCATATTCCGCCAAAATCACCGCAGATGATTAAATAATCATTTTCTTTAAGCTTTTTGCGTTTTGCACAATCTTTTTTTAATCTGTTAAATTTTCCGTGTGTATCACCAGTAATAATAACCATATCATTGCCTCCTTTTACAAATAATTTAGCACAATGATATGGTTATATTTTTCACTAAAGTTGCTGTCAGTTACTACTCTCCAAAAATGCTGCCGGAATTGACATTAAAGATACTATAAACGCCAGAAAGCTGAAAATTGAGAGCACTACGATAACCCAGGTTTTCATCGGGAACCAGTTGAATATATAATGCAGAGCCATTACCAGTTCAGGTGCAAATAAGGTTAAATGCAGCATATAAAAGAATCTGACTGTGCCGGGGAATTTTCTTTTTTTGGAAACCTTATTGTAAATAGTAATATAGGTAAAGAAATTAAAAATTATTGACCATACCCATATAAAACCGAGAATGTAAAAGATATTAATCACCACGGGTTTAAGAGGAATCCTGAATATCCAAAAAATACCGAAAATGATTAAAGGAATCAAAAACTGCGATGTTAAATACTGGAAAAAGAGTTTGCCTGCAGTTCCCTTTTTGTTTCCGACCTGAATTTTTGTTTTGGTTATGTCTTCTTCGGATTTTAAGAATGCGTAAAGCGCAGATCCGAAGAATAAAATTAAAAAGGCTAATAAGAAACTTATAATCTTAAGCCATAAAGGAGTAGCAGGCAGAGCCCACGCTTTGTCTATGGCAAAAGTAAATGAGCCGACAAGAGCCAAGGTTGAAAAGATTTGAACAAATTCTCCCAAAGCATTGTTTAGCAGTCCTAACAGCATACCTGTTCCCCGTAAAAGATAGTATGCCCATAAAATAATAAATGTGTAAGTCAAAAATGCAACAAACGGGTTTGCCGGTGCAGTGAATGCACCAAATAATTTCTCTATTCCGAACATTAACGCAAAAGGAATAAGAAGGCCGAATAAGTAATACTGGACTGCTGCAGCGAATGTTCCGCCGTGGTAAGTAAACAATCCCAGCTTGGTCTTTTGCTTAACTTTTTTCTTTTTAATCTTAATATTGCTGTTCTCGCGCAATTGGTCTTGCTGTCTTTCTTCGGCGGCTGCCAAAAGAGCCAAAAACGCAAGCATTTTTGTAGCGGTTGAACTGTTAAATACTCTTTTGTCTTCAGCGGGCTCCGGGTTTGCGGGTGTAACCGGTTTCTCGATATATTCGCCGTATTTTGCATCCCTGGCAGCCACACCGTTAACATTCAGATAGCGAATAGCTAGTAATGTAGGAGTATCACAATCCATTGTGGCTTTTGCCAAATCCATAACACCGATTGTTTCGCCATCGGAGTACCTCAAAGCAGCTTCAAGCAAAGGAGTAGCTGTTTTGAAAAAAGCTCCCGAATCATCTTCCGCATCTTTCTTTATCTGATAAGTTGCACTGGCAATACTGCTGATATTTCTTTTAAGATATGAACGAAGGTTTTTTGCTTCATCACGATATTTCATATCGTTAAAAGGTTCATCCAAATAATTGGCCATCAGCAGAAGACCGTATAAAATGTGCTCAACACACAGCATATCTTTGTTGGTATTTGTTTGAAGCTGATGTGCCTGATAAATTACTTCCTGTGCGCTTTGACTGAATTTCATAAAAATCTCCCCCATTTCCATTAGTATTTTCGGGTTGTTTTGTTACATATTAAAGGCAATTATTTTGCTTTTTTTAATCCGCCTATGATTACAGTATAACCAACAAAACAATCCGTTTTTTCACAAAAGTTGCAGGTTCCAATTCATTACCCCAAATCCATCATATCAGATGGATTATTTATTCGCAATTAATTATTATATTGGGTAAATAATTCAGGGCATTTCATAAAAGCCCGGTGATGTCATTTCCTTGTAAAAAAACGTCTTTTATGCTAATATAAAACATACAGTATTTAAGTTTTATTTAGGGAAAAATGATAGATGAGTATTTGAATGAATAAGTGATTATATGAGACAATTTTTAACTGTTTTTTTGACAGATTCCGGTCAGAATAATAAATATCAAATAATGTAATTAGATGCCAATGGGATGTGTATTTTACATGTCCGTTGGCATTTTGTTTTTTTGGCACTGCAACTTTGCTGAAAAAACTGAATAGGGTAAATGGTAGAATGAGTTCAGCACTTAAAGTGCGGGGTTTTAAACATGAACGAAGATTTTGTTTTATCTGAAGATCTGGAGTATCTTGAAGAGTTGCTGTCGCAGTTCGGAGCATATTCTTTTTCGGAAGATCTTAAACAAAGAATGGATAAACTTAATATATCCTCCAGCGCTCTCGGAAAAAGATGCTTTGTCAGCCATACGATGATTGATAAATGGAAAACAGGCAAAGCAAAACCCAACGGAAAAGAAAGATTCAAAGAACTGGGAATGGCTCTTGAAATGAGTGCAGAGGAATTGGATTCGTTTCTTTTGTGTAACGGCTATCCCAAACTGTATATTAAGAATCCTTTGGACGGAGCAGCAAGGCTCCTGCTTTTAAATAGTCAGGGAAATCCATCGTTAATTGAAATGTATCGAGAGCTTATTAATCGTCTGGGTTTGGATAAATTATCCGGAGTTTACGATGACCCGCCTCTTTCGACAGCGGTTATGAGCATAGAATTAAAGCAGGCGGTTGAAGACGGAAGTGTCAGCGGCTGGTTTAAGAGATTCAGGGGACAGTTTACCGGCGGAGAAAAAACGCAGCTTCCGGATTTGCATCTTTGCAGATTCATTCTCCTATATCTGGGAGAATCCAATGTATATGAATTATTCTCTACGGGAGAGCTTCCGGTAAATCTTAAAAACATGCTATATAAAATCTTATCCGGCAAAGGCGTTACGGTTCGTTATTTGAGGGAGAAGATAATTGCTTTCGGTCTGTATTTTAATATGACCGAAGACGAGATTGATATTATGCTTGACTGCATGAAGTTACAGACTTTGACAGAACCGTTATCGTTATTGGATAATGCAATACTCGGTGCACTAAGATGTGCGCATGAAAAATATCCGTATTACGAGCTGGATAATCTGGTTCGCATAATTGAAGAACTGTCTCCGCCTCAGGATGAATATGATGCAGGTTTGCTGGATCATTACAGGCAAAGAAAAGAAATTGTGGATCAGATGGTTTTATACTATGAAAAACATCCTCTTTCAAAAGAGGAGGAGGCATTTGAAAAAATGTATACATCATATTCGGATCATGGTGTGATGGATTATGTCAGGGATTTGATAGAGGGACTGACAATGCGAGGCTGTCTTTCCGATACGGAGACATCCAATATGCTGAATATTATGAAGAGGAATGATTTGGACAATCAATCTTAAGCATAAAAGGAGGAATTTTATATGCCGGGAAAAGTTATTTTTGAAGTTATAAAGGGAGAAGCAAAGGGAAAACAGTTTGAATACGAGAATCCGGATCGTGTTTTTGTCGGAAGACAGGATGATTGCGGAATACTGTTGCCTGAGCAGACCGTTTCCAGATACCATTGTCTTCTGGATATTAATCCGCCGTTAGTCAAATTGCAGGATTTTGGAAGCTTGAATGGTACTTTTTTAAATGGCGAAAAAATAGGTCAAAGAGACAGAGACCAATCCTGGGAAGAAGCAAAAAGCAATGAGCATGAAGAATACGATTTACACGATGAAGATGTAATACGTCTTGGTAAAAGCTGTGAGATTAAATGCAGCATAGAACAGCCGGATGTTGGTTTGATAACTATTTCCGAAGAATGGGAAGAGGAAGATCTCCAACAGACGGTGATGGAAGATGCTGATAATAATGTAACCGGAGATGTTAAAGATCATATTCAGGAAGAAAAGCCCGCGGAACCTGTTCCCGAACAAATAAAATGTAAAAGCTGCGGTAAGCTGTTTGTTCCCAAATTACCCGAGAATACTCTGTGTGAAGAATGCAGAAAAGACAAGGAAAAAGTAATTGAGGATATTTTAGGAGCGCTCCTTGGAGGTATCAAGGATGAAAAACCTGCCCCTGCGGCAAAACCTGCTCCTGCGGTAAAAATCATCGGACCGTCTCCCGTAGATGGCTATGATAAAGTAGCTCTCTTGGGCAAAGGCGGAATGGGAGAGGCTTGGAAAGTAAGAGAAAAATCAACCGGCAAATTTTATGCTTTAAAATTGATGTTACCTCAGATAATAGGTGATAAAAATGCGGAGCGGATGTTTCTTCGTGAAGCGAAAATAAGCGAGTTCCTGGTGCATGAAAATGTTGTTCGAACATACAAGACAGGTTCATCAAACGGAGCAATGTATATAATCATGGATTTATGCGAAGGCGGAAGCGTAGAAGATTTGATGAAAAAATATGGCGGAAAACTGCCTTTAAATCTCGCGACTTATATTACTTTACAGGTACTTTCCGGTCTCGATTATGTTCATAATGCGGATGTCGAATCAGAAATAAAAAAGAGAGGATTGTTTACCGCAGGTATGGAAACGGTTACTACTAAAGGTGTGGTTCACAGGGATTTCAAACCTGCAAACATCTTCCTTAGTGATAAAACCGAACGTCCTGTTGCTAAAGTGGCGGATTTCGGTATGGCCAAGGCTTTTGAAACAGCTGGACTAACAAATATGAGCAGTAATGGTGCAGTAAAAGGAACGGTTCCTTTTATGCCGCGTCAGCAGGCTTTAAATTGCCGCTACAGTAAGCCTGAAGTGGATGTATGGGCTGCAGCAGCTTCATACTATTACATGTTAACAGGTCAATTTCCTAAAAACTTCAGACCCGGCGGAAATATGTGGCAGGCAATCGTAACTGAAAGTGCGGTTCCTATCAGAGACCGTGATTATTCTGTTCCAAGAGAATTGGCAAGGGTTATTGATGCCGCATTGGTGGAAAAGCCTGAAATAGGATGCAAATCGGCAAGCGAATTCAGAAGAAACATTATAAAAGCATTGCCGGAGGATACAAAACTTTATTGCAGAGGACTGATTTAATGAAAACAAATGGTTTTAATTTAGAATTCAAATATGCAGGCCTTGTGGATATGGGGAGCAGAAGACAGAGCAACCAGGATGAAATAGCCCTTGCTCCGTCAATCCCCCTGTTTGCGGTTTCCGACGGAATGGGAGGTCTGGATAAGGGCGGAGTTGCTTCCGAATACGTAAAAAAAGCATTTCCGGTGCTGATTGAAAGTGACATTAACCTTTGGGACGGCGAAGATGATGAAACAATCAAAACGCATTTAGGAAAAAGCGTCTGCCTGCTTAGCGACAGATTATTTGAACAGGGCAACACTACGAGCTGGTACAGGTTCGGAGCCACTCTGGTGGGAGTGATATTGCATGACAATAAAGCATTCTTTGTTAATCTCGGTGACAGCCGAGGATATATGCTGCCATATTATAAAAAGAATTTAAGGCAGGTTACGAAAGATATGAATATAGCCAGATATCTTGTCGAGTACGGCGAAATGAAAAAAGAAGAAGCCAAGGACAGTCCGGAAAGCTCAAGATTAACTTCATTTGTAGGAATTGAACCGCCTGCAAACCCTGAAACGTATGCGGTCGAACTAAAACACGGAGACAGGATTCTTTTATGCAGTGACGGACTGTACGGAATGGTACCGGAAAGAGAGATTGCAAAAATAATGCGATCCAGCAAAAGCCCCGAAAAAGTGTGTAAGAGACTGATAGACAAAGCAAACGAATACGGCGGCAGGGACAATATATCGGCAGTATATATTTATATTAATTAAGCTATCAAAACCAAGGAGGGTTACAAATGTTAAAATCCGCGTCATTGACATATGTTATGGAACGTGCCAAAGCCGAGGCCAGGCACAGAGGATGCGACAGTATCGGTATTGAAGATGTGTTTTTGGGTATTTTGAAACTCAGTGAAATTAAAGCAAGAGACTTCGCAGCCGCGCCGGAGATAATTCTTAAGGTTATGGATATAGAGATACATGCTTTAAAGATTTTATTTTCGGAAAATTATAAAGTTGATACCAGATATTTAAGAAACCTTTTAAGAAAAGAACTGATTTACGCTGACAAACCCGATCCGACTAAACTGGAAATAATAATGGATTTGGCGGAGGATATTGCTAAAGAAAGAAATTCTTCGGATTTATTTCCGTGTGATGTGCTTAAAGCCATTGTAGCTAATCCTACAGATACACTTAAGCGTGTCTGCGATATAGAAAAATGGGACAAGCCTGTTGATGGAGCAGAAAATCCCTATAAAGTTAAAAAAGACAAAAAACAGGATGAAGAGCAAAAGACAAGCGAGATGAGACCGGAATTTTTGACGGAACTTACTTCCCGTACCAGAAATTTAAGATCCAAACTTTTAAATACGGTTCAAGGCCAGGATCATGTTGTACATGCTTTCGTTGAAGGAATTTTTGCGGCTGAAGTTCTTGCGGCCAGCGATGAGAATCGTAAACGCCCAAGAGCTATATTTGCATTTGTCGGTCCTCCCGGAGTCGGAAAAACTTTTCTGGCGGAACAGGCGGCAGAAGTACTTGAATTACCGTTTAAAAGATTCGATATGTCAACATATTCAGATCATCAGTCATACATGGGCCTTGTTGGATTTGAAAAGAGTTATCAGGGTGCAAAGGAAGGTCTGTTGACAGGATTTGTTGCGGAAAACCCGCACAGTATTCTTCTTTTTGATGAAATAGAAAAAGCACATTTGAATACCATTCAGCTCTTCCTCCAGATATTGGATGCAGGTCGCCTTTCGGACAGATATACCAGTAAAGATGTAAGTTTCAAAGATACAATTATTATCTTTACCAGCAATGCGGGAAAATCGCTTTATGAGGGAGATGCCCGCCATAATGCCGCAGGTGTTCCGAGAAAAACTATATTAAATGCATTGGAAACAGAAACAGATCCTCGTACAAGGGAACCTTTCTTCCCTGCGGCTATTACCAGCCGTCTTGCTACCGGATGGCCTCTTCTTTTTAACCATCTGGCTCCTCATAATCTTGAAAAGATCAGTGAAAGAGAAATGACACGGTTCTGTGATCTGTTTGCGAAACAGTATGGTGTTAAAGCAAATTTTGATGAGCTTTTGGCAACAGCACTTTTATTCCGTGAGGGAGGAGCAGTGGATGCCAGAACACTTCGTGCTCAAACAGAGTTATTCTTCAAGAATGAAATATTCAAACTTTGCAGATTGTGGAGTGAAGAAAGATTTGAAGATGCTATCAAGAAACTGAACAAAATAGCATTTAAAGTGGAAACGGATACACTTACCGATGAGACCGGACCTTTATTTTTCTGCGACGAGAAACCCGAAATTCTCATCTATGGAGACAGTTTATTTGCCGAAAAATGCAGAAATGCGTTACCGGATTATACATTTTATGATACCGGTGATTCCGAAGAAGCCATGAGCCTTGCCGGTGAAAAAGATATTCGTCTTGTACTTATGAATGTTGCGGATAAACGTTCCAATCCTCTTGATGCTATGGCAACCGTAATGGAAGATATGTCATTGGAGGATATGAATCTTTCGGTCGGCGCATTTGATTTTACACCTATGGCAGCAGGAGTATTCAAGGAAGGTGTTAATCTTTTTGCAAAGCTTCATGAGAGACTTCCGGACCTTCCCGTATATCTGCTTGAGACTAAAGAGTTCCCGATAGATGATGAACTTACGATGAGTTTTGTTCGTTCAGGTGCAAGAGGAAAACTTTGTGCACCGGAAGATGATTTTGCAATATTTGAGGATATGTTTGAACAGATATGCAGAGAATTATATATGCAGAATGTAGCTACCGGACTTGCTGCAGAGAGAAAGGTTTTGTATTTTGAAACCGCTCCGAAACTTTCTGAAGATCAGACAGAGGTAACAATAAGACTTAGAGATTTTTCGCTCAAACGTGCAGCCTCGGCCGAGGATTCAGGCAGTGTGCTTGATGAAGTGGAAAAGCCCAATATTCGTTTCTCAGATGTTATCGGTGCATCGGATGCAAAAGATGAATTGAAGTTCTTTATCGATTATTTGAAGAATCCCAAGAAGTTTACCGCTCAAGGTTTAAAGCCACCTAAAGGAGTATTGCTTTACGGACCTCCCGGAACCGGTAAAACCATGCTTGCAAAGGCTATGGCAGGTGAATCGGATGTGGCATTTATTCCTGCTGTTGCAAGTTCGTTTGTTACCAAATATCAGGGAAGCGGACCTGAAGCGGTCAGAGAACTTTTCAAAAAGGCCAGACGTTACGCACCAGCAATCATCTTCATAGATGAAATTGACGCGGTAGGAAGAAAGCGTGGTGAAAGCAACAGCGCACACGGAGAGGAAATGGCTCTTAATGCGTTGTTGACTGAAATGGACGGTTTTTCAGTAGATCCCAAGCGACCGGTATTCGTGCTCGCCGCCACCAATTTTGATATTGAAGAAGGAAAAGGCGGTATGGGCGTAATAGATCCCGCTCTTGCAAGACGTTTTGACAGAAGAGTGCTGGTTGATCTGCCAAATGCCGATGAAAGAAAACAGCTGCTTGAAATGCTTCTTGCTAAAAACTCCATGCATCAGGTAAGTGCAGAAATGATTCAAAGAACCGCAGACCGTTCAATGGGTATGAGCCCCGCAAACTTAACCAGTGTCGTTGAACTGGCCAACAGAATGGCTGTTAAAACCGGAAAACCTATTGATGATTCTATTCTTGACGAAGCTTTTGAATTAACTAAACATGGAGAGAAAAAAGACTGGGGATACGAATATCTCGAGAGAGTTGCCAGACATGAAAGCGGTCACGCATTCCTTTGCTATTTGGGTGGCAATACACCTTCGTATCTTACAATTGTTGCCCGTGGCGGACATGGCGGATATATGGAACATTCCGCAAAGGATATGGGACCTCTTTCTACCAAAGAGGAACTTCTTAACAGAGTCAAGACAAGTCTTGGCGGACGTGCAGCAGAAATTGTTTATTACGGTGAAAAAGACGGTATTTCAACCGGCGCATCGGGAGATCTGGAACAGGCTACAAATACTGTTGCCCAGATGCTTTGTTCCTACGGTATGGATAATCAGTTTGGTCTTATTGCCATGAATCCCAAAGAAGCCATGAAAGAACCGGAATTCAGAAAGAGAGTCAATGAAATTCTTTCTGAGCAGATGCGCGAAACAATTGAAGTTATCGGAAATAACAGGGAAAGAATAGACCGAATGGTAGATGCTTTGATGAAAAAGAATAAACTAACAGGTGAGGAAATGGAGGAATTATTAAAAGAGTAAAGAAAGAAATCTTTTATCTGCAACTTTACCTAAAAATAAGAATTCTTTTGCAGTGTATACTTCAGATATCAAAAAAAGGAGGTAAACACTATGAGAGACGAGAAACAGAACAAAGTAAAAGCGAATGAAAAGAATCTCACCAAAGAACAATTGGCACCTACAGAAAAGGCTGAAGATGAAAAAACCAAAGTAGAAGAACAATCTTCTGATGAAGAAGAATATGATCCCTATGAAGGATATGACAGAGATAATCCTCCTCCCTGGATGGATGAATTTGAGTATATCGATTTTATGATGACTCATTAAAGAGAGGTATATATGAACAGTGACTGTACCACACATGCAACAGAAGTATATCCGGGATTAATAGTCGGTGGACTTTGGATGCTTGAAGATATCCTGAATATGCAACCTGATGTGTTAGTACCTCTCGATCGTCTTCTTGGATGGGTTTGGGATAGCGGTTTTCGAGGTGAAATAATTTATTGTCCTATAACAGATTACAGCATTCTTCCCGATGATGTATTGGACAAAATAACAGACACGATTGTCGAACGCATCAAAAAAGGGCAAAGAGTAGCTGTTTTCTGTTTGGGCGGTCATGGAAGAACGGGGTATGTGGCATCATGTGTATTGCATCTTTTAGGAGTAAAAAACCCCGTCGCTTTTCTTAGGGAAAATTATCATCGCAAGTCTGTTGAAACAGCAGAGCAATATGAAGCAGTAAAAAGATTTATTGATCGACATACGATTTAAGTATGCGTTTTTTGTTTTAGAGGGGGGATGATTAATATGTCATGTTGGAGATCACAAAAGGTTTTACGTTTACCGGGTGAAGCCTTTGGAGTTAATACAATAGAAGAGTGGAATGTATTTAAAGAAAAGCATAAAAGCGAACTGACATGGAGGGTCGGAGGTTTTGGACCGGCACTCTGTTCGTTTAAAAACGGTATTTTTATTGATTATATTCTGTCAGATCGTGCACCAATTGACGGAGAAGGTTTTACTTGCAGATCGTATCATTTATCAGAATTCGAAAAAGAAAAATACCTGCCTGTTTTCAGGAGATTGTTTCCGGATTTCACTATTGAACAGATGGATGCTGTTCACAGTTGCGAGTACTCATGGTACGACGGAGTGGAAGCACCGGATTGCTATTAAATATCTTTGGATTGGAAGAGAGAAACTAAATGGGCAGAGGATTTTTAAGCAAATTACTAAATGAGCCTGATCCAAGTATTGTTCGGGAATATATGTTAAAAAACAGGCTGAATTTTGATGATGAAAAAGAAATTCAAAACAAGGTTCTGGAAATCGGAGAGAAACTCGGAGAGAAGGGAAGATTCATTCTAAAAAGATCCGGTCTGCCGGGAAAGATTTCTGTCTTTGTCGAATCAAAGGATTTTAATGATTGTAAAAAATACATTAAAGAATTTGAGGAATTTCTGAAAGATAAAGAATATCTTTAAAAAATATGGTTAAAGTATTCAAATCATAAAATAGACTTAAGGTTATAGGTAAATGGAAGAGGGGGATTACAAATGATATGCAGAGACTGCAAAAAGTCTTTTTTTTCTGCTTCAATTGATGAGAATCTTTGCGATGAATGCAGGAAAAAAAGAGAAGATGTTGCGGGAGATATACTAAGCGGTTTGTTTGGCGGGGCAACTATCTTTGAACCATCGGATGAATCTGCTACCATTCTTGAAACAGCAGATGAAACCGTATTGGAAAGCTCATCGGCTGAGGCAACCATTGCCGAAACCGTTTTCGAAGAGCAGACAAATCCCACGAAAAGTGAAGAAAACAGTTTTTACAAAGGCGGTATGTTATTAAATACATATCGCGTTGATTCAGACCCTATCCAAGGCGGAATGGGGTCTGTTTGGCGTGTTCATCATCAAAACTGGGATGTTGATCTGGCGATGAAAAGACCAAAGAATGATTTTTTCATAACTGAAGCACAGAAGGAAAACTTCACAAACGAATGCAGATCATGGATTGAACTTGGTCTTCATCCAAATATTGTTTCCTGTTACTATGTGCGTGAAATTGAAGGGGTTCCCACTATTTTTTCCGAATGGATGGATAATGGCAGTCTGGAAAATCATATAAAAGATAAATCTTTATATGAAGGCACGGAAAAAGAGATTCAGGAACGCTTGATCGATATTTCTATTCAGTTTGCATATGGTTTGAATTACGCACATAAGAAAGGGCTGATTCATCAGGATGTAAAACCTGACAACCTTTTATTATCACGCAGTTGGAATGCAAAGGTGAGTGATTTTGGTCTTGCGAGAGCGCGTTCCGTTCTTTCGGTATCAAAGAATATAAATTCGAGCAGCAATCCCAATGCCACGATTATTGCTCCCACCGGAGGAATGACGCCTGCTTATTGTTCGCCTGAACAGTCATCTGCAAAACCTCTTACGCGCAGAACGGATATTTACAGTTGGGCAGTAAGCATACTTGAGATGTATATGGGTGATAAGCCATGGGCACACGGAAGTGAAAAAACCGGACCGATGGTAGGTTCTGTGTGTGAAGATTATTTTGATTCCTGCTATGTAGCAATCTCGGACAACATGAAAAGTGTGCTGAAAAAATGTTTACAGCAGAATCCGGAAAATCGATATAAAGATTTTGATGAAGTTATAAGTGAATTGAAAGCCGTATACAAAGAAGTAACAGGCGAAGAATACTTTAGAAATGAATCCGATTCAGCAAAGAATACCGGCGGTTCCCTTAATAACAGAGCATTATCCTATCTGGATTTGGGACAGACCGAAGAAGCGAAGAAATTGTTTTATGAAGCATCAAAACTTGATAACAAAAATAATTATGTTTTGATTAATCAGACTTTTTTGTTTTGGAGAGATGGTAAGATAAGTGATCTGGAAGCATATTCGAAATTTACGGAAATAGATGATGTGACATTAAAGGAACGTGTTATTGCTGACTTTGAGCGTGAACGCGGAATGAAGATTACATTTGAATATCCTGCGCCGATTGTAGGAGAAGACAAAGGAGCATCAATAGTTGAAACATCCGCAGTTCGTATTGATGGCAATGTTATATCTTTTGTTGCAAGAATTAAAGAATCTGATGGTATTTTTAATGCAGTAAAAAAATATGATGTATTAAGTGGAAAACTATTAGAAGAATATCCTAAAGAACATGAAAAAGCCTGCATTCCGTGTGATGATGACGAATTTATGACGGGTTTGACCAAAAACGGAAGCGAGATGTTTATCGCCAAATATGGAAAAAAAGCAAAATTATGGGATGTAAAGAATCAAAGAGTTGTAAGGGTGTATAATTCCGAATCCGAATACCCCAAAGAATTTCCTTCTGTATTACCGGTCCGCCGGGGACGTATGAAGACAAAAGACGGCATGGATATTTATATGGAGGCAGGAGTAGACAAAATATATGCTTATACTCCTAATTACAGATGTCTATGCACAATTAAGTTACCGCGAATTACAGATTATACGAAGGACGGAGTAAGAGGAGGAATTCCAGATTTGTATTCTGATGCCGAAAGCGAGCGTTTGGTTCTTTGCGACACAGGATATAATAAGGCATTCTGGTACATTATTGATACTCCTCATGATAATAAGATTTCGGCACCATATTATATCGAACGATTTGTGGATGTTGATACTGCACTTAATAATGAGAAACTGATTGAAAACTACATAAAAGCTTTTGATGAGGCAGATGTTCGTAAAGATGCTGATACCATGCTTGAAATATATAATAAAGCCCGGTTGCTTCCGTCAATGGAAGGTGAGAGTTTCATTATAACGATGAATGAAAAACTCGTTCAATATCTCGCTCCCATTGGAATTAAAGGGGTCAGAGATGTTTATAAAGGTTCATCCGGATATATTAACTGGCAAACCAGAACGGATTATCTGATTAACGGTAAAAGTCACCTGATTTTTTCAGATGATACTATGTCTTTTGTATATATGGATCAGGGCAATCCTCCTGTCTATAAGCTGCCTGAAGATGAACAACAGAAGGCGTTGCATTCATATAATTCTTTTATTGTGGAAAGCTGTTCATCGGACGGTAACGTAAGTAAAAAAATGGTCCGTATTAACGATAGTGACCGATGGCTTAAATGTATACATGCGGTCAGCCATAACGGAAGATATGCCATTCTGGAAACAAGAAGTCATAACGGGCCGGAATATGAAGCGGTATTGAAAGATATATGGACGGGGGAAGAGACAATAATCTATAAAAGAAAGGATAATCCTAATCCTTTTAATCATATTGTTTTTTCGGATGTACCGATGGCAATGAGATGGATAAAAGAGAATAAATATACTTCCATAAAAGTCTATCATCTGGATACAGGAGAAGAAAAGTCGATTAATACCGATGATTTGAGTTTAAACTCGGTGTTTCTTTCCAAGGATGAATCTTCTCTTATAACTGTAAGTGGGACAGAGGATTATAAAAAACGTGTAAGTGTATATAACTTAAATAATCAAAAGTGGACTCATTTATATGAAGGAGCACATTTCAAGAAAGTCTTTGCTTCATATAATGCGGATTTCGTTTTCATAAAAGAATCCGGACTTAATATTCCTGCCAGAATGCTTGTATACAGGGTTAGTGACGGAAAATGTGTATATCAGATAACGGACAATATAGTTAATTTAGACAGGATAAAAGCAATCAGCAAAAATATGACTTATTTTCTGTCTGAAGAAAATGGTCCGAAAAGTTATGCAATTGAGTGGGATTATAAATAAACAGAAACTGTAAAAAGTGTATAAGGGAGATAATGCATGGGTGACGAAGATAAAACCGTATTGGATGGGAATGAAACTGTATATGAAAGTGAAACTACTTTTTTTGATGCGACTATATATGATGCATCGGTAAAAGGAGATGAGAAAAACCCTGCAGACGTATTTAGGGAATATGATGAAGTGAGTAAAGGAGTTTATTGATGGGTTTATTTGACGACACAATTTTAAATGATTTAATCAGTTCGTTGTTAAATGAAAAAATATGCAGAGACTGTAAAAAGCCGTTTATTCCAATCTCTCTTGATGATGATTTATGTGAAGAATGCAAGAAAAAAAGAGAAGATGTTATAGGCGATATTTTAGGGGATCTTTTTGGCAATAATTCATCAAATGCAGGGGCAACGGTATTTGAATCGTCGGATGAAACTATTTATGAAAGTCCATCCGATGAGGCAACAGTTGCTGAAACTGTATATGAAGACTTTTTCAATCCGATAGACAATAATAAATTCAGTTTCTCAAAAGGTGATTTATTACTGGATACATACCGTATAGATACGAACCCCATACATGGCGGAATGGGGTCTGTTTGGCGTGTTCATCATAAGAACTGGGATATTGACCAGGCTATGAAACGCCCTAAAAAAGAATATTTTGTTACAGACAATCAGAAAGAAACATTTATCAGGGAATGTGAATCGTGGATTAATTTGGGACTTCATCCCAATATTGTATCTTGTTACTACGTTCGTGAAATCGACGGGGTTCCGACCATCTTTTCCGAATGGATGGAAAACGGAGATTTGGAAAGCCATATCCAAGACGGAAGCTTATATGAAGGAAGTAAAGATGAAGTACAAAAGAGACTTTTGGATATCGCGATTCAGTTTGCCAGAGGTTTGCATTATGCTCACGAAACCGGATTGATTCATCAGGACGTTAAGCCGGGTAATCTGCTGATATCCAATGAATGGAATGCAAAGGTCAGTGATTTTGGTCTGGCCGGTGCCTGCTCAGCCCTTACGGTATTGGAAGGAGAATGGACGGTAAAAGAAGACAATCCCACAGCTACAATTTATACACCTTCGGGTGGACGATCTCCTGCATACTGTTCACCCGAACAGGCAGCATCGCAGGCTCTTTCCCGCAGAACCGATATTTACAGCTGGGCAGTCAGTATTCTTGAGATGTATCTTGGAGACAGACCATGGGCACACGGAACAGAAAATACCGGTCCTATGGTCGGTTCAATTTGCGAGGAATACTTTGATATATGCAAAGTGAACATTCCTGACAAAATGAAAGCGGTCCTTACTCATTGTCTGGAAACCAAGCCGGAAAACAGATATCACGATTTCGGAGAAGTAGAAGGAATACTAAAGGAAATATATTCTGAATTAGCAGGGGAAGAATATCCAAGACCTGAACCCAAGGCTTCTTCAGATACAGCAGACAGTCTGAATAATCGTGCTCTCAGTTATTTGGATTTGGGCAAAGAAGAGGAAGCTGTCAAGATTTGGGAACGGGCGACGCTTATGGATCCGTCCAATACAAATTCGTTGTTTAACAGAACTTTGTACAGTTATCGAAAAAATGATATATCTCTTTATCAGGCTCAATGTTATCTGTCTTCAAACTGGGAAAACCATTTTAATGAGGCTGAACCCGGGATTTTATTGGCTATGATAAGCCTGGAAGGTGAGGATATACAGAATTTTAAGTCGACTACAGACTATATTAACAAGTACTTGCCAATAACTAAAGAAATGTCAAATCGTCTAGAAAAACTTGAAAAAGTATCTCAGGGAAAAGAGTATCATTCGCCATGGCAGATAAGCAGGATACTTAGTATCAAAGAGTTGGATGAATTACAAAAGAAGAGAGATAAAAAACTTCAGGAACTTTTAGCAATGACTGACAGAGGAGATTATGATGAAGTCTGTCAGGAGTTAGCTATTATTAATATGGGTCGGGAATATGGTGATGCTTTATTACAGCCGGATTGGATGGATCTTTATCGGAAACTTAAGCGTCATTGTTCCCAAGTCCATATTATGGCACAATGGCCAATTCTCAGAATACCAAATGTAAGAAGAAAAGATAAGGTGAGTTTTAACGACAATTCGGATATTCTTCTTTGCGGATCCAAATTGTTTGATATGAATAAGCGAGAGGTTATTGCTGAAAATGACAATCTGTTTGGAGCGGATATTGATGCCATTAAAAATGATTTGGGAGGTATTTTGGGCGATGATTTCTTTGAAATGTTAATGCCAAAGTCAAATGATTTTATTTATTCGCGTGTAAGTCCTGACGGTAAATTTTTCCTTTGCTCCATGGCCGGATTGAATGTGTTTCAAATTATTAATGCCCGGACAGGCGAACGGATAGCGGAGTGCTCCGAGCATGGAGATAATATCACGTATTTGGCAATAAGTCGTGACGGTAAAAGACTGGCATCAGGAGGAGACAAGGGAGAAATACACATCTGGGATGCTGACGGAAAACATCTTAATTCGACGGATTTCTTATCTGGGGAGGAAATTGAAGACATTCAGTTTGGCTATGATTCACGCGATATGATGGTTCGTTCAGAGGATCGCTTGGTTATAATGAATCATCTTTTTGGCAACCGTTCCATTTCGTACTCCAATTATCTGGAAGCGTCGGTAGATCCGGCTTTTCATATGGTTGCCATGGCGTCAGGCAGAGACGGATTCAATTGTTATGATATAGATAATTGTGAGTATCATAGACTATCCGGTACCATTCCTGATACACAGGGACATAATATATATTTACCTTCAAAAGTTTGCTTCCTGCCTAACGGTTATATGGCTGTGGTTGCAGATATAGAAGGGAAAAAAGCGGTATTTTATGATTTTTCTACCAATCGTATTTTATGTGCAATACATACTAATGATTCTGTGGACGATTTGGCGGTTTCAAGGGATGGAAGATATCTTGCTGTTGTTTCCGGTGGATTTGCTGATGTTTGGGAGATTATGTATATGTTCAGATATTCTCCCTTTGATTCATCTTCGGAAATTTCTTTTGTGAATGAACCGACAGAAGAAAGGTTATTCCTTGGAGCATGTGCACATGTACTTAGAGAAGCCAACCCGGAAAAAACTCCCGATGAACTTCTTCCGGAATATATCAAAGAACTCCAGGACAGAGGAAGAGGCAATATTCCTGAAAATGTAGCTCTGGAAATTCTTTCCAAATCATAAAGAGCATTAATATACAGGAATTTGATGATGGAGATATTGTATGGCAACAAGTGAATTAAACAATCTAATGGAGCAGGCTTTAAAGGATCGTTCATTTGATTTTTACGAAACGGGTTATTGTCCCGCAGGGATCCGTATATTTATGCCGAAATCCCGGGGTTTTCTAAGGGAAAGTTTTTCTATCGTGAAGGTTTTTTCAGAATTATATGTCAGAATGATTTTTTGCTATTGTAAAAATGGAGGATAATTTATGCAGATGATTTTACGAAATCCAATCGGTGTCTGGTTTTCTGAACTGAAGGATAACTGGGAAGAAGTGGATTTCATTAATCTCAGTTTTTATAAAGGACAGCAGTTCAAGGATAGGTATCGATATTATGGCAATTTCCCGGACGGCAGTCAATATGGTGCAGTTTACAATCCCGCGCATGAACCATGGCCGGAGAGTATTGGGATACTTATTGTGGATGAAAAAGGGGAGTATAAAAGCGGAACAGGCGCAGAAGGATGGTCCTATTATTGGCGAGATTTACATTGGCCGACTGCAATCGTGGCTTCACCCAGTGGAAGATGTTTAGTCTGGCTTATTGAAGGAAAACTATGGGAATGGCATATGGATAAAGATGGTTTCTTCTTGCCGGATAATGAGGAAAGCCTCACAGAAGTGCTTTGTGAAAGAAAGGTTCTGGACGCCGTTATGCACCCGGATGGAATACTGGAAATCAAATTTGTGTTTGGAGAAAATATAGGCTATTTTTGTGATGCAAGGGCTGTTCTTGATAAGACTGAGAATGGATGGGAATCATTAGAGGAGGAATTCTACAAGTTTTCCCCGAAATATCGGGATTTTGACCCATCGGTCACACCGATTCCCTCATCACTGGTTGTAACAATCAGTGATGAACAGTATTGGGGTGATTTATCCGGATACGGAATTAGTAGAGTTCGTTTTGCATCAGGACTTAAAAAGATTGAAGGAGAACTGCTTTCGGATAATCCCGAATTGGATTATGTGGTCATACCGCCTCATATAGAATATGTTGATTGGTGGGCCTTTGCCAGATGTAGTGGACTTAAACATCTGGTTATTGAAGGGGATTTGTCCCGCGTGGCAAATTGGGATAAGGATGCATTTGAAGGATGTCCGTGTGAGGATTATTATCTGATGATTAGGAATGGTAATGCAAGTTCGGATTGAGATAAAGTTCTGCGACATATCAGAAAGGGAATAAGGAGGAGCAAATGTATTATATAGCAGATTTAGAAAGTGGAATAAAAGAGTTTAGTTCATTATTATACAACAATCATTTTAATGCAGACCCAAGATATAATTATGCATGGAAGAATCCTGTATTGGCCATGCTAAATAATGGCATTGTTTTAGATGATGAGCAGGAAATACTTGTGGATGAAAAGGATGGCATAGCTTATGTCTGGGAGTGTACACATAGCGCACTTCGAAAAATGCTTGAGGAAAAATCATTGACCATTTATGAGGTTGATGACAGCAGATTTTTGGATAATCTTACCGGTTGGGAATCTCAATCGATTTGTACAGATGATGTATCAGTCGTTCATGAAGAGTATATTGATAATCTCTATGAAAAACTTCTGGAGTATGAAAAAGATAGTTTGTGCAAGATTAATTATTATTCAGAGAATGAGACTTTCCGTAAAGAACTGGATTATGCAGCCGAACATATTGCTGAGAGGGATGAAAAACCTATATTAGTTATTGAAAACGGTGTGCTTGTTAGGCTGGATGAATATGATGGTTATGAAGAGATTATTATTCCTGATGGTGTAGAGAGTATCGGGTGGAGAGCATTTTATGAAAGATGGGTTACTAAAGTAGTAATTCCGAACAGTGTTAAAACTATTGAGGCGGAGGCGTTTTTAGAATGTAGCGTAAGTGAAGTGATCATACCTGACAGCGTAATGTTTATAGGAGAATGGGCCTTTGGTGATTGCGAAAATATTAAAGAAATAACTATTCCTGACAGTGTTAAGAAAATAGAGCCATGGGCTATCGGATTCTATCATGATAGATTTTATATAGAGCAACCATATAATCATTTGATAGTTGTTCATGGGAAATCCGGAAGTGAAGCTGAAAACTATGTTAAGACATACGGTGGGCATAGTAACCAGGATTTAAGATTTGAAGAAATAATGTGATAAGTTTTTCTGCAACTTTTCCGAGAAAATATTTTAACTTTTCAATGTATACTCCGGTTATAAAAGGAGGTACAAATTATGAAAAGAAAAATGTTTAGAAAAGTTGAAGTATTTTTTTAATTTCTTTAATGATTCCTTTTTTGAATGGATGTGCAAATACTTCTCCAAACGGAGATAATAAAGAATCTCAGAAAACAGTTTTAGAAGAAAGTGTTAATACGGATGAAGCAGAGAATACAGAAGTAATATCCAATATCGAAAACAAGGAATTGTTTATAGAAACAACTAACGAAGAAGAATTTAATCCATATACGGAAGCGAAAAAAGATGCCTTATACGCATTGTATAATGAGACGAACAGCATTCGAGAGGATTTATATGTATATAAAGATTTTGGACTTTCGGATAATCATTTTACCCAAAAGGCAAAAATGGCAGGAAAGGATGACTGGCTTGTAAAAAACATGAATGAAAACTGGCAGGAAGATCCTTATTCCGGAACCAGTTGCATACGCTGCAGACAAACAACCGTAGAGGGTGACTGGGGTGGATGGCTGTTTTTAAACGGTTATCTTCCTGCAGGAAGCAGTATTCCGAGACTGAATGACGGCACTATGGACAATCAGGGATTGGATCTTACAGGCGCTGATGAACTTTGC
>JAEEGL011804329.1_pt1 | contig 22898 bp, 22 predicted proteins | sample 9134231 | NCBI WGS metagenome assembly JAEEGL01 (sample SAMN16246548, study PRJNA631951) | gut metagenome | biome: gut microbiome; feature: rumen; material: fiber-attached | host: Bos | place: Iran: Karaj | collected 2018-10 | reverse complement strand
GCGTCTTGCCGTTCATGGTCTGGGCGTAGATGTAGTAGTGCTCATCCTGGTCCTGAACAAGCCAGCCGCGATCCTGGAACTTCTGGAAGTTCTCGGCGGCCTTCTCGTAGACCTTGGGGTCATACTCCGACGTCCCCACGGGGAAGTCAATCTCGGGTTTGATAATGTGATAGAGGCTCTTCTCATTGTCGCCAGCCTCGGCGCGCGCCTCCTCTGAGTCGAGCACGTCGTAGGGACGGCTCTCTACCTGCTCCACCAACTCCTTTGGCGGGCGGATGCCTTTGAATGGTTTTATAATGGCCATGATAATTCGGTATTACGCTATGATATTACAAGTTAGCCTTGATCTTCTCAATCATTTCCTGATACTCGGCATCGCTGAGGTACACCTTGCCGGGATTCATCTGGAACGTGCCGCCGTAGTCGGGACCGTCCACGTACTTCGGAGCCAGATGAAAATGAAGGTGCGACAGCTTGTCGCTATAGGCGCCATAATTGATTTTCTCAGGGTTGAAAGCCTTCTGCATGGCACGCGTCACTCGGGCCACATCGGCCATAAAGGCGTTACGCTCCTCGTCAGAGAGTTCGTTGAGGTCGTTCACGTGGTCCTTGTAGGCCACAAGGCAGCGGCCGCGATAGGTTTGCTCCTTGAAAAGGAAAGCGCGCGAGACGGACAACTGGCAAATCTCAATCATCAGGTCCGTAAGCGTCTGGTTGTTTGTGCAGTAAAGGCACAGCTTGGGGTCACTTTGCATAGTTTTACGGGGTGTTATTAGAATTTAGAGACCGCAAAGTTACGCATATTTTCGCAGATGGACAAGAAAACAGGCCGTTATTTTTTGGAATACCGCCGTGCGATGTTAATCTGCGTTAATCAACAAGGGCAGTATAAGGTGTTTCCGTTTTTTTTCCATACCTTTGCAGGCTGATAATATGAAACGAATGAAAAAAACAATTCTCATAGCGTGCTCGATGCTGGCAGCAGCCGTGCTGACGGCTACGGCACAGAGTTCTACAAAGTCGCCATATAGCCAGTTCGGACTGGGACAGCTTTCAGAACGCTCACAAGGCATCAGCCGAGGCATGAACGGCGTCGGCATAGCACTCCAGCAAGGCAACATGGTCAACACACTCAATCCCGCCAGCTATGGCGGCGTTGACTCGCTGACCATGATCTTCGATGCCAGCATCACAGGCCAGACAACCAACTTCAAGGAAGGTGCTACCAAGCAGAACGCCACATCGGCCAACTTCGACTATATCGTAGCCTCTTTCCGCGCCTGGCGTAACGTTGGTGTGTCAGTAGGCGTGCTACCCCTGACCAACATAGGCTACAGCTATTCCACAACGACGGCCGTCAACCAGGAATACGGCAAGCTGACGGAGACCTACAGCGGCGAAGGTGGACTGCACGAAGCATTTCTCGGAGTAGGCTGGCACGCCCTGAAGCCACTCTACATCGGCGTCAATGCCGGCTACCTTTGGGGAGACCTCAGCCGAACGGTCGTCACGTCGAACAGCAACATCAGCTCGCTTCAGAAAAGCTATTCATCCACGGTCAAGAGCTATAAGCTGGACGCAGGCATTCAATGGCGACAGCCCCTCGGCAAGCAGGATGTCCTGACGCTGGGTGCCACCATAGGCATCGGCCACAAGCTGGGCGCCGACGCCACACTCGACATTGTCAACGTCAGCAAGAACGACACCACGCCGTTCAGAGTGAAGAACGCTCTGGAGCTGCCCTGGTCGTGGGGCGTAGGACTGGCATGGAACCACGGGAATATCCTGACCCTTGCCGCCGACATGGAGATGCAGCAATGGGGCAAAACGACATTCCCCACCTACAGCAACGACAACTACCTGCCCACCAGCGGACTGATGACTGACCGCATGAAGCTGAATGCCGGCGCCGAATGGATACCCGACATCAACGACCCAAATCACTACCTCAAGCGCATACGCTACCGCTTTGGAGCCGGACTCTCTACACCTTATTATAAAATAAACGGCGAGGACGGACCACGCGACTTCTCAGTATCCCTGGGTCTTGGACTACCCTTCCAGAACCAGTATTTCAGCCGTTCCATCGTCAACATCAGCGGACAATGGGTTCACTCTTCGGCCAAGAACTTTATTACCGAGAACACGTTCCGCATCAATATTGGCATCACGTTCAACGAACGATGGTTCGCAAAATGGAAGGTAGAGTAACACACCACCCGATGAAGAGCCTGACCATAGCCCTGGCCACCCTCATAACTATTGTGGTCACGACTGCCTGTACCGAAGCTCAGGAGCACACGGCTGCCGCCATCCTCGAGCGCGACTCGGTATCGGTCATGACGTCCTATGGCGTCAACACCCTTATCTCTGACTCGGGCGTCATCAAATACCGCATCGTGACCGAACGCTGGGACGTAAACACCATACGACAGCCGTCGCGATGGGAGTTCATGAAAGGCATCTTCTTCGAACAGTTCGACCAGCAGTTCCATACCGAAGGCTACATTCAGGCTGATACCGCCTGGTACTATGACCAACTGAAACTATGGAAACTGCGCGGACGAGTACGCATTCGCAACGTCAATGGACTCGTCTACACCAGCGAGGAACTTTACTGGGACGGGCTGAGCCATGAGTTCTACTCTAGCGTCTTCAGCCGCGTCGTCACACCCGAGCGCACACTTCAGGGCACCTACTTCCGCTCTGACGAGCACATGACGCACTATACCGTATCGAACTCCAAGGGTTCGTTCACCACCGAGAGCATGGAGAAAGACGACGACAGCAAGACGCCCGCCGACACCACCCAGCAACAGCCCCAGGCACCCATGCGCCCACAGGCCGTCAAACACGCAAAAACACCCACCGCACCATGACAGAAGTAATCATAGGACTCCTGGTTACCATGGTCTTCTCCGCCTTCTTCTCAGGTATGGAGATAGCCTTCGTTAGCTCCAACCGTCTCAGAGCTGAGATGGACCGCGAGAAGAACGGACTATCACAACGGGCCATTGCCATCTTCTATCGTCACCCCAACAATTTTGTGTCGACGATGCTCGTCGGCAACAACATCGCACTCGTCATCTACGGTATCCTCTTCGCTCAGGTTTTCGATGCCACCCTCTTCAACAACCTCAGCGACGGCGCCCGCGTGACATGCGACACGCTTCTATCCACTCTAATCGTTCTTTTCACAGGCGAATTCCTGCCGAAAACCATCTTCAAGTCCAACCCCAACGGACTGCTGACCTTCTTTGCCGTACCCGCCTTCGTCTGCTACGTCGTGCTCTACCCCATCTCCCGGTTCGCGACGTTGCTATCGAAAGGACTGCTCCGACTCATCGGCGTACGCATGGAAAAGACCCACGATAGCAGCGAGTTCACGAAAGTAGATTTGGACTATCTCGTACAGACCAGTATCGACAATGCCGCCAGCGAGGACGACATCGAAGAAGAAGTGAAGATATTCCAAAACGCGCTCGACTTCTCAGAGACACGCGTCCGCGACTGCATGATTCCACGTACCGAAATTGACGCCGTCGAGGACACGGCCACTATCGAACAGCTAAAGCAAACGTTCGTAGAAAGCGGCCACTCCAAGGTAGTGGTCTACCACGAGGATATCGACCACATCACGGGCTACATACACTCCAGCGACCTCTTCAAGATTGATCAGAAGAGTGGAAAGGAAAACGGCAGACTGAGCGACATGCTCCGCGAGATGCCCTTCGTACCCGAGACGATGCCTGCCTCGAAACTCATGAAGACCTTCATGCAACAGAAGAAGTCGATGGCCATTGTCGTCGACGAGTTCGGAGGCACCAGCGGACTCATCACCCTGGAGGACATCGTCGAGGAGATATTCGGCGACATCGAAGACGAGCACGACAAAGACCACTACATCGCCAAGCGACTCGACTCAGGAGAATACCTGCTGTCGGCACGTCTGGAGATAGAGAAAGTCAACGACGAGTTCGACCTGGACCTCCCTGAAAGCGATGAATACATGACCATCGGTGGTCTCATACTCCACGAATACCAGTCGTTCCCAAAACTCAACGAAGTGGTCAAGATTGGCCGTTGGGAATTCAAAATCATCAAAAATACCGCCACGAAGATAGAACTTGTAAGGCTAAAAGTAACAGAATAGACAGTTTTTTGCCTGAAAATTTCGCCGTGTCCGACTTTTTTTGTAACTTTGCCGCGTTTTACGCAAACCAAGAAGAAAATAATAATAAAATAATAAAAAAACAACGAACAAATGGCAGCAATTGGAAAAATCAGAAGCTGGGGGCCGACCCTTGTTATTGTCATCGGTCTGGCCCTGTTCGCCTTTATTGCAGAAGAGGCTTTCCGTTCTTGCGAAGCAACCAAGAACCAGCAGCGTCAGCAGGTAGGCGAAGTGTTAGGAAACAAGATTAACGTTCAGGAGTTCCAGGAACTCGTCGACGAGTACCAGCAGGTCATCAAGATGACGCAGGGACGCGACAACCTGAGCGAGGACGAACTGAACAACATCAAGGATCAGGTGTGGCAGACTTATGTCAACAACGCCATCATCAGCGACGAAGCCGAGAAACTCGGTCTGACCGTTACCGATACCGAGATGCAAAACATGCTCCGCGAGGGAACTAACCCCATGCTGATGCAGAGCCCCTTCGTCAACCAGCAGACAGGCCGCTTCGACGTGACGATGCTTACGAAGTTCCTGTCGGACTACAATCAAAACGCATCCAACCCGGAGATGGCTGAGCAGTACAAGGCTCTGTACGACTATTGGAAGTTCCTCGAGAAGAACCTCCGTCAGCAGACGCTGGCACAGAAGTACCAGTCTCTGCTTGCCAACTGTCTTATCTCCAACCAGGTAAGTGCCAAGGCTGCCTTCGACGCCCACGTCAAGGAGTCGGACATCCTGCTGGCTGCTCTGCCCTACTCCAGCATCAACGACAAAGACGTTGAGGTGAGCGACGCAGAACTGAAGAGCAAGTACAACGAACAGAAGGAAATGTTCAAGCAGACAGCTGAGACCCGCGACATCAAGTACGTAGCATTCCAGGTGCTCGCTTCTGCTGCCGACCGCGCTGAGCTGATGAAGACTATGACCGAGGCTTCACAGAAGCTGGAGAGCGGCGCCGTCGCTACCGAGATTGTCCGCAAGGCCCAGTCGCAGATTCCCTATGTCGGACTGCCCGTTACTCGTCAGGCTCTGCCCAGCGACATCGCCGCAAAGGTTGACTCTATGGCAGTAGGCCAGACTTCGAAGCCCTTCGAGACCACCCGCGACAACACGCTCAACGTCGTCAAGCTCATCGCCAAGCAGCAGATGCCCGATTCAGTTGAGTTTCGTATGCTTCAGGTGGGTGGCGAGAGTGCCGAGGCAGCCCAGAAGCGTGCCGACAGCATCTACACGGCCATTCGTGGTGGCGTAGCTTTCGACTCCATCGCCAAGAAGTACGGTCAGACGGGCGATAAGCAATGGCTCACCTCTGCCATGTACCAGAGTTCGACAGCTATCGATGCAGACTCCAAGGAATATCTCACCACGCTGAACACCTTAGGTGTTGGCGAACTGAAGAACCTGAAGTTTTCGCAGGGCAACGTCATCGTACAGGTAACCGACCGCCGCAACATCGTCGACAAGTACGACGTTGCCATCATCAAGCATACCATCGACTTCTCCAAAGCCACCTACTCAGAGGCTTACAACAAGTTCTCTCAGTATGTCAGCGAGAACAAAACTCTGGCTGACCTCGAGAAGAACGCCGAGAAGTTCGGCTTCCAGGTACGCGAGCGTCAGGACATGATGAACTCCGAGCACAACGTGGCCGGACTGCGTTCTACCCGTGAGGCCATGAAGTGGATCTTCGACGCCAAAGAAGGCGACGTTTCTCCTCTCTATGAGTGTGGCAGCAACGACAACCTGCTTGTCGTCGCCCTGACAAAGATTCACCCTGTCGGCTATCGTGACTTCGATGGTGTGAAGGACGTGGTGAAGCAGGAAGTGCTGCGCGACAAGAAGTTCGAACTGCTGGCCAAGAAGCTCGAGGGTGTCAAGGCCCTTGCCGATGCCGAGAAGCAGGGAGCTAAGGTCGACAGCGTGAAGCAGATTACCTTCGGCGCTCCCGTCTTCGTACAGTCTACAGGTGCCAGCGAGCCCGCCCTCTCTGGTGCAGTGAGCGCTCTGGAGAAGGGTAAGCTCTCGAAAGTCATCAAGGGCAACGGCGGCGCTTATGTCTTCCAGATTGTAGACCAGCACAGCCACGCCGAAGAGTTCGACGCAAAGTCTCAGGAGAAGCAACTCCACCAGCAGGCCCTTCAGGCTGCCGGACGCTTCATGCAGGAGCTCTATCAGAAGGCTAACGTTGTTGACAACCGCTACCTCTTCTTCTAACAAATAATAAGGCCAGCAAGGCCAAAACCAGATAAATCGTAACTTTTTTCTCGGAAAAAGTTACGATTTATTTGTTTGTTAGGAAATAATTATATATCTTTGCACCCGAAAAAAGAAAATAACGACAAAAGCATGATACAGCAGAGCCTGATTAACGCCATTATTATTATTCGACTGCAGAGCGCGGCCGGAAGTGATAAAGCGTGTATATAGGTCTGATGGTACGACAACAATACAAAGCCTTTCTCACTTCCGAGTGCGAAAGGCTTTTTTGTTAGGCAACAATAACTATAATATAAAAGGTAAAAGAACATTATGGAAAGATTATTTATCTTCGACACCACGCTACGCGACGGCGAGCAGGTTCCCGGCTGTCAGCTGAATACTGTTGAGAAGATTCAGGTGGCCAAAGCTCTAGAACAGCTCGGCGTCGACGTTATCGAAGCAGGATTCCCCGTGTCTAGTCCAGGCGACTTCAACTCCGTCATCGAAATCTCTAAGGCCGTCACCTGGCCAACCATCTGCGCATTGACACGTGCCGTAGAACATGACATTGATGTTGCGGCCGAGGCTCTGAAGTATGCCAAGCACAAGCGCATCCATACCGGCATAGGCACCAGCGACGAACATATACGCTACAAGTTCAACTCCACACGCGAGGAGATTTTGGAGCGCGCCGTTGCCGCCACGAAGTATGCCCGACGCTTCGTTGACGATGTAGAATTCTATTGCGAGGATGCTGGACGTACCGACAACGAATATCTGGCACAAGTCGTAGAGGCCGTCATCAAGGCCGGAGCCACCGTCGTCAACATCCCCGATACCACAGGCTACTGCCTGCCACAGGAGTTCTACGAGAAAATCAAGTACCTCAAGGAACATGTCGACGACATTGACCGCGCCATCATCTCTACCCATTGTCATAACGACCTGGGCATGGCTACAGCCAACACCTTCAGCGGCGTCATGGCCGGCGCTCGCCAGGTGGAGGTCACCATCAATGGTATCGGCGAACGAGCTGGCAACACCAGTCTTGAGGAGATTGCCATGATTCTGAAATGCCACAAGAGCCTGGGCATAGAAACGAACATCAATACAACAAAGATCTATCCCACGAGCCGCATGGTCTCCAGCCTCATGAATATGCCCGTCCAGCCCAACAAGGCCGTCGTGGGTCGCAATGCCTTCGCCCACTCCAGCGGCATCCATCAGGACGGCGTACTGAAGAACGTGCATACCTACGAGATCATGAATCCTAAGGACGTTGGCATCGATATTGACAGCATTGTGCTCACAGCCCGTAGCGGACGGGCGGCCCTGAAATACCGACTGCAGGCAAATGGCGTCGACGTCGACGAGGCGAAGCTTGACAAGATCTATGAGAAATTCCTGCAACTGGCCGACCAGAAGAAGGAAGTTTCAGATGCCGACGTGCTCATGCTCGCTGGTGCCGATACGGCCGAAACCCATGCCGTGCGTCTCGATTTCTTGCAAGTAACCACTGGCAAAGGTGTCAAGTCCGTGGCCTCCATCGGTCTCGACATCTCCGGGCAGAAGTTCGAGGCTGCCGCTTCCGGCAACGGCCCTGTAGACGCAGCCATCAAAGCATTGAAACGTATCATTATGAAGCAGATGACGTTGAAAGAATTCACCATTCAAGCTATCTCGAAAGGTTCCGACGACGTCGGCAAGGTTCACATGCAGGTCGAGTATGACGGAGCTCTCTACTATGGTTTCGGCGCTGATACAGATATCGTCACGGCCTCTGTCGAAGCCTATATCGATTGTATTAACAAGTTTAAGAAATAATTCGTCATAACGTTATAACGAGATAACGGCAAAATGAATACACTTTTCGACAAGATATGGGACAGACACGTCGTACAGGTTGTTGACGATGGTCCCACACAACTATACATCGACCGTCTCTACTGCCACGAGGTGACGTCACCTCAGGCTTTCGAGGGCATGAGAGCACGCGGTTTGAAATGTTTCCGTCCGCAACAGATTTTCTGTATGCCCGACCACAACACACCGACCCACGACCAGGACAAGCCCATTGCAGACCCCGTTAGCCGTGAGCAGGTAGACACTTTGGCACGCAACGCCAAGGAGTTCGGCCTGACACACTACGGTATGATGTCGCCCGACAATGGCATCATCCACGTCGTAGGCCCCGAGAAAGGCCTGTCGCTACCCGGTATGACTATCGTCTGCGGCGACAGCCACACATCGACGCATGGCGCCATGGGTGCTGTGGCCTTTGGCATTGGTACCTCCGAGGTTGAGATGGTCATGGCCTCACAATGCATCCTACAGCAGAAGCCGAAATCCATGCGCATCACCATCGACGGCACATTGGGCAAAGGCGTGACGGCCAAGGACGTGGCACTCTACCTGATGGCACGGCTGACAACCTCAGGAGCAACGGGATACTTCGTAGAGTATGCCGGCGACGTTGTACGAAGCCTGTCTATGGAAGGACGCTTGACGCTCTGTAATCTCTCCATCGAGATGGGGGCTCGCGGCGGCTTCGTTGCTCCCGACGAAACCACCTTCAACTATATCAAAGGCCGTGAGTACGCCCCCAAAGGTGCCGACTGGGACAAGGCCGTTGCTTACTGGAAGACACTAAAGAGCGGACCCGATGCCATCTTCGACAAGGAGCTCACGTTCGATGCCGCCGACATTGAGCCACGTATCACTTACGGCACCAATCCTGGTATGGGCATAGGCATCAGTGAGAAGATTCCCACAGCCACCTCACAAGAAGGAGATGCCGGTTATCAGAAGGCTTTGAAATACATGGGCTTTGAGGCCGGACAGAAGCTACTCGGCGCAAAGGTTGACTACGTCTTCCTCGGCGCTTGTACAAACGGTCGCGTCGAAGACTTCCGCGCTTTTGCCTCCATCGTCAAGGGCAGACAGAAAGCCGATGGAGTCGTGGCTTGGCTCGTTCCTGGCTCATGGGCCGTCGACAAACAGATTCGCGAGGAAGGACTCGACAAGATACTTGCCGAAGCAGGTTTCGAGATACGACAGCCGGGCTGTTCTGCCTGCTTGGCCATGAACGACGATAAGGTGCCTGCTGGCTGTCTCTGCGTCTCCACCTCTAACCGCAACTTCGAAGGTCGTCAGGGACCAGGCTCACGCACTATTCTCGCCTCGCCACTAACTGCCGCTGCTGCCGCAGTAACAGGAAAGATAATTGATCCAAGAACACTATTATGAAGCAGAAATTCGATATCATCACGAGCACCTGCGTGCCCCTGCCATTGGAGAACGTAGACACCGACCAGATCATCCCCGCCCGCTTTCTCAAGGCGACAACCCGCGAGGAGCGCTTCTTTGGCGACAACCTCTTCCGCGATTGGCGCTACCGCGCCGACGGCACGCCCAATCCCGATTTCGTGCTGAACGATCCCAATTATTCCGGCTGCATTCTGGTAGCCGGCAAGAACTTCGGCTCCGGCTCCTCGCGCGAGCATGCAGCCTGGGCCATCGCTGGATACGGCTTCCGCGTGGTCATCAGTTCGTTCTTTGCCGACATCCATAAGAATAACGAACTTAACAACTTCGTACTGCCCGTACAAGTGAGCGAGGACTTCCTGCAGGAATTATTCCAGACTATCCAAGAGAATGCTAGGGCCGAAGTGAAAGTCGATCTTCCGCAGCAGACCGTTACGAACCTGTCAACTGGACGTCGCGAGCACTTTGACATCAACGGCTACAAGAAGCATTGTCTAATGAATGGACTCGACGACATCGACTTCCTCGTACAGAACAAACAAAAGACCATCTCATGGGAACAGCAGAACACCTGAACAACTACCAGCGTACCGTGCCGTTTGTGGAAATTATGGACTCCACGCTACGCGACGGCGAACAGACCAACGGTGTCTCGTTCCTGCCGCACGAGAAACTTATCATCGCCCGTATGCTGCTACGCGACCTCAACGTCGACCGTATCGAGGTAGGGTCGGCACGTGTCTCTGACGGCGAGAAAGAAGCCGTCACCATGATATGCCGCTACGCCCAGCAGATAGACCGTCTCGACAGCGTTGAGGTGCTCGGTTTCGTCGACGGCAACCAGAGTATTGACTGGATAGCTGACTGCGGCTGCCACACCATCAACCTGCTGGCCAAAGGTTCTCTACGTCATTGCACCACACAATTGCACAAGCGTCCAGAAGAACATATTGAGGACATCCGACAGTCGGTAGCCTATGCCCACGCCAAGGACATCGCCGTCAACCTCTACCTCGAAGACTGGTCGGAAGGCATGAACGACTCACCCGAGTACGTCTACCAACTCATGGATAGCCTCGTCGACAGCGGCATCCGCCGTTTTATGCTACCCGATACGCTCGGTGTCATGAACCCCCTGCAATGTATCGAGTACTTCCGCAAGATGGTCAAGCGCTACCCAGACACCCACTTCGACTTCCATGCCCATAACGACTACGACCTGGCAGTAAGCAACTCCCTAGCTGCCGTTCTCAGTGGAGCCCGCGGTCTGCACGTCACGGTTAATGGTCTCGGCGAACGTTGCGGCAACGCACCACTGTCGAGCGTACAGGTCATTCTGCGCGACCAGTTTCATGCCAAGACCAACATCCGCGAGGACAAGCTCAACGACATCAGCCGTCTCGTCGAGAGCTATAGCGGCATTGCTATCGCCCCTAACCAACCCATCATCGGCGACAATGTCTTCACCCAGGTGGCGGGCGTTCATGCCGATGGCGACAACAAGGGAGGACTTTACCATAACGCCCTCATACCTGAGCGCTTCGGTCGCCGCCGCGAATACGCTATGGGCAAGACCAGCGGCCGTGCCAACATCGCTAAGAACCTCGAGGAGCTGGGCCTGCAACTGACGCCCGAGCAGACGCGTCGCGTCACAGAGCGCATCACCGAACTTGGCGACAAGAAAGAGGTCGTGACACAAGAGGATCTGCCTTTCATCGTTAGCGACGTCCTGAAACACGATGCACCGGAGGACTGCGTCAAGCTCGTCAGCTACGTCGTCTCCACAGCCTACGGACTAAAGCCCGGCGCAAATGTCAAGGTTGAGATCAACGGCCAGCAATATGAAGCTAGCGCTACCGGCGACGGACAGTATGACGCATTCGTCAAGGCCCTGCGCTATATTTACAAGAAGTACCTCGACCGAACATTCCCTTTGCTCGCAAACTATCAGGTAACTATCCCTCCCGGAGGCCGTACTGACGCTCTAGTGCAGACGGTCATCACCTGGAACGACAATGGGCGTCAGCTGCGCACCCGAGGCCTCGATGCCGACCAGACGGAAGCCGCCATCAAAGCCACTTTCAAAATGTTAAACATCATCGAAAAAGAATACAACAACAAACTATGAAACTGAATATTGCCATCCTCGCGGGCGACGGTATAGGCCCCGAAATCATGCAGCAGGGTGTCGCCGTGCTCGACGCCATTGCCAAGAAGTACAACCACGAGTTCTGTTACCGCGAAGCTCTAGTCGGGGCTGCCGCCATCGAAACCGTCGGCGACCCCTATCCTGCAGCCACTCACGACATTTGTATGCAGGCCGATGCAGTCCTCTTTGCCGCTGTCGGCGACCTGAAGTACGACAACAACCCCACGGCGAAGATTCGTCCTGAGACAGGTCTGCTTGCCATGCGCAAGAAACTAGGACTTTTTGCAAACATCCGTCCCGTAGCCACCTTCGACTGCTTACTCCACAAGTCGCCACTCAAGGAGGAGTTGCTGAGAGGTGCCGACTTCGTTGTCATCCGCGAGCTCACCGGCGGCATGTACTTCGGCGAGAAATATCAGGATAATAATCGTGCCTACGACACTAACGTCTACACCCGCCCCGAGATTGAGCGCATCCTTAAGGTCGCCTTCGAGATGGCCATGACACGCAAGCGCCACCTCACAGTCGTCGACAAGGCCAACGTCCTGGCCAGCAGTCGTCTGTGGCGTCAAGTTGCCAAGGAGATGGAATGCCAGTACCCTGAGGTGACGACCGACTACATGTTTATCGACAATGCTTCTATGCGCGTATTGACAGAGCCCCGTTTCTTCGATGTCATCGTCACAGAGAATACCTTCGGCGACATCCTGACCGACGAGACCTCCTGCATCACCGGCTCCATGGGCCTCCAGCCATCGTCGTCGCTGGGCGAACACACGCCGCTCTTCGAGCCCGTCCATGGTTCATGGCCGCAGGCTGCTGGTCAGAACCTGGCAAATCCCTTAGCACAGATACTCTCGGCCGCTATGCTCCTTGAGCACTTTGGTCTGAACGCAGAAGGCGCGCTTGTACGTCAAGCCGTCAACGCCTCACTAGATGCCAACGTCCGCACGCCAGAGATACAGATAGAAGGCGGTAACCACTATGGTACCCGCGAGGTTGGTCAATGGATAGTCAATTATATTAACGTTATCGCGTGAAATCAGAACCATACATGATGCCTTCTCACTACAGACAACAGGCTATTGCCATTATTGACCCAAACGTACTCTCTGGACTCGGACTTCAACAGATTCTGGCCGACATGATGCCCGAGATAGAGGTTAGCGCCTTGCTATCGTTCGACGAGCTGAAGGCCTGCGACGACGCGCAGTTTGTACACTACTTCGTCGCCTCACGCATATACTTCGAACACACACACTTCTTCCGCAACAACGCTAGCCGCTCCATCGTGCTTGTCAACGGCGACCTGCAGATACAAGGTGTACCGACACTCAACGTATGCCAAAGCCAAAAACAACTGATTAAAGCCATCATGGGTCTCCACCACATGGGACACGCAACCCGACAGCAGCAGACTGCCGTCAAGCGCCCTTCGCTACAAAAGCTGACGTCGCACACTCCCCTGCTTACGCCACGCGAGCAGGAAGTATCCATCATGCTGGCCAAAGGACTTATCAACAAGGAGATAGCCGATCGTCTGAACATCAGCATGACAACCGTCATCACACATCGCAAGAACATCAAAGAGAAACTACATGCCAGGTCGCTCGTTGACATTATCGTATATGTAGTCACCAAGGGCCTCGTCGACGTGGGCGAACTGTAGCTTTCAGTCCGTTAAAAAATGATAATGTTAGACGGGCAATGGCACATGTTCACTTTTTATTAAGTACCTTTGCACGAAATAAACAAACCCAAAATACAACGATATGAAGATTTCACACATTGAGCATCTGGGCATTGCCGTCCAGAGCATCGAGGAGAGCCTGCCGTTCTTCAAGGACGTGCTGGGACTGGAGTGTTATGCAACGGAAGTCGTCGAGGACCAGAAGGTGAAGACTGCTTTTCTGAAGTGCGGCGAAGTGAAGCTCGAGCTGCTTGAGCCGACATCACCCGAGAGCACCATCCAGAAGTGGCTCGACAAGGGCAATAAGGGTGTCCACCACGTGGCTTTCTGCATCGAGGACGGTGTGGCTAACGCCTTAGCTGAGGTCAGCGAGAAGGGTGTACGACTCATCGACGAGAAGCCTCGCAAGGGAGCCGAAGGTCTGAACATCGCCTTCCTGCACCCGAAGTCGACATGTGGCATCCTCACCGAGCTCTGCGAGCACCCGGAGTGATGTCTAATTGATAATTGAAACTTGATAATTAAAATAAAGCAATGAGCAAACAATTAGAAAAGATTAAACAACTCATCGAGAAGCGCGAACAGGCACGTCTCGGTGGTGGTGAGAAAGCCATACAGAAGCAGCATGACCGCGGCAAGTACACAGCCCGTGAGCGCATCGACATGTTGCTCGACGAAGGCTCGTTCGAAGAGTACGACATGTTCAAGGAACATCGTTGCCACAACTTCGGCATGGAGAAGAAGCAGTTCCCCGGCGACGGCGTCGTGGCCGGTAGCGGTACTATCGACGGCCGTTTGGTCTTCGTCTTTGCACAGGACTTTACCGTTCATGCCGGTTCACTCTCTGAGACCATGAGCCAGAAAATTTGCAAAGTCATGGACATGGGTATGAAGATGGGTGCCCCCGTCATTGGTATCAACGACTCTGGCGGCGCACGCATTCAGGAGGGCATCAACGCTCTGGCAGGCTACGCCGAGATTTTCGAGCGCAACATCCTCGCCTCTGGTGTCATTCCCCAGATTAGCGGAATCTTTGGTCCCTGCGCCGGCGGCGCCGTCTACTCTCCCGCCCTTACCGACTTCACGCTGATGATGGAGAACACCTCTTATATGTTCCTTACCGGCCCGAAGGTAGTAAAGACCGTTACGGGCGAGGACATTGATCAGGAGCATCTCGGCGGTGCCTCGGTTCACTCCACAAAGTCTGGTGTGACACATTTCACCGCCAAGACTGAGGAGGAAGGCCTGCAGATGATCAAGACGCTCCTCTCCTACATTCCCTCGAACAACATGGAGGTCGCTCCTCGCAAGAAGTGCGATGACCCCATCAACCGCATGGAGGACTCGCTGAACGAGATTATCCCCGAGAACCCCAACGAGGCCTACGACATGTACAAAGTCATCGGTTCCATTACCGACAACGGCGAGTTCTTCGAGGTACAGCCTAAGTTCGCCAAAAACATCATCGTTGGTTTCGCCCGCTTCAACGGCCAGAGCGTTGGCATCGTGGCCAACCAGCCCACCTGCTATGCTGGTGTGCTCGACGTGAATGCCTCGCGCAAGGGAGCTCGCTTTGTCCGTTTCTGCGACGCCTTCAACATCCCCATCGTATCACTCGTCGACGTACCTGGATTCCTGCCCGGCACGGGCCAGGAGTACAACGCGGTTATTCTGCACGGTGCCCAGTTGCTCTATGCTTACGGCGAGGCCACTGTGCCCAAGATTACCGTCACTCTGCGTAAGTCCTACGGCGGTTCCCACATCGTCATGGGCTCCAAGCAGCTCCATACCGACCTCAACTACGCATGGCCCTCAGCTGAGATTGCCGTGATGGGTGCTTCTGGTGCTGCCGCCGTGCTCTATGCCAAGGAAGCCAAGGCCAAGAAGGAGGCCGGCGAGGACGTCAAGGCCTTCATTGCTGAGAAGGAGGACGAGTACAACGAGCTCTTCGCCAATCCCTACCAGGCTGCCAAATACGGCTACATTGACGACGTCATCGAGCCTCGTAACACTCGCTTCCGCATCTGCCGCGGTCTGGCTCAGCTTGCTACCAAGCGCGACGCCCTGCCTGCCAAGAAGCACGGTAACATCCCGATGTAATTGAGAGGTTTAAGAAATTCAAGAAGTTTAAGAAGTTCAATTGTTATGAACAATAACGAAGTATACGCTGCCATCGCTCTTGCCCTGCACGAGCATCTGGGCAACAACGTTCATGACGTGGAGACCGGCATCATCACCATTGCCGAGCATTCCACGACGTGGAACCTTGCCTGCCTCTCCATGACAGCACGACCCTAAATCATAACACATCGTATGAAACAGTACAAGTATACCATCAACGGAAACAAATACGAAGTAGCTATCGGCGACATCACCGATAACATCGCCACGCTCACCGTCAACGGCGAAGAGTTCAAGGTGGAGATGGAGCGTGAAGCCGAACCCGAGAAGAAGAAACCCGTGGTGCGTCCCGCCGCAGCCTCCGCTAATTCTTCCGAAGGAGGTGCGTCTGCCGCTGACAACTCGGTTGCCAACAAGGCCAATGCCCTGAAGGCTCCCCTGCCCGGCGTCATCACCGACATCCTTGTCGAGGTGGGCCAGGAGGTTAGCGCCGGCGACAACGTCATCGTGCTCGAAGCCATGAAGATGGCCAACAATCTGCAAGCTGAGAAGAGCGGTAAGGTTACCGCCATCTGCGTACAGGTAGGCCAGAGTGTCATGGAGGACGAGGCGCTCGTGGTCATTGAGTGATGTAGTCTGAACCTATTTTGAGCAATGAGAAAAGGGAACCTTCACAGGCTCCCTTTTCCTTTTCTCTGTCGTTCTGCGAACGAACGCAGTACGACAGAGGAAAAAAAATTGATTGTCTCACGACAACCAATCTTCTATTAACCTTAATAATCTAATACCATGAAAAACACGGTGCAAATATATTGATTTTGAATAAAAATACCAAATATTTATTCAAAAAGGTGCGATTTTTAGTCTTTTTTAACCAAATCAAGGGAATAATCCTCCAATTTACGCCATAAAACCGTATAAAAAGTGTGTCTGACATCAACGGTTGACGACGGATGGCCGACATACCAATCGAGACAGATGATTTGGCGGGCTTCATCATAGGCCTGCTCGGTAGGCAGCAGTCGCATGGTCAACCGCAGAACGGGGCTCATCTGTAGCGACAGGCTGTCGTCACTAAGGGATAGGAGTTCGCTATAGCCGTCGAATTTGTTCTGGACGCGAGCCTTCATCTTGGAGTCTATGAAATCGATCATGTCTAGACGGTTGTTCTCGGTGAGGTATGGCAGTATGGAGTCTGGCATCTGTCGGAACAGGTCTCGTATCGTCGTCTGGCTCTGTGCCGACACGGCCATGCAGGAAACCAGCAGGAAGAAAAAAAAGAAAATATGGTTAATCGTTTTCATTGAATCATCTATTATTGTTTAGTACATTGAGTCATCTATTATTGCTTAGCTAATTGCATCATCATCACGGCAGCCAAGCCGGCCGTCTCGGTACGTAACCGACTCTCGCCGAGACTGACGGAAACGAAGCCAGCGGCAACGGCCTGCCGCACTTCGTCGATAGAGAAGTCGCCCTCAGGGCCTATCATGACCAGGGCATCGGCACAATTGTCTGAGCTGCGCAGCTCGTCGAAGAGGTTTGTCCGTTCTATCTCGTTGTAACAATGGGCAATATAGCGACGTCCCTCTGTGTGGGCACTGATGAACGAGGCGAACGACTGCATCTCGTTTACTTCAGGTTTCCAAGCCTTACGGCTCTGCTTCATGGCTGATATGAGGATTTTTTCGAGACGTGGCACCTTCATCTGTCGCCGTTCGGAGAACTGACAATCGAGCAATGACAGTTCGTCGAAGCCAATTTCTGTAGCTTTCTCGACGAGCCACTCCATGCGGTCGGCCATCTTTGTGGGGGCGATAGCCAGATGCACCCTACCCTGCCACGGGCGCTGCTGCGGTAGCGTCTGACGGATGTTGTAGAGGCAATGGTGAGAAGAGGCAACGGCCACTTCGGCTTCGTAGAAGCATCCCTGCCCGTCCATGAGCATAAGTTCGTCGCCTTCCTTCAGGCGAAGGACGCGCACGGCATGGGAAGCTTCGTCGGCAGGTAGCTCGCCTGTTTTGGCGGCATCGGGAACGTAGAAATATCGGGTCTCCTTCATGAAAAATTGAAGAATTGAAAAAATGAAGTTTTCATTTTAAAATTGAAGAATTGAAGTTCTTTTGTTGCTACTGTTTTCGTTTCTTAATTTCGTCGTATATCGACGAGGCCAGTCTGTAGTTCTCCTCGGCCACAGCCTTTTGGAGTTCTTTCTCCAGATGTTCCAGGCTAATGGTGTTGATGGGTATGACGAGTCCGCTGGTGTGGGGCGTATAACGGGAACTCTGGAGCAAGAGCAGGTGGTTGTCGATATAGAGCGGAATGTCAGAGAAGGTGCTTAGCAGTATGGCGTCGCTGATGCGTATAGACACCGAGCTGTCTGTAGTGAGGCTGGTCAGGACGGTCTTGTACTGGCCGTTGTCGATACCGTAGACAAGCAGTTCGTAATCTCGTGGCGAGGTGCAACCGTCGTTGAAGAGCAACTTTGTCAGCACCTCTGGCAGCATGGTCGTTTCGCCGGGCAGGTGGTTGATGCGTATCAGCAGCTGCTGGGTCATCGGTTCGTCGCAGATGATGGTGAGCGCTCGCTGGCTGTCGGCATCGGTCAGCACGACAACGGACAGACCGTTGGACTCAACGATCTGTGCCATTTCGCGGAAGAACAACCGTGTCTTGCCCTGATAGGTCTCCACATTAAATTTTCTTGGGTCGGAAGATGATGGCGAAGAGGATGCCAACGGTCAGGGCATAGACGGAGAAGGTAGACCAGACGGGGTCCCAAGCTACGACACCATTGGCGTCGGTATTGTAGTTGACCACAGCCTGAGCTGCGAGTGAGCCGAGGGAGGCACCTATACCGTTGGTCATCAGGACGAACAGGCCCTGTGCCGACGAGCGAATGCTCGGATCGGTGGTCTTGTCGACAAAGAGTGAGCCTGAGATGTTGAAGAAGTCGAAGGCTACGCCATAGACGACCATCGAGAGGATGAAGAGGATGACGCCCGGCATACCGGGGTTACCCATGCCGAGGAATCCGAAGCGTATGACCCAGGCGAACATAGCTATGAGCATGACCTGCTTGATGCCGTAGCGCTTCATGAAGAATGGTATGAGCAGGATGCAGCAGGTCTCGCTGATTTGCGACAGCGAATAGAGAATGTTCACATGCTGCACGCCGAAGGTATTGGCATACTCGGGAATGGAGGCGAAGCTCTCAATATAGGGGGCTGCATAACCGTTGGTAATCTGCAGACTGACGCCGAGCAGGGAGGAGAAGATGAAGAAGATGGCCATCTCCTTCTTCTTGAACAGGGCAAAGGCCTGAAGTCCGAACACCTCGACGAGACTCTTCTTGCTCTCGCCCTTTTCGCCCAGCGGACATGGTGGCAAGGTAAACGTATAGAGGAAGAGCAGGATGCTGATGACACCTGAGGTGACAAACTGCATGTAGGTCGTTGAGAAGCCCAGCAGGTCGACCAGCCACATGGTGCAGATGAAGCCTACGGTACCGAAGACTCGAATGGGTGGGAACACCTTGATGGTATCCATGCCAGCCTTCGTCAGGGCGTTGTAGGCTACAGAGTTGGTGAGTGCGAGCGTCGGCATGTAGAACGCCACGCTAACCGAATAAAGTATGAACAGGATGGAGAACTGTGTGTTCTCGCCTGCCGTGTAGCCATAGTAGGCGGAGGCCATCATGAAGAGTCCGGCTACGAGGTGGCATAGTCCCAGCAGTCGCTGAGCGGGCACCCATTTGTCGGCCACGATACCCATAATGGCGGGCATGAACAGGGAGACGAAGCCCTGCATGGCGAAGAAATAACCGATATGGGAGGTGAGTCCGATGCGGCTCAAATACATTCCCATACACGTGAGATAGGCACCCCAGACGGCAAACTCCAGGAAGTTCATGAGTGCCAGACGGATTTTCAGATTCATGTGTTTTTGGTTTTAGGGTCATTGATAACTATGGAGTCCTTACCTCGGCTCAGACTGTCCTTTCTCTGGTTCAGACTGTCCTTGGGAATGGCTGGCGTTTCCGGCTTCCGTTGGTGGAAGCGAATGAGCTGGATGTCGTTGAGGAACATCAGCTTCAGGGTTGACGACTGGTCGCTACCTTTGGCCAGGTAGAAGAAGCCGTAGATCTCCTTGATGGCGTGGTTGTCGTCGGTGGTGATGCGCAGTTGGCTGATGCCCGAAACCGAGATGTGGTTGACGCGACTAATGACGCTATCGTTGTCAAGCTTTACGGCCAGACAGACCACGCCATCCTTGCTACCGGTTTGGTACATGAAGTCGACCATCATGTTAAGCATCAGCACGTCGCCCTTGCGGTAGGTGGTGTCGACAGCCTGTCGGAAGTCAATCCTGTTGGCAGGTGCATAGGGCAGCAGTACGGCCGAGCGGTTGCCTTCCCAGACATTGGCCGTGTCGCCGTTCATACTGAGCGTGGCGAATCGCTCAACCTCGCCTTCGGAGGCTCCCAGACTGAGTGCCTTGTCGCTAAGTCGCTCGGCTACTCGCTGGTACATATGCTGGAACTTGTCGGCACGGGTATAGTAGTAGACGAGCGACGAATCGAACTCGGCCTGCGTCACGCCATGCTTCTTCAGCACGGCGGCAACATTGAACGAGCGGTCGAAGTTTCGTTGCTCCATGGAGCCATCCTCCAGCTGAGCCATCGCCTGGGCTATATGGTAGTCATAGAGTATCTCCTCCATCTCGTCAGGCTGGATATACTGCTTCGGCGTACCAGGCTTGCAGCCGACAAGCACACCGGCGAGGGCTACGGCTATGAGGGTTTTCCTATTCACGTTTGAGTGATAATTGGCTTATTTCCTTACGATAGAACAGCAGCAACAGGACGACGCCCACGGAGATGCTGGCATCGGCAAAGTTGAACACAGGACTGAAGAAGACGAACTCCTCGCCGCCAACGAACGGCACCCACCCGGGCCACGTAGTGACGATGAGCGGGAAGTAGAACATGTCGACCACCTTGCCCATCAGGAACGAGGCGTAGCCCGTACCGAAGGGAACGAAGTAGCTGGTATAGTATGGCGAGGAGGCGTTGAACACCAGTCCGTAGAACATGCAGTCGATGAGGTTGCCAACGGCTCCGGCCATGACCATAGCCAGGCAGACGATGTAGCCCGTCCTGACCTTCTTCTGCACCTGGAGCCAGATGTAGTAGCCCAGCAAGCTGATGGCTGCCACTCGGAAGAGCGACAGGAGCAGCTTGGAGCCTATCTGCATACCGTAGGCCATGCCGTTGTTCTCGATGAACGAGATGTAGAACCAGTCGGTAATGTGTATGCTCTCGTGTAGCGTCATGTTGGTCTTGACCCACACTTTGATGAGTTGGTCAATGACGATGATGGCTACGACGAGAATCAGGGCCAACCACCCGTCTGACAGGAATCGGGGCCAACGCTTCACTTCTTCTTCTCGTTCAGTTTCGACTCAACGCTCAGCGTAGCGTGGGGCACGGCACGCAAGCGCTCCTTGGGAATGAGTTTTCCCGTAATGCGGTCAATGCCGTAGGTCTTGTTCTCTATACGCACCAGAGCTGCCTTCAGTCCCTGAATGAACTTCTGCTGGCGGGCGGCCATCGTGATGATTTCTTCCTTCGACTGCGTGACGCTACCCTCCTCCAGGGCCTTGTATGTGGGCGACGTGTCGTCAACATCGTTGGAGTCCTGATTGGTCAGGGTTTTCATCATCTGGTCGTAGTCGCGCTTGGCCAGGGCCAGCTTCTCGTTGATAATCTCGCGGAACTCTTCAAGTTCTTCGTCGGAGTAGCGTGTTTTTTCTGTCATGTTATTTTAGGATTTTGTTATTGTTATGTTCAGTTTGAAGTCATCGAAGTCCACCTCCTGCCCGTCGTTCGGGGCGATGGTGATGCTGTCGGCCAGCACCTGGGTGCTGATATATTCGCCGAAAGCGTTGACGGCTTTCTCCACCTCGTCGTTGGGCGAGAGGACAATGTTGATGCGGTCGGTAATCTCCAGTCCGCTGTCCTTGCGGATGTTCTGTACGCGGTTGATGATTTCGCGTGCCATGCCTTCCTGGCGCAGTTCGTCGGTCAGCTCCACCTCGAGTGCGACGGTCAGGGCGCCCTCGTTGGCAACGAGCCATCCGGGGATGTCCTCGCTGATGATGTCGACGTCGGCAGCCTCGACAGTCAGGTCATTACCCTCGACGTTGATCTGGATGGTGCCTTTGGCTTCCAGCTCGGCTATCTGCTCCTGCGTCAGACTGTCCATCTGGGCAGCAACGCCCTTCATCAGCTTGCCGAACTTCTTGCCCATGGTGCGGAAGTTACACTTCACCTTCTTCACCAGCACGCCCTGTCCCTCGACGAAGCGCAGTTCCTTGACGTTGACCTCGTTCATAATGAGGTTCTTAACGGCCTCGATGTGGGCTTTCTGCTCCTCTGTGGCGGGCACCATGATGCTCTGCAGCGGCTGGCGCACCTTGATGTTGACCTTGCGGCGCAAGGCGAGTACCATCGACGTAATCTTCTGAGCCATCTCCATACGTGCCTCCAGGTCCTTGTCGATGAGCGACTCGTCGGCCACGGGGAAGCGGTCCAAGTGGACGCTGTCCAGCTCGCCGCCCAGGTCCTTGTAGAGCTGGTCGGCATAGAACGGAGCGAACGGGGCGAGCAGCTTGGCTACTGTCATCAGGCAGGTGTAGAGTGTCTCGTAGGCCGAGCGCTTGTCGGCACTCATATCCTTGCCCCAGAAGCGCTTGCGGTTCAGTCGGACATACCAGTTCGAGAGGTCGTCGTTGACAAAGGCATCGAGGAGTCGGCCGGCGCGTGTGGGGTCGTAGCCCTCGAGCTCTTCGGTCACGCGCTTCACCAGGGTGTTCAGGCTGGAGAGTATCCAGCGGTCAATCTCGGGAGTGCCCGCTGTTGATACAGCGGGAGTGGTTGCGGCAGGCTCCCAGCCGTCGACATTGGCGTAGAGGGCGAAGAAGCTATATGTATTATATAAGGTGCCGAAGAACTTGCGGCGCACCTCGTCGACACCCTCGGGGTCGAACTTCAGGTTGTCCCAGGGCTCGGAGTTGGTGGTCATGTAGAAGCGGACAGCATCGGTGCCGTACTTCTCAATCATCTCAAACGGGTTAACCACGTTGCCCACGTGCTTCGACATCTTGTTGCCCTTTGCATCGAGCACCAGTCCGCTGGAGATGACGTTCTTGAAGGCCACGGAGTCGAAAATCATCGTGGCAATGGCGTGGAGCGTGAAGAACCAGCCACGCGTCTGGTCGACACCCTCGTTGAT
>JAEEGL014084470.1_pt1 | contig 22899 bp, 19 predicted proteins | sample 9134231 | NCBI WGS metagenome assembly JAEEGL01 (sample SAMN16246548, study PRJNA631951) | gut metagenome | biome: gut microbiome; feature: rumen; material: fiber-attached | host: Bos | place: Iran: Karaj | collected 2018-10 | reverse complement strand
GCCAGCTCCGTAAGGAAGCCGTGCCCGTCATAGCTCAGCTCCAGAATGGCTGCGTGCAGGGTCTGCTCCACTGCGGGATTCCCCTCGCTGTCGCGGTATACCACCTTCGTCAGCCGGCCGGCCGTGTCGTAGGAGAACTCCTGCCGGCAGATCCCTCCGGCCCCGGCGATCGGGACTCCGTCCGCATCCACGGCGGTCACGCCCGCAAGAGCTCCGTCCGCCGTGTATTCATAGACATGTGCGCTTTCTCCGGTGCCGGCGGCCATGGGCAGGCCGTCCCGGTCCAGATATGCTTCCTTCACCACGCGTCCGGCCTCATCCCGCGTGTACTGCAGCCCCCAGACCCCGTTGGCGTCCCGGGCGGGGGTGCCGCCGTTCCCGCGGCTGTCCCGCTTGAACAGGCGCGTGACCAGAAATCCCTGCCCGTCGTAGGTCTGCAGATAACGGATGATATCGCTGCGTCCGCCCGGATTCAGCGCATCCGCGGCGGAGGAGAGCTGGGCGGTGAGCAGGTCTGCCTGCAGGGTATAGGCAAAACGGTCGTTCCCGACCAGGGTGAAATCCACGGCCTGCAGGTCGGCGGAGTATTTCTTCTGGAACATCGGCTGCCCGGATTCATCGATGTACTCGGCCCGGCTGAGTCTGCCGTTTTCGTAGTAATAAAGAACGCGCGGGGCTTCTGCGCTGCCCGGGAGGAACTGCGCGGAGAGGAGCTCTCCGGCGGAGTTCACGCGCTCGAGCGAGATGACCCTGCCTTTCCGCTTCGTGATGCGATAGGTATAGTCCAGCATACCGCGCTCCGCGGCGCTCACCTCGTTCAGACCCGCGGGGATCTCCTGTTTCAGGACATAATCCCGGTAGCTGCGGCTGTGCGGTGTGATATACCACAGAACCGCCGCCGCAGAGCATGCCAGAAGGACTGCCGCGGAGGCGAAGAGGATGCGTTTTTTCCGGCGGTAGGCCGCGTCGCGTTCCAGCAGCTTATCCAGCTTCAGATCCAGCAGGGCGGCGGCGATGCGCAGCAGGGAACCGCGGCCGTCATAGTCTGAAAGGCGGATGGCCGTGGGCTCATCCTCCTGCCCCAGCGCCGCCAGCGAAGGGGGAAAGCACTCCCGCTCCGGATCGGCCGCGTGCGGGTCTCCGTCCAGGATCACGGGCAGGATGCGGTCGGTCCGCCCTGTTTCGATAAAATACCGCACCTCCTGGTCCACCCAGGGGGAGCGGGCGCTGTCGGGCGAGCAGAGCAGCAGCAGCGTGCGCGAGGCGTCCAGGTTGTCGTGCAGGGACTGCAGCAGCCGGCCCTGCGGCACCAGATCGGACTTGTCCATGAACACGGGCGAGATCCGCTTCGGCAGGGAAGGGGCTTCCTTCCGCAGCGAGGCGGGCAGGCGGAGACGCTCCAGCGAAGCCTGCAGCCTGCGGGCTTCCGCTCCGTCCCTGCTGCAGTAGCTGATGAAGGCATAGTATTCATATCTGTCCGGCATGTCTCTGCCTCCCTTCCGGTAAGGATCTGTTCTTCTCAGGCGAGGAGCCGTATCTCCTCAGCTGCTGAGCTCCGAGCCGTAGATCGCGCAGCCGCAGCCGCCCGATCCCTTCACGCGGTAGAGCGCCGTATCGGCGTCCTTGAAGATATCTCCCTCCGGATCCTTCCGGTCGGAAAAGGCCACGCCCACGCTCAGCGAGACTTTCGGCAGCCCTTCCTCCGGCTCCTGCAGGAGAGCGTTGGCACGGCTGATCTTGTTGAGCACGAGCTGTTCCATCGTGGAGTTGGCCCGCGTCATCACAACGACGAACTCATCGCCGCCCAGACGGCAGACAGCGTCCACCGAGCGGAAGCTGTGCTTCAGGATCCCGGCGACCTTCCTGAGGATCCGGTCGCCCACGTCATGACCGTAGGTGTCGTTGATGGATTTGAACTTGTCCACGTCTATGATCAGCAGCGCGATGTTTTCAAGGTCGGCGTTTTCCAGGAAATTCTCATAATAGCCGCGGTTGCCCAGTTCCGTAAGGGCGTCGTGCGTGGCTTCATAGCTCAGCACCTTCTGTTTCTTGCTGATCTCACCGAGGATCTCGTTGTAGGTGCGGGTGACGAAACGCAGTTCCTCGGCGCCGGAAGGCGGGATCGTCTCCTGGGTTCGCATGTGCTCCACCATACGGGTGAGCGGCATGCGGACCTGCGTGGTAACATATACCACTTCACCCAGCACGGCCAGCACCAGGGCGATCAGCAGGGCGCTCTGCTCCTGCATCAGACGGTCCATTTCCAGGCGGGTGGCGGACATGTCTTCCTCCGAAACAGTGACGAGCTCGTTGGAACAGATCAGGACCTGTTCACGGATCTGGTCCTTGTACAGCAGGTATTCATCGCCGAACAGCAGCTGCACGGCCGTCTCTTTCTTCCGCTCGGGCGAAAGGGCCTCTTCCTCCGGACTCAGCATGAAGCCGGAGACCTCCTCCGGCACGGCTTCGTCCGGGTATCCGTAGCCCAGCTGCGTCAGGCGCATCGCGCGGTATTCGAGCTTCATCAGCTCATTGGAATACTCCAGCCCTCCTGCAAGCGCCGTATAGGCGGCAGAGTGCTCGTCGTGCAGCAGTTCCTTCAGGTCCGCCACGGCACTGTCGCGGCGGCGGGTGACGAGCACCTCTTCAAAGTAGTCCTCCAGGAAGCGCAGATCTCCTGTCACGGCGAAGGAGCGTGCGCTCACCGTCAGATAATCCGACCCGGCCTCCAGATTGCTTGAAGCCTGTTCAGACCGGATGTAGCGCTGATTGACCTCGTCCATCCGGACATGGCTGCGGCTGAGCATCAGGTCGGAGATGAACAGCAGCACGGTCAGGATGAAAGCCAGAGCGACAAACACGATGTTGACGGAACGGAGCGGCAGGGTATGTTCGTCCGGATGGGTCTCCGGGAGTTCGATCTTCTCCTCGGCGGGTTTCTCCGCGGTTTCGGGCACAAGTGCCTCCGGTTCCATGGCCGCGCGCTCCTGAATGAACGCGCCGAACTCCTCCGCGGGCACCGGCCGCGAGAAATAGTACCCCTGCGCGATATCGCAGCCCAGCTCCCGCAGCGCGAACAGCTGGTCCGAAGTCTCCACGCCTTCTGCGATCACGGGGACGGCCAGATGGTCCGCGATATCGATGATCACTTCGAGCAGGCGCGTATCCCTCTGATCCTTGAACGCGTTGCGTACAAAATGCATGTCCAGCTTCAGCGCATCGATGGGGAGGGAGGAGATCATGTTCAGCGAGGAATAGCCGGTCCCGAAGTCATCCATCTCGATCCGGAAGCCGAGCTTCCGCAGGGCGTTCACTGTCTCGATGATCTGATCGGAATCCTCTGTGTAGGCGGATTCGGTGATCTCCAGCAGGATCTCATCCGGGGTCAGTCCGAATTCCTTCAGCAGATCTTCAAAGCGCTGCAGCAGGTCCGGGTCATACATGTCGATGCGCGAAACGTTCACCGATACCGGCAGCGCGAAGCCGAACTCCTCCTTCCAGGCGCGGATCTGCCTGGCGGTCTCCCGCCAGACGAAGCGGTCCAGCTCCTGGATCAGGCCGTTCTCCTCAAACAGGGGGATGAACACGCCGGGGCTGATCATCCCGAGTTTCGGATGCACCCAGCGCACCAGCGCCTCCGCGCTCGAGAGCACGGGCTTCCGGGGGCGGATGTCGAATTTCGGCTGGTAGAACACGCGGAACTGTTTCTCTTCGATCGCCTGATGAAAATCATCAATCAGCTGCTCGTCATAGATCTCGCGCTCGTGCAAGGTATCGTCATAGATGCCGATGGTGCGGGTGAAGCTGTTGCGTACCGTATCCGCGGCCATCTTGGCCCGGTCGAAGCGCCGCTCCACGTCAAGGGTCTTGTCCGCGCAGGCGTACACGCCCATGCGGAGGCGTACGCGGCTGTTCACGGATTCATCGCCCGTCAGCGCGATGGAAGCGTCGGAGAGGATGGCCTTGTAGTCCTTTCCGTGCGGGCAGTAGGCCATGAAGGTGTCCGCCTCGCGCCGGCATACGATCCCGCCCGTATCGCTCACGGCGTCGCGGATCTTCTCGCCGATGCGGCGCAGCACCTCGTCGCCGTAAGCACTGCCGAAACGCTCGTTGATCATGTGGAAATGGTTGATGTCCACCACAATGGCGTCCATCTCCAGGTCCCTGTGGTGCTGGTCGAACTGCTCCGCGTAGCGGTAGAAATACTCGCGGTTGTACAGGCCTGTCAGCGGGTCGCGTTCGGTGGACTGGATGATGTCGCGGTCTTCCGAAAGCTCGATGGCGCGCCGGATACGCGCCAGGATGATCTCGGCCTGCGGATAGGGCTTGGGGATATAGTCAATGGCGCCTATGGTCAGGCTTTCGACCTCCGCGTTCTGGTCGGCCGTAAGAACGATCACGGGGATAAGCTGGAGCTCCGGAGTTTCCCGGATCTCCTGCAGCACTTCCATGCCGGACTTGCGCGGCATCATCAGATCCAACAGCACCAGGGAGAGGTCGTCCCTGCGGAGCCGGATCTGCTCCAGGGTCTCCACGCCGTCCGCGGCGTAGATCACTTCGTAATCCGCCTCCAGCACCATCCCGAGCAGCTCGCGGTTGATCTGCTCGTCATCGGCCACCAGGATCAGGCGTTTTCCGTTCGTGGAATGAAATTTTTCATGGCTTTTCAGCATCGGTCTCTTCCTCCGTCAGACAGGGATAAGACTCTCAAGGGTCTCAAAGAGGTCGTCCGGCTCCACGGGTTTGCTCAGATGGGCGTTGAGCCCCGCCTGCAGGGAGCGCTGCACGTCCTCGTCAAAGGCATTGGCGGTGAGCGCGATGATGGGGATGGTCCCGGCGTCGGGCCTGTCCAGGGCCCGGATGCGGCGTGTGGCTTCAAGCCCGTCCATCTCCGGCATGCGCATATCCATCAGGATGGCGTCATAGGTCCCGGGCGGCTGGGAGGCGAACTTCTCCAGCGCGATCCGTCCGTTTTCGGCCAGATCCGTGTCGATCTCGCGCATGCTCAGCACCATGGTCATGATCTCTGCGTTCACGGTCATGTCTTCGGCCAGCAGCACCCGCCGCCCCCTGAGGTCGGCGCGGTTCTTCTTCTGTGCGGCCTGCACGCCCTTGCGGCGGCGGGCCTCATTGAATTCCTCCAGCAGCGGGGCGGCGAACAGGGGCTTGGGGATGAAGCTGTCCACACCTGCGGAGCGGGCCTCATCGAGCACGTCGTCCCAGCGGTAGGCCGTAAGGATGATGATGGCCGAGGCGTCCCCGGTAATGGCCCGGATGCGGCGCGCGGTCTCCACGCCGTCCATCTCCGGCATCTTCCAGTCCACAAGGATCAGGTCATAGGGATCGCGCCGCGCCTGCCGCAGCTGCACCTGCTCCACGGCCGCCGCCCCCGAAAGGACGGTCTCCGCGGAGATGCCGGCCTTTTCCAGCACCAGCCGCGCATGTTCGCAGGCCACCGGGTCATCGTCTACGATCAGAACGTTCATATCCCGCGGTGCGAGCTCCTGTTTTCCGTCCGCCCCGGAGGGATGGACGGAATCCGTGAGGGTGACCGTAACGGTAAAGGTGGTTCCCGCGCCTTTTTCACTCTCCGCGCGGATGTTGCCGTTCATCAGCTCCACGATGTTTTTCGCGATGGCCATGCCCAGTCCCGAACTGCCGTAGCGGTTGGTGGAGGAGGAATCCTCCTGGCTGAACGCGTCGAAAAGATGCGGCAGATATTCCGGACTCATGCCGATGCCCGTATCCTGCACGGTAAAGCACAGGGTGCTCTTCCCGTCGAACCGCGCGGTGCGTTCCACGGAGAACAGGACCTTCCCGCCCTCCGGCGTGAACTTCACGGCATTGCCCAGGATGTTGATCAGCACCTGGCGCAGCTTCATGTTGTCGCCGATATACCAGTCGTCCACGGGACTCAGGAGGCGGCACTGGTAATCCAGCCCCTTCTCCTGGCACTGCCCGCTGAACATGGTGTTGAGGGCTTCCAGCAGCTTCGGGAACGAGAACTCCTCGTTCTTCAGCAGCATCCGGCCGGATTCGATCCGGCTCATGTCCAGGATGTCGTTGATCAGATTCAGCAGATGCTCGGCCGAAGAGCCGATCTTTTCCAGATAGCCTCGGGTCTTCTCCGGGGTCTCGGGATCGTTGAGAGCGATGTTGTCCAGCCCGATGATGGCGTTCATCGGGGTGCGGATCTCATGGCTCATGTTCGAGAGGAAGGCGGTCTTGGCCCGGTTGGCTTCCTCGGCCGCGGTCAGCGCGGTGCTGAGGGCCTCGCTCTGGGCAAGGGCCCGCCGCGTCTCGGCGTCCACATCGGTGAAGCAGGCGCCGACCGAATGGACCATATGATCCTCGCGGTCCTCCGGATGCCGTACGCCGGCGAAGCGTACCATTTCATAGGTCTCACGGCCATGGCGGTGGACCATATAGCGGAAGGAGATCACGCGCTCTTCCGCCAGTCCGGCGCGGACGGCGTCCGGCTGCACGAAGCGGAGGAACTCCGCGCGGTAGGGCTCGGTGATATACTGCTCCGCATAGGCGGTCACGGACTCCAGATAGGGGAAGCGGTCCCCGGCCTTCAGGCCGTTCTCCACATCCGCGTGAGCCTGGTAGCAGACGCCTTCGTTTTTGTCCAGCTCAACGTAATACACGCTCCAGTAGTCCGAAGCAAGGGCGGTGATCAGCCGGTCCTGCTCCACCCGCAGGTGCTCCTGCTCCAGCAGCTTCTCCTGCAGGGCCAGGCGCTGCTCCAGCTCCTGATGCTTCACGCGGCTCTCCGCCTCGGCGGTCTCTTTCTCCAGCGTGATGCGGGCCGAACGCCGGGTCTGCCCGTAGATGACGGCGAAAAGCCCCAGCAGCACGAGCGCGGTCAGCACCGACTGCACGACGCTCCTGCGTATGATCCCGTCGGAAACGCTGCCGATCCGCTCGCTGATCACGCTCTCGCGGATCAGGTAGGTGAGGAGCCAGTCGGTCCCATTCACGGGCACATAGCTCAGCGTCTCGCGGATGCCGCCGTAGGTGAAGGAAACCACGCCCCTCGTGCCGGAGGCGAAATCGGAAGTGACCTTTTCCAGCGAATAGCCGTTTTCGAACTGCGCTCCGGCCAGCGCCTCCAGCAGGTTGTCCTCCACGGCCAGACCGCCGAGCACCGTATCGCTCAGGGCCGCGCCGCCGGAGGTGTAGAGGTTGCAGAACGTCGATTCACTGTCCTGCGACTGCATCGAAACGCCCTGCAGCATCTGCTGCATGTCGATCTCCAGGAAGCAGACGGTCAGGGTCCGGTCCTGCAGGGCCATCGGCTCGATGGGCAGGGCGATGACCACTTTTTTCCCTGCGCCGGAGTCCTTCACGGAGATCTCCGGCCCGGCGATCGTCCGGTAGTCGAAGTCGTAGCTGTCGATATCCGTCTGGGTGCCGAGCGCGGTATAGATCAGGCCTTCGGTATCCACAAAGGCGAATTTGTCCAGATGGAACAGCTGCTTCATATGTGCCTGATAGGCCTGTAGGCTGGTCTCATCGCGCAGATCCCCGGGCGTCATGAGCCCGATGGCGATCTGGGCCGTTTCGATGTTGGCCTGCAGATTGTCCTCCACCACCTGCTCGCGGCGTCCGGCCAGCTCGTCGAGATACAGCAGGCTCACCGAGCGGACGGCCGCCTCCGTGTCCCGGCGCGCACTGCGGCCGTTCATGGCAGTGCCGAGGATCAGGATCAGGGCGACGAGGATCGCGCCCGCGATGGCGAGCAGCGCGAGGGCGGTCTGTCTTCTCTCTTTCACGGTGTCGTCTCCTTTCCGTCCGGCTGCGCGGAGGGATCCGTGCCCCGGATCAGGCTTTCGAGCGTCCGGAACAGGGTCTCGTTGTCCAGGGGCTTCGCGATATGCGCCTGCATGCCGGCTTCCAGCGCCGCATCCGCATCCTCCCGGAAGGCGTTCGCGGTCATGGCGATGATCGGGATGTTTGCCAGCTCTTCATTTTCCAGCGCGCGGATCGTTCGGGTGGCTTCATAGCCGTCCATCTCCGGCATCTGGATGTCCATCAGCACCGCGGCATAGACTCCCGGTCCCGCGTCGAGGAGCTTCTCCAGCGCGAGGCGGCCGTTTTCGGCCGTATCCACGGCGTAGCCCTTCTGCGTCAGGATCAGCAGGGCGATCTCGCGGTTTATTTCATTGTCTTCCGCCAGCAGCAGGCGGTATTTCGAGCAGTCGAAAGCCTCCCCGCCGCTCTCCGGCTTCGGCGCGGGCTCCTTTTCGGGGACGGCCTCCGCGATGCGGAAGCGGAACCGCAGGATGAATTCGGTGCCTGCCCCGGGGGAGGTGATCACTTCGATGCTTCCGCCCATCTGATCCACCAGGCTCTTCGTGATGGCAAGGCCCAGGCCTGTGCCCTCTATGCCGCTGGCGGTGGAGCTGCGCTCCCGCTCGAAGGCGTTGAACATCTTCTCGGTGAACTCCCGGGACATGCCGATGCCCGTATCGCGGATCCGCAGTTCATACGGGGCCTCTCCGGCCTCTTCACGGCCGGTCTCCCGGATCACGGCGGAGATGCTGCCGCCTTCCGGCGTGAATTTATAGGCGTTGCTCAGCAGGTTCAGCAGCACGCGGCTGAGGTTCTTCCGGTCGCACCAGACCAGCGGATGCCGCAGGCTCGAGGTGTTCACGGTGAGTTCGATCTGCTTCTCCTTCATCTGTTCGGAGAACAGATCGCGGATATCCTCGAAGATCCGGTTCAGATCCTCCGGCGCGTACTCCAGATTCACCGCGCCGCTCTCGATGCGGCTCATCTCAAGGATGTCGTTGATCAGGGAGAGGAGGTGGCGGCTCGAACCGTCGATCTTCCGCAGGTATTCCTGCACGACGGGCTCCTGCGTCTCTTTCCGGGCAAGGCTCGTATAGCCGATGATGGCGTTCATCGGGGTGCGGATGTCATGCGACATGTTGAACAGAAAGCGGCTCTTGGCCAGGCTGCTCTCCACGGCGCGGATCTTCTCGCGCTCGACCGATTCGTGCTTTCTGCGCACCAGGTTCTGGATATACAGCATCACCCACAGCCCGCAGAACAATATCACCAGCAGCACGATCCCGTCCGCGAGCAGCGTATGCCGGACTTCGGCCATGGTGCGGTCCGCGGCCAGGTTCTTGGCGAACCAGAGCAGCCCTGAATAGAGCAGCAGGGAAAACAGCACCGCGCCGGAGGCGGAGATCCCGCTGTATTCCGTAAGGGAGCTGTGCATCACCGTGCGCCGGTAGAAAACAAAGCCCAGCAGGCACCAGAGCGAGAGCAGCAGGAAGGCCTCCGCTCCCATGGCTTCCAGTGCGGCGAGACGCGGGACCAGCTGCACCAGCACGAACACCGCGGAGATAGCTGCCCCGGCCGTCCCGGTGACGACGATCTTTTTATTGCCCTCCATCCGTGCGATCCTTGCGGCGGAGGCGGAAGTATAGCCGAAGCCGACCACCGCGCCGAAGGAGGTGAGGTCCACGAACCAGTTCAGGGCGTTGCGGCCCAGGAACGAGATCACGATCGAAATGATCATGATGAAAAGGATGCTGTAGGTGGTGACGGAGAATTTCCGGGAGAGGATCTGGTCCTCCGCCATGGTCGAAAGCACGCGGGTGGTTGCGCGGTAGGCGCCGATCATGCCCGTGAGGATCGCGGCGAGGGCGGTGACGCCCATGATGGCCAGGCCCGCGTTCCCCAGCCGGGTCCTGGCTGCGAAGAACACGGGCACCGATTCCACGCCGCTGAGCGTATCGAGCGAGGAGATATATTCCGTCCATGAGGAGAAGCCCTGCGGCACCGCGGAGATGCTCGCCATGGTCATCCCTCCGTAGACGAGGAAGCTGAAAAAGATCGAGAGCACGATGATGCGCAGGACCCTTTTCATGGAAAAGTCGAAATGAGCGGTCTCCAGCGAAATGACGTCGAATCCCACAAAGGCCCAGGGAGCCAGCAGCATCACGGAGAAAACCACATGGGCGCGGTTCAGTCCCTTCAGGCCGAAGGCGTCCGCGGGGGATACCCTGTGCAGATGGGGCAGGCAGGCCAGCAGGATCAGCATGGAGCCGGCGAACAGGATCACAGCGAGGATGGTGTGCAGATGCTGCAGCGCGGCCTTGGCCTTGATGAAAAGCACGCCAACGGCTGCGAGCACGACCACGGATACGATCACCTCATAGAGATAGATCTCCGTTCCGGCGATGGTGTAGCGGAAACCGGTCTGCAGCAGGTCCCGGAACAGGGTGCGGACCACGATGAAAAGAGCGGTCCCGTTCAGAAAAACGATGGTCAGATAGGAAAGGCACAGAAACCACGCGCAGAGGAAGGCGTGGTCGCGCCCGAAGGCTTCCTTGGTATAGGAATAGGGGCCGCCGGTGCCGGGCCGCTGCTTCATGAGATAGGCGTAGTTCACGCCGATCAGGATCATGATCAGGGCCCCGAGCGTCAGCGCGATGAGCGATCCGGCGGGTCCTGCCACAGGCAGGAAGGTGGTCCCGGGCATGACGAAGGCGCCCCAGCCCACGATGCAGCCGAATGCGATGGCCCACACGTCGAGCGGGGAGAGATAGCGGTCATACCCGATCTTTCCGGTCCGGTTCTCGTCCATAGCGGATTCACTTCCTTTTTCGTTTCATGCGCGGGAAGGTGGTCCGCGCATTCACTGTGCGTGCTTGAGCCGGTAGAGCTCCGCGTCTGCGGCGGCGATGAGGGCGGTGTTGTCCATGCCCTCCTCCCAGCGCGCCGCGCCGATGCTCACAGCCAGCCGGTAGGGGGCGTCCCCCTCCGGGATCCCGTCGAGATTGCGGCGGATCTCCGCGCGCAGGGTCTCCACGGCCGTTTCGTCGCCTTCCAGCACGATGATGAACTCATCCCCGCCGTAGCGGGCGATATAGGGGCGCGGAAGGATGTCCGCGCAGGAGGCTTTCAGCACACCGGCCAGCCGCGTCAGGGCGCGGTCGCCCTCCAGATGGCCGTAGGTGTCGTTGATGGTTTTGAAGAAATCCAGGTCGATCATCAGCAGCCACAGGTCCTGCGCATGGTTTTTCAGCTTGTGGCTCATGAAGCCGAACAGGTTCTGGCGGTTGTTCACCTGCGTGAGCTTGTCCATGGAGATCTGCCGGTGCATGTTCCCGATGTACAGGCACAGCAGCTCCACCGCTACGCACACGCAGATCACGGGCACAGCCTCTCCCGCGTGGGAGAGAACGGCCGCGAAGAGCATGCTCAGCGGGAAGGTGGCGGCCAGCGTCAGCTGGGCCCTCCGCACGCGGTCCGCTTCGGTGCGGGCCCTTCGCAGCAGCCGTACGCTGCAGATCAGCGGCACCGCGAACAGATACCACATCTCCACGCGGAACATGCGGTGCCTGCGGTAGACCAGCCCCTCGCCGAAGTCGAACATCCACGGGGTGAACAGGTTCACCAGCGGGATCAGCAGAGCAATCCCCAGCAGGATCCATACGGTAAAGGGCGTCTTTCCCTTCTCCAGCAGGCCGCTCTGCAGCTCCGCCTCGGCATAGCCGCACCAGGCGAAGACGCCCAGAGCCAGCGTGAGGAAATACCCGGTCTTCAGCGCGTAGGAGAGGACCCGGCCGGTGCCTTCAGGCAGGCCGGCCCGGTTGAAGATGGTGAAGAGCAGGTTGCAGAGAAAATTCAGCAGGAAAAAGCGCAGCAGGCGCTTGAGCCAGAGTTCGGAGTTCGAGGAAGAATCGCTCCGGCCGGTCCAGTAGAGCAGCACGGACGCGATGATCAGGCAGATCAGGTAGATCTCCGCATAGAGCAGAGACTCCATCGTAAACACGGGGCGGGTCCTCCTTTCCCGGATTCTGTGATGCGGGGGTCAGAAAATGCTCAGCCCTCCCCGTCTTCGGGGAACCAGGCGTCCTCGGGCAGGCTGTCCGGGGAGCTCACGGTATCCACCGCGCTCTCGATCAGCTTGATCATCTCCCATACGGAGCGGAACTGCACGGTGCGGTCCTCCTCCATCCACGTGATGCGGCCCTGCCAGCTGCTGTTCTGCCTGTGCTGCACGCGCACGATGAATGTGCCGATATCTCCGTGCTTTCTGAGAAGTTCTTCGTCAGTCATGATCCTTTTCCTTTCCTTTGTCATTCGGGTCAGCTGTTTTTCGCGTCCGAAGGTGCGTTCGTTGTTCCCCGGGAAGGGGAAGCGCAGATAGTCGTAGAGCATCTCCATGCGCAGCGTCATCTGGCCGATGCCGTTGAAAGGCACGGCCGCGCGGGAGTAGCTGTGGTAGAACTGGCCCTTGAGCTCTCCCTCGTGCGAGGAGTCGATGCACAGCACTACGCCGTTCGGTGCTCCGATATACCACTGTGTACGGCTCATTTCCTATCCTCCCGGCGCATGTCGCTGCCGGTCTGCTCGACCGTGGGAGTGAAGAACATGCTGTTCACGTAGTACTGGATGCGGGAGCGCTGCCGGCCGATGATGAAGCGCTCGTTGATTCGTTTCTGGACCACGCCGCAGTTCTCGCGGGTGGTGTTCACAAGCAGCGCCAGATACTGGCCCTTGCCGTAGCGGCACATCGCGTCGCCCCGGCGGATGGAATGGCGGACGGCGTCTCCCAGCCGGTTCACCAGCTCACGGGCCGCGTCGTTCTCGCGCAGGGGATTGCCTTTTCCGTCCACCACGGTGCACAGCATGATGTATACCGACTGGCCGCCGCGTTCCATCATGCGTTCCACCATGCGGTAGATCCCGGTGAAAACCGTATAGTCGCAGAGGTATCCGCCCGGCTCGCGCTCGTGCAGGCCGGTCAGTTCCTCCTGGATCAGGTCCAGCGCGGCGTAGGTGCGTCTCTCCTCGGAACCCAGGCGCGAGAACTGCTCCAGCAGCTTTCCGGAGGGACGCAGTCCCTGCTCGTTGAAGTAGAACTGCACGGTCTCCTCATAGAGCCTGCGGGCCTCCTCATAGCGTCCGAGCGAGACCAGCGCGTCCATGGTAAGGGTCTCCCAGTCGGCCAGCGGGTCAATGCCCGTGGCCAGGAGCCCCAGCTCCTCCAGCTGGAACCAGTCCTGGTTCGCGTGCAGCAGCTCTGCGGCGCTCTCCACGCAGCGGCAGAACATGCCCTTCAGCCTGCGCGCCTCCTGCGCGGCCCAGATCGCGGCGGTCTGGTTGGGGAGGAACTCTCCGCCGTAGGTGTGCGCCGCGTCCATATACAAGGCCAGCTTCTCGTTGGGATCCTCCGCGGCTTCCGCCTCAAGGAAGAGGCGTTCGAACTCCGCGGCGTCCTCCACCAGGGGGAGCTCCGCGGTCCAGAAAAAGACGCCGCGCCGCTGCTCGATGCAGTTGCACTTGGGCAGTCCGGCCTTTTCCAGCTTCTTTTTTGTGTTGTAGATCACGCTCTGCAGCGCGTGGTGGATGTTGCTCATCTCCCGGTCGCCGAAGAGCAGCTCCTCCAGCCGGTCGCGCGAGACGCCGTGCTCCCGGTCGTGGATCAGGATCTGGAGCAGATCGTTCATCTGCGACTCACTGCCCTTGGAGCCGCCTGCGATCAGCTTGCCGTCCCACAGCATGGAAAAGCCGCCGAGCATCCGGACGTAGAGCGTTCCGGGTCCTATCTGTGCGATTCTCATGGTCGATCAACCTCCCGATCGGCATCACGGTCACAGACCGAGCCGCTTAGCCGTATTTTCATAATTCACGCAGGAGACCAGCGCGGTATCGCGGGTGATGCGGCCTTCCTTCACCAGTTTCAGAAGGCTTCCGTCCATTGTGCACATCCCCTGGTCCGCGCCGGCCTGCATGGCCGATTCGAGCTGGTGGAGCTTGTCCTCGCGGATCATGTTCTGGATGGCGGGGGTGCTCTTCATGATCTCGAACACGGGGATCTGCCCGCCGTCGGCGGAGGGCACCAGCTGCTGGCAGACCACGCCTTTCAGGATCTGCGCCAGCTGGATCTTCACCTGTTTCTGCTGGTTGGCGGGGAACACATCGATGATGCGGTTGATGGTATTGGCCGCGCTGGAGGTATGCAGCGTGCTCAGCAGGAGCACGCCGGTTTCCGCCGCGGTGATCGCGGCGGAGATCGTGTCATAGTCGCGCATTTCGCCGAGCAGGATGACGTCCGGGCTTTCGCGCAGGGCGGAGCGGAGCGATTCCAGGTATCCCGGCGTATCGATGGAGATCTCGCGCTGGGTCACGATCGCCTTGTCATGACGGTGGATATATTCGATGGGGTCCTCCATCGTAATGATGTGGCAGTCGCGGCTCTTGTTGATCCGGTCGATCATGCAGGCGAGGGTGGTGGACTTGCCGGTCCCGGCCGCGCCGGTGATCAGCACCAGTCCCTTCTTGTTCTCCGAAAGGGAGAGCACGCTTTCGGGGATGCCGAGCTTCGCCGGATCCGGCAGACCGAAGCGGATCACCCGCAGCACCGCGGCCAGCGAGCCGCGCTGGCGGAACACGTTGGCGCGGAAGCGCCCCAGCTGCGGGATCGAGAAGGAGAAGTCATCGTCCGCGCCGCGGTCCAGATTGCTCCGGTCCCGCGCGGAGAGTTCATAGGTCTCGTCCACGAGCACGCGGACGTCGTCCGGCCGCAGGAAACCCTCCGGCATGCGGGACTGCTTCCCGCCGCATTTGAACGTCACCGGAAGCCCGGCCACCAGAAAGATGTCCGAAGCATCCAGATCGATCGCTTTCTGTAGGATCTCTCGAATAGTCATAAGCAGCAGTTCCTTCCTGTCAGAATCCGTTCCAGAGATTGTGGATGAGCCCGTCGCTGGCCCACTCCCGGTCATGCACCCACTCGGCGATCACATAGCCGCCGTCCTCCGCGGGCCGCAGCACGATGTGCAGGCGGGCCTCTTCGTTTTCCAGGGTGCGGGAGAGGCTCCCGTCCGCTCCGGCCTCCCAGCCGGCGGGCAGGGGAGCGTTCATATCGGAAGGCAGTTCGCTCAGCAGGCGCTGGCCCTGCTCTTCCAGTTCATAGCGCGCGGATACGGTGGCGGCGGTCTTTTCCGCCAGCCGCAGATCCGCCCGCGCGGTGGATACCGTAAGGATGGCGAGGATGGCCAGGCAGATGCTGATCACGGAGAGCAGCAGCGCCAGCGGCCCCAGCCGTACAGGAGGTCTGTTCATTCGTCCGCCTCCTTCAGAAACACGGCCGTGCGCAGGGAATAGAGCTCCTTCGCTCCTCCCTCGCCGGAAACGGTGATGAGGGCGGTCGCCAGGCGGCCGGCCTCCGCTTCCTCTTCCTCCCAGGTCACCAGCAGCACCAGCGGTCCCGCGGGATCCGGCCTGCGGTCGCTCCCGTAGGCTGCGCGCACGGAGGGAAGGGAAGTCCCCTCCGTCAGGGAGGCGTTGCCGTTTTCATCCAGCAGTCCGCGCAGCTCCTCCGGCGAGCGCGAGGCGGAGAAAGCCTCCGCCGCGTTTTCCGCCAGGCTGACGGCCCCGGTAAGATCCCGCGCCTCGCTGCTTTCCGCCCTGCCGAGGGCGAAAAAGCGCGTCAGCAGGAGGACCATGATCGTCACGGCAACGGTCATCAGCAGCATCTCCACATAGAATGCCGTGAGCTGTCCGCTTTTCTTCATGGCTCCTCCTCTCCGCTCCGCAGTCTCACCAGCACGCGGCCGGCGTCCGTGCGGAGCTCAAGCAGGTCCCCGCGCTCCAGGATCTCGAAGCTCTCCGTATCGGCGATCTTCTGCGAGCGGTCGGGCGAGGGCTCCGCCTCGAGCGGGGCGTAGTCCTCCAGCAGCTCGCCTCCTGCCCGGTAGATTTGCAGGGCATAGCCGCTGTCCGCGTCCGCGATCACCAGCACGGGGGCAAAGTCCCCCTCCCGCACCACGCGTACGGAGCCGGCGCGGTCACTGCCCTTCACGGCGGTGGCGAGATACGATTCGAGGATGCGGGCGTTCGCGTTCTCCTCCTGCAGACCGACGGCGCGGCGGTAGCTCTGCGCGCCGAACACCACCAGCAGGAAGAATCCCGCCAGGAACAGCGCCGCAACGCCGATCATCCACAAACCCGGGGAAGCGCCCCGGTTTTTTCTGTTCAAGCGGATCTCCTCCTTTCCGCCGCGGTCATTTCAGCACCACCTTCACGGTGGGCGGGATATTCGAAGCATAGATCTCGTAGCTGATCACATAGTCCCGGGTGTTCACCTGCAGGCCGTAGTTCTCCCGCAGATAGTCCAGGTCCGGGGGATAGACCCCCTCCACGGCGTAGCACTGGCGGGCGCTCCGCTCCACGGCCTCGCGCACCGCGTCGATGCCGCCCGCGAGCATCTTCCGCCCGGAAGCGGCCGAAAACACGAGCCCCGCGATGATCGCCGCGACGAGGAGCAGAAGCGTCAGCCGGACCCAGCCGGTCTTTTTTACAGGTTTATCCGAATACATGGCCTTTCTCCGTCATCCGATCGAGTTCATCATGCCGATCAGCGGCAGCATCACGCTCAGCAGCGAGATGCCCACCGAGAAGATCAGCGCGCCGGAAAGCACCGGATCCACGATGCCGACCAGCCTGTCCACCAGCTGGGAGCAGCGCTCCTCCAGCAGCCCCGTCAGCCGCTCCAGCACCTGTTCCAGCTTGCCGCTCCGCTCGCCGGCGAGCAGCATCCTCCCGTAGACGGGCTCGAACAGGGCTTCGTCGTAGGCCGCCTGGGCGATGCTGTGGCCCTCCTCCATGCGTTCTTTGCAGCGGACGAGCTTCTCCTCCACCGGGGGGCATTCCACCATCGGCAGGCTCTTTTCCACGGCCTCGTCCTGCATCTCGCCGCTGGCGAGGAAGGTGCCCAGCGCGGAGGTGAAGCGGAACATGCCCATGGTCTCCAGGATCGAACCGCACAGGCGGTTGCGGCTGAGCAGCTTTTCAACGGCGGCCCGCCTGCCGGAGCCCCACATCACGCGGCCGGTCAGCAGGGCCAGGCCCAGCGCGGCCATGATGACCAGCGCGGCCCAGCAGAACACATAGGCCAGGGTGATATAGCGGTAGTTCGAAGCGGCGAGACTTCCCGTCAGCCGCTCATACACGTCCGTGAACGCGGGCAGGACCCAGATCAGCATCACCAGCAGCACGGCCACCGTCAGCCCCAGCATGGCTGCGGGATAGGTCACGGCGCCGCGGATCTTTTCCGAAAAGGTCTTCTGATCGGCGTAATAGCGGGAGAGGCGGAAGAGGATATCCTCCAGCCGGCCCGAGCTTTCGCCTGCGGCAACCATCCGCACCGCGTGCGGGGGAAAGATGCCGCTCTCCTCCATCGCGGCCGAGAGCGAGCGTCCCGCGTCCGCCTGTTCTTTCATCACGGCCAGCCCCTGTTCCAGAAGACCGCCCGTACTGCTCTTTTCACTCTGCAGCAGCGAGAGCGCCTCGTCGGTGGTGATGCCTGCCTGCACCATCATGCCCATGCTTTCGCAGAAGGCGCTGACGCCCAGATCGTCCAGTCGCTGATTCTTCATTCTCTCTGCTCCTCCCGGTTCTCAGTATATATACAGATCCGCGTAATTGCTTCCGTCGCCGATGTATTCCGCGCTCGCTCCGCCCGCGGCGAAGGTCGCGTCCATGCGGGTCCACCCGTCGCTTCCCGTCACGAAGCTCACGGTGACCCAGCCGGTCTTTTCCGTATAGAACATGTTCCACGCGTGATAGAGATCCCCCGGCGAAACATGGCCGAAGATCATCTTGGTGGGGATGCCCTGGCTGCGCAGCATGGCTGCGGCGAGGGCCGCATAGTCCAGACAGATGCCCGTGCCGGTCCGCAGGGTCTCGTCCGGATCCGAAACATAGCCGCTCTGCACCGAGTTCGCCTTCTCCCGGTCATAGCGCACCGCCCCGCATACGAAGTCGTACACGGCCAGGACCACGTCGTTCTCGTCCTTCGCCTTCGCGGCCAGCTCCTGCGCGATCTTCACGCAGTCGGACTCCCTCGTGTAGGAGACGTAGTCGCTCGGCCTCACGAAGGGGGCGAACTCGTCCTTCAGCTGCACGGTGAAGGGGAGAGCGGCCTTTTCCGCGTATTTCGTGCCGGAGATGTTCTCCATGATGCGGACGGAATACTCTCCGTCCCCGCAGGTGAGCGGGAAGATCGAGGGGGTCCCGTCCCCGGCCAGGTCATAGATATAGGTCTCGTCCCCGCAGACCACCAGGCATTTCAGCCTCTTGTCCGATTCCGCGGATACGCCGATATAGCCGTCCTCCGCGGCGGAGACGTCGAACCAGGCTCCGGCCACGCCGCGGGCCTTGCCCGGGTGGAATTCCGATTCCTCGAACGGCGGGGCCGTATAGGAGCTCTCCGCCTCCGGAAGGGCGCGCTCCGGTTCGGGAGCGGCTTCCGCCACGGCGGGAAGGGGAGGCACCGGCGGGGCGTAGGCGGACGTCTGCACGCTGCCGCAGCCGCTCAGCAGAAGCAGCGCGGCCAGAAGCACGATCGGTATTCGTTTTGCGTTCAAGGCGTCCGTTCACCCCTTTCCCTGCCCGGAAGGATCCGGTTATTTTCTCGGAAGTTAACTCACTCCGCGAGCGCTCGCAGTTCCTCCCGCTTTGCGAGGATCGCCTGCACCTGCGGGCGGTAGTCCCCGGGAGTGCGGGCGCGCAGCAGCTCGGTGAGCTCGCTCACCGGCTCCAGGATGGGAGTGAGGGACAGATTGGCCAGCACGCCCTTGAGCGCGTGAGCCGCCTCAAAAGCGCCCTGCAGGTCGTTCTCCTCCACGGTTTTCGCGAGCGCTTCAAAATTGCCGTCCTTGAGGGCCATGCCGACCATGCGGAGATAGAAGGCCCCGTTGCCCATGCAGCGGCTGATCCCTTCATCCACGTTGGCTCCGAACGCCCTCAGCGATTCTATCGTAAGCATATTTTCTGTTCTCCTGCTCTTTCTATAGTGTATTATAACCTAAATATATACTATACCATAAACCTGCCCGCTTGTATAGAAAAAGAGAGCCCTTTCGGACTCCCTTTTCCGCTTTGTTCTTCATTCTTTCTCCCTGTCAGGGGAGGTCAGGCTTCTTCTTCTGCTTCCTCTTCCGCTGCTGGGAACAGGTCGCTGTGATTTTCACCGAAGGCAACCAGTGCTTCGATCACCGGTTTCAGCTCCATCCCGACCTCCGTCAGCGCGTATTCCACGCGCGGCGGGATCTCGGGAAAGACGGTGCGGGTGAGGATCTTGTCCTCTTCCAGGGCACGCAGGCAGGTGGTCAGCACCTTCTGGCTGATCCCGGTCAGCGCTTTGCGCAGTTCATTGAAACGCCAGGGGCGCTCCAGCAGATTGCCTACGATGAGGAGTTTCCATTTGTTGCCGAGAACCTTCACCGCAGCGGCGAAGGATGGATTCATGGAAAGAACGTTTGTGTTCATCGGTCGTGCTTCCTTTCTGCAGGCGGCTCGTCCTGTTCCGTAGTCTCCGCGACACCGCTTTAATTCAGTAAATCAAATCAATTAAAACCATATCACAAACCGTTTTTCCGCACAAGTAGTTACATTTTTACACTTTAGGCACCAAAAAAGTGCAGGGGACAAAAAACGTACTTTCCGCTCCCGGCAAAAAAAACGGAGCAGTCTTCTCATCTGCCTCCTTTTTTTCGATTTTATCGTAAATTGTTGCAAAATTCCGCCGCAAACCCCGGAATTTCTTCAAATAAAAATCCGTCACAGAGCCCGGCGAAGCAGGTTTGCGGAAGAAGGAAAACGGAGCAGCCATCTCGTCTGCTCCGCATATTACTCCGGCAAAATCCAGCCTCAATTATGAATTATGAATTGTGCATTATGAATTGGGTGAGCGCTCCGTCCCGCGTCTTTCCCCGTAAAAAACCGTCACAGAGCCCAGCGAAGCGGGTCTGTGACGGAAAAGGCAAAATAAGGTCGGCCGTCGGAGGATCGTGCTTGCATGATCCGTAGACTTTCCGGCCTTGTTTTGCCGTCAGCCGTGGTAGTCGTCCGGGATGTTCAGCTTGCTGTAGCGTTCGCGCAGGGCGTTGTACTCCGCCCGGTCGATCAGCCCGTTTCTCAGGAAGCTGTCGATCTGCTCCATGTATTTCTCCCGCCCGGTCAGATGCGCGCAGTGGATGGCCTCGTCCCCGGCGGCCCGCCTTTCCTGGCGGATGTGCGAGGCGATGGTCTGCAGCGTGCTGCGCCGCGCCTGATCCTGCCGCGCGGAGGGATTCGGCTTCTCGCGTTCGGCGGGCTTTTTGCCCATCACCCGGAAAAGCACGATGAAGGTGCCGATGATCAGCGCCACCACCAGCACAAAGAAGCCCGCGAAGACGATCATCTCCTGCGGATGGTTCCCGGCAAACTGCGGATGCCGGGTCAGGAGCATCCAGTACCGGCGGACAGAATCCATCGGGAGCATGGCGATCAGCGCGATCGCCGCGATAATGATCCCCAGGCCTTTCGGCATGCCGTTGTCTTTCTTTTTCCTGTTCATGAGCGTGCCTCCCGCAGATTTCAGGATATCTTATTATACCACACATCCTCCCGCATGCAAGGAACATCCTCCGTTTCCGGGCAGAAATTCCCGTCCGCTTTCATTTTCTGTTTCCAAATGCGCCGCAAGATGATAAAATAAAAGGAACATCACGCATCACGGATCGGGGGAACTGCAGAATGAACGAACAGAACGCGCCTTCCGGCGTAACCTGCTGCCCACAGTGCGGCGCGGCCAACAAGGCCGGCAACCGCTTCTGCGTGGAATGCGGCAATCCGCTCTCGCTGGTTTTGAAGGATCCCTTCGCGAAAACGGGCGGGACCCGCCCGGCCGTCGAGGACAGGAAGAACGAGAACAAAAAAGCCTTCGTCTGGCTGATCGTACTGGCCATCACGCTCGTGCTTGTCGGCCTGCTGCTGATCGTCTTCCTGCCGGGGGACATTTCGCTGCCCTCTCTCTCCGGCATCCTTCCCACAAACACCGATTCGCCGCTTCCCGCCCCGCAGGAGATCTTCACTCCGCGTCAGGAGCTCACCATGGTGGATGAGTGGGGCTGGTCCCTGGAGGACGGCGTCCTCACCATCAGCGGCAGCGGCCCGATGAAGGACTTCACCTGGCAGGGCGGCCCGTGGAAGGAGCATGCGGACCATATCACCACTGTGGTCATCGAGGACGGCATCACCTCGGTGGGGGACTACGCCTTCCGCAACTGCAATGAGGTCACCGGGATCCGCCTGCCGGAGGGGCTCGTCTCCCTCGGCACCAGCGCCTTTGAATACTGCGACATCACCTCCATCGAGCTGCCCTCCACCCTGGAGCGGATCGGGCACGAGGCCTTCAGCCTCTGCGTTTACCTGTACACGGTGGAGATCCCCGCGTCCGTCACGGAGCTCCCCGGCGACGCGTTCTTCGCCTCCGGCGTGCAGAACATCATCGTTCAGCCCGGGAACAAGGCCTATAAGGTGGAGGACAACGTCCTCTATACCATCGACGGGAAGACCCTGGTCTTCTGCCCGGACGATCCCGTCCGCACCTCCTTCTCCATTCCCGAAGGGGTGGAGACCATCGGGGATTACGCCTTCACCCAGGCGAACCGCCTTGCTTCCGTGGACATTCCGGAGAGCGTCACCTCCGTCGGCTATACGTCCTTCCGCTTCATGCGGGGGCTGAAGACCGTGAACTACGCCGGCACGGAGGAGCAATGGAGGCAGGTCGCCGTCGGCGACTTCAACGACTCCCTCAACGAAGCAGCCATGCAGTTCGGCGGCTGACCGCCGGATCAAGCACTATAAACCGGAGGAAACAAAATGCAATTCAACAAGTCTTCCAAACTCGACCATGTTCTTTACGCCGTCCGCGGGCCCGTGGTGGATGAAGCCGCCCGCCTGGAGGAGCAGGGCTTCCACGTCCTCAAGCTCAACATCGGCAACCCCGCCCCCTTCGGCTTCCGCGCCCCGGACGAGGTGATCACCGACATCCGCGCCAACATCGCCGATTCCCAGGGCTATTCCGACTCCCGCGGTCTTTTCTCCGCGCGGAAGGCCATCATGCAGTACGCCCAGATCAAGGGCATCCCCAACGTGACCATGCAGGATATCTATACGGGCAACGGCGCCAGCGAGCTGATCCAGCTGGCTCTCAACGCCCTGCTCGATACCGGGGACGAGGTGCTCGTGCCCGCCCCGGACTATCCGCTCTGGACCGCCTGCGTCAACCTGGCGGGCGGCAAGGCCGTGCACTATCTCTGCGACGAAGCCTCCGACTGGATGCCCGACCTGAAGGACATGGAGAGCAAGATCACCGCCCGCACCAGGGCCATCGTGGTCATCAACCCCAACAACCCCACCGGCGCGCTCTACCCGCGCGAGGTGCTGGAGCAGATCGTGGAGCTTGCCCGCCGTCACGGCCTGATGCTCATGGCGGACGAGATCTACGACCGCCTGGTCATGGACGGCCTGCAGCATACGTCCCTCGCCTCCCTGGCGCCGGACCTCTTCTGCGTCACGTTCAACGGCCTCTCCAAGAGCCACATGGTCTGCGGCTTCCGCGTGGGCTGGATGATCTTCTCCGGCAACAAGGACCTCGGCCGCGGGTATATCGAGGGAGTGAACATGCTCTCGAACATGCGGCTGTGCTCCAACGTGCCGGGGCAGAGCATCATCCAGACGGCGCTGGGCGGCTACCAGAGCGTGAACGAATACATCGTGCCCGGCGGCCGGATCTTTGAACAGCGCAAAGTCATCTGCGACGCACTCAACGCCATCCCGGGCGTCAGCGTCAAGTGGCCGAAGGCCGCCTTCTACTGCTTCCCGAAGCTGGACGTGAAGAAGTTCAACATCACGGATGACGTCACCTTCGCCCTGGACTTCCTGCGCGAGAAGAAGGTGCTCATCATCCCGGGCAGCGGCTTCAACTGGCCGGAGCCGGACCACTTCCGCATCGTCTTCCTGCCGGATGTCCGGCAGCTCGGCGAGGCCGCCGGCAAGCTGGCGGATTTCCTCTCCGGCTACCGGCAGAAATAACAG
>JAEEGL013903633.1_pt1 | contig 22899 bp, 16 predicted proteins | sample 9134231 | NCBI WGS metagenome assembly JAEEGL01 (sample SAMN16246548, study PRJNA631951) | gut metagenome | biome: gut microbiome; feature: rumen; material: fiber-attached | host: Bos | place: Iran: Karaj | collected 2018-10 | reverse complement strand
GGTATATATTTAAGACTTTCAAGTGAAGATAAATATAAAAAAGATAATAATAGTGAATCTATTAAAAATCAAAGAAATATGTTAATAGACTATATAAATAAGCATAATAATTTTATATTATATGATGAATATTGTGATGAAGATTTATCTGGGGCAGGCACTTATAGACCTGAATTTGAAAGATTAATTAATGATTGTAAAAATAAAAAAATAGATATTGTTCTTTGTAAAAGTCAATCTAGATTTTCAAGAGATATGGAAATTATAGAAAAATATATTAATAATAAATTTATAGAATGGAATATAAGATTCATAAGTATTGCAGATAATGCTGATACAGAAATTGAAGGCAACAAAAAAGCAAGACAAATAAATGGTCTTGTTAATGAATGGTATTTAGAAGATATATCAAATAATATAAGAACTGCTTTTAATTCAAAAATGAAGCAAGGAGAATTCATATCACCATTTGCTCCATATGGTTATAAAGTGTCGAAAAAGAACAATAATAAACTAACTATAGACAAAACCGCATCTATGGTAGTAAAAGAAATATATAATTTATATTTAGATGGTTATGGATTTACATCCATTGCAAACATACTAAATAATAAAAAGGTTTCTTCCCCTTCTCTATATAAGTATATGAATGGTATTAAACTTCATATAGTAACAAATAAAAAAATAGAAGATATAAAATGGAATAATAATGCTATTAAAAACATATTAACAAATGAAATATACATTGGGAACCTAATACAAGGGAAAAGAACAACAGTTAGTTATAAGAATCACAAAATAATTAAAAAAGATAAAAGTTTATGGATCAAAAAAGAAAATACACATGAGCCTATAATAAATAAGGATACTTTTACTAAAGTACAAAAATTAATCAAAAGAAGAAAAAGGACTATCAAATCAACAAATAAATCACATATATTATCTGGAATAGTTTATTGTAATAATAATCATTTAATGACTACTAAAAATTCTGGAAGGCATAATTACTTGGTATGTAAAAAATGTAAAAAATCTATTAGATATGATTATTTAGAAAATGAAATACTAAATAAACTAAACAATAAATATTCTTCACTATCTAGAACCATAATAGATGATTTAATAGATAAAATAATCATTGATAATAATGTACTTATATTATTCAAAGAGTTGCTTTAATCAGAACACTAGCTATTAAACCTGATATTTTATTATTAGATGAGCCTTTTTCAGCACTAGATTATCAAACAAGATTAAAAGTATCAGATGATGTGTTTAAAATAATTAAAGAAGAAAAGAAAACGGTTATTATGGTTACGCATGATATTTCAGAAGCAATTTCTATGTGTAATAAAATAATAGTTCTTTCAAAAAGACCATCTACTATTAAAAATATTTATAATATAGAATTAGAAAATAGTAGTACTCCAATCAAAAATAGAGAATCATCAAGCTTTCAATATTACTTTAAACAAATATGGAAGGATATAGATGATAATGTCTAATGAACAAAATAAATTTATTAAAAATTATAAAAAGAAAAAAATATTTATTATTATTTCTCAAATATTATTGTTTATACTCATATTATTTATATGGCAAATCTTATCAGATAAAAATATAATTAATTCTTTTATAACAAGTAGCCCCTATAAAATAATAATGACTATAGCAAATGAATATTCTAATGGAAATTTATTGAAACATATATACGAAACATTAAAAGTGTGTGTAATTTCATTCTTATTTACGTCAATTATTTCTATAATTATTTCAATAATTATGTATAATCATAGAACTTTTGCTAAAGTAATTGAGCCATATTTGATTATGTTAAACTCTCTTCCAAAAGTTGCACTCGGCCCACTCATCATAATATGGGTAGGAGCTAATCAAAAAGCAATTATTTTAATGGCAGTACTTATTTCAATTATAGTAAGCATAGAAAATATATATAATGGATTTATATCAACAGATAAATTAAAGATTAAATTATTAAAAACCTTTTATGCAACAAAAAAAGATTTAATGCTATATGCAGTAATACCCTCAAATAAAGAAAACATATTTAATACATTTAAAATAAATCTATCTATGTGTTTAATTGGAACTATTATGGGAGAATTTCTAACCTCCAAAGCAGGTGTTGGACATCTTATTCTCTATGGAAGCCAAGTATTTAATTTAGATCTAGTAATGAGTGGAATAATATTATTAATAATATTATCTATGTTATTATACTTAATGTTATTGACAATTAAAAAAACCTTTTAAAGGTTTTTTAAATGTTTCCATGTTTATTAGATATTTTTTTCATATGTATTTTAAATGCTATAAGTTTTACTAATTTATAAATATCGTATCCTATTATCCATATAGCAGGAATAAGTATTGCTATTACCCATCCTTTTTTAGAAGCCATAAAGAATTGTAGTTTACCAAATTCAGGAATAATTAATGCAACTTTACCAATAACATTCTCTGGATATATATTTTCACCATCTACATTTTCATTAGCGTCCCCTTTAACAGTTAAGCTACCGTTATCATTAACACTAACTATTCTATGTGTAATAGGTCTTCCACCATATAATGGATTGTTTGAATAAAATGTAATAATATCATCTTTCTTTAATTTGTTAAAATCTTTCTTTATTACAAAAACAACATCATATACATTTATAGCAGGCTCCATACTAGGACTAATTATTGTATATAATCCAAAAAGAGGTTTTTTTTCTGACTTCTCTGCTATTTTAGCAGAAGCTATAAAAGTAATTAATATGCACAATGAAAAAACAAGTAATGTTATTATTACATATGAAATGCTTTTAGTAATAGTTTTAAATATTCTTTGTTTTTTTATTGTCTTATCTTCTTCCATAAAAACTCCTACTCATTATAATTAAATATTACCAAATTTAATATCAACTTACAATAAAACCAAATAAAAAAGTGAATTACTTCACTCATATTTTACAACTTTATAAAAAAACTTATCGTAAAGATAAGTTATTCTTCTATTTGATTAGCTAATTCCTTTATATCAACTGTTTTAACTAGTTCACTCAATACTTTAACTAGTTGATTATCATCATGTATTTGAATTAAATTTTCACCTTCTTCATACAAAAATTTAAATTCAGTTGGATCTTTTACATTAGCAACATAATAATAGTTTACCCCATCAAGAATTATATGTCTTACCACTCTATAATCTTTATCATTACTTAATGTAATTATATCTTTTTCTTCTAAATTCATTCTTTCCTCCATTATAATTTCATAGTTGCCTGTTCTTCTTGCATTTGCTTAAGTTGCCCACGTAACTCATTTGCTTTATGACTATATTTTTCTTGAACTTTATAAGCTAGATCACTTATAAATGGAGTTGCTAATAGTTCGACAAATCTTCCTGCAGATAAAGAACCTATTCCAGTAGAAACATAAGCCACTATTTTAGCCATTCCACTTACAAGGTCTGGGTCATTTAAACCATATAAGCCTAGTCCCAAACCCCATCCGGCTATAAGCAATGATGGAAACCATTCATCATCTAGGCCAGAACCATATCCACTCATCTTGTAAGTTACAGAAGATACATTTAAGGCTCTATCAGCTTTCCTTTCATATTTATTAATTTTTTTAATAGTATATTTATATTGTTCATTTAAATCTTTAAATTTATCCATACAAATAATCCTCCTGTGATTATTATATCATAGAAGGATTAATTATAATTATTTGTTACAAAAAGTTTACACTTATTTACTTGTTTCAATTCTATTAAATAGAATTTCTGCTTCATTTAATTTAATGCCATTTTCTAAAGAGCCGAATTCTAAAGTATTAAAAGAAATATTTTTAGTATTTAACATCTTAAATATTTTATCAGATGTTTCTGGCATAAACGCTCTTAATAAAACTGCACTAATTCTAATACTTTCAAGTAAATTATAAAGAACTGTTTTTAATCTATCAGACTTAGTTTCATCTTTAGCAAGAACCCATGGGCAAGTATCATCTATATATTTATTACTTCTTCTTAATAACTCAAATATATCATCTAATGCTTCACTTATCTTTAAATTATCCATTTTGTTTTTTACAAATTTAGGTAATTCTTTTGCATAAGAAACTAAATTATCATCAACACTTTCATATACATTTGGATTATCTACTACACTATCAAAATATTTTTTACTCATTGCAAGAGTTCTATTAACTAAGTTACCTAGAATGTTAGCAAGATCAGAATTAAATCTTTCTTCTAATAATTCAGTAGTAATATTTCCATCATTAGCAAAAGGTGTTTCATGAAGAACATAATATCTAACTGCATCTACTCCATACTTTTCAGCCAAGTCATCTGCATATATAGCATTTCCTCTACTCTTACCAATTTTATCATTATTTGAAAGTAGCCAAGGATGTCCAAATATCTTATGAGGAAGATCAATATCTAAACTCCATAAGAATGCTGGCCAATATATGCTATGGAATCTTACTATATCTTTACCTACTAAATGTAAATCAGCTGGCCAATATTTTTTAAACTCTTCAGTTGGATTTTCAGTATCATATCCTATATTAGTAATATAGTTTGTAAGGGCATCTAACCATACATAAACAACATGTTTTGGATTAAATGGAACAGGTATTCCCCAAGTAAATGATGTACGAGATACACATAAATCTTGTAATCCTGGTTTAATAAAGTTATTAATCATTTCATTCTTACGTGATTCTGGTTCTAAAAAACCATTATTTTCTTCTAATAACTTTTGAAGTCTATCTTGATATTTAGAAAGTTTAAAGAAATATGCTTCTTCTTTTTTTAAAGATACTTCACGTCCACAATCAGGACACTTTCCATCTACAAGTTGTGATTCAGTCCAAAATGCTTCACAATCAGTACAATAAAGTCCACTATATTCTCCAAGATAAATGTCTCCTTTGTCATACATTTTCTTAAATATCTTTTGTACTTCTTTTTCATGAACTTCATCAGTAGTTCTAACAAACTTGTCATAACTAATGTTCATTACATCCCAAATTCTTTTAACTTCTCCTGCTACTTCATCAACAAATTCTTTTGGACTTTTTCCTTGCGCTTCTGCTTTTAATTGTATCTTTTCACCATGTTCATCAGTACCAGTTTGAAAATATACATCATATCCTTCTAGTCTTTTATATCTTGCTATTGCATCAGCTAAAATAATCTCATAAGTATTACCAATATGAGGCTTACCAGATGTATATGCAATTGCAGTACTAATATAATATTTTTCCATAATATCACTCCCTATAAAAATAAAAAGCCATAAATTAAGGACGAAATATTTCCGCGGTACCACCTTAATTCATGACTTATCATGCTCTTTAAATCTTAACGCGATTTATACGATTTAACTCCAGAACCATTTTCAAGTATTCACTTACTAATTTGCACCAGCCATTAGTTCTCTATAAAGCAAATATCTCTCTCTTTCCTTCTTCGTCAATTACACAAAGATTTTAGCACATCTTTAAGTAAAAATCTAGTATTAAATATCATTTCTACTTAATATTTGAGCAGGTGTTTTTCTCATCATTATCTTTATTGGTAAAAGACCTACTACTAAATTGAATAAATAAATAAATGCAATTGTTACTAAAACTGTTTTAGTATTAATCATAAACATGTCAGCATAGTAGTCCATAAATGATAGTTCTTTTAAAACATATGTCATAAACGCTACTCCTAGAAGTGAAGCCATACTTGTAATTGCAATTATTTCGCCTGTAAACATCTTATATATATCTTTTTTCTTCATTCCAATTGCTCTATATATACCAACTTCTTTAATTCTAGATAAGAATGAAGAACGTATCATTAAATAAATTTCAATTAATGATATGGCAAGTATTACTATTCCAGATATTAAACTGCCTTGTAAATCTTCTCTTCTTTCTTGAATATATTTAGCCCTACTATAGTCATAGGATGACTTTATATTTAATCCTTCCATTTTATACTTGTCTAATACTTTATATTTATCTTTAGGATAAAATACCATGTCACTTGATTTAGTAATAAGTTCATACTTTACAGTGTTAGGGCTTACCAAATATAAATCAATATTATCACTTGATGTATAATAACCAACAACTTTTAATTTTTTATTATTAACTTTATAATCAATAGTTTTATTAATCTTATAAACATCTTTATATTGGTTATTTATTATAACTTCATAATCATTATTAGGAAGTCTACCTTTTTTTAGTTTAAAACTTGTACTATACAAATTATAATCATATACCATAGATTTATCGCTTTTGTTATCGCCATCATATAAATATTGATATACTTCTACTTCATCATTAGTAACTAAATTAATGAATTCACTTTCATATGTATAAATTGATGGGCTTCCTTTATCAACAACACCAACTATTTTATATCCATTTAATGAGCCAATATGCAAATTCTTTTCAAATAAGTTTTCTGGATTTACAATACCAACATATTTACCTTCAGATTCATTTTTATATTCTTTAAATACTTTAGAATCTATTACTATTTCTTTATTATTTTCAGGCATTCTTCCATTAATAATATCATTCGTATTAATCATATTTATTGAAGACAATGAACCACTTATTTGATTACTTGAACTATATGATTGGTAATAATCATCAAGCATAAAATAAAATGTAATAATACTATCGGTAGGCATTATATAATATATATCTTCATCTTTTTCATACTTAACATAATCAGATACTTTTATTTCTTTAGAATCTACTGTTAAATAATTATCATTTATATATATAAACTTATTATCATCTATATTAGTAATACCAAATATAGAAAATACTGAATGAGTTATAAACATTGCTGAAATAAAGAAACCAATTAATAATAATTTTTTAACAAAAGAATAATCCAATACTTTTCTAAAACCATTTACTATTAATGAAATAGGATTAAATACTGATGCATATTTTTTCTTAATATTTTTGTTTATTACTTTATCGAAATCAAAATTATATTCTTCATATATACTTTTAGATATCTTTTTATAATGGTCATCTACAAGTTCAATACTAGATGATGAATCTACTAATTCAACTTTTTCATTATTCTTAGTTTCAATATAAATGTTTCCATTTTGTACGACCAGATTAATTTCTATATCTTTCTTTTGATCTGAGTAATAATTAATATGAACATTATTATTACCGTATTTTTCATGATTTTCAAAATCTTTAAGATATATTTTATTATCAATTCTATAATCTAATTCATTTGTATGATCATTTTTTTCATCACTTATTATTTTTCCATCTTCAATTCTAATAATTCTAGAAGCATAGAAGTCAGCTAGTTCAGTTTCATGTGTTACGAGAATTACTAATCTATCTTTAGAAATAGCTTTAATTATATTCATTACTTCTAAAGTATTGCCACTATCTAAATTTCCAGTTGGTTCATCAGCAATAATAATACTTGGATCTTTTACTATAGCACGCGCTATACCTACCCTTTGTCTTTCACCGCCAGATAACATACTTGCAAGTCTATTTCGATAACGATACATTCCAACTTTTTCTAAAACATAGTTTACTCTATTTTTAATTTCTTTTTTGTCTTTAATTCCACATATCTTTAATGCAAGCGCAACATTATCAAAAACGCTCATATCTTCTACAAGTAAATAATCTTGAAATATATATCCTATATTAAGATTTCTTATTTTATCTACTTTAGACATACGTCTTTTAGCTATTTTTTTACCATTAATATAAATACGTCCACTATTAATCTTATCAAGACCACCTATTGCATTTAAAAGAGTTGTTTTTCCACATCCAGAAGGTCCTAATAAAGCAACTAGCCCAGTATCTTCTAAAGTAAGTGATGTATTATTAATAACATGGATTTGGTTTTTCTTATGTCTATTAAAATATTTATTAACATTTTCAAGTTTTATCATATTATACCTCCTCCTTATAAGCATTCATCATTGAACCTTTGAATATCTTTCTACAATATCTAGATGTTATTAATAATGTCATAAGAGTTAATATTATATAAATTATTATATATTCCTTATAAGATACATATGATATTAATTCGTTTATCTCTTCTACATTAATAATTGATTTATTACATAAAACAATGAATGTCATAAATAACACATATGCAAGATGAGATAATGTAATTAGTTCGATTAACAATATACTATTAGTTGTTTTAGACTCTGCTCCTAAAATCCTTAGAGTTGAATAATATGTATTTCTAGACTTTAATATTATTTTGATAATGAAGTATGCTATAAAGAATAAACCAACTACTAAACCACTTGTTACTACTGTTCTTAATATTTTAAATACTCTAGATATGTTTTCACTCATTGGGAAAGTCACATCGGGAATATACATAGTTTTAATACCCATTTCTTCTAAACTACTAATAGTAGCTCTAACTTCTTTTGGATTACTTACAATTACACTGCTTTGATAAACACCTTTATTAAATAAAGCATTATAATCATCAACATTAATAAATATCGCACCATTAAGTTTCTCATAACTATATCCAGTTAGTTTACTAAATGTTTTCTTAGTATAATTATTTAATACTTTAAAGTTTTTACTTTCATCATAATAAATACTATGCTCTTTAATAGTAAATGTTTTATTTTTACATTTTAAATTCTTGCATTGATAAGAAAATTCTTCAGGAATAATTACTTTTCCTCTAGGAACTTTTTTAGATGGTAATATTTCACCATTGGTACTATTCATATATGACATTTGTTCAATCTCATAGAATTTATATCTTATATCTGTATTTGTCTTAATAAAATAAATTGATATATCATCCATTACTTTATCTGAAACATAATATTTTTTTAACCAATCATCACTATATATAACTCCAGTTACAGTAACTTTATATCCTTTTTTATTAATATTATCATATAGTTCACTTATTTCTAATTTCTTACCTATTAAATCAGTTTCATCATCGTCCTCATATGTTGTAAAAACAATTTCATCATCACTTTCTGGAAGTCTTCCTTCATCTACCGAAGTAATCTCATCCTTACTAAGAATACGTCCATACATATAGTATTTATGAGTATCATCATTCATACTCATTTCTCTATCTAGTAGCAAATCATTTTTAACAATATTTTTTACATTAGGTAAAGTCTTTATTTGATTATATTCATCATCACTAAAAGGAGTCTTATCTTTCTTCTTTATAACAATTCTAGTATCATCATTAGTTTGAAAGAATGAATTATATCCATCTATTTCTTCTTCATATGCTACAGAAGTAAAAGATGTATATGAAAAGAATAAAGAGAACAATACAAATAAGTATATACCAGTTATAAGTAAGAATTTAGATAAAATATTAAATGCATTTCTTACACCTAATCTTACTTTATTAAACCATTTAGTTTTAGAATATTTAACTTCTTCTATAGCATCTACTTTTTCATGATCTTTAATCTTTTTATCTTCAAGTATTCTTCCATCATGCATAGTTATTTTTCTAGTTACATATTCACTTATTTGATCATAATTATGAGTTACTACTATAACTAATTTATTTTTAGATATTTCATGAAGTAATTGTAAAACACTTTCAGATGATTTTTTATCTAAATTACCAGTTGGCTCATCTGCTAGTATAATTGGAGCATCAACAACTAATGCTCTTGCTATGGCAACTCTTTGTTTTTGACCACCAGATAATTTAGACACTTTTTTATTTCTATATTTATATAAATCAACTTGTTTAATAACATCAATTACTTTATTTTTAATATCCTTCTTTTTAAAACCATTTAATAATAATACTAGTTCTATATTTTGATAAACAGTATAACTATTAACTAAATTAAAGTTTTGAAAAATATTACCTATATATTTTCTTCTATATATTTCATAATCTTTTTCAGTATAGTGACTAGTTTCTTTTCCAAAGATGTACATTTCACCTTCTTCATAAGTATCTAGTCCAGAAATAACATTTAATAATGTTGATTTACCGCTTCCACTTTCTCCTGTTATGGCAACAAATTCACCCATATCAAACTTTAATGATATTTTATTAAATCCAGATGTTACCATACCTTTTTTGTAATAAAACTTTGATACTTTTTTAAGTTCTAACATAACAAATTCTCCTTATATCAATAACTATTATACAATAAAAAAGCACTATTAAATAGTACTCTTTGAAATAATTATGAAATTATTTTGATTTTAATGTGACAGTAAATTCCATAGTCTTGCCATTTCTTTCAATTGTAATATTTACTTTATCTCCAAGATTATGTTTATATAAGTTATATCTGAAATTAGCAACACTAGTTACTTCAACATTATCTATTTTAACTATTCTATCTCCCTCTTTTAAACCAGCAATATCTGCAGAAGAACCTTTTTCAACAGAATTAATATAAACAAATGTATCAAAACTAAATCTAGTACTTCCTTCATATATACTAATTCCTAGATATGGTCTCTTAATACTTTCTCCTTTAATTAGTGCATCAGCTATTTCACTAGCAGTTTCAATTGGTATAGCAAAACCTATTCCTTCAATTTGAGAACTAGCTATTTTCATATTAGTGATTCCAATTACTTCTCCATTAATATTGCAAAGAGGTCCACCACTATTTCCAGCATTAATTGCTGCATCAGTTTGTAATACTTCCATTATACTGTCTTCTGTTTCAACTAGTCTATTTTTACCACTTAATATTCCTCTTGTAACTGTCCAAGAATAAATATCAGCATCAAGTGGTGCTCCTACTGCGAAAGTAGTATCACCTACTCTCATATTCTCACTACTTCCAATTTCAGCAGTCATTATTACGCTACTTTTTGGAACTGAAATAACTGCAACATCTGAAAAGTCATCACTACCAACAACAGTAGCAGAAACTGTTTTATCATTAGTAAAAGTAACTTTAATTTCTTTAGATCCATTTATAACATGATTATTAGTTAGAATATATCCATACTCTCCACTTATTTTAAATACAAATCCACTTCCACTAGAAACCTTTTTCCCATTAGAATAATTTTCAATAATAACAACTGAATCATATACTTTTTCAACTGCATCAGCAAGTCCAGTTTCAGTAATAGTTATATTACTTCTACTCTTTGGAACAGTTTCTTTTTCACTAGAATTCCCAGATATTGGAATTCCACCTCTTTCAATAATTCTGTCTCTTAAATAAAATTCATAAACTAAGAGTACACCAACTGCACATAATAAAATTGCTATTACAACATATAAACCAGCAACTTTATTAGCAGATGGGCTAGTTACTTCAACCTCCTTAACTTCTTCAACTTCTTCTTTCTTCTTTGCCATTTTATTCACCTCTTACATTAATAATTCTATTTCCATATTATTAAACTAACATTAAAAATTATAACACAATTTTATAAAAAGTTACAATTTATATGGTATAATATTTTTGTTAATGGAGTTGATAAAAATGAATTATAAAATGATTAAGTGGAATAGCAATATTAATTCAATCATTCTATTAGTATTAGGATTACTTCTATTAATATTTCCAATAGAATCAATTAGTATTGCTGGATATGTAATTGCAAGTGTACTTCTTTTACTAGGAACTAGTTATATAATTAAAATATATAAATATAGAAATGAACTTACTAATGGTGACATTATTTATATAATACTTAGTATTGCATCAATAATACTTAGTATTTCAATATTTATAGATCCTACTTGGATAATTAGAATGTTAAATATACTACTTGGAATTATATTAGTTATAAGTGCTCTTATTAATTTAAATAATATATTAAAATTTAAAAAAGATAGAACAACTTCATGGTGGATATATTTTTCATTAATATTATTAGTTCTACTTCTTGGAATACTTGTTATAGTAGATCCAAATTGGTTAACTAAATTAATCACAAGACTAGCAGGAATATCTTTAATAGTTAATTCACTTATAACATTATTACTTACTAAAAAAGTTAATAAAGTATTAATGATAGAAAATAAGACAGAATAGAAAATCTATTCTGTTTTTGTATTAAATAATAATATGGTTACATACTATTAAATATGAAAAAAGTAAAAGTATTTATTGTAATTATATTATTTGTTTTATCTTTTTTATGTCATTTTATATATGAATGGTTCCCAAATGTAATTACAAGTGTATTTTTTCCAGTTAATGAAAGTTTATGGGAGCATATGAAGATAATATATACATCTACTCTTATCGGAACATCAATAGAATATTTAATATATAGAAACTCATCCATAGAATATAATAACTTATTAATAAGTATACCTATTATTACTTTTATTGGAATATGTTTATATCTATCATTTTATAATTTAATAACAATGTTAACTGGTCACAATATGTTTATAACTTTAACTCTTTTGTTAATAACTTATTCTTTTATGCAATTTGTAAGTTATTTTATTTTAAATTCTGAAAGCATAAAATATGAGAAAATTTATGGTGTTTGTTTAATTATTGGCATATATATTATATTTGCATATTTAACATATAATCCACCACTCACAAGCATGTTTTTAGATCATAAAACAAACACTTATGGAATCAAAGAAAAAAGAAAGTTTAATTAACTTTCTTTATTTTGTTCCGTAAACTCTATCTCCAGCATCTCCAAGCCCTGGAAGTATATATCCAACATCATTCAACTTTTCATCTACTGCTGCTGCATATATTTGTACATCTGGATGTTCTTTTTGAACCTTTTTAATTCCTTGTTTAGATGCTATTATGCACAAGAATTTAATCTTTTTAACTCCATCTTTTTTAAGTCTATTTATAGTCGCAACTACACTTCCACCGGTTGCGAGCATTGGATCTAATATAATAACCTCACGCTTATTTATGTTTTTAGGCATCTTATAATAATATTCAACTGGCTCTAAAGTCTCTTCATTTCTATACAAACCAATATGACCTATTTTAGCATTTGGAACTACTTTAATAATTCCATCTACCATACTCATGCCCGCTCTTAATATTGGAACAAATGCGTAATCATCTTCATTTAAACAATATGTATCATACTTTTGAAGAGGAGTTTCAATAGTAGTTTTTTCTAATTTTGCATCTTTAAATGCTTCATAACATAATATCATAGCAATTTCACTTGCTAGTTCTCTAAATTTTTTAGTTCCAGTTTTTTTATCTCTTAATATAGATAATTTATGTGTAATTAATGGATGATTTAATACTATTTCTTTCATTTTCTTTCCTCAGGGATAAGAAGATTTAGAATAATACCAACTATTGCTGCCAAAGACATACCTGAAATTGATACAGATATATTTTTAGTTATTATTGATATTGCAGCTCCTCCAAGTCCTAACACTAACATAGTTGATGCTACTATTACGTTTTTAGTATTACTAAAATCCACTTGATTTTGAATTAATATCTTAAGACCATTTACTGAAATGAAACCATATAGAAGTATTGCAACTCCACCAAGAACTGGTGATGGAATTGATGAGATAACTGCTGTTAAGTTTCCTAAAAATCCAAATATTATTGCTATTATAGCGGCTAGTCCTGTTACCCAAACTGATGCTACTTTAGTCATACCTACTACTGATGTATTTTCACCATATGTAGTATTTGCAGGACCACCAATTAATCCTGCTGCAAATGTTGCAACTCCATCACCCATAAGAGTTCTATCTAGTCCAGGATCTTCAATTAAATCTTTATCTATGATTGAACCTAATACTTTATGGTCTCCAATATGTTCTGCTATAGTTACAAGTGCAAGTGGTACTATTGTAAGTAATGCTCCAAAGTTTAGTTTATAATGAACAAATGGTAAGTAGAAACTTGGAATGTTGAAGAACTTTGAACTAGTAATGCCACTATAATCAACTATTCCAACTATCATCGCAGCAATGTAACCTGCTGCTATACCAATTAAGAATGGTATAACTTTTATAAAACCTTTACCCCTTACTGAAACAATCGCAGTTGTTAAGAACGCAACAAGTGCTACTACAATATTTTTCCATGGCATTGATGCAGAGCTAAGTCCTATTTCATCAACTGCAGTTGGTGCAAGTGCAAGCCCAATAATCATTATCATTGGTCCTACTATAATAGGTGGTAATAACTTATTTAGCCATTTCTTACCTGCAAATTTGATAATAAGTGCAACTAGCATATACACAAGTCCTACTGCCATTAACGCAGTAAATACACTTCCTCTTCCGCTTTTAGCGAATGCTACAGCCATTGGTGTAATAAATGCAAATGAGCTTCCCAAAAATACTGGGCTTTTTCCTTTTGTACAAAGGATATAAATTAGTGTTCCAATTCCAGCAGATATTAATGCAACTGGTATTGATAACACCTCACTTCCTGCTGCCTTATTAACAAGTATAGGTACTAAAATAGTTGCTCCAAACATTGCAAATACATGTTGCATTGAAAGAAGTATCCATTTTAATACTGGTGGTTTGTCATTAACATCAAGTAATAAATTACTGTTTTTCTTCATTTCTTTACCTCCTTAAAAACAATAATATTTGAGCAAAAAAAATCTCATCAATAAATGATGAGATTAAATAACAAAGAAATTAACAACACTAACACCACGAATTTCATTAATAAATAATTCAGTTTTTTTACGTGTCATTTTTTCCATATCTTTTTTCCTCTTTTAAAAGAATAACATATCTTATTTATAAATGCAATAGTTTTTTTGTGAACTTGTTAAAGGTCACATATTATGCTATAATAAGCATGACTTTTAGGAAGGTGTTATATGAAAAAAGTTGATTTAGTTGTTCCTTGTTATAATGAACAAGAGAGTATTCCACTTTTTTATGATGAAATTAAAAAAGTTAGTAAAGATATTAATGCAACTATTAATATTATATTTGTAAATGATGGAAGTAAAGATAAAACGCTTGAGATAATAAAGAAGATTTCTAAAGAAGATAAAACTGTTAAATATATTTCTTTTTCAAGAAATTTTGGAAAAGAAGCTGCAATGTATGCAGGACTAAAAGAGTCAACTGGAGATTATGTTACTGTAATGGATGTTGACTTACAAGATCCACCTTCACTACTAAAAGAAATGATTAGATTAATTGAAGAAGAAGGATATGATATTGTTGGTACTAGAAGAGTTACTAGAAAAGGAGAACCTCCAATTAGAAGTTTCTTCGCAAGAAGATTTTATAAAAAAATGAGCAAAGTTGAGATGGTAGATGGAGCCCGTGATTATAGACTTATGACAAGACAGGTTGTTGATAGTATACTTGAAATGAAAGAATATAATAGATACTCTAAAGGATTATTCTCATATGTTGGTTTTAATACTAAATGGTTAGAATTTGAAAATGTTAAAAGAGTTGCTGGTGAAACTAAATGGTCTTTCTGGAAACTATTTATTTATGCAATTGAAGGAATTGTATCATTCACGACTGCTCCACTTACTATTGCTACATTAATTGGGTTTATATTTTGTTTAATTGCATTCATAATGATAATATTCATAATAGTTAAAACTCTTGTTTATGGAGACCCTACTGCTGGATGGCCTAGTATGGCATGTATAGTATTCTTAGTAAGTGGTATTCAACTTCTATGTATTGGAGTTATTGGAGAATATTTATCAAAAATGTATTTAGAAGTTAAAAATAGACCAATATATATTATTAAAGAAACAAATATAAAAAAATAGAAAATATCTTCTATTTTTTCTTTTTATTAAATACTAAGAATTTACTTAATATATAATTTAATACTATTATGATAACTTGAACTATTAATTTAATAATCTTATCATTAAAATGTAATAAAGTTACAAATACATACATTAATAATATATCTAATAATAAAGTAGTTATTCTAGAAGCAAAGAATTCACTTGCTTCTTTTAAGTTTGCTTTTTCTTTCTTTTTAAATACTATTTTTCTATTAGTAAAATATGCAAATGTAACAGATACTATCCATGATATAACATTAGTTATTTGAAGTTCAATTGCATTATTAGGATCCATTATTGTGAATGTTAGTCCATAATATACAGTCAAACTAACTACTGTAGTAAGACCACCTATTATAATGTAATTAATTATTTCTTCATATTTTTTATAAATATCAAATATCTTTATTCTAGATAATATTAACGTCACTATTAATGATAGAATCCCTAATAACGATATTATTATTCCTTCTTTTAAATAAGGTATTTCATATATTAATTCTATATTATGACTACCTTGTGGAATAATAAATCCTATATACGTATCATCAACTTTTATTATTTCATTTTCTTTTCCATCTATTAATAATTTATATCCTTTTTCTTCATATGGAATAGTTGTCTTAACATATGAATCATTACTAAAATAAACATTAGATACTAATTTATTATTTGAAAGCTTAAAATCTATTTTATTAATATTATTATTTAATTCTTTAATAACATTATAATCCATAGTATAAGTTTCAATATCACTAATATCGAATGTATCGCTAGATAATTTGATTTCTAAAGTATCTAAAACATCATTACTTGATAAAACATATTCAAAAGTATTATTGTTATTATTATATTTCCATGTATCACATGAAAGAGAATTATTTATTCCATTTATAGATATATCACTACTACAAGCAAAACCTTTTTTAGCCTCATTCATTTTAAATCTAATAATTAATATTTTATTATCTATAGGATTAATTTTTATTTTCATAAATGCATTCTTTTGAGCATCTATAATATAATGATTATTAATTATTTTATATTCTACATTTTCAATATTACTAATTCTATAATCTAAATCAACTTTTTCTATATTACCTTCATATACATTTTCTATGTCTTTATCAACAACAATATAATTAAGTAATGCATCTAACTGATATGGATAAGATAAACTATCAAATTCTCTTTTACTCATTATTCTATTACTAGTGTATGCTAGTGGTAACACATCTACATTTTCATATAAAGTAGTATTATCAATAGTATTAATATCTTTATAACCAATAGGTACAGTAGATGAACTAATTAAATATCTAGTACCACTATATATATTAAAAAGTACACTTGAAGATTGATTTAATACAAAATTATCTCTATTTAATATTTCATTTTGTAATACATTTCTTGTTTGATTATAATAATTTTTATTTGATAATGATGAATAAACAGAAGTTCTTAAATTATTTGAATTATATATTTTATTTATAGTGAATCTCTTATTATCTTCAACTGATAATCTATATAACTCATCATCATTAATATATTTTGATAATTCACTATATTTACTATTGTTAATCTTTTTATATGTTTTAATATCCATATATTCATCATTAAAAGAACTACATACTAAAGTAGATAAACTTATTAATATAGCAGGTATAAATAAGAGATATTTATTTTTGATTTTATCTGAATTCGAAAAAACAATTATTGTTAATATAGTATCTATTAGAGCAAATATAACAATTATTTTAGTAATAGTACATAATACTAAACAAATAGAGATAACTATAACATATTTTAAATATTTATTAAATACAACTTTTTCACTCACTACATCACTAATAAAATCACATACATTTAAAATTGCTAAAGGAAGAAAAGGTAGATAACATTTACCATCTACATACATACCTCCATTTAATATAAAACTAAATATTGGAAAAATGATTATTAATGACATTATTATACTTAAGAATGTTCTATTTCTTTTCTTACTAATAAATCCAAATATAATTGAAAGAACATATATAAAAGTAAGTCCCCAACTATAATAAGTATTATAAAAAGTATATTTAAAATTATATACTGGAGATAATAACTTAAATATATTAATTGATGAAGTTAATGTCTCTATTCTACCAGTAATAAGTGCATATATAGTTGGTATTAAAAGAATAGCTGACATCATTATAGCAATCACTTCAAACCAAACTACTTTAGTTGCTTTTAAATAATTAAATTTGTTATTTAATAATGAGTAAATAGTATATATAAATATAACTATGCAACTATAAGCACCAAAATAATAATTAGTCATAATAATTAAAAATGTACTTATTACTAAAGGTAATATCTTTTTATTCTTTAAATAATTATCAACATTAATAAGTGACCAAATTAAGAAAGGCATATATATGACAAACATTATATGTCTATGAAAATGATAAAAGAATGTTGAATTAAGTAAAAATAATAAAGATGCTATTAAAGCTATTTTAGAGTCATATTTATCATTAATCCACCTATAGAATAAAGTAACACTACTAAGTAATGAAACAATGCTTATAATTGGCATAAATATGCTCATTTTAACAAATGGAAGAAAATATGAAAGAATAACTATTGGACTTAATAATCCATAATAAGAAAAGTAATATATATTTTGAGTATTACCAAGATTTAAGAAAAATGATGGTAATAATGAATGAGTTTTATAAAATAACATTCTAAATATTTCTGGAAATACTATATGTTGATTAGCCCAATCAACTTTAGATCCAAATATATAACCAAAACATAGTAATACTGTTAAAAAAATAAATACTATTGAAAATAATATACCAATATTTCTATAATCTTTTCTATCAAACTTTTTCATATTTCCTCCTTTCTAATAAAAGTTCAGATTACTCTGAACCTTGTTTCTTAAAATAATTATATTTTAATGTTAAATCATTCTTTTTAGCAAGATAACTTACATATTCATTCATATCTTCAAGTTTATCAGCATTCATTTTCTTTTTATTCTTAATAACACCGTTTTCAACATATACATTTCCGTCATACCAAGAATAATCACTAAAGAATGCAATACCACTATACTTTTTACCAAGAGCATCTTCTGCTATATAATCGTTAACACTATAAGTTACTCCATACATATTTAATACTGTTGGTAAAATATTTAATTGAGATGTTACTTTAGTAACCTTTTTACTTTTAACGCCATTATACCAAATAAACCATGGAGTATTATTTATTAAATTATTAGATGTTGTTTTATATTTATTTAATATACTTTGATCATTTAATGTATATAAATAATGATCAGCAAAAACAATTAATGCAGTATTATCATATAATTTCTTTTCTTTTAATTTAGAAATTAATAATTCCATAAAATAATCTGTTTCACGAGCTTGACGTCTTGCACATTCTTCTTCGCTCATTTGTACAAATTCCACGTCTTCTCCATTATCAAGTTCATATAATAATTTACATACTCCAGTAGTATTATCAAATGGCATATGAGTAGAATATGTAATTATATAATCAAGAAAATTACCTTCTTCTGGAAACATTAATTCTTCAAATTTTTCATTCAATATTAATTCTCTATCTAACATATATGATTTATCTTCATATTTATCAATATCAATAAGTCCATAATAGTTATCATATCCCCATGTCTTATAATTAACAGTTCTTGAATAATATTCTCCAGTATTCATATGAAAAGCATTAACAGAATAACCTTTTTCTTTAAATATTTTAGCAAGCGTATTAGGAAAATTATTTTTATTAAATGAATAAACATTTTTAGTAAATGAAAGTGGTGTAATAAATCCAGTATTAACTGCAAACTCTGAATTAAATGTACTACCCCCTCCAGAATAGAAAGAATAATGTTTATCAAAACTAATTCCATCATTCATTAATTTATATAATGTAGGAGTATCATCTTTATTAAGTAACCATTTATCTATTCCCTCTAATTGAACAAATATAAGATTTTTACCCTTTAATTTAGAAGTATAATCATTTTTAGTAGTCTTCTTATTGGCAAAAGCAGAATCTAAAAATTCAATGTCTTCTTCATTTTCTTGCTCTTGCGTCTTTAAAAATGTTACATAAAAGTTTCTAAAAGTATATTCAAAGAATCCACTTGTTTTCATACTTTTATTAGCATCATTAAATGAATTATAAATATTTCTTGCATTCTTCCAACTATTCCATGTTAAATCTTTATTAGCTCTTCCTAAAGTAATCGGAGTAAACAAATGAAGGAAAAAGAAAACTAATAAAACAATACTTAATTTTCTATAATCATTCTTATCATTCTCAGGAATATGTTTAAATCCTATATAAGCAAAAGCCAATAAAACTATTAGTGCAATATAAACAATAAACTTACAATTTAAAAGTGTATTTAATATATAAGGAGAACCTTCACTAGCACTTTGTACTAAATTAAAGTCAAAAAAGTTTTTAGTTAAATTAAAATATACTGCATTAACAAAAAACATAAATATCATTAATATAGAACTAAATATATATATCCATTTTCCTATATTTTTCTTAAATGATAAAGAAAGACCTACAAAAAAAACAATCCAACATGTAGTAAATAATACTGGAGCCAAAAATCTATGATTAACATAATTGATTTTAGTTCCAATTATTACAATAAATATCTCTATTAATAAAAAAGGTAATATCATAAACATTATATTTTTAAGTTCTTTTTTATCTAAATTATTAATATATTTTTTTACTGCTTTTATGGATTTACTTTTACTAAACTTTTTCTTTAGATCATTTATAAACTTCATAAAATCACCATATGTTACATTATACAATAAATAGTCCCTTAATTCAATTAAAAAAGCAATATAGTTACCTATATTGCTAATATTTTATTATTTACTTTTAATAGATTTAATACCACTATATGAACTATATACTTTCTTATCCTCAAGTTCTACATAACTTCTTACTTTATAATAATATGTTCTTCCTTTAGTAGTTGAATTAATGTACTCAAGTAATTCTTCTTCATCTAATATTGTTTTTACTTTAGTATATTTTCCACTCTTTCTTGTTGCTCTATATATTTCATATCCTGTTGCTCCGTTTACTCTATTTACTGTTACTGTTACTTTCTTACTACTTGTTTTTAATGTAAGACTTGGTGTCTTTGTACTTGATACAATACTTGATGTTACCCATGGACTGCATATCTCTCCATTACATGCTCTTACTCTATAGTAATATCTATTTCCTGTTTCTAAATCTGCATTTGCTAGTACTCCTGAATTAGGTAACTCTTCTAGTAATGAATATGTAGTTCCATCTAAACTTCTTTCTACTATATATTTATTTACTCCACTTACTTTTCCTATAGTAATATTTACTTCTTTGAAGTCTCTCATACTTAGTTTAAGTGTTGGTTTTGATGGTGCTGTTTTAGTTACTAATACAGCACTCCATGTACCATATACTTTCTTACCTCCAACTTTCTTATAAGCACGTACTCTATAGTAATATGTTTTATTAGCACTTAGTTTAGTATTATTATAATTAAGTGTACTATTCTTAGTTATTGTTTTAACAGTAGTCCATGTTTTATTATTAGTGCTTCTTTGTAATTGATATCCAGTAACACCTATCTTATCCCAAGATACTTTTAAGTTATTTACTCCTCTTGTTGTAAGTCTCAAGTTCTCTACTTTATTTGGTACTACTTTCTTACTTACTATATTTGAATAACTCGTCCATTTTCCCTTATAGTAGGCTCTTACTTTATAATAATAAGTTTTTCCATAAGTAAGTCCACTATTCTTATAAGTATTAGTAGTAGGAGTTGCTACCTTTTTATATCCTTTAGTTTTACTTGTACTTCTATATACTTCATATTTAGTTGCATCATTAATTTCATTCCAGTCAATTGTTAAAGTACTATTGCTTGCAGAAATTGTTGCTTTTGGAACTGGATTATATTTAATAATAGAAATCGGAACCATTACATCTACTTCTCTCCATGAATCATTATAATCTGATATATATGTTCCATCTACATGTTGACCATTTATTAAAATATCAATATTTTCAAGATGATCTTTATCAAAATCATATGTTGGATTATCAACATCCATTCCAAATTCTTTAGCATATATTTCAATTAATAAATAAGTATATTTTCCATATTCTACTGGATCATTATATTTACCTTCGTAATCACTAGTACATCTTTCTATGGTTGGACATTGCATTAAATAAATATTATTATTTCCTTTTGAATATGGCGCTTCAGAATCTACTGAATAGCTTATAGCACCTCTAATATCATTACCAGTAGTTCCTTCAACAAAAGGTATTGAACTAGTATAATTAATTTCTATTTTATCAATCATTTGAGTTACTACTTCTGGTCTATATCCAGCATATAAAGTAATATTGCTAGTGATTGGATCAGAACTAAAATAAAATCTTTCAGTTAATTCTGCATCTTTGTACCAATAAGTAAAAATCCATTCTGGTTTGGTTGGCTTAGTTGGTTCTACTGCATAATAATTCTCCGCTATTAATTGTGATTCAATTATACCGCCACCATTAGTATTAAATGTTACAGTATATTTTGGACCAGTATATTCTATTACTTCAACTGGAACCATAACATCCACGCATCTCCATGAATCATTATAATTGGTAGCATAAGCGTCATCTCTTTTAACACCATTAACCCATATTTCAATATCCCCTAAGTTATCTTTATCAAAATCATATGATGGATTTTCTTTGTCCATTCCAAATTCTTCGGCATATATTTCAAATAACATATAACTATAATGACCTGCTACTATTCTATCACTATAAAATGATTGCAAGTCATCAGTACATCTTTCCGCTGTTGGACATTGATAAAAATACTTGTTATTATTGCCTTTACTAATATTAGTGCCCTCGACAACACTAAATGATGTCATCCCTCTAGCATCATTACCACTCATCGCATCAGAATATGGAGATGATACCTCATAATTAAGTTCAATCTTGTCGATAAACTCTGCTGCTTTAGAAATTGTTGGCATTATT
>JAEEGL016520825.1_pt1 | contig 22900 bp, 19 predicted proteins | sample 9134231 | NCBI WGS metagenome assembly JAEEGL01 (sample SAMN16246548, study PRJNA631951) | gut metagenome | biome: gut microbiome; feature: rumen; material: fiber-attached | host: Bos | place: Iran: Karaj | collected 2018-10 | reverse complement strand
GTTGCAACGTTGGCGCCACACTGATCGTGATATGATAATACCCGCATCGGCTATAGTCATGCGCACCGCTACGCCGCTTCATGCTATGTACAGTCGGTTTCCTAATTTCTGCATCCATCTTTATTCGCCGTTATTATACTCATGCAAAGGTATACAATTCTTTCGGAATAATACCAACCGAAGTAAAAAAGTTGTAGAAATTGTTGGGGGCTACAATAGCTAAACCCGATACTTTGTGACGATGCCTGAGTTATTACTCCAAAAGAAATTTTGAATACTCTTGGAGTATTTCCGATTACCCCAAAAGTATTGAACAACGTTCCCTTCTCCCTTCTGACTATCCCCCATGTGTTGGGCTCGATAAGTAGTTTTTCGTCTAATTATTTGGAACTTTCGTTTTTTTTATCTATATTTGCAGCGTAATCAGAAAAGAGTATTATGACAAGAACCATCAACATTTCACTTAACGTGCCTGAGAACTACGGCATGGACGAGTTGACACGCCAGTTGACAGCCTATGGCGAAATGCTGATAATGCGCCGTCAGCATAAAGAGCGTACCCGCAGACGTTTCAGCCAGCATTTCCTGTCTGGTCTGTCTATGCCAGAAGACGTGAGTGATCGTGAATTGGTTGATGACTACCTGAAAGAGAAATACGGCGTATGAGACTATTTCTTGATACCAATATCTTTCCTGAGTTCATCAACCGTCGTGCACAATACGAATCAGTTTGCCACTTGATTGATGCAATAGTGGAGGGTAAGCATTCTGCTTGTATTTCCACTGGATGTATCTATACTCTTTCTTGTTTGAGCGAAGTTTAAAGGCGCAAGGCATCCACAAACCTGAACAAACAGCCAGATTGCGCAGGTATTTGACCGAAGTGCTACATGTCGCAGAGTTGGTCGACTTGTCACACTACGCCGCAGAACAGGCCATCAACGATGAACACTTCTCTGACATCGAAGACAGTTTTCAGTACCAATGTGCTTTAGAGAACGGCTGTGACGTATTAGTCACGATAAATGTCGATGACTTTAAGAGTGCCGACCAACTACAGATAGAAATCTTAACTCCAGCAGCTTTTGTGGAGAAGTATTTATAAACAAATGTTGAACTCTTAAAATGAATTTGCTAATGAAATAAAAACAAAACGAACAAACGCTTATCGACCTACATGCTAAGGCTCAGTCCTACGAGGTCACAGAGAGTATTATTACAAATTATTATTAACTTACAGGTTAGCGTTCCTGTTCGAACTTTGACATAAGATTTGAGCTTTTGCTCTTGTTCTTTGAAGCTGAATACCGCCAAAATTCAATTACAAAGAGAACAAGCAGACAGAAGGCTCACGTCATTAAGGCGTGGGCTGTTCATGCTTGTTTTTGTAATAGGTAACTTGGCGGTAACCGAGCTTCAGATAAGCATAGAACGGTTCCTCGCCTTTTTAAGCAATTATAAAAATGAGAAAAAATGTTATTTGCTTCTTTACCATGATGATAATGGCAATATTGTTTGTCAGTTTTACAGCATGTGGGAGTGATGATGAAGAAAACAATAATGCAATTGTTGAATATGTAGGGACGTGGAGTTGTACAAGTCCTGCAACTTATCGAACAAGCACCATTGTAACAGAAGGTACTACTCTTTTAATCACGTCATCAGGCAATATGACATGGACAATGCCTGATGGAAATAAATATAGTGCAACGATACATGCTCTCGGTGATGATTGGGCAAATATTACTTACAATGGGAAAACCTATAGAGCAGAGATTTACACTACAGGCGACTATCTGCATATAAACGTTAATGGTAATTCAAGTCTGGCTGTAAAGGATTTCCCGTTTGATGGAAGCTACAAAAAAATAGGTTAGTGTCTGTTTGTGTTGTTTTATCCAAAAACAATTGTCTAAGAGATTTACCTCATGGGGACATCCGTTGAAGTGTCCCCTTGTGAGGTCTAAAAATTGGTACGCAGCGAACGCTGCTGATAATAGACACGGCCGCTACAGATATTAGCAGCGGGCGCTGCCGATTACAGACACGAGCGCTGCGAGTTCGTAAGCTACTGGGTCTACCCCTCTCCGAAAGGGACTTTCCCCCTGTAAGTGCCGTTCTCTCCCCCTGTACCCAACGTTAGAACAAGCGTAAAGTGACATCTGAACGTTACCTAAAGTAACGAAGCACGTTACCTAAGGTAAAAGACGACGTTACCTAAGCTAACAGCGAACGTTACCTTAGGTAACGCTGGATGAGCCAAAGTTACTCATGACTCACTCAGCGATAGTCCCCATTAATAAGCGGACGACGAGGGGCAGGTGGTCGCTGAAGCCGCGTTGATAGCGGTAACCATTATAGGTACGGAAGGGCTTGACGCCACCATACTTTTGGTCTTCTTCAAGAAGGAAGGGAGCATCGTTGATGTAAGTCTGCGCGACTGAGTCGCGCAAAGCACTACTGACCAGCACGTGATCGATGCTTTCCCAACGGCCTTCATAGCGGTAAGTACCTTTAGCGCCATGAGTACCCTTAGCATCTTTGGTCATATTATGCAACCCATGTTCTTCTAAAAACAGAAGGGAGGGACTGTCGGCATAGTCGTTGAAGTCGCCTGCCACAATGACTTTAGCATCAGGTGGCAACAGGCGGATAGCCCCAATGAGTCGTTCCATCACGATACGACGGTTGGGACGCGTCACCTTCTCACCGCCAAAACGGCTGGGGGCATGAACGACAAACACATGCAGCGTGTCGCCAGAGACGGTTTCTCCCTGGACATAAAGGATATCACGCGTTGGTCGCATATCTTCCAAGGGCGTTACGTCAAGATAATCGTAGCAAATGGGACGGAACGAGAAGGGCTGATAGAGCAAGGCGGCATCGATGCCACGCAGGTCGGGCGATGACGTCATCAGATACTCATAGCCGGCATTGCGAAGCAGCGAACGACGTGTCAGGTCGCGCAACACTGAATCGTTCTCGACTTCAACCAAGGCTACGAGATCCGGCAGTGATTCTTGTGAACATGAGATAATCTCCTGTCCGATGTTGTTCACCTTGCGCCAATAGCGGTCTGGCGTCCATTTACGGACAGCCTCCGGCAACCACTCCGTATCCTGTTTCAGCGAATCGTGATGACAGTCAAAGAGATTCTCACAGTTCAACTCCACAACAGTCAACGACTGCGCTTTGGCTTCGAAATGAGAAATGAGAAATAAGAAATGAAAAATGATAATGACGAAATGAAGGAATGACAAGTCAACGCATAACAAGACGAATAATCTTCTGCGCTCAAAATTGCTCATTCCTTCATTTACATTTCTCATTCCTCATTTATCATTTAGGGCTTTAGCCCGCTTGATTTTCCATCCGATAGAGGCCACAAAAATGCTCATCAGCGGCGAGAGGTAGTTGAAGAAACAATACGGCAGATAGGTCAGCGTAGCCACACCAAGAACGGTGCTCTGCGTGAGTCCGCACGTATTCCAAGGCACCAATACGGAGGTGACCGTTGCACCATCCTCACACGAACGGCTCAACAGCTGAGGTTCATAACCGCGCTGGCGGTAGGTTTCGCGGAACATCGAACTGGACAGCATAATGGAAAGATACTGGTCGGCCATCGCAATGTTACAGAAGCAGGCTGTTCCTACAGTCGAGGCCACAAGTGACGCCGTGCCACGGACGAAACGCAGGACAAGACGCATCAGGTCTTGTAGCTGACCGGTAGCCGTGAGTGCTCCGCCAAACGTCTGGGCACAGATGATGAGCCAAATGGTAGGCATCATACCTGACATGCCGCTAGTATGCACCAGTTCGTTGAGTACGGCGTTACCTGTTTCAATATCAGTACTGCCATAACAGACACGCATCATACCCTTATACTGTGCTAAAAAGCCAGACGTATCGGAACTGTCAGAAACAATGGAAATCAGTTGCGGCTGTACCAATAAAGCCACGATGACAGCCAGCAAGATAGCCATAAACAAAACCACCATAGATGGCCAGCGGCGTGCTATCATGATGCCTGTCAGCACTGGAACGAGCAACAGCCAAGGGGAAATGACAAACGTGTGCTGCAGTCCCTCCATGAATTCATGCACATTGCCTTGTCCTGATACATTCATCGTGAAGCCGGCAATGAGAAAAGCGGTGAGCGAAATGCAGAACGTAGGCACCGTCGTATAAAGCATATAGCGGATATGTGTAAACAGCGGTGTTCCAGATACGCTGGAAGCCAATACCGTCGTATCAGAAAGAGGCGACAGCTTGTCACCGAAATAGGCGCCAGTAATGATAGAGCCAGCTATCCATCCGTCGTCAAAGCCATGTGCCTTACCGATACCCATCAACGCCAGACCGATAGTTGCAACGGTAGTCCACGACGAACCTATCATCAGGCTGACCAAGGCACAGAGTATGCTGCTGCTGACCAGAAACACCTCTGGTTGGATGATCTGCATGCCATAGTAGATCATCGTCGGCACGATACCAGACACCATCCACGTTCCACCGATGGCACCAATCAGCAAAAGGATGATAATAGCCGGCGTACAGCTGGATATCTTATCTGATATTTCCTTCTCCAGATTCTCCCATTCCAGTCGTTTGGAGAAGTGGCCTATCAGTACGCTGACTGCCGAGGCCACCAATAGCGACACCTGACTGGCACCATCCAATGTTGCATTGCCAAAAACGGCAATGCAACACGTGATGAGTACTATCAGTACAAGGAATGGGATGAAACTCACCTCTTAACCTTTTTACCTTTAACAAACCTTCTCCAGGCGTTTCATCATAGCGAACATGAAGACTGCGGCTACGAGGCAGACGCCCAGGAATACGCTCCAGCAGACCCAGAGGGGAACAGCACCCCACAACAGACCACCAACGACGACGAGCTGGTTGCCAATAGCCGTAGCCACAAACCAGCCACCCATCATCATACCCTTGTATTTGGGAGGAGCGACCTTCGAAACGAACGATATTCCCATCGGGCTTAGCAACAGCTCGCCAAAGGTCAGCACCAGATAAACCATAATCAGCAGGTTGGGCGTCACGTCAGCCACATGTACGGCAACAGGATTGCCGTCGGCACCCATCTCTGTCTGAGGCATAGGCAGTCCGAATGAGCCAAACGCCATCAAGGCATAGGCAATCGCTGCCACAATCATACCGTATGCTATCTTACGAGGTGCAGAAGGTTCCTTACCCTTGGCAGCCAGCGAACCGAAAATAGCCATAGACACAGGAGTTAGCGCTACAACATAGAAGGGGTTGAACTGCTGGAAGATTGGTGCGGAAACGGTGATGCTGCCATCAGGATTGTACTGTAGGCAGAGGAAAGCAATAGCTGCAACGATAACAGCGGCAGAAATGGCCTTACCCTTACCGGTTTTGCTCTGGAACAATGAGAACAGGGCATAAACGATGAAGATGACGGCTACTAGATTCCAGACATTGAAACACATAGCCTGCAGACCTTCAGCTGACTGTGCGGTGAACTCATCAGCGAAATACGTCAACGACAGACCATTCTGATGGAAGGCCATCCAGAAGAAGATGACCACGGCAAATACGAGGCAGAGAGCCACGATGCGCTGCTTGGTTTCTTCTTTCGAAAGCTCTTCGACAGCGGGAGAACCGCTGTCCACAGCCTTGACAGCCTTCTTCGTGCCACCCTCTGTGTGACGGAAGGTGCTGCGGAAGATATAGTAGATAGCGATAGACAGAATCAGCGAGGCACAGGCCACAGCAAACGAGAAATGGTAGGCATCGTTGCTGCTGTAGCCTAACGACGTCTCAGCATACTCCTTAATCTTAATGGCTGCTGTCGGAGCAAACAGGGCACCAATGTTGATAGCCATATAGAAGATAGAGAAGCCTGAGTCACGTTTATCCTTGTACTGCGGATCGTTATAGAGGTCACCGACCATTACCTGCAGATTACCCTTGAAGAGTCCTGTACCAAAGCCTATGAGCAACAGGGCTGCCAGCATCACAACCAATGCCACACTATCGCCACCCAAGGGCACTGACAACAGCAGATAGCCTGCAAACATGATGATGATACCTGTGGTCACCATCTTGCCAAAGCCGAACTTGTCGGCCATCATACCACCAATAAGCGGGAAGAAATACACTAACATGAGAAACGCGCTGTAGATAGTGCCTGCCATAGCGGGCGACAATCCGTAGTTGGCTCTCAGGAACAAAGCAAATACGGCCAGCATGGTATAGTAACCAAAGCGCTCGCCAGTGTTGGCCAGTGCCAACGCAAATAGTCCTTTCGGCTGTCCTTCAAACATAGATTTAATAATATTTAATGTTTAATATTTAATATTTATTTTATCTTGTCATTCTTCGTGCGCACCAAGTCGAAGAGGTAGGTGGCCTTAATGACTATCTGTCCGAAGTTGCTTCGTCCGAAATAGTCACTCTTAGAATTGCCATAGATATCACCCAGCCCATAATAGTAACGGCCTTCTATCAGGAAATGGCCCAATTTACGGTGTGAAAACTCCAGACCAAGACCGCCAGCAATACCATAGTCAAACTTCTTCTCGACAGCCATCGTGTCCTGAGCAACCACAGGTGACGTACGTGCAGTCTGAGTAGCCTTACCTGTTACCACGTTGGTCGATGTACTCTCACTCAGGAAAAAACCGATCTGCGGACCAACCTGAAAGAAGAACTGGAAACCTTTACGCTCACGTCCCCACCCCATACGAGCCATCAGCGGTATTTGTACGTATGTCATCTTACGCTCATAAGACAAAGGATTGAGCTTTTGTGTGTCGTCAGTATAAAAGATGGGCTGACGGTCTTCATCTGTGATGTCCTCTGTCCATCCAGTCTGAGCCAGATTGACCTCTGCCACAATGGCACAGATGCTCTTAAAATACTTCTCACAGGTATAGCGCATGGTCAAGCCGCCAGTAAGTCCTCCCAACATCTTTTGCGGCACTTCAGGCATAAAGCCAACCTTGCTCAGCATGTAACCTCCGTTGACACCTACGGCAAAGTCTGTACGGTATTCTCCGACTTGCGCAGAAGAAGTGATAAGTGATAAATGATAAGTGATAAGTATTGACAATACTTTCATCAACCACGACACCTTCACCTTATTTATAATTAAATGAATATTTCTCATCACTTATCACTTATCACTCATCACTTATCACTCATCACTTATCACTCCTAAAAGTTGATGGTTTCAATTCGCTGGTCCTTGGTATAATGCACAAACAGACGTGCACGGTTCTGCAAGCCACCACCACTCAGACGTTCAAAGTGTAACGGTGTCTGATATGGATTATAGCCAACCATGCCAGATGCACCCGTAAAGTTTTGGCCATACATGTGCAAACCCTTAATAAAGAAATAAGCATGGTCAAATCCTGTCACGGCAAAACGCTGTTGATAGTTCTGCATATCCTGATGGAAGTTCCAGCGATACCTCTGCTTGAAACGGGTAGCATGTGACGACAACGGATTCATATAATAGGTCGACGGGATACAGACATCATACTTATAGAAATTGTCTAAATGGCGACTCGTGTACGACAACCACTCAGGATAGCCAAACACGGCAACCTGTATTTGAGGACGTGTCATGGTCATACCGTTCAGTTTGGCAAAAGCAACATTCAACTCCTGCGAACGGCCCGTATTCAGCACGACGACATTGGGTTCCGTAGTAGAGAACGACCTTTGAAAGAGAGCCTCGCTAGAACGTAGATTGGTAATACTGTATTTCTTGCCTTCCATTTCCAGCTTCTGACGCAGAGCCGAAGTAAAGCCGCCTTTTGTGCTGGTGGAATCGTTACAGTCAATAATGACCGTATGATAATTCTTATAGCGCTCGTAGAAGCGGGAAACGTAGCCGTCATTAAGCAGATTGCCATTCTGATACACTTGGAATATCTGACTATTACTGAACACCTCTGTCGAATTGATGCTAAATGGGATCAGCAAACGGATGTTACGTTCACGGACAAAATCGCCCAATGCCTTGACCTGTTTGGTATATAGCGGTCCGATTATCAAATCACGATCAGCAGCATGCGGGTCTTTCAGTACCTCGTTGATATCCGAATCCTCTGCAACATTCCAGGCACGGATATCGGTCGAGATGCAATTGGCACGCAAACTGTCGCAAGCCATCAGAATGCCACGATAGTATTCCACCATACGTTTGCCGTCGCCATTGATGTTATGGAGCGGCAGCATGATACCAACCCTGATTTCGCGCTGTCGCATATCAGTCTCCACAACCTTTGGTTTGGTAGGCGTATCATTCCCCTGCGTCGCAGCTTCTGCTGTTATCGAGGGATTATCGGCAGGAAATGGGATCCTAATGTAGTCACCTTTCTTCAACTCATAGCCAGGCGAATTCATTTCCGGGTTTGCATCAATCAATTCCTGAACGGTGAGTCCGTTGTCACGCGCAATGCCGAATATGGTTTCCTTACGCTTCACTTTATGCATCTCCTTAAAAGGTTGCATTTGTGCCAATAATGATTCTGAGGTGAAACAGAAAAGCACCAAAAGTGTGAAAAATATCAATCTTCTTGTCATAAAAACAGTATATTTTCGTTTTTGCGCTACAAAATTACAAAAAGTTGAGAGAAGAACAAAACAAAGTCATTTGTTTTTTATTCCGAAACGCAGTAATTTCCTCGCAAAGCGAAAAAAATACAAAAAAAGATGCGAAAGTCCGACTTTTTTCGCTAATTTTGCAGAAATATTTGTTTCATAAGATGAAAAAAGGCATAATTATAGTAATATTTCTCTTAGGATGGCTTCCTCTGAGCACGTGGGCCACCATAGATCCTACCGCAACCTTTACCGATAGTAATGGTACGGAGAAGACGGTATCAGCCAGTGAAGCGCTTACTAACAAGGTGGAAGGTGACGCTCCTTTCGTTGTGCGCTTTACAGCCAATGCCTCGAATCTGGATGCCGGTTCGACACTCGAATGGCGTTTCCGTCACTCTGGTGCGAATGGCTACACCAGTGAAATCACACGCTACGAGGAAAACCCAGAGTACACCTTCACAGAGTCTGGCATAACCATTGCAATGCTGTATGTGCGTCTGAACAACGACATCGTGGATTCTGCTTCCATCAGTGTGACGGTCACCGAAAGTCACCTGGAGATGCCTAACGCCTTTTCGCCCAACAACGATGGGCATAACGACATTTATGGCGCAAAGGGGGTTAACGTACCAGGATGCACTGGCCACTACAGGAGCATTGTCGAATTCCACGGCTACATCTTCAACCGCTGGGGACAGAAGCTCTTTGAATGGACAGATGTCAGTAAGGGTTGGGACGGCAACTACAACGGTTCTCCATGCAAAGACGGTGTCTACTTTGTACTAGTGAAAGCCCGTGGTGCCGATGGCAAAGAGTATAATATCCGTCGCGATGTCAACTTGATGCGCGACCACAATGAAGTAACGTCGACATCAACAGGAGGCAATCCATGAGCAACGACAGCAAGATCAACGTCTACGGTGCTCGCGTACATAATTTAAAAAATATAGACGTCGAGATACCCCGCCATTCACTGACCGTATTGACAGGACTGAGTGGTTCGGGCAAGTCTTCATTGGCCTTCGACACCATCTTTGCAGAAGGACAACGCCGCTATATCGAGACCTTCTCTGCCTATGCACGCAACTTTCTGGGCGGTATGGAGCGGCCTGATGTCGACAAGATTACCGGATTGTCGCCAGTCATCAGCATCGAACAGAAGACGACCAACAAGAATCCCCGCTCTACTGTCGGCACCACCACCGAAATCTACGACTATATGCGACTGCTCTTTGCCCGTGCTGGTAAGGCTTACAGCTACGAGACAGGCGAGCCGATGGTGAAATACACCGAGGAGAAAGTCATTCAGATGATTCAGGAGAACTATGCTGGCCGAAAGATTCTGATTCTGGCACCACTTGTTCATGGTCGAAAGGGACACTATCGTGAACTGTTCGAGTCAATGCGCAAAAAAGGTTATCTTCATATACGTGTCGATGGTGATGTACAGGAAATCAGACAGGGCATGAAAGTCGACCGCTATAAGACTCACGACATTGAAGTGGTTATTGACCGATTGGCTGTGAAAGGGGCGGACGAGCGTCTGAAGAAGACCATCCAAACGGCCATGAAACAGGGTGAAGGTCTCATCATGATTATGGACTACGATACAGGCGAAGTCAAGCATTTCTCCAAGCGACTCATGTGTCCTACAACCGGTATATCTTACAGTGATCCAGCACCTAACACGTTTTCATTCAACTCTCCCCAAGGGGCATGTCCTCGTTGTAAAGGCTTAGGCTACATCAACGAGATTGACATGGGAAAGGTGATTCCCGATACCAGCAAAAGTATCCATGAAGGCGGTATCGTTCCACTGGGAAAATACAAGAACCAGATGATATTCTGGCAGATTGATGCCATTCTGCATAAGTACGAATGCGACTTGAAGACCGCTATTGCCGACATCCCCGACGAGGCTATGAACGAGATTCTCTATGGTTCGTTGGATAGTGTGCGTATCAACAAGGATTTGGTCCATACATCGAGCGACTACTATGTAGATTACGACGGGGTCATCAAGTATCTGCGCTCCGTGATGGAGAGTGATGAGAGCAGCGGTGCACAGAAATGGGCCGACCAGTTCCTGGCTGAATGTGAATGTCCGGAGTGTCATGGTCAGCGTCTGAATCGTGAAGCCTTATCATATAAGGTCTGGGACAAGAACATCGCCGAACTGGCTAATATGGATCTTGGTGAGTTGCGTGGATGGCTTGACGCCTGTGAATCACACTTAGACCACCAGCAGCAACAGATAGCTTCGGAGATTCTGAAGGAGATACGTACGCGCCTCGACTTCTTGTTGGAAGTAGGGCTCGACTACTTGGCACTCAATCGCCAGTCAGCATCCCTATCGGGTGGTGAGAGCCAGCGCATCCGTCTTGCCACCCAAATCGGTTCTCAACTAGTCAACGTACTCTACATCCTTGACGAGCCAAGCATTGGTCTGCACCAGCGCGACAACCAGCGTCTCATCAAGTCGCTGAAGGAACTGCGTGACCTGGGCAATACCGTCATTGTGGTGGAACACGACGAGGACATGATGCGACAGTCCGACTATATCGTCGACATTGGTCCCCATGCCGGACGAAAAGGTGGTGAGGTGGTTTTCCAAGGAACTATCGACGAGATGCTGAAAACCAATACCATCACGGCACAGTATCTGAACGGGACGATGCATATCCCCATTCCCGACAAGCGTCGCAAAGGCAACGGCCATAGTCTGATATTGAAGGGTTGTACCGGCAATAACCTGAAGAATGTTACTGCAGAATTCCCATTAGGCAAACTTATCGTTGTCACGGGTGTATCGGGGTCCGGCAAGTCGACGCTAATCAATGAGACGCTCTACCCTATCCTTTCGAAGCACTTCTACCGTTCACTACAAGCGCCTATGCCCTATGAGAGCATCGAGGGGCTGGAATATATAGATAAGGTGGTGAATGTCGACCAAAGTCCAATCGGTCGTACGCCACGTTCTAATCCTGCCACCTATACGGGAGTCTTCTCTGATATCCGTTCGCTCTTTGTCAACCTACCCGAAGCACAGATTCGTGGCTACAAACCCGGTCGCTTCTCGTTCAACGTAAAGGGCGGACGTTGTGAGACGTGCGGTGGCAACGGCTATAAGACCATCGAAATGAACTTCCTGCCAGACATACAGGTACCTTGCGAGGAGTGTCACGGCAAACGCTACAATCGCGAGACACTGGAGGTACGTTTCAAGGGTAAGTCGATTGCCGACGTATTAGATATGACCATCAATCAGGCCTGCGAGTTCTTCGAGAACATGCCAGACATCCTGCGCAAGGTTAAGACCATACAGAACGTAGGTCTTGGCTATATCAAGCTGGGACAGCCTTCTACAACACTTTCCGGTGGAGAGAGCCAGCGTGTCAAGCTGGCCACCGAACTCTCGAAAAGGGATACCGGCAAGACGCTCTACATACTTGACGAGCCAACCACTGGTCTGCACTTTGAGGACATCCGCATCTTGATGGATGTGCTACACAGACTGGTAGACCGCGGTAACACCGTCATCGTCATTGAGCACAACCTTGACGTCATCCGTCTGGCCGACCACATCATCGACATGGGACCTGAAGGCGGACGTGCCGGCGGTACAATTCTTACCACCGGCACGCCAGAACAAATCAAAAAGTCGAAAAAGGGCTATACTTCGAAATATCTTTAGTTCTTGACGAGTCTTACCTCATAGATTTCACCAATCTGCTTATGCGGTTTGGCGACGAACTTCACTCGTACCTGCTTCTTGCCTTTCAACAGTTCGGCAGGCACAGGATAGGTCTCGTACTTGAATTCAGAAATACGATATTTGCCAGTATTGTTGACCGAGGTCACCAGCACGTCATCGACGAAGATATCAAACTCATGACTCTTCCATTCGCCTACGCCCCAGTACTTCAGACGCAAGCTGAGCTCAGTCAGACCGCCTGTCTGCAATAGATAACTGAAGTAATGGCCATCACGGGCATCACGGAAGAAGACATCGTTGGTATTACCCACAAACGAGTTGTCAGTCTCCATAAAATGGTCGGACTCAGGCTGTTGCTCACCAGGCTGAACCTTGTCGACGGTACGTTCCTCCAGTGCCTGACGCTCCTTCTCCTGCTTGGCAAGGTTATCGAGATAGCCCTTGTAACTATCCTCCGAAAGGGCCAGCCAATACATCATATAGCGCGAATCGTGAAGTTCGAAGAACGGCATCAGTTCATTGCGTATCTCGTTCTCCATACGCGTGGTCAGCGTGAAATGCAATGGCTTACCTGCTATAGGCTGCAACTGTTCGGCAATACCCTCAACATCCTTATTAATCAAGATGGGTGCTTGGTCTACGGGCAATTTCTTACCTACAGCCAACTGACCAAAACGGCTGTCGTCAGCAATGAGGCGCACCAGGTCTTCGGTACCAGTCTTCATAGCCAGCATGATGGGACCATGCATCAGAGCGATATACTGAGGCAGGTTGGGAAGATACTTCACACTATTGTACATCGGGAAGACCAGCTCTACCACATCGCCCTTCTTCCACTGTCGGCTGATAGCGACATACGATGAAGGACCCGTGACAATCTGTACAGGCTTGCCATTGACCTTCACCTCGAACTTTCCGGGTTTCACCCATCCAGGATAGCGCACCTGCAATGTGAACTGTCCCTTGCCTTGTGCAACGGTCAGCTTTGTGGTCTCTGCATAAGGGAAGTTGGTCTCCTGACGCAGAACGATGCCACGTTCTTTCCAGTTCAGTTCAGACGATACGAAGAGGTTGACAAACAGGTTATCTGCCTTCTTGGTATAGATGAATTGACCATACTTGCCATGATTTTCCATACCCGTACCAACACAGCACCACATGGCCTCATTAGGGGCTGAGTAGTTACGATAGTGACGCGGACGAGCCGACGTAAAGTACACATATCCACCATGTTCCGGATGTTGGCTCGAGAGAATATGATTAAAAGTAGCCAGCTCATAGAAGTCTGCATAGCGTGCCTCTGGATTGCGGCGATGCAATTCCTCGGAGAGTTTCAGCATGTTGTTAGTATTACAGGTTTCAGGACCATCGATATCGGTCACGAAATCCTGACAAGCCTCCTTGCTGGGGAAGTGCTCGCGACGACTATTACCACCAAAAGCCAGCGTACGTTCACCTGTCACAATGTCCCAGAAATACGCACTTGCCATGTGATAAGCCTCATCGCCAGAGAGTTCTGAAATTCGTTCGAAACCAACAACCTTTGGCACCTGCGTATTGGCATGCATATTGTCCAGACAGTCCTGACGTTGTGACAGCGGCAACAACAGCCTTTTATGCGAGAAACGCTTGGCCACATCAAGGTACTTCTTGTCGCCAGTCATGGCGTATGCATCAGCCAGCACTTCGTTCATACCACCATGTTCCGTATGAAGGGTACGCTCCACTTGTGCATCCGTCAGCCCAGAGGTCAAGTCGATGGCCCAGTCGCAAAAACCGAGGAAGAGTTGTTTGGCTTGCTCGTTGCCGCAATAAACCCAAGCATCGCGCAGACCAGCATACATCTTATGAAGATTATAAAAAGGTACCCATGCGCCCGAATAAGGGCCAAAATCACCTTTCTTGTAGGCCGACCATATACGACTGCTACCAGGTACGCCTCCTACATAGCCTTTACCCCACTCCGGATGATTCTTGGCATTGGCATCAGCACAACGTTGCAGTTCACCAATCCAATACTCCATGCGCTCTCTGCACTCCTTGCTACCCGTAGCAGCATTGATGGCCAGCGCTGTCAGATAGTGGCCGCCCACATGTCCGTCCAAGCCGTCCCAGTTAGGATACGACTTACCTTTCGGTGTCAGTCCGGCTTCCTTCAGATATGGTGCCAGCAGACGATCATTGTCGTACTTCAACAGCACGCTGACGTTCAGGTCACGAGCCTTCTTCAGCGGACCGTCGAGCAGGGTTACATCACCTAAGGGAAACTCGTCGGCATAGAGCCGATCTTGTGCTTGAATGCTACCAACCACGAGGAGCATTACCACTGTAAAGGATATTCTTCCTATACGCATCAAACGTTTTCTCATATTTCTGAATAGTTAATGAATTTACAAAAGTACACATTCTTTCTTATATTCTAAATGGTTTTGTACTTAAAGATTGTTAAGAACCAAAGAATTAATGGAAAATGTTTCGTATCTTTGTACGAAAAATAGAACCATTAACTTATTAATTGACAGTTATGTTAGTATTAGGAATCATTATCGTCGTGGCAGTTATCGCCATTGGTTACTTCATCAGCACCCAGCGCTCGCTGGTCAGTTTCGATGAGATGTGTAAAAACGCCCTGAGCCAAATAGAGGTTCAGCTCAATTCCCGTTTTGATGCTGTGGTGGCCTTGGCCAAGACTGCTGCCAAGTATGCTGAGCACGAGTCTGACACCATTATCAAGACTGTCGAGGCGCGTGGTGGTCACACGCCTTCTGCAGGGGTTACACCTGAGGGTATCAACCAGCAGAGCGACTTGCTGTCGCAGATGATGGGCAAGCTCAACGTCGTTTTCGAACGCTATCCCGAGTTGAAGGCCAGCGACCTCTATCGCGAAGCCCAACAAGGTCAGAAACAGTACGAAGAGAACGTACGCATATCGCGTATGGTCTACAACGATACGGCAACGAAGATGAACCGCCTGGTACGCCAGTGGCCCTCCAGCATCGTGGCTTCGACACTGAACTTCACAGTGAAAGAGTATCTGAAGATTGACGATGAACAGAAGAAGAGCTATCCCAACCTCGATGAAGCGTTTAAGAAGTAAATTTAACTATTGGCTGTTAGCTATTGGCTGTTGGCTCATAGCAACAGGGACTACAGCCCGCCCCTTCCTTCACGACCTGAACATCCGTGTGGTGTTAAGCCATCATGGTGATGCACAGATTACGGAGACGCGTCTGATGGATATCGACGACGAGGGCACCGAGTGCTACATCGGATTGGGCAACATGGGCCAAAGCATCGTCGGCAACCTGCGTGTCAAGGACGAGACGGGACGCGAATACACCTGTGTCGACGAGTGGGACATCGACCAAAGTCGCGCGTGGAAGGCCGGCAAATGCGGTATCATCGAGAAGCGCAACGGCTACGAGCTCTGCTGGGGCCTAGGCGATCAAGGGCACCGCACCTATACCACCTCGTACACCATCACCAGTCTGGTACACGCCTACCCTGATGCCGACGCCATTCGCCATGTATTCCTTGATGAAGGTGTCAATCCCAAACCGGCTCACGTACGTCTGACCATCGTATCTGCCGACAGCACACGCTTCTCTGAAGACAGTTGTGGCATTTGGGGATTCCGCTTCCGTGGTGAACTGTGGTTCGAAGGCGACAGCATCGTCGTTGAGAGCAGCGAGGCCTTCGAGGACCGGAGCGCCTTATACGTCATGGTCAGTTTCCCCAAAGGCATGTTCGAGCCCACCATCAACGAAGATGACACCTTCGAACATAAGAAGCAACTGGCCTTCGAAGGCAGTGATTACGAGAGCAGTGGCGACGATGATGTTTCGTGGTTCGAGGTTCTCATCGGCGCCATCATCGCCTTTTTTGCATGGATTTTCCCCGTATTAAGCGGCATCTGGTATCTGTTCTACGTCTGGCGAGCCCGTCGTCGTGCCAACAAGAATCTGCTGTGGTATCGCGACATCCCGCTTCATGGCAATATGCAACAGGCCAACGACATTCTGAATGCCTACCGCTACTTCGGTACCGACTACAACAATCTGCTCTCGGCCTGCATCCTGAAGCTCATCGACCTTGGTGCCATCAGCATCAAGCAAATACCCAACAAAAAAGGCAAGATGGTGGGCAGCTTCGTTATCAACGAATTTCAGGACGCCAAGAACCAGCCTCTGCTGTTGCGCAAACTGCACAACATCTTCAAGGTGGCTGCTGACGACGATACCATACTGGAACCACGTGAGTTGAGGTCGTATATGAAGAGTCAGAGCAACGAGAGTATCACCGACTCGTTCATCAACACGCTGCACACCAAGACAGCCCTATCCTCCTACAAGGACCGTCAAGACGATGTGCGTCAGGTGTTCGGACTACGTAAGTTCCTGAAAGAGTTTACATTACTCGATGAACGCGGTGTCAACGAGGTTACGCTATGGAAAGACTACATGATCTACGCAACCCTCTTCGGCATTGCCGATCAGGTCATCAAGGACATGAAGCAGATTAATCCAGAATTCTTCAATATGGACCGTGTAGCAGCCCAAATGGCGGACGGCATAACGCTACCCACCATCAACAGTGCCCTGCACTCCAGCTATACGCGTGCTTATATGAATAAGGTAAACCGTGAAAACCGTGCTTCGGGTCATGGTGGCCACTCGTCATGGGGCGGTGGCGGAGGCGGTTTCTCCGGTGGAGGAGGCGGAGGCGGCGTTCGCTAAGCAAAAAAAAGAAATCGTCAGTGTTGACAAGTTCCAACGCTGACGATTTTTCATTTATTCTTGCTCTTGTTCTTCTTCGTCGTCTTCGGTATAACCGTCGTAGACGTTCTGCATCCAGTTGAACAGCGATCCAAAGGGATACACGTCCACATCTATCCAGTTGTGTATTTTCCACGCGCCGTCCTCAAGATAAAGCGCCATCTCCAAATAGCCATGATTACCCTGTCCATCAACCAGCCATACTTCTGCCTGAGCCTGATCGGTTGTTAACAGTTCGGTCTTCAATGAATCTACGGTCATTGGTGTGCCGATGTTGGCCAACCAATGGTATCCTTCATCGCCCTCGAACATCACCTCGCCCTTGCTGACTTTCTTTTCCAACATAGATTTCTGGTCCAGGAAATCTTTCGAACAGAACATGTTATCCAACTTACCAACGTCAATAACGTCATCTGCAGCCATTCTGTTAACCTCTGCGATACAAGCGCGAAGCTGTGCCTCTGCTGCTTCCGTAGTCCACAGATTTTTCTTTTTCGGTGCAACCTCTGCCTTCTTTTCTATCTCAACCGGCTTCGTCAATGTGTCTACTGGGGCTATGGCCACCTCAGCCCCTAAATCCTGAGTTTGTGTGCTTCCGCATGATGCCAACACCATGGCAACGACGGCTAAAAAAAACATTATTTTCTTCATTGTTATCACTGCTTTTATCAAATCGCCTGCAAAGGTAGTACAAAATTTCGATTTAGCGAAAGGAATGAGAATAAATTTTCATTCCTGAGCGTAAGAAAGTTGATTAAATCAAGCGAAATACCAAAGAAAATAAGAGTTTTCTTTCATTCAAAATGAAACTTCATTCACCATGATAAAAGGTACTAATCAGCGTACAAAAATGAAATGAATCGGTGTTATTATTTTATCCTATAAAAAATTTGGTCGTTTCATACTTTATTTGTACCTTTGCAACTGAATAAACTATAGAATAAAATATGTACTTGCCACCATTCACCCTCACACCCGAGATTCTGCGTCTGGTTTCCGAAATAGCTTCACAGGCCGGAATTCTGAATGCATTGGATAAAATCGGCGATTTTTCGATGAAACGGGACGAAATTTCATCAGATTCCATCCCATCAGCCTCAGAAAATGCTGATAGTACCGCGTTTGTAACCTATATTCTGCGCACCTTGAAGGAGACCATACGTCAGGAGGTAGAGAAAAAGCTACAGGATAAAATAGAACAGGAAGTAAAAGATAAAATAGAGAGTAAAGTAAAGAATAAAAAGGAAGAACAAAAGTCAAAACAAGTAGAGGATAAAAATGTTAAAACAGTAGAGAATAACCCTTCTTCCCTACGTTTAAGCAATTCCGAACAACGAATTGTGTCACTTCTTGCCAACGATTCCCACCTCACCATAGCTGATTTAAGCCAAAAAGCCCATCTTTCCGAAGCTGGAGTCAACAAAATTCTGGCCTCCCTACGCAAGAAGGGCGTACTGGAGCGCGTCGGTGCCAACAAGAACGGCTATTGGATAATAAAGTAAAAGATTAACAATCTAAAAGAATTAAACTAGCATACAGGGTTTTACAATAAAGAAGACTAGTAGACAAATCCTTTAATTTCGCCTATTAACACTAGCAGCTTATAGCCTTACCTTAGGTAACACAATCCTTTACCTAAGGTAACGTCGTCTTTTACCTTAGCTAACAGCGGCCGTTACCTAAGGCACCCCAACTCCTTCCCAGCTAATCGTCACTCCCCTACCCACTCACTTGTAAGCATCGTCTCACGTCGAGCATCAGTAATTATGATGCCACCAATGGCGAGGTCGAAGGTTGACTAGTGCAGTTTCCGCCACTCCTTGGTTCTCGCAGCGAAGTTCTTCTTCAGACACTCGCTGTAGAGCCAGGGCTCGCAGCTGTGGATGTCGCCCACATTAATTAAGTCTTTATATGGAGAATATTCAGCTCCGTCATAGCCACTTACAACGAGCACATGATGTTCGGGAGACACAGTGACGGTAATATCAAGTTCGTGCGTCTCGTTCTCTAGCTGCTGTGTATAATGCAACGAAGCAGGCACATCATCCGTTCGCCAGTTTACGGGGTTGATACAGATGTCAGAACCGGCAATAATAGGCTTAGCGTACTTTACATCCTTAACAGTGTTGTAACATATTGTGACTCCAGTGTCCATCTCACCCTTGGCTGGTTGTATGTGGCTGCATGCTGCCATATCGGCATTAGTCACTTTATAGCCTAACACATAAGCAGCAACCAACTGGCTGTATGTCTCGTCGCTGATGTATTTCAGCAATTCCACCATTGCCCTACCGCCCTGACTGAATCCTACGATAATGAGTGGACGGCTTTGGTCGCGCTGTGCCTGGAAGTGGTCAAAGGCTGCACGAACATCGTCCATAGACAATTTTATGCGTCGATTTAATGTATCTTCGTTCTGCGTTAACCAAGCATCAATCGTAGTATGTCTATAATATGGTGCATAGAAGCAATTGCCTGGTGACATGTAGGCTGCTGCCTTATTTATCTCTATAGACATGTGCTCGCGATGTGTGGCATTCCAGACGTCAGCATAATGACACGTCCGTCCGTTGGCATCTTTCCAGTCCTCTTCCCATGTCGATACCACATAGAACACGTCAGCTCCAATACATTCCGAGTCATCATCGACGACAGTCCACATAGTCGGGTCGGCATAGTCGGGGGCCTTCGGAATGAAGGATGCCTGGTCACTCTGTTCATACGGATTGTCTTTATTGTCCGGACATGATGCGAACGAAGTAGTGCCGCTAATGATAAGAATAGCGGCAAGTATCCATAGTTTCATTTGCGTCATCATTATATACCCTTTTTTATTGCGTCCTTCTTGGGGATGCGTTTAGCAACATCGATAGCACCCGCAGGGCAGACGATGCGGCAGAGATGACAACCGACACACTTGGTGCCAACGATGCGGGGCTGGCGAGTTTTGCGGTCGAAGACAATGGCCTGGTGGCCGCCGTCGTTGCATGACAGTTCGCAGCGGCCGCAACCAATACAACGCTCACGGTCAATCTTGGGATAGACCACGGTGTCGCGGTCAAGCTCGCTGGGTTGCGAGAACATGGGGATCTTTTCGCCGACGAGGTCTGCGAGGTTGTCAATACCACGTTTCTTCATATAGCGGCTGAGTCCGAGGATGAGGTCGTCGATGATGCGATAACCGTACTGCATAACAGCCGTACATACCTGCACATTGCTACAACCCAGCTGGATGAACTCCAGAGCGTCGCGCCATGTCTCAATGCCACCAATACCACTGAAGTGGGTGTTGCTGAAAATGTCCTTTTGCGTCATTTCAAGGATGTGACGCAGGGCGATGGACTTCACGGCACGACCAGAATAGCCTGAGACTGTGCGGCGGCCGGCAACATCGGCAAGTGGATCCATAGTGACCGACTTGATGGTGTTGATAGCCGATATGCCGTCGGCTCCACCTAAGTGTGCAGCAAGGGCGACATGAGCCATATTGGTGATGTTAGGTGTCATCTTGGGAATGACAGGGATGTGGACGTGGCGCTTGACGTAGGTGGTGTACACAGCCACAAGTTCCGGGTTCTGTCCAACGTCACTACCCATGCCGGAAAGGCGCATCTGCGGACACGAGAAGTTCAACTCCACAGCGTCGAGACCAGCGCGTTCGGCCATCTCGGCCAGTTCAATCCATTGCTCCTCGGTCTGACCCATGATGCTGGCAATGACAACTTTCGTGGGGTAATTCTGCTTTAGTCGGCGGAGAATGTCGAAGTCCATATCAACGGGATTCTCGCTCAACTGTTCCATATTGCGGAAGCCGTAGAAGTCACCATGGGTACCGTTGATGTGGACGGCATCGAAACGCGGAGACACTTCGCGAATCTCCTGCAGACAGATGGTCTTGTAGAACACGCCTCCCCATCCTGCGTCGAAGGCGCGCGCCACCATCTCGTAATTGGTGCATACGGCCGATGAGGCGAGGAAGAAAGGATTCTCGCAACGGATGCCGCAGAAGTCGATGGCCAAGTCGGGGTAATGGGTATCGTCGACATCGTCGGGGCTGATGGTGCGGATGATGTCGCGGATGCGGATGGGAGAATTGTAGTGGATACAGGCCCGTTCGGCGGCTTCGAGGTCAGCGTCAGTACAATCGGCGACGAAGCGGAGGGCGGGCTTGTGGTTATCAAACCGAATGGCGCGCAGAGCGCGAGCTGGGTCGCCTGTCGGACAGGCCTTTGTGCACGGTGCGTCCTGACACAGCAGGCAGCGGTTGGCTTCTTCGTAGATGTTGATTCGGGGTCTTTCCATAATGTATAATTAGTTTCTACCAGTCATTGTCATCTCCAACAGTTTCCTCACCGCCAGCATTGTATGGATTGACTTTGTAGTCGGGGCTACCGGTTAGCAGAGGATTCTTCTGCTGGAGTTTCACAACCTCTATCGCGGGTTTCTGATATTGTTTCTTCATCATTTACCGATTTTAATGTTTACGGTGTATTGAGTACCTGCCGTCCATGTGCCGGAGCTAAGGGAGAGCGTCTTGGTAGTCTGTGTTCCACCGTTCTTGGTATAGGTTACGTCAATCTTGATGTCGTCCTTCGACTGCGGAATGATGTAGAGCCAGTTGCAAGGGAGCAGTTGCTTCTCTGTAGTGACGCTAATGTCGCTAGTCGTCAGGGTGTAGTCAGTTGTTGTCTCATTTACAGTCCATCTGCTGCCTGCATCATTGTTGAAGTAATAGGAGCCTGACTTCTTGACGTTTTTCAGCTTGATTTCCTTCACCACGAAGGTGGTATTTTCCTCTTTGTATACATAGAACTGCACAGCAGCACAGGCATGGTCGAAGGTCAACGTCACCTTGCCGTTGTTGTCGCTGTATGAGACTTGGGGGTGTTTTGCTATGAGGAAGTCTTTCTGACTGGCAACAGCTTCTTCCATCGTGAATGAAACATAGGGATTTCCACTGTTCCAATAGAAAGTACCAGCACTATAGGCATAGAAATCTATTTTCGTAGAATTATCGTCTGGTAGTGGCCATGTAGTGGTGCTCCACCCGCTACCTCCTTTTGTAAACTGTACATTCTTCCACGAATCCGAACAACTCAGGTAGAATCCGCTGAGCGATTCTGTGGTGGTGGCATCACCGGCACGGTTAGTCATTACTGGGGCAGTGACGGCATCGTCCTGCATGGGGTTCTCGCTCACCTCTACAGTGAGGAGTGCAGGCTGAGATGCAACCTCACCGTCGTCCGACGAGCAGGCGGAGAAGGCAAAGGAAGCGAGCAACAGCATGGTTGTAATTTTATTGTTCATTGTTTTCATGAATGTAAAAGTACGCATTTTTTCTGTACAAACGGCAATCGTGCAAAAAAAATAACAAGTTTTAACGTAACGACTTTGTATAATTTAGATAACCTGCCATTATTGCCAGATAACGTCACCTTATTATTCAATACTCCGTTGTTATTTTCAAATAGTCTTGGAGTAATACCAAATAGTCTTGGAGTATTTAGGTGTTAGGTAAACGCGAGTTAAGTGTTAGGTATCGTTACAACAAAAAACAAAGGAACTGGCTATGAACCAATTCCTCTGATGATATTTACAACTGGACTACAACTTACATAGCCGAAGCTGCGAAGAGGTAGTCGTAGATGCATGAGCAAATGCCGAAGAGGGCGATGCCTGCGGTGCAGATGGCCAGGGCAACACGGGTGTTGACATCGGTCTTGAACGTAGGCAGGGGCGAGTCGCTCGGCTTGATGTACATGGCCTTAACGATGAGCAGATAGTAGTACAAGCTCACGACGGTGTT
>JAEEGL016458664.1_pt1 | contig 22900 bp, 22 predicted proteins | sample 9134231 | NCBI WGS metagenome assembly JAEEGL01 (sample SAMN16246548, study PRJNA631951) | gut metagenome | biome: gut microbiome; feature: rumen; material: fiber-attached | host: Bos | place: Iran: Karaj | collected 2018-10 | reverse complement strand
TGTGCGCCGTGCCAGATGCCAATCAGGATCACATTGATGCAGGTAGCCAGGTAGAGGCCCCATTTTCCCCAGTTGCGGAAAGCCACGTTCAGGGGTGTATAGACATAATCGGTAATCCAACTGGTAAGGGACATATGCCATCTGCGCCAGTATTCGCTCACATTCTGGGCAAAGAAAGGACGGAGAAAGTTCTCCCGGACCTTGAATCCCATGATGCGGCCGACGCCGATGGCCATTTCAGAGTACCCGGCGAAATCGGCATACATTTCAATGGCGTAAAGGACAGCCGCCAGCATGATGGATGTTGTATTGTGGTATCCCACGTTCCCGAAAACGGCGTCCGGGTATGCCTTGATGCGGTCGGCGATGCAGAGTTTGAGGAACAAACCCCACACGACGCGTTTGAATCCCTCAGCAATGCCATCCCAGTCGGCCGTCCGCTCTTTTTCCAGCTGTGGAATGAATTCCCCGGGCCGGTCGATGGGGCCGGACAGGATGGTGGGGAAGAAAGCCACGTAAGTCGCAAAATCAACGATATTGCGCTCGGCAGAGATCTTGCCGAAATAGGTTTCCAGTACGTAGCTCAGCAGCTTGAAGGTAAAGAAACTGATGCCGACCACATTCAGGATGGGCGACGCGTCCGGGAACAGGGCTCCGAGGTATTTGAAATAGAAAAGGATGCCGATGCCCAGGACGAGGCCGGTTACCATCAGCAGTCTCGCTTTTCCGGGATTACGCTCAGCGTGTTTTTCAATGCCGATGCCGAGCAGGTAGAACACTACCGTAACGACAACCAGAAGCGGCAGACTCTTCCAATTGGCAAAACCGTAGAAAAAGTAGGATGCCAGAAGCAGCCAGACGTTTTGCCCTTTGCCGCTTTTTCGCAACACGGTGTAATAAGGCAGCAGAACGGCTGCAAAGAAAATCCAGAATTGATAGGAATTGACGATCATTCAGCGCTACGCGGTTCTTGTCAGGATAGAGTCGACCAACTCGCCGATGTTCTTCCAGGACAAAATCTCTTTCGATGTGAACTTGACCTTGAAAGCCTTTTCAACGGCCACGATCAGTTGGATATGACTCAAAGAATCCCACTCATCGATATCATCGGCCGTCGTTGCATCGGTCAGAACAATTTCTTCGTCGTCCAGGACGTCCCGGAAAATATCCTGTACCCGGGACAAAACCTCATTTCTTTTCATTGACTATTTCGTTTTGATATAACATTCTTTATCTTGATACGTCTCCGTATCCAGCTCATAGCGACCGTCACCCAGGGACGTGAAGCCCAGCCGGTCATAATGCTCTTTCACCATTCCGTTTTTCAGCGTAGGGAGATACTCTCCCACAATCTTTTTAAATCCTTTTTCCCGCGCCTTGGCGACCATGGTGTTCAGCGTGAAATGTTCCATGCCCCGTTTCAGCACACGGCAACTCATGAACCAGGTGTCTACGAAGAGGCTTTCGGCATCCAATCGCTTCATGATGATTACACAGATCAAGCCATTGTCACCGAATTTGTCTTCCAGGGTAAAGGTAATCGGGATCACATCGGGATCGCTGGACAGCGCTTCAATATCAGCTTCTGTGTAGCGGACGGTGCGGAGATTGAACTGGTTGCTGCGCTGGGAGAGTTGGGCGACACGGGGCGTATTGAATTTCGTGAAACCTTCTACCGTCGAAACCATATCCAGCGACCGCAGGAAATCCGCTTCATCGTGAAAGGTTTTCGCATATCCGACCCGTTGGGCTTCTACCTGATACTGCTTCGTGCGATCCTTGTCAGTAGCACTGTACGAGGCTGTCTCGAACAAATTGAGCGAATAGAGGAATTCCAGATAGTCGGCCGGATCTTCGGGAAGTTCCGGAACCGTGATGTCGGGAATATGCTCGCGTACGATATTCCGTTCAAACGGGTTGTCATCCAGGAATACCATGGAATCGAACCCGATGTTGAGGATCTGCTGGATTGCCCGGATATTGTCGACTTTAGTCTCCCAGTTGGCCATGAAAACGGCGATGTCGCTGAGCCGAAGGACCATGTCCGGATGCTTCTCGAAAGGTTCCTTGGCCTTGTCCTCATCGTTCTTCGAGCAGATGCAGAGAATGATGCCGCGGTCCTTGAGCTTCTTGACCCACATCTGAAACTCGGTAAATGCCTTGCCAATACCCAAGCCGTGTCCCAGCTGGATGCCTTCCAGTCCGTCATCGCCTACGACGCCGCCCCAGACCGTATTGTCCAGATCCAGAATCAGGCATTTCTTGAACTTACCTTTCAGCGCGCAGACAATATCCAGAATCCGGGCACTTACGTGGGGAAGCGAATCGACCGACAGAATCATCTCCGTACTGGTGTAAATGGAGGCATCAAACAGCCAGTCCCGCCCATATTTGTTCTGCAGCGCCGCAAGGTCGCATATAAACAAATTGGGTGTGTTCTGCGCAAGTTCCATCAGCCCGTAATTGAATTTCCGGACTTGCCAGCTGAATGATAGCGATACTTTGTTGGCGTAGCTTCCAAAGACGGTATCGTCGATTTCGGGATAGTTCAGATAGATGATCTTGGCCTGCGAGGAAGCGCAGATGGTGCGTACGAAGTCGAGCCGTTCGTCGGCAAGGGAGACCTTCCCCTCATTGCCGGTCAAGGCGTGTTTTTCCGCCCATTTGTGCGTGGACTGGAAAACGACGATGAACTCAGGATCAAACGCATGCAGATCGCTGCCTGGGTCCATGAACTGTTGTTCAACCTGGTTGTATTCCGCCTCGAACAGGTCGATATGAAAACCCCTGTCAATGCCAGTCCCCCGGATGGCTGTGGATAATAGCTGGGTGGCCGTGTCTCCTACGAGAGCGACCTTGATAACCGGCAGGGAAGCGGTTTCTTTTTTGCAAATTCTTTTTAATTCTTGAAAAGTTTTCATGGTATTTATTGCTGCGACAAAGATACAACCTTTTCGATGAATGCCCAGTCGCGACTGTTGAATTTTCGCGCAAACAAAGCAGGAGAGACAGCTAGGATATCGTAGTCGACAGCAGTCCAATCGTCAAGGGTCCACCCCTTGTTGTCCGTATTGGGATGCCAACCGATACAACGCATGCAACCTGTGCCGTCATCTTCGGTGTTGAATAGGTTCTCCCGATAGGGTGACATCCATGCTAAGGTCTGAATCAGGCTTTCATCGGGACAGAAGGTGTGTTTGTAGACTTTCATGGCCCAGTCCCGCTTGGACAGCAGGTATTGAACCATATTTTCTGTGATGCTTACCCACTGGGAGCCTCTCCGAAATTCAATTGTCCGGTTGCGGCGGATACCCAACCATTTCTGAATACGAAGAAATCCTGCCCGAAGATAATGGCGATATCGCCACCGTCTTGAATGCCGAAATCTGAAGTAGTGGGGAAAGATGTGCCAGTAATGCATGCGGGTGTCTAACTCGAGGAGCAAGCTTCTTGACGATTCGGAAAAACCGATGAATTCTTTCCCGTCATTCGCATCCGTAAATGCATGAATATAATCTTGGCTTTTTAGAGGAAGATCCACTCCGGAAAGCAGATGATAGTATTGATACGGTCCGTTTTCAGCTGCAGACTCAAATAAAGCATATTCCGCTTCGATCATGCTGATATCGGCCCAGTACACTCTGATCCGGTTCGATAGTACAGTAAGTCTCGCCTTTTCAGTATGCAGTTCCGGCAACTGGGCAAGTTTCGCGTCAAAATGCACATAAATGTCGTTGCGGGCGTCATCGAGGCAATCGATCAGCGTCTGCAGCAAAGCGAATTCGTTGTGGGCCAGGATCAGGTACGCGTGTTTCATGCTATCCGCTGTTTGAGGTTCCGCAGGCCGTCCATCAACCGTCCCACAGGTGTCCGGTAAAACATCCAGATACGATAGGCCTTTTTATCGGGAGTCCACTCCTCCTTGATTTCTGCAGGCAGAGATTCGTAGGTTGTCCACCATTCCTTGAATTTAACCGTGAAGAGCCGCCAAGGCTTTCCTCCTGTGTAATGGATGGTGGCGGCATTTTGCACTTCATCCCAAAGTGGTGCACTATACTGCCGAATGAAGTCAGGCCGGTATTTCGGAATGAAGAAGGTTCGGATTCCGTTGTATAGTGGGCTGAGCGGCAGCACGTGGCCCTGGCACACTTGATTCAGCGCATCCTGGTCGGGAAATTCCAGATAGGGCACCCGGCAAGCCTCCAGCAGTTGCTCCGAAACATGATCCTGCCGCATCTGGGCAAGATTCATCAGCAGGAAGCCCGAATTGAAGTAGCGATTCGGATCGCAACCCAGTGCCCGAAATCGTTCCGCTTGCTTTTCAATAGGGGCTTCAAATACGACACCCAGCCAGTTGTCGCCCAGGTTTGTTTCGCGGTACAAGAGCCCGACATCCTGCCTCACGATCACGTCGCAGTCAATATAAAGAATTATATCGTACTCTGGCAACAATTCTGGCAAAAGCAGTCGGAACGACGCAGCTTCCGTGTAGCGCGGGTCCGTATAGATGCCTTCCAGACGTCCCTTCAGCGGCAGGTACCGGAATGTCAACCGTCCTTTTCCGAGCCGTACCAACTTTTCCTGCATCCGCTCCGGAATCGGTTCCGTCACCAGGCAGATCACTTCAAAGTCTCCTGTTGAAGCATCGAGCAACGACCGCAGCATCGTGGCCGCAGGTACGAAGTAGTTAGGTGTGAAGGCGATGGCAAGTGGGGTGGTCATGCGTATAGCGGTCAACAACCTTTCTTTTGGTAATCGCAAAAATGGTGTTTAATCCACCTTAGTGTCATTATGACTTTGTCTTTGGCTGTTGCACGTCGGCAAAGCTTTAGATATGAATGGATTCTATAGGCAGGCAAATACTTAATGACCAGATTGAAGTAGTCGTAAATACACTTTTTATGCAGATAATCGTGGTTGACAATGTCAAACAACTTGGAATCAGTCTGATTGTCTGGAATAGGCCAGTCAATATGCTCGATCCATTCGGATAATGAGGATATGGCTTCCAGTTTCTCCTTGAAACGAGATGTATCAGAGGAGAGATGCTGAGAAGATTGTCTAAAACAGAACAACATCGACTGAGTGTTTGCTACTCCGTTGAATGACTGACGAATGGGCGTTGCTATGTCAGAACCGAATGCACAAGGAAAGTCAATAAAACCTCCTTGATCCAGAAGCGTGTCCCGTCGGAAAAGAAAGTTACCGATGCAGGTGAAAGAAAGCCCTCGTAGCCAGATGTTGAGGTATTCATAACGGCTGGTGAATTCTGGAAGAATTGAGTCGTCCCAAAGATGTTGCCCCTTTTCATCAATCTGCTCAACCGAGGAATGGATTAGATCGACATATGGATACTTTTCGGCCAGTCGTAAACAATCTTCACAGAAAGTGGGGAGGTACAAGTCGTCATCAGCCGCTAAGGCCAACCAGGTTCCTGAGGCGAATGAGATGGCATGATTCCATTGCTTTACCAGATCTTCTTTTCCAATATTTGTATCATTCCGAACATACCGGATCCGCGAATCATCGAATGAGTCGACGATTTCCTTCAAATTTTCGGGAGAACAGTCGTCTACGATAATGAGTTCCCAGTTGGATAATGTCTGCCCTACGATACTATCAATCGCTTGTTTGAGAAAGCGACGCTTGAAGGCAGGCATGATGAAAGACACTTTCATCAGCTTATTCTATTTTTGAAGGATCCTCCCTGGTATTCCGACCACCGTGACATTCGGAGTAAGTATATCATTTACAACGACGGCCCCTGCGCCAATTCTGACATTGTCGGCAATCCGGATGCCTCCGAGAATCTGGGCGAATTGACCGATATCCACGTTGTCGCCGATAACCGGCGAATCGTCCGGATACCCTCCTGTACTTCCAATACAGCAATTCCCATGAATCTTACAGTTCCGTCCGATCCGTGACTTGGGATTCACGATGATAGATCCGAAATGTTCGATCAATAGCCCATCCCCGAAGCATCCTGCGCTAATGATAAAACCGAGTTTGGAGCCAAGCCGGTTTTTCCGGCCCCTATACCAGAAAGCAAGTGGCTTGTTTGGCCGGGTAAACGTATATTTTTCTTCCTTCCGTAAAAAACGAAGATACTTTTTGATATAGTATTTCTCTGGTCGGATGAGACATTCAAGGATGTATTCTTTGGCAGTCATGATTAGATATAAAGTCCTTTTCGGTTCTCAACTAATAATTCTTTGGAATACGAGTGCATTATTTTTTGCTGTGACGATGTGATAAACCGAAGCCGCAGGTTTTCGTCTTTCAACTTAAGAATAGAATCTATAAAAGCCTCAGGGGTATCACTAATGTAGCAATCCTCTCCATCAATCAATGGAAGTCCTTCAGCTCCTACAGAAGTGCTGACAACAGGCAATCCTAGCATAGATGCTTCCAGAATTTTCATCCGGATGCCGCTCCCTATCTGTATCGGGACAATCATGATAGAGTTGGTAATCGCAGTGTGAAGGTCGTCAACATATCCCCGAAAACGAACATCCGTATAAGATGAAGATATCATTGACTGCGTTTCGGAAGTCCAGGCACCAATAATGGATAACTGATAAGATGGGTCTCTTTGCTTTAATCTATTCCAGCAATTCTCTAAAAACCATAATAGCCCATTTCTATTTGACGGATGCCACTCAGGTCCAATAAATGTCAAATGATCGTATTGACTAGATACCAAGTTCTTTTCAGGTGGAGTATTGACTATTGCAAAAGATGTTACAATCTTTGTGTTGACACCGGCGTTTTTTAACTTCTCGGTATCAATATTTGAGAGTGTGACGACAGTGTCGTATTGATTAAGCAAGTCAATCTCTATCATTCGATTGATCTCAAGATGGGCCAACCCTTCCATAGAATGATCCAGATAGATAACAGGATGAAGCGCCTTTCTCACAAATCCTATTTCATGGTGTATAAACACTCGCTTGACAGTTTGAGGAAGGGAAACAATCATAGAAAGAGTCTCAAGCAACTCACATTGAACAATATCAATGTGCTGGGTTTCAATAATGTTGCTGACATGTGCAATAAACCCGCCTGATTTTGGAAATAATTGATTAATCCAATCATTATAGGGAAGAGGATTGCTGTTATTTGCCCTTTCTCCCTTAATCATTGATTTAATACGAAATTTCGTTTTATAAATAAGATCCAGTAACTTATCTCCTCGCTGTGACCTATGATCAATATAGGGCAAGACATGGATTGCCCTGTCAAGTTGCGACCTGAATGAAGAGAGATCCTCATCTTGCGGATAATATTCAGGATAAGTAATATAAACATCCGCATGGGGGAGTGCAGCGACAATTCCATTAAAAATAGCTTGATGCCCTCCGCTTATTAGCGGATACGGGAGGAAAGGAACTACAAATAATACTCTCTTCATAAAGACTAATCAGTATTGCCAAATCGATGGGAGAATAATAATTTTATTTTATCTAAAAGAATCCGCGGAAAAACGAGCCATCTAAAGGGATAAACTTTTGCTACGCCATATCTTAATGATGACAATACAAAATACTTACTCATGGAGTTGGGGACATATTGACCTATGCCCTCTTTAAACGGTGAAAACAAATCCAAGTAATCTGCTTCAGTCAAATCTGTTTCCTTGATGCGCCAATACTCTTTAAACGCCATAGAAGCAATAAATGAATAATATGGAGTACCAAACAATTTCATATCAATCTCATCTTTCATGATCAGATATGAACAGACATGCAACGATACGATATCCTTAATGCTGTCTGAGGGTCTTGTCAATGAACAAGGATTCGCAATATTGTCATAGTAAACGAGGGGCTTGTCAAGATGAATGATTGTCAATGAGTCTTCCTGGACAATACTTCTATTGAGCAAGCAAGTGAGAAAAAAGCGATCTTCTGCCAGTTGTAGATAATTCGGGAAGCTCAGATGATACCGTTTGATCAGGTCAGCTTTTATCAGTCTGTTCCAAAGGGCAGATGTTTCCCATGATAGCATCCTTGTAATCAGGCCTTTCGCAGATAAATCCCTGTCAGAATAATCCATTAACTGATAACCTTCTGCTGTGATTCGATACGCATTACAAATGACTATGTCGGCGTACTGACTGGCCTGATTTGATGTCGCGGCTTCATAAAGCAACTGATACGCACTGCTGTCAACATAGTCATCTGAGTCCAGGTGAATGACGTATTCTCCACAAATATGGTCGATACCGAATTGACGAGTAGCAGAAATACCCTCATTGTGTTTGTGGTATACTTTAAATCTATTATCAGAGGCCGCATAGGAATCCAGTATGGAAGGACTGGCATCAGAACTCCCGTCATCAATACAAATAAACTCGATGCTATCGATTGTCTGGTTTTTTAAACTGTCCAAACAACGGCACAATGTTTTCTCTGCATTATAAACAGCGACTATAACAGATACTTTAACTTGATTCATTTGATTATAAGGATAATCACTTATCCAAAATAATACACTTATATGATAGCTTATGTAGTGGTATTCTCTCAAGAATCGTTTCACGAGACATCAAGTCAAACCTAGGATCATTGACCGATTGTTGCAAGTAATGCGGCAACGTATCGCTTACCAGCAGCATATTGTTCGGATAGCCGTATACATCGAAGAGAATCTGGAAAAAGAAATAGTCCGGGATTCCATCGTGATACTTCCACCAAACCAACATCATGTCACAAAGTTCCGATATCTCTTTGTTGCCGACCTTGGCAAAAAGGATGCTGTTGAGCATATTGACACGGAAGCCCTTGGCCCAACCGAAATAATATGCATAGGTGTTTCTCCAATACTTGTAAAGCGGTTCAGCCGGATCCCGCCGGAAAAAGAAAATATCCTGACCGGCATACTCGGCCGGAATGGGGCCAGATAAGAAAACGGTCGCATCTAGCCAGACACCGCCGTACGCTTTCAAGAGCATCAGTCGAAGCAAGTCGGAAAAATGAGCAACTGAGAATACCGCTCTTTTCTGCTGGACAAATCCGGGAATGTCGAGATAATCTGACACATTCGCATCGGAGAGACGGATGATTGTGTAATCAGCCGCCCATCTATCGACTGAGTCCAGACATTGTCGCACAATTTCCGGTACCTGGTCATATCCTTGAGCCCAATATTGCCAGATGATCTTGTCGGTTCCAAGGTCCTTCTTTGTCTTTATGCCGAATTCTAGCGGATGGGCATACTCTTCGTCAATCAGCTGCCTGCATATTGCCGCGACACGACGATGTGTCGCCAAAATCTTTTGTTCCCTCAGTTTTCGCCAAATAATGGATTTTAACAAAGCCTCTTGTCCCCTTACCCTTTTAAGTACAATCTTTTGAGCCAAATCAAGCCGATCCGAACAGACCTCATGGACCTGATAACTTGAATAATATCAGGAAATTTTAATGTTGTTAAATCGTTCCAGACAATAAAATTATAACAATAAGCCTTAACTCGCTTACAGAAAGTCTGGTTGCAACCAAAAAAACGAGTTCCTTTTACCCACCGAAAAAAGAGGCAAGTAGCTAGAATTTTCCTTTTTATGCTGTACTCCCCATCGTTCCCCGAAATGCTCATTTCTGAACGCCTAAAACTAAAATGAATTTCAGGTGTCGTAGCGATACCCTTTTCGGATAGTAGCATAACCGCCGCATCGTCGCTGAACCAAGCAAGTGGAAATGGATAGAAACCACCCGATTCCAGAAGCGAAGATCTTTTAAAAACGTTATTCCCTACACAGTGAATGAGCCCTGGAGAGTAGAAATCCGCTAAAAAATCCTGTTGAGTTTGAATCTGCGGAAAAGAGATCTCTGTCTCAAAGCAAGCACCCGTCGAATCGATTCTCTGGCTTCTTGAGCGAAAACAATCAATCTTCGGATAACTTAACGTCAATAGGTCTATTGCTTGAAGAAAATGCGACTCATAAACGTCATCGTCTCCCGGGAAAATCACATACTCACTTGAGCACATAGAGAGGAGCATATTCCAGTGTTCTGTCAATCGCTCAGCCCCAAAATTGTGCGAATTCCTTCGATACAGAATCCTGTCATCTGTTAGGAATGGTTCAATTATATGATAGATGGGTTCTGGAGAACAGTCATCGGAAACAATGAGCATAAAGTCCTTATAAGACTGGCTAAGAATACTCTCAACCGCCTCTTTTAAAAAGTGCGACTTATAAGCTGGCATTAAAAAAGTATATTTTGCCATCTATTGCGTTTATTTCCAAAGGTTAAAGCGTTTTATGGACAGTGATTCGAAAATTTACGGGCAAAAAGACAACCCGTTGCCATCAATGTCGGAAGTTCGTCCAAATTATACATCGCGGCCGTTGATCGAGCAATTTCTCGATGGAGATAATCATCACTATTGATGATTCTATGTTTTAGGGGTGAAGCCATCAACTCGGAAGGAACGAAGTATTCGTCACCGCAAAAACTCCAGCGGTAGGTCCTCAAAACCGCTTGCTTCCGGCTGAGGATGTAATGTAGAGCTTCTTCTGTCAGGCTCAACCAATTACTGGCCTTATAAAACACTTTTCCGCGATTCGTTTCTATACCAAGGATCCGCTGCGCTGCAATGGCGCTTTTCCAAAGGAACTGACTGGTCGCTCGGATGAACGACGATGATGCCGTATAATACTTCAAGAATATATTATAACTTCTTACCTTGAGTTTTTCTTGATAGGGCTGATCTTGGCATAGCCCCGTTAAAACAGATTTTCCAGCGGACTTCACAAAATACGCATCAATTTCTTCCATCGATTTGAGAGGCAATGTTGTCCCGGAAATAATATGATAATAATCATACGGCCCCTTTTTAGCAGCCGTTTCGAACAAAACCATTTCGCATTCAATTTGCGATACGCTGCCCCAGCGGACGTCCACACGATTATCGAGTATTAACACTTGGCTATGATGAGTCCAGATTTCCGGTATCTGCTCGACTTTCTTGTCGAAATGGATAAAAAAATCGCTCCGGGCATCATCCAGGGCTGTCACCAATCGCTGCAAGATGCCGAATTCATTGTGTGCTATGATCAGCCAGGCGTGGGTCATCAGAATTACAGATTTTCCAGTTCTTCATCCAGAATTGCCGACATTTTCTTCGCACCATTTTTGTTCAGATGGATGCCATCGTGGAAGTCCTGGCTCTCGAAGCGTGGGTCGGACATGTGGTCTAAAGCAAAGCAATTATCGTGAACTTCAGAGAGTTCTTTTATCATCCTTTTTGTGTCGGCAAGTTGATACTTGTCCAAGTTATCTACATAAGTATGCCAGCAGGGGAACAAAACAAGGGCAACTTTCACGCCTTTGGCTTCGCATCTTTTGATAATGCTTTCATACTTGTCATAGTTATAGGATCCGTTAAATGTCGGAGTCCCCTCATAATGCGGATTATGCCCTTGTGCGCAGTATATCCCACTTTTGTCAAGTTCTGCTTCGCTTATTGTCACATCCACCCCTTGATTGAACCCATATTTGATGAGATCCTCCCTTTCTGCTTTTATGGCAGGATTGAACACTTCACCAAAGAGATAGTACTTGAACATCATTAGGTACGATCTTGCCGGATTGTTCAGTATCTCAAGGTTATATCGGGGATCGAAACGAGGAATCCTGTCCGTTTTTACACTATCCGCCTGCCAGTACATGTGGTATTTTACGGTGTTGAATCGGTCCTCGCCCCTCAGATTTTCAAGGTCGGGAATCGGATTGTAAAAATGGTAATACGACATTGCAACGATCACCCATTTCAAGGAATCCATCCTGTCAATGAAATGACCAAGAATATAGTCATCAAAATAGACGTTTTGGAATCCGATGGCCATATTGTATGCCCTGCGCTTCATGACGTGCGGATCGAAACCCTCATTGGCATGGGAATGCCCCAATGCAAGAATTTCAATCTCGGAGGCGTATTTGTCGAGCCCATCATACTTATCCTTGAACGGAGTAGGCTTAAGCCTGAAACCGATTTCCATGATAGTCAGGACTCCGGACAGTATCACGATGAAAAGGGATAGCTTCAGCAAGAATCTTTTCATTCCGTTTTTTTAGAATTGCGCGTAGATAAAAGCCGATGAATCGGTTGAGAAAACCAACGTGATCAAGATAACCGCCAGATATATGGCGTATCTCAGAACTTCGGACCGAATCAGGTCAAGATCAAGAGCATGCTCCTTGTCTCGTTGGATCCATTCAATGACCATGGTGGCAAGGATAAAGGCCATACATTGGAGATGCCTATTCTCCAATGATATAGAGATAATGCTATTGCTAAACATGGTCCCGATGTAAGAAAATGCCCTGCTTACGCTATCGGCTCTGAATATGATGAGGCCAAATGATATCAGCAGAAATGTCAGCAACATCCTTCCACAATCTTTCAGGCTGGGAATCCCATGAGCTCCCGTTTTTAACTTTGTTTTCTTGAAGAAAGAACCTGAAAGGATCAGCGGAATAAAAAGTAAACCATGATAAAAACCAAACAGGGCATATGTCCAGTTGTCGCCGTGCCACATTCCAACAAAGACAAAATTGATAATAATGGCGAGGATCATGCCGAATTTTCCCCAATCCCTAAATCTTACGTTCAATGGCATAAACACATAGTCGGTAAGCCACGACGTTAGGGATATATGCCAGCGACGCCAATAGTCAGCGACATTCAGCGCGAAAAAGGGATAATTGAAATTTCTCGCAATCTTCAAACCAAGCGCCTTGCCGACACCTATCGCCATATCGGAATAGCCTGAGAAGTCCATATACATCTGGAACGAATATAACACGGCAATCAATAGAAGAGTACCGCCAGAGATATTAGCGAAACCGGCCTGGTTCCAGACAGCATCCACGCAACCGGCAATATTATCCGCTATTGCCACCTTCTTGAACATTCCCCAGATGAACTGGCGGCAACCGTTAACTGTCATATGGTAGTCAAACCCCCTTCCGCTCTCAAGTTGTCGGATAAAGGTCGGACGGTCAATTGGACCGGCCATGATGCAAGGGAAAAAAGCCACGTAGGTGCCGAATGCGACTATATCCCTGACAGGTTCGATATGCCCTCTGTTTATTTCAATCACATAGCTGATCAGTTTGAACACAAAGAAGCTGATACCAATCGGCATGATGATCTTGAATGAATGGATGCTTGTATGGAATCCAAGTTTTTCGCAAAGGTTGGCGAATGAATCAATGAAAAATCCGAGATACTTAAAATAAACGAGTAGGCCTACACCAAGCACAACTCCCATAGCGCTGAATGCAGACTTTTTCTTTTCCTTTTTTACTTGGCCTAAATAAATGCCGAGGGAATAGTAAACCAATGTGATAATCACAAGAAGCGGTAATGTCTTCAAGCTGGCACAGCCGTAGAAAAAGTAGCTTGCAACGAGTAACAAGAGATTCTGCGCCTTTGCGTTGCCATTGCAGAGGAAGAAATACAATGCGAATAACGCTGTAAAAAAAATCAGGAAGCCTAGCGAGTAGAATGTCATTATTTTATGGATAATTCTTCCAGGTAGCGTGTTCCGAAACGCAAGTCAGGCTCCAGGTAATTTCCCTCTCCCCATTCGTTCCATGCTTTGATAAAAATAAGATTATCTGTATGTCTTGATTCAACCATACGGGCAACTTCCCGATAGAGGATACCCCATTTTTCCGGAGTGCTGTCATGGATGATAACACCTTTGGATCCACTTCTCGGAGAGTGATCGAAATTGGGAATCAGGCAAGGAATAGTATCTTCAAATTCCTTGAATTTTGCCAGCGCAATTCTTGAATAGAAATCATATGGAATCGGTACGGGGCGATGCAACAGCGGGTTTAGGCGGACCATCAATTTATTGAATGGTTTGATCCTGTTGGCATAGGCCGCGTCATGCATCGGGTCATAGACAACGGCATCATATCCGTTTCTCGCTGCAGGAATACTTGCGGAGCCTTGTGCGAATGAAAAGAAATAAAACCCAGGTAATCCATTCTCCGCCGCTAACTTGTTCCAAGTACTGGTAAAAATAGATACATCAGGAAGGTCTGCCGGCTCAAAGACACCGTAGAGAAGTCTACCTTTAACTCTGAGGTATCTGGAATCTTTGAAAGCAGGCAACATCGTATAAAACTGTTGTATATAATCTTCGATTCCTGGATAAGTCTGTTCGATCAGCATCCTGTCTGGAATGTTGGGATCCCATGTTTTGGCTTTCCAGGAGTGATTGGCCCAACACAGGCAGAAGGGGAAGTCGGGTGATCCGGTTTTGATGACTTCATCGAAAACGAGATTCAATAGCCGTTTGCCGGCAAACCAATAATGCCAGTAACAGAAGCCTTCAACACCGGCCTCTCTTGCCATTTCTGCTTGTAGAACGCGAACTTCTGGAATTCGAAGATCATAGTATCCGAGGTCTGCGGGAACGCGAGGCTGATAGTGACCTTTGAACAACGGTTTGGCGCGTCCGACATTCGTCCACTCCGTAAAACCCTTACCCCACCACTCGTCATTTTCTGGTGTGGGATAAAACTGGGGAAGATAAAAAGCGATCGTTCTTGCCATAAAAAAAACCCGAATCTTTTTATTCTGTTGATTCTGGATTGCGCTGAAACAGGTCTCGTATTTTTTTAAATGGAGTGAGAAGGAAATCCCCCAGTCGGTAGCTGATGGTAGACTGATTCTCCTCTCTCCCTAAATTCTTGTATGATTTTAGAATATCCCGCATAATCAGGTCTCGATACTCCTCATTATACAGAAAGAAATTTAGAGGGAGATCCCCCCATCGATTGACAAGATAACTATAAGTATTAAATAGCCCTCTTCTTCCCACTTCGTTTTCGGAATAGCAGCCGACAGAATTGTACGCAGGCAAGTTCAGATAATATAGTCCTTTAGTCCTTAGATAGGGATGACGATTCCTGTTTGAAAAATAAGTGTATACGATATCGTCGCAAGGACAATTGCTGATAAGGTCATCGTCTATGAGATTAATGTCAGAACCCAAAAACTCCGCCCTTATCAAGGATGCACATCCGCAATGACATTGCATTCCATAGTAAACTTCTTGGTTGCCGCTAATTGGGAACCCCGGGTATTGCTTATGCACGGAAACAAAATCCTCGATCATACCACGCGGGTAAAGTAGATCGTCATCAATTACAACAATATTGTCGTCAGAATATCTCTTTAATGTCGGAATCAGTTTTTTATAGACTTTTGTGTCCGGCACGCGATATATCTCGATGGAATGTTCATCAATATAGCGTTGGACATTCTCTGGGACAATCTCATCAAATGCTAAATTTATCACAACAAGATCCGGAGGTAGACTTTGGGAAAAGATCGTGTCTAAGACGACCGGGATGTTGTTGATGCGCTTGTAATAAGTAGTCAACGTGACAATAATTCTTTCGCTCATAAGGATGCGGAATAATCAAAGTTTGGTTCCAATAGAAGGAAATCTGGCCGAGATTAACTCTTTTACTTCGCGATAGGCATACAGACCGACCTTTTTTGTAATGAACCAGTAGGTAAGCGGGCAGACGGTCAAGGAAACGATTAGGGCAATCAAATTGTCGTGAATCAAGAAGGCGGCGAGCGCGGCCTCGGCAAGAATGATCAGCGAAATCAAGAAGTATGGAGTAACCGATTTAATCTGTTGGCCGAAAGAGTAGCCTAGAATTTTTTTGGTGTAATACGTGTTCAGATAGAGAGCAATGAAGGAATACAGAACCTGTCCATAGCACATCACTTTGATGCTGAAAAACATCGAGACAAATAGAATGGTAAAAGCAAAAGTTTTCTTGATGATTTCCAGTCTCAAAACCAAGTCCGATCTCCCTTTGACATATAGCAGATTCAAGTTGATGGTTGTGAGACAGTTCGTTAGTAGACTGAAACAAATGATCTGCATCAGTGGGACACATTCCAACCATTTGTCAGTCAGTAAAAATGACACCAAAGGCCTGGCACTGCCGCAAAGCCCCATCAAGATAGGGAAAATGATGAAACAGGCCAGTTGAATATACTTTTCATAGACCCGCAGCAGCCGTTCGTCATCATCCTGGATTTTGCTTAAGACGGGGAAGGCAACGCGATTCAGAGCACCCGTGATGGTTCCGTTTGCAATGCCGGGAAACTGCCCCGCCCGGGAATACTGTCCGACATCGGCGGCAGTAAACCGTTTGCCTATGACCAGGGGGTAGGCGTTGTCGTAAATTACGCTAACAAGAGAAGCAGCGAGCAATTTTGAGCTGTAAGAGAATAACCGCTTGAACGACTCTTTCGAGAAGACAAGTCTTGGCATCCAGTGAACGGCAACAAGTGTTGAAATAGTAAAAAAGACGGAAAATGCGAGGTTTTGAGCGACCAATGCCCATACTCCCAATCCTTTGTAGGCGCAGACAATTCCCGCAAAGCCAGTAAGGATGGAAGAGCCGATGGAAATAAAGGTTTTCGTTTTGAAATCTACGCGAATTGCCAGAAGCGTACCCTGGATAGATGATAACGAATTGATCACAAGTGTAAGTGCGATAACCCTGAGAAGATGTTTGAGGAGAGGCTGCTCATAGAACAAGGCGACATACGGGGCAATGACAAACAAAACGGCATAAAAAACGACACTAAGCGTCAAATTGACAATATAAACTGTCGAATAATCCTCGTCGCTGGGTGATTTGGTCCGGATCAATGCACTGGTTAATCCGCCATCGATGAAAAGTTGCGATAAGGCGATAAAAATCCCCAACATTCCCACCAATCCGTAATCTGTCGGACTTAGCAATCGAGCAAGGATAATGCCGATGATAAAGTTCACTCCTCGAGCCAGAATCTGTTCGATAAAGCTCCAGGACACACCTGTCACTGTCTTTTTTTTGAGGTCGTCAGACATTGAATACCTTTTGATCAATCCAAGTTGTTAGGGAAGTGAATCCCCAAGCAAGCAGGAGTGAAACAACAATGGAAACGGGGATGAATATGCCGGGTTGAAGATTGATTCCGAAATGAGATAAAACGAGCATGGGAAGCCGCTGGAGAATGTATATGGAAAAAGCGTTCTTGCCGAGCCAATTAAGAGCAGGATTTCCAATCTTGATTTTCATGGATGCCAGAATGACAATCAAACAGAACAGGCAACTGCAGATGCCGTAGATGTCTACGCCATGCAAGTGATGCCAAATTATGAAGATAGCCGATACACAGGCCATTATCACAAACCACAGCCGCTGATATTTTGCCAGCAAAGTATCAATACTGTCTTTGCTGGCTCCGAAAAGCATCCCGAGAGGAAAGGCGGCGATGGTATCGATCCACCAGCTTTCCTTATGAGCGACAAAATGGAGAATAAGCCATAAAAGGGCAGAGAATAAACAAACTATGGCAAAGAGGGTGAGGCCTTTTCTTCTTTCAAGCAATAATCCGCAAAACGCGATAAGGTATAAAGACAGGATAACAAAGACGAACCAGTTGCTATTTCCTATTGATTCCCATCCGATCCAGCATAATAGGTAATTCCGGGCAGGGTAGTGTATGGGAAGAAATGCTTGAACCAGGAGGAATAGAAGAATTGCCAGATCAAAGTGAAGGAGTATTTTCAAGAATCGTTTCTTGAAAAAGCCTGATGCATATCCGGGCTTGTGTCGATACGAAAAGAAAACTCCAAACCCTGAATAAAAAAGATAAGGAGCGACCATTGTTTGGCCCAGATAGAACATTGTATGCGTGTATGTTCTGTCTGCAAAAGAGTCCGCCAACGTCAAGTACCCCCCCAAATGAGAGCATAGAATGATAATGGCAAAAACACCTTTGATTGCATTGGTGCCATCCAACGTAATGTAATCAGGATTGGCTTTTGTGAGCTGGATTCTCCAAAGACAAAGAAAGACTAATGCAACAAGGACAACTAGCATCATCCCCAGATGGAGGTTATAAGTTCTTGATAAATGTTCTCGGCCACGCTTTTACCGCCAGGAGGAAGGAGGTACTTATTGTAGAATGTGAGGCGATGTTCTTTCATGGGATCGTTTCCGCCAATGACCACATTATCCAAAAAAGATAGAATATCTTCTGTATTTTTCGCCTGGTAATGGGCATAAACGGCTTCTTTGCCGAAAACGTTCAGGATTCTTGTGATCGGGCTCAAATCGTTGGCCGTGAAGAGTACCGGTTTCCCTGTGAAATGGTATTCGACAGTGAAAGAACTACTGTCGTGAATCATGGCATCAGAAAACTTGAACAAGTCTATATAGCTTCCGGTTTCCAATTGAGTGTTGGATCCTTCTGCCCAGCGGGCATAATAATTATTAGCCCGATCTTCCCCCCAATCTGACGTATTATAGAGGACCGTTAGTAGTCGGGGATGGGGCTTAAAAGCGAATTGGATCTTGTCTTGATAGCGTTTGGCTATGTCTAGCATAAACTCACTTAACCAGGAAAACGAGTCGCGGTGTAAGAAATTGTCTTCAGAGAGAGAGAAATGAGGTGCCCAGATAACCTTCTTTTTGGGCTTATCTTGCGGTTTCCAGACATCTTTGGATGCTGGCAAAGAAAATAGATCTGACATTACTTCGCCAACGACACGAATATTATGTCCCCGGTTAAATAGCACCGCTGCGGCTTCATTTTTCTGCGATTCAGATTGAAAGAATAACCGCCAGGCGATATTGTTTAAATGACATTGATAAGCCCATGGTTCACTGGACGTCAGCATGGCATAGGGGATATAGCAGAGTAACTTGTCCTCGAAAAAAGGCGAATCAAGATTGTTTCCGAAAAGATAATTATAGGGCTGAGGATAGAACAGAATGTCTGGATTGAACTTTTCGCGTAACGTATGACCCGGATTCACCGCATCAGACAGGTCTATGAAAGGTATACCATTTTCGCTGAAATAATGCCTAAGTTGTTGGATGGATTTTTTTTGCTGTGAAGGATTTATGGAAAAAAAAGGATAGAGGAATATCTGCAGGCAAAAACGTTTGTCTTTAGCCAATCTGTCGTAGAGGGTCTGTGCCCTCCACATTGATAGGGAAGAAACTAGAAAGGCGAGCGAAATTCGATCTTTTTTCCGAAGGGCCCGGATGAGCATCTTCTGCTTAAACCGGCTCTTCGGAATCAAATAGAACCGATAATAATAGGGTTTAAGAATCTCTCTGATTCTTTTTTCAATCTTGTTCAAGATCCTTAAGTACTTTTAAGACCCGGGGAACGGCTTCTTCCAACGGAAACTGAATGCTCCATCCCAAGCCGCGCAACTTTTTTCCGTCCAGGCGTGCTTTTGTGGCTTTGCTGAATCCTGCTGATTCAATTGCATCGGGAAGATCGAATACGACATGGGTACCAGATACCAGGGCAATCATATTTGCCAGGTCTTTCAATCGGATATCACATGCTGTGTCGGCAATGTTATAGGCATTACCATCCACGCCTTTAAGCAGGACTGTCAGCAACCCCGTGACAGCGTCGGCAGTATATGTGTAAGAATAATACTGATTGCCTTCACTTTTTAGGACAATATCTTCTCCGTGCAGCCCGTTTCGCAGGAATTGGGACATGGCTTTCGTGTCGGAAGACTGTAGTGTCGGCCCGAATGACCGGGTAAGTCGTGCAAGGACCACGTCCAGGTTCTTTTGTTTTCGATATGCCTGGCAAAGAGCTTCCCCACACCGTTTACTCTCTGGGTAACCCGCTCGTAAAGTGTTACAATCAATATATCCAAGATAAGACTCGTCGAACAATTCACAATCGCCCCGGTTTTCGCCATAGATCTCGTTGGAAGAAGCAAAAAGGAATCTGCGGGCATGACAGCGGACTGCCAGGTCCAGCAAGTTTTTTGTACCAATGATGTTGGCAGTGATAGTTCCGATAGGGTCTGTTGCATAGGCAACAGGGTGGGTGTTGCTGGCCAGGTGCAGGACGAAGTCGCATTTTTCACCTTCAGGGAAAGGAATAGCCCCATTGACATCCCCTTCCACAATTTGTAAAAGAGAGGAATCCGACCATTCAGCAAATCGAGAACGCGCTTTTCGCTGATTTCGGGAGAGCGCGAACACCTTGCATTGAAGGTGATTGACACGGTTCAAAAGCATGATGGCGTCAATAAGACAACTTCCAATCATGCCAGTAGCACCAGAAACAAATAGAGAAGTATTATTCAATGCTTCCCAAGGAAGGAATGGTGCAGACGCAATTTTGCTCAGGTCTTCTCGATAAAGAAGATGCTCCGTGATACGCATTGTCGGAACTAGGAATGAGATGAGATCCGTTCCAGATAACCCTTGAAGAGTTCCAGATCGTCTTGGGTAGTGAGCTTGATGTTCTTGTCGCTTCCGGCGGCAAAGTGAAGTGTTTCGCCCAGCTCGACCATCATGGTATTGGTGTAAGAAGATCCGTAGATGCCGATTTCTTTTTCGAAAGCCTCGTGGTAGGCCCAGTCAAGTTTGTCAAACCGATAGGCCTGCGGAGTGGCGACCCGGCGGAGGGTTTCCCGGGGGATATACTGACGAGTGGTGGTAGGGTCTTCTTCGTTTACGATGAAAATCTGCTCATTGTATGGCATCGAGGTGACAGCATTGCCCTTTGATCCTGCCATTTCTATGACATCCGTCAAAACGAATTCATCGACCAACGGCCGGATGCCGTCGTGGATGACCACGATATCGCTGTCGGAGCATTTGCCTTCCAGATTGAAAACTCCGTTCCGAATGGATTCCTGTCCACTTTTTCCACCTGTAACGATCCACTTGAGTTTGTCGACGTTGTATTGTCGTGCATAGGCCCACACGACTTCCTGCCATCCGTCAATGCAGACGACTTCTATGGCGTCGACTAAAGGGTGACGCTGAAATCCTTCCAACGTATAGAGCAAAACCGGTTTATCGTGAATGGTAATAAACTGCTTCGGGATGCTTTGTCCCATCCTGGATCCGGATCCGCCGGCGATGATAATGGCTATGTTCATTTCTTCCTAATTCTATTAAGGAGATACCCTAACTGCATGCATAAGTCGTAGAAGTAGTATTTCGACCCGCGTTTCCCGTTTGTCCTAAAATCTCGTACGTAATAATAAGTGCCGAACTTTCTGGCCTCTTTCGTTGTTGTGACGGATTGATAAATCTCTTCGCTGACTTGTCGCAATTTTGAATCGAATTCCATAAGATCAGATTGTTCTTCCAAATTGCGCGGTTCGTGAGTACCTGCTGCCTCCATTGCCATCTTGGCATTCAACCGCTGCTCTTCAAGTATTCTCTGAGCTTCCTGCGGTGAGATACCCCCCCCCATAGCTGATGGAAGGTGTTCATATTGAAGAGCAGGTTGTATATTTCTCCACGAAAATTGGCAATGGGGGTATTTGTGTATCGGTTGAAGGGTACTATAGAATTCACGAAATCCCATACCGCTTTATTGGAGGTATGGAAAATGTGAGGGCCATATTTGTGTACATGAATACCCGCGATGTTTTCGCAATATAAATTACCTCCCAGGTGCGGCCGCTTGTCGATGACTAAACAACGTTTACCTTTTTTGCGGGCCTGATAAGCAAAAGTGGCGCCGTAGAGCCCCGCTCCAACAATTAGGTAATCAAATAGGTGCATAAATATAATTAGATAAAGACAGGCACACACTCGAATCCGGTATGTGCCTGTCTTGCATGATGGGGCTTTTTTTACTTCAGCGTAATCACCACGCGGCGGTTCTGCTGGTAAACTTCCTCTTTGGTATTGCCTTCCGTGAATTTGCCCTTGCCGTGTCCTTCGGCCGTCAGGCGCTCTTTCGCAACGCCCTTGTCGACGAGGTAATAGAGCACGGACTCGGCGCGTTTCTGCGAGAGCGGGAGGTTGTAAGCATCGGAACCACGGCTGTCGGTGTAGCCTTCGATGAGGGCAGTGCGCTCCGGATTCTCTTTCATCCAGGCTGCAATCTCGTCGAGGACCGGGAAGGCCTCGGGACGGAGCTTGTAGCGGTCGAAGTCGAAGAGCGTGATACCGGCGATGCGGGACGTGAATTCTTCGGATTTCTGCACGAGGTCGATGACCGGCTCCGGTTCGGGTTCCGGTTCGGGAACGACAACCGGTTCGGGTTGCGGTTCGGGCTGCGGCTCCGGTTCGGGGACCACATAGACCGGCTCCACCTTCTTGGCACGAGGACGGGCCAAATTGACAGCCAGTCCAACGTTGGCGCTCACGTTGGCTGCGAGACCTTTGTCCCCTGCGTTATAAGCTTTGTCGCTATAGAGGGTTGCTTTGATGTCGGGCACGATGCTCAGTACCTTGCTCAGGTGGATGGGCACCATTACACCAATACCGCCTGCAGGCGTCGCCTTGTCAAGTTTGGCAAAACCGGCATGCACGTAAGGCATGACGAAGCGGTTGTACATCAACATGGCGTCTGCGTGAATGTAATTGAACGGATACTGAGCGTACTCAACATAGCGCTTGGAGATGTTCAAGCCCTGATAACCGGCGCGTACGCCGATCCAGTCGTTGAAACGCTTGCCGACCCATGCGTCGATGGCCGTACCGGCGCCCAGGTGGGAAATCTCGCGGAGGCTGCGGTCAAAACCGTCGGTACCGAAGTTCATACCACCGCCGGCACCGCCAAACCATTTGTTTTCATATTTTTCCTGTCCGAATGCGCTGAAGCAGCAGAGGGCTGCCAGCAGGACGATGAGGAGTTTGCTCTGTTTCATGGCCATAGGTTATTTGGTGTTGATCCGGAAAATGACGCCGAAGGAAGCCATGGCGCGCAGGTCAAGCGGGAAACCGCCGTAGCCTTTGAAACCTTGCTGGTCTTGTTCAGTAGGCTGGAGACCGTTGTATTTATCGTTGTAGGCTTCGCCGCAAAGATCGACATAGATACCGAACCAATCGGTGAAATCATACTCGGC
>JAEEGL015094612.1_pt1 | contig 22900 bp, 17 predicted proteins | sample 9134231 | NCBI WGS metagenome assembly JAEEGL01 (sample SAMN16246548, study PRJNA631951) | gut metagenome | biome: gut microbiome; feature: rumen; material: fiber-attached | host: Bos | place: Iran: Karaj | collected 2018-10 | reverse complement strand
TTTCTTTCAAAGTGATTCAATATCCTCTTTAAGTATCTTCAAAAATATTGAGTGAAATGTTCAAATCCATTTTAATCTTCTAGGATCTAACGTAAATTTTGAACTATATTTACTTCAAGATTGCATAGCATTAATAAAATCCTGTAAGTCACCATCATCTCAACTACTAGCCTTTTCTTCCTTTCATTCTTCAGTAAAATCTTGAGCTGCAATATCATCTCAAAGTTTCACCAATCTTTCTTTCATTTCATTAGCAGCTTTATTAGTGAAGGTTACTCAAAGGATTCTTTCAACAGGAATATGTTTTCACCAAATTAAATAAGCTATTTTGTAAGTTAATACTCTTGTTTTTCAACTTCATGCACCTGCAATAATTAGTGCTGAGGTGTCTGTATGGAGAGCTGCAGCAGTTTGTTCTTCATTTAAATTAGATGCGATGTAGTCTTTTAGTTGCATAGAAGGTTAATTCAATAAATAAACACACTTGTGCCTTTTTTATGAAAATGAAAACATTTTTCAAAGTGAATGGAGACAATTTTTTTATTGGAGATAGTAAGCCGCAAATCTTAAAATAAATAAAAATCTGCTACTAAATATAGCAGCAGACCTTTATAAGTTTTACCTTATGCGTAATAGGATTCAGGAAATGCACAGATACCATAACCTAATGCACATACACCGATTCCAATTACAGCTGGATTGAAAATCGATCCACCATTCACAAAGCATACTGAAAGCGCGATTAGAATTGCAAAGAACATACTAGGTAAGAAAACTGACGGAACGACAGGTTCAATACGTGACTCAATACAATCCGATTTTTCAGAATAATTGAGAATAGCATGTGCAAAGACTAATGCGCCGATGATGATCGTAACATAGCTTAAAGGATTGATTGACATGTAGATTACGAATCCAGCAAAGGCTATCTCTAGCCAAGTTAACAGTAAAAGCACTTTAGCTTCTTCTACAGATAATTTCTTTCGTTTCATAAGCGTATTGTTTTTTATTTCACAAGAAAAATATATTCAATGAATAGTCTAAAAACAAGAGGTATTTTAAAAATTTAGTGAACTATTTAACTCCTTTTCTACAATTTCATCTATACAATTCTCTTAAATCACAGCTAGTTCAATTATCAAATTCACAAGATCAAATCATTCAATGTCCATATCATCAACGAGAAGTTAATTTTCATCACAAACCTTCACAATGAGCAACATACTTATTAAACTTTTCTAATGAATAATATTTGTCATCAAGGAAACCCACTCTAACTTCAGTATCTCTATATAAACCAGATTCAATGGTACATTGTGCTAATACAGATTCTTCGTTATCAAGGTAGGCAACTCATTTAAGTTGATAAGATTCCTCATTAACTGAAAATTTTGTAATTGTTCATTCATCCCATTCAAAATTATAAGCTGCACGTAGTTTTTTATTTGCTTCAGTACTACATATTTCAACTTGTTCTTCACGTGTTAGAGGAGGATTTTCCACAGGCTCAGCAACTTCAATAGCTCATGTCTCAACGACTGTTTCTTGATCAGCCGATTCATCAGATCATGAGAAGATTAATATAAAGAAGAAAATAATTAGCACTAGTAATATACCAAAAGCAGTCCAAATAATATAAGGTCTATTATTGGTTTTAACTAACAAAAAATTATAAAATTCTTTAGATTTCGTAACTAATTTCTCACATATTTCATTAATTTTTATTCTGAATTTTTCCATGGGTATAGATTAAATAAAAGATATTACATATTACTATTTATATTGATTAAAATTTCCAGTTGTATTTTGAATAAAAAAGATAGTAAGTTTTAATTGAAAAAGTGATAAATATTACTATATAAAAAATACTTTACTTGATATACTATATATTCCATGGTTGCAAAAACTTATGAAGCAATTTCGGATGCTTTCGATTTCGAAATTAGAAAGAATAACTATGTTAATATAGTTAAAAAAAATGCAGAAACGTTCTGAAATTATAAACACAATTATATTATAGATAAATTGGAATCATCTAAAAACAATATTGAGATTGGAGATGATTTAAGAGAGCAAGAAGAAGTACTAGGAAAAATTGATGAACAATCATGGGTAATTCCTATGAAGGTAATAGAAAAAATAGTAAATCTTAACTACTGAGATATTACAACTAACGAAAGTGAATTAATTTCATATCTTCAAGAAAATACTGTTAATGATTCCCCTAATGATGTTCTAAATTTTGTATTTAAAACTGAACAATATTTCACTTATATTCTAAAATGTTACAAAGACTTATCAAAGTGAATTATTGATGATGTTGATAAAGAGCCAGAATATAAACCACATCCTGAAATAAAGGAAACAGAATTTGAATCAAGAGAACGATCAATAAAAAAATGATTATGGACTCTATGTAATGTTATTGTTAATGAAGCAATTAGTTATGATTTAGATTCAATATCAGAGATTTCTTGAATATCAAGAGAAGATATAAAGAATTTTATGACTAAAGATACACAGGCTATCCAGAATAAAGAACTTCTAGATAATCTACATAGATTTATTTTAAGAATGCAGCATAAATATAGTGAATATTGTAAACGCTATATTTGGATAGCTGAATGAAAAGAATATGAAGATTCAGAATTGTGAATAAAGGATTTTTCTGATATCGAGTTACCAGCTGAAGATAAAAATATCCTAGAGAGAAAAGTTCATAAATCCCAAATAGAAGAAATTGAAAGAGATCAGGAAAAGGAAGAGCTAAAGAAGAAAAAGAATTTAAAGAAAGAATCAGTAAACGAGAATGACGATGAAGAAGAAAACAAAGGATGGTTGAGTAAAATTAAAAACCGATTCAAATAATTTTTATTTATTTATATAAAAATGAAAAAAACAGTTACAGTATTATGCATTTTGGCAGTATGTGTTCTTTTAGTTGGATGATTTTTCTTTTGGAAGAATCAAAAACATGAAGATAAAAAACAAGTAGAATACTTTGATCCATGTGTTATAGGATGATGACATATTTCATTATGAGAATTCTGAAACATCTGTGTCTTTGAAGATGGATCTTTCTGTAGTGCTGTAAGTTTTATGAACTGAGAATGTAAGCAATGAGATAAATTTGAAGAGGTAAAATATAGTGAAAATGAATCATTATTATATTGTCCTGTAGATTATGAACCAGTTTGTTGAGAAGATGGTAATGTATATATGAATAGTTGTATACTTGAAAGACATTCACTCGTTCAATCAAAGACTTTAAAAGTTGTTAAATGAGCTTGTGTACCAATGAATGAATCAGAAATTGCAGCATTGAATGTTGAGACTTGAAGTGTAGAAACTTGAAGTATTGAGTCTTGAGATCTTGCTGAATAGTTCTATTACAAATATTCATAAAATATGAAAAGTATTTTTGTTCAAATTTTGATAGGTATTCTTTTCTTATGCGCAACATTTCCTACTTTTTCTCGTTGAGTTCATCCCGATACTTATAAGGTTGCCGCACCTAGTTTTTTTTGAACATTTGAAGAGGTTGATATTTCAGTATCTGTCATCAAAAATAGTATCCCAATGCCTGAATATGAGTGATATATTACTATCACAATTTATGATGATAGATGATATATTCTAAAACCAAGTGAAGCACTTCTACCTGATGATTGATGGATTGAAATTGTTGCTAAAGATCAATGAAAGAAAACTTATAAAAAATGATTGATGATAAAAAAATGAGGAACATTTAAAATATGCGCCTGAAGTTTTAATAACGAAAATCTTTCATGATGTACCTCAGTTTTGGTATATGATAAAACAACAAATAATTGAGTAATAACTTTGTTAAATAAAAGGGGAATAACAGTCCATGAAACTTGGGAAGCATTCAAGCCAAATAATACAATTAGAAGAGATGAAGCAGCTAAAATGTTAATAACAGCAATTCCTTATCTTAAGAACTGAAATCAATTAAAAGCAGGAAAGAATAATTGTAAATTTAATGATATTGATGATGCTCGAACAGATTTACAACGGTCTGTACGAGAATCATGTAAACTATGAATCTTTAACTGAAGTAATAACCAATTTAGGCCAAAAGATTCAATAACTAACGCACAACTAATTACTGTTGTATGAAGAATGTTATACTGAAAACTTGATGAATCATGAGAGTCTTATGCTACTCCATATTATAATAGATTAAAATCAGATTGATTAATTACAAATCTTAAACTCAATAAAAGCGAGCGAGATCTTCCTGCAAAAAGATGAGTCGTTGCTAAGTTATTAGCATCTATAATGTAAAAATATTGAAAATAAAAAAAACTGACCTGCGTTATCTCAACGGAAGTCAGCCGAACAGAATTAATATCGAAGTTGCTGCAAGTGAAACACCGCAACAAAAATAATATAGGTATAAGAGTATTAAATTTCAATATTATTTAGTGTTTTTTAAATTTTGTTTAATAAAACTATTGACATTAAAGTACGAGATATTTATAAAGACTAAGTCACATCAAAGTGTTGTGATAACGGCAGCGGTTTACAGCTGCACAAAAACAAATACATATGAAAGCAAAGGTAATAGGTTTTAAAGAGCTCCTTAATCAGGAGAATTTGCCAGAGAATGGCACAAAGTACGTTTTGGTATCGGCTGAAGGACTCCCCGCGGATTTCTCACAAGGTCCGGCCTGGAAGCCCCTTGACAAGGACTACGAGAAGTTCCATGATCGTCTGCCCGGCGGCGAGGATGTCGCCATGGTCATCAAGATCAAACCTCGAAAGGTGAAGTTCATCGATGTTATTAACCGTCGTTGCACGTCATCACAGTACAGCTACACAACGGCCGTCAAGCATCTGTCTGAAGAAATTTATCGCTAGAGTAGATTCCACGCGTACAAGGGAGTAAGTTGAAATTCAATTTGCTCCTTTTTTATAATCAAAAAATTAGAGTAACAAAAAAAGCTCTTCATACGAAGAACTTTTTTTGCTTTTACCTTCTATACTTCACCATGAAAACGAACACAACAATTCACACATCAATCTTATAAATATTTTACAACTGAAAGTCAATACTTTTTAATAAATAATTAAATATGTCAGTATAACACGTTAAATTGATAGTAGAATTCTATTGTTTTAATAAATGAATTTTTTATACTGCATAAGATTTAAATTATTATTAAATATTTATGCGGTGAATTATATTATGAATATTAGCATTTATTGTGTTAGTAATTTTACATGAATTTTGACATTTTACAGCAGCTAAAAAATCTTGAGTAAAAGTTAAGGAATTTTGATTATGATTACCTCCAAAAATCACTACTTTACGAACAGATAAATCAGGTACTGAATATACTTTAAACCGAATCCCATTGTGATGATTTGTTCAACTAAAATGAGAAGATTGAACAAATGATGAAGAGAATAAAGATCCAGATAGTTTTACTAAAGCTAAATTATGGAAAAAATTAATAATCGTTTTAGCTTGAGTTGCTATGAACTGTTTAACTGCATGGATTATCTTCACAATAAGTTTTTCTACATGAATGAAGCCTATGGCTGTTCTTCCAGAATGATACATGTGAATCTATTCTGAAAGTTACATAACACCTACAGCTACATTCCTACAAGAACAATGATTTATAAGTTGAGATCTTGTTGATTGAGATGTTGTTGTTAATAGTGTTATATCAGGTGGTGTTGCGGATAGCATCTGATTGGAAACTTGAGCAACTATTACAACAATTAATTGAGTTACACTTACACTAAAGAATCTATCAACTGTTTTACAAGATATATCTAATACAAAGAATAATTTATTAACTTATCAATATTCTTGAGAAGATACACAACACGTAGGACAATTTGATTGTTGAGAAGATTGTAAACTTTGAATTACGTATTATCCTACCCCTTGAAATTATGAAGTAAAAGAAATTAAGTTCCCTGTACATAAGGCAATGCTAGTTGCTTTACATGAAATAAAAGCAGAATGGAATCTTACAATGGATAACTTATGAAGAATCTGATGATTAATTAAGAATTGAGAAGCAAAACAAGCAATAAATTCATTATCAGGTCCTGTTGCAATTGTTTATGTCGGTAAATCAATGTTCGAAAATCTAGGCTTCTTAAGCTTCCTATGATTTGTATGAATGATATCTATGGCATTAGCTATAATGAATGTACTTCCTTTACCAGCATTGGATTGATGAAGATTCTGGGCTATTATTATCCAAAAAGTATTTAGAATTAAAGAAGAGAAATTCTCAGTTGTCGAATGATATGTGAATATGACATTCTTCTGGTTATTAATGATAATCTGAGTACTAATAATGATAAAAGATACATCATTTTGGTGAGTTAATATCCCTTTCTTTAATTAGTATATTAAAATGAAAAAATTAGTTTTCTGATTATTTATTGTTTGACTTTCATTTTTAATCTACCCTAACCAGTCTTTTTCTTATTCAGCACAGTCTGAGAAATTAATAAAAGCATTCAATACTCAATTGAATTGAATGACAAAACAAAAAAAGACTGAATATCTTAAACTAATTACTTCAATTCTTAATGAACCAAAAGTTCAAAGGAATGCAAATGCTAATGCTAAAATACTCATAAAAGAAATTTGAGAATGGAGTTCAAATGAATTAAAAAAATTGTCAGGTTCACAATCTGTATCTTATACCAAAAAACAATCTGATTGAACGAATTATCAGACACTTTCAAACGTAGATTTTGATACAATAAGAACAATATGGCTTAATTGGCATAATGAACAAAGATTAAGCCAGTGATTAGAACCTTTAGAATATCATAGCGACCTAGAAAAATCAGCAAATACATGGGCTAAGGTCTTAGTTGAAAAATGAATCACAGACTGAGTTCATAAAAGATCTGATAGCGATTGATATTATAATTACAATAACATAAAAGATTGGTTCAATAGCTTGAATATCTATTTTCCTAAAGAGACTTGATGAAAAGCAGCTTTTTCTGAAAGTGTTTGATATAGATATTATAAATGTAATAACTGAGATTGTACTCAAAAATTAATTGAATCAACAAAAAAAGTTTTTGATAGCTTTATTAAAGAATGATCGAATTGAGCACACTATAAGGCAATTATGATGCCTCATTTCAAACGTATTTGAATCTGATTCCAAGTTAATCAAAATACAAATATGGTATATGTTGTAATTCATTATGCTGAAGAAATAGTTGAATAATATAATAAAAAAGCTACATATAACATACAATTCATTTACAATTTAAGAAACACCAATGTCGATACTCTAGAGAATAATTACATTAAATAATACTATTTTATATTTTCAAATATTATACAATGATAGATTTAAAAAAGGTTCGTGATGACGTACAAGCATATAAACTAATTTGTGAAAAAAGACATATGAATATCGATGTTGATGCTGTTTTAGCTCTTGATGATCAAAGAAAAGCTCTTCAATTAGAAGTTGATCAAACTAAAGCTCAACAAAAACAACTAGCAGCTCAAAAAGATTATGAATGAGCTAAAAATTTAAAAACTAAAATTCAAGAATTAGAAAATAAGCACTGAGAAATAGCTAAAGAACTTGAATCAAAATTACTTAAAATGCCTAACACATCTCTTCATTCAGATGTTCCAGAAGGGAAAGATGATAGTGAAAATGTTGTTGTTAAAACATATTGAGAAGTTCCTCATTTTGATTTTCAACCATTGGATCATATTGAGCTTATGAAGAAGCATGATATGGTTGATATCGAAAGATGAGTTAAATTATGATGAGCAAGAAGTTATTTCTTAAAATGAGATGGTATGCTTCTTGAACAAGCTGTTTTACAATATACATTAAAGAAATTAGTTGAAAGAGGATTCATTCCTATGCAAGTACCTAATATCGTTAATCCAGAATGTTTGATTTGAACAGGATACTTCCCTGGATGAGAAGAAGATGCGTATTGGATGGAAAGAGATGATCAATGGCTTATTGGTACATCTGAGATTCCTGTAACAGCATATCATATGAATGAAATCTTATCAGAAGATGAATTACCTAAAAAATATTGTTGATATTCAACTTGTTTCCGTCGTGAAGCTTGAACATATTGAAAAGATACAGCATGATTATATAGAGTTCATCAATTCCAAAAAGTTGAGCAAGTAATCATCCTTCCTGAAGACGAAAAGATGTCTGATCAATATTATCATCAAATTCTTCAAAATTCAATGGATGTGTTATCTGATTTTGAATTACCTTATAGAGTATTACAACTATGTAGCTGAGATTTAGCAATCTGAAAATATAATTCTAATGATCTTGAATGTTGGATGCCTTCAAGAAATTCATACTGAGAAACACATTCAGTTACAGCATTCCTAGATTTCCAAGCTAGAAGACTAAATCTTAAGTATCGTGATAAGGAAGGAAAGATTCATTATTGTTATACAATGAATAATACTGCTATTGCTACTCCTAGAGTTTTAATAGCATTGATTGAAAATAATCAAACTGCAGATTGAAAGATTAGAATACCTAAGGTATTACAACCATATATGTGAAAAGAAATTATCGGCTAATTTGTTTATATAAAAATAATAGTAAGTATGAGTTGAGAAACTGCTGTTTTAACATGATCAAATTGATCTTTATCGTATAGCGAAATTATTGCATATAGTGATAAATTTGCTGTAGTTACATGGCTTATAATAGTATTAGTTTTTATTCTAACCATCCATTTTTTTAGGAAGAAGAAAAAATCAACATTTAAAGATAATTTTTTGAAGGCTTTGCCTTGGGTATGAGTAGTATATGTTTGAGCAAGCCTTATTAAATTCTTGTATGATTCTCGATCTGAACCTAAAAATATTATAATTGCATTAATATATATCTTTCTAGTACGGCTATTCTCAACATTATTCTTTTGATCCATTTCCTACGCAAAGGCTTGTATGAATTGAGATGAGCATCCTCAAAGAACTGCAATCAAAAAATCATGGCCATACGGATTTGTAGTGTTGACAGTATTCTCACTTATAAGCTTTATTGTATGATTGATTTTTTAATTGTACTACATTGTTTTTAACATATAGACTCCGTTTTTTCATCACAAATCAGCAATAACGTTTTCTCGTCTTCAACCTGAAGTGAAATTTTGGTAAAGCATATCTGCATTAATTTTATCTTCTATAGCAGCAAAGAATTCTTTAAATAATTCTTTGCTTTCTTTTGTTATTTTGTGTACTCAATTTTTATCTTGTTCATAAGCAATTTTATTTACAAGATTTCCAGGGAATCAGTTTCTGTTAATATTATTGTCCTTTAAATAATAAGTATGCCAGTGTCAATTAGCAGCAATTCATATTCAGTTATTTACAAATTCATAATTAATTTTATCTGGCTTCTCATTTTCTCAACGATTGACATAGAAAGCAACTCTTTTGTATCCTGGATTTTTTTCATAATGTGAAATAAAATCATTGATATTATCAAAGAATATAACTTTTTCAGTTTCTTTCATATTTCAATGTTTTAGATTTTCAAAGAAATTTGCATATTCTTCGTTCTTTTCAACGTTATTTGCTAAATCTATATAAGGTTGTAACTTTCTAATAATAGGTTCATTGCTTCATCAAATTTGGATTCATTCATGATCTACTAAATAATCTTCTCATTGAAATCTAATAACTAATCATGAATGCCTCATAGCAGGAAAATTAACTATCTTGTCGTCAAGATTTTTAAATCTGAAAAATTTAATATCTATATCCAATCAAGCTTCCTTTAACTTGTTGAAAAAATTATAGAGCAATACTGTCCAATAACTACAACTTCATCACTCAGGCATTCATTTTAATCACCATCCTCTTCAATAGGACATCTGAAAGAATTGTTCTGAAATAGATTTATCATTGTATTCTCTAAGTGTCGTTTTTGGAAAGCCATTATGAATTTTCGTAAAATAAGTATCACCATCGAAGAAATTTATAAATCTACAAATATCATAAAAAAATGCATGTTGCTCATCTTTAATTTTTCTTGGAAGAGCTTTTAATTTAAGATAATTTAGAAATTTCTTGAGTAAATTATTTGTATCTTCTTCTAAATCATTTTTTAATGAATTATTCTTTCTTGTAGAATAACTTATTAGTCTTTGAAGTTTAAGAAAAATTTTATCAAATTCTTTTGCTATATATTCAGCATCTTCAGAAGATTTTAGCACTGCAACCTCCTCAAGATTTAATGAAGAAAAGTTTTTGTTCCTTTTCTTTGGGTCAACAAAAATATCAATATTATCAAGCATTGCTTTAAATGAAATTAAACGATAAATATATAATAATAGATGTATTAAATGTCAATACAAAAAGCGCCTAGAAAATCCAGACGCTTAATTTTTAATAATTACTTTAGAGAATTCTACAATACTTCATCTCTTTCAACCAGGCTATAAGGAAGAATACAAAGACAGATCCAACACCAACAGCCGCACCCCAAGATGCATCATTGGTTTTTACTGACAATAAGGTAATGATCAGCACAAAGAATGATACACCAGTTGAGATTGTAAAGACTGTGGGATAGCCGGGATGTCTATCGTCGATTGGTTTGGTCCAATTCCTGGTATAAATCCGATGAATAATGAGAAGAATGAAAGCAATAATGCTTGGAATCAATATGCCGATGAGTTTATGATTCTCATCAACATAATCATAAATGACACCATTTGCTATAGCACAGCAAATCAGTCCAATCCAAAGTACAAAAATCTTCATAAGCTATAAAATTTGGTTATATTTGTTTTTCGATACTATATTATGAATTTAGAAAAAGAATTTCAATATAAAAAAACTCCGCAGGTCATTACCTTTTCGCGGAGTGTAACACTTGGGTGGATGTTTGATTTTCGGTAGAAACCCGTCTACCGCGGTCTCTGACAGTCGCATCCTGCAAACCTCGAATGTTAGAATCGGGATAACGGCAATTCCTTCATCCGCAAGGCAGAATAGCCTTTGACTTACTACATCCTCAGATGTGAGGAACACAAGGAATATAAATCCTGTGAGTAAAACAATCAGAGCCTGTCCTGTTGTTATATTCATACGTTTTTTGTTTTAGCGAGTCATAATATATAAAACTTGGTAACTAAATTCAAGTATTTTATAAGATTTAATACTTTTAAGAAAAACTCTCCTTAGAACCTGGGAGAGTTTTTTAAATTTTTGGATTAGTTGTAACTAATGACAGATAATTTCCCTTAAATATCTTCGGCGTTACCATTCATCCATGGTGATCGTCTTGTCACCGATGAAAGATACTAAATATTTACTAATGAAATTCAAGATGTTTCGTGAAAAATCTATTGAAAACTAAATAAATTAAAATATAGTATCAGAAACCATTTTATTTACTAATATTATTTTATTATGAATACAAGAAAGATAGCTAGCATGTCACTTATTGCTTTATGAGCAGTAGTTTTAGTAGGATGTACCTCAGAAAAAGAATCAGATGTAGGATTGGCTAATCCAGCTTCACAATACTGTGAAGAAAATGGATGAACTCTAGAATTAATTGATTGAGCATGAATTTGTAATTTTGATGATTGATCATATTGTGAAGAACGATCATATTATAGATGAGAATGTGTTGAATGAGATATTATGAAGAACACAATAGCTGATGAATTTGTTATAGAAGACAATTTATTAACTGAAGAAGATATTAAGAATTTTGAAGAAAATAATTTCCCTAAAGGATATACTTATACAATATATAATTCAGAAAGTGAAGAAACTACTACATGATCATACGAATATCCTGAAGATTTATCTCATACATTGTTATTACCAATTCATGCAACAATGGCTAATAGAGAAATTATTAGTTCATGAATTGAAGACGATATGATCTATACATTAACTAATATAACTCTTCAAGATGATGCAGTAGTATCTGTATTGTATATTAATGATCCAGACACACATAATTTTGTTGCTGCTAATGTAGAGAACTGAAACGAAACAACAAATTATCAATTCATATACTAATTAATAAAATAGTTTCTATAGAAAATCCCCACCATGGGGATTTTTTTAATAAAAGAAAACCTTGAGCAGAAAAACTACTCAAGGCTTACTAATCTTCTTCTAGCAATATTTCTTGTGGATCTCTGCTAATTCCTCATCTGTTGAAAATCTGTAATCTCCCTCAGTATAGCCACTCAATGACGTATTGATGATGTTATATCTTACAAAACGTTCTCGTTCTTCAGTATCAAAAGTGACACCAATGAATACAAACATTAAGCAAAGAATACCACATGTGGATGCAAAGATATTACCATACCAGGTGTTAACCACTAATGGTATCGATAAGATCATAAGGAAGAATGTACTAATAGCGAATCCGCCACAAAGAAGCGAAGAGAACAGAGGGCGTTTAATGCCACTTCTGTGGAATAAATAACACAGTACACAAATCACTAGAGTTAGTAATAATGCACCGTCATGACCAAAGTACAACAAAGCATTCATCATGAAGACGCATGCAATGATGCTGCAGAACCAATAAATAATTTCTTTTTTCATAACAGTAAGTTTTTTAGGTTTTTTATTTGTAATAAGAATATAATTGAAAAAGCTTAAAATTTCAACGGATTTTTTGCAAAATATTAACTTTTAATATATAATATATGTACAAGGTTTTTTATATATATTATACTACACATATGAAAAAGTTATTAAGTATTTTTGCTCTAGGATCACTTCTATTTAATACATTTCTACAAAATTTTACTTATGCAAAATATAATGCAAGTGAAGAGGAGGCTATTAACATACTAAATGAAACAATTATTCAAACGATTAATGAAAATGATGAAGATAATAATCAACTAATTACAAATTTATTATCTCAAAATTCTTGAGAATATGGTTTATACGATGCAACTAGTACATCAACTCTTGTTGTTTGAACTTGATTCAACAAAATCATAAAAGAATTAGCCAATAATAATGGCAGCAAAGAATATACTGATTATGATGAAAATATAACAAAGATTTTGTTTTATACATGAACAGACGTACCAGCTGTTAAAGTAACAATCTCAGAGTCATGAGAAGATACATATGCATGGTTTGATAACTGAATAATCTATATATATTCAATGGGCCATAAAATATATTTGAATGAAGATTCTTCATATATGTTTTATAGATTAAAGAATTTAGTTGAATTAGATTTCAATAAATTTGATACTTCAAAAGTAGAGAATATGGAAAGCACCTTTGCATACACAGAAAAGATGGAAACAATTAATCTTAAGGATTCAGACTTGTCAAACGTAGAAAATATGAAATTCACATTTTATAATGCAGGATTAACAGAAATTGATCTAAGTTGAAAGAATCTAAATAAAGTAACAACAATGATGGATATGTTTTATAATTCAAAAGATCTTGAAAAAGTTGATTTTACAAACATATTACTGAATTCAGTAACAGATATATGAACAATGTTCCCATACAGTTGTTATGAATGAAACACATATTGTCCATATTCAAAATTAGAAGAAGTTAAATTCACAAATGCAGAGCTATGAAGTTTAAAACAGATATGACCAACGATGTTTTACAGAAATGATAATCTAAAATATGTTGATTTTAGTTGAATTGATTTGCATAGTCTTGAAAGTTTGAGCACAATATTTGATAAAACTAAAGAGCTAGAATATGCTAATTTTGATTATGCTGACTTAAGAAACATTACAGAAATATATGTATTCAGAGATACACCTAAATTAAAAAAAATACAATTTAGTCATGCTATTTTAAGTTGATTAGTTGATTGATGAAATATAGCTAGCTATGCACAATCTGTTAATGAAGTAGACTTTAGTTATGCAGATTTAAGAAGCTATAAATGAAGATGAAATTGATTAAGAGATTTATATTCAAACTCAACGAATTCAACACCAGATGTTGAAATTTACAACTTCAGCAACGCAAACTTAAGTAGTCTAGAAACAATGAACTACTTATTTGGCCAAACAAAGAATATTAAAGAAATAAATTTTGAAAATACAAAACTTGATAGCTTAACGACAATGGAAAACTTATTTTATTATGCAAAAATACCTGAAAAAGTGATATTTAAAAATAATAACATAAATAAATTGACAAATGTAAGTCAAATGTTCTATAATTCATATTCTTGAACTACAATAAGCTTTAAAAATATAGATTTAAGTCATGTTACAACAATGAGTCAGATGTTTTATGAAGCTAAAGATATTAAAAAGGTAGATCTTAGTAATTTGGATTTAAGAAATGTTCAAAATATGTCAAATATGTTTTATAAAGCAGAGGATTTGGAGGAAATTAACTTTAGCTGAACACAATTTTGATATATTTCGAACATGTGATCAATGATCCAATACACAAAAATAAAAACTTTAGATCTAAGTAATAAAACATTTATACTTGGTGATGCGTGAAGTGCTTTTTGAAACAATCCAGAATTAACGAGCGTTGACTTTAATAATACAAAATTCATTTGATGAAATCTATGAACTCTTTTTTATAATTCAACATGATTAAAAGAAGCAAATTTCAAAAACACCTTATTTATAGGTTCGTATTTATGAAGTTTTTTTCAATATAATACTAGCTTAGAAAAAGCAGATTTTGAAAACGCAATATTCAGTTGATGAGGATATATGTCTACTTTCTTCTATGATGCGCCGAGCCTAAAAGAAGTCAATTTCAATAATACTAAATTCATAGGATCATATAATTTATGAAGTTTTTTCTCAAAGTGTACAAATATAGAAAAAATAGATTTCAATAATGTTATATTTAGCTGATGAGGTAATATGTATACTTTCTTTTATAATGCTCCAAATCTAAAAGAAATAAATTTCAATAACAGTAAATTTATAGGTGATTATGATATGGAAGGTATGATTTCAGATTTACCATCATTGGGAAAAGTTAATTTAGAAAACACAGTATTCAGTTGAAATTTTAATATGAAAAAAATGTTTTATAATGATCAAAATCTAACTGAATTAGATTTAAGTAGCTTTGATTCAAGTAATATAACAAACGCAACATCAATGTTTGAAAAATCATCAAATCTAAAAACAATATATGCAACTAATAAATTTAACAGAATCGATAGTGCTAATTCTGAATTAATGTTTTCATGAGCAACATCACTAGAAGGATGAAATGGAACAAGATACAATTCAAATTACACCAATTGAACATATGCAATAATAGATGATGAAAACAATTCATGATACTTCACAAACATATTAGATAAACCATATATAATCGAATATGAATTAAGATGATGAGTATTTAAATGAGAAGTAGTTAATACATATACAACAAGAAATTGATGAATCTTTCCTAAAGCAATAATGACTTGATTTGAGTTTGCATGATGGTATGAAACATGAGCAATAGAACCATTTACTTTTACAAACACTACAAAATGAGATAAAATACTTTATGCTCAATGGAAAAGTATAGAAGAAAAAGCTCAAGAAACAACATCAGAAAATGTTGTATATACAAACTCTACAACAGTGACGGTATGAGATGAAACTACAGAAGAAGTACTTAGTTGATCAACAACATTAACACTAGTGTCTAAAGAAGTAGAGGATAAAGATGTTAAGAAAGAAGAAGATACAACTAAAGTACAAGAATCAGAGATTAAGGTAACATCTGATAAAACGGTAGAATATGAATGATGATTAGAAGTATATTTAGAAAAAACAGAGAGTATATGAACACAGACAACAACAGAAAAAGTTGAATGATCAATAAAATTCTCGGCACCAGTAGCAGTTAAAATTCCTATTAGTAGTGATGTAGAATATGTAAAAGTACAAGTAAAGCATGGAGACGAAGATTTTGGATTTAGATGATTAACATTAAATCCGGTAAATGAATGTAATAATTGAGAAGCGATAAATGCGAAATATCAATGAGAAGATGTAGAAGTAAAGAATAACAATGGGGATAAATATGCAATAATTTACACCTGTTCAGCATCAACATTCGTAGCATATTCTGAAAACAAGAAACCTGTAGAGATACAACCATCAGCATGAGGAGGTAGATCAATTATTTCTACTAAGAATGAAAGCAAAACGGTTGATCAAGAACATAATTCTGCTAATTTAGAAAAAGCAACAGTACAAGAAAATATTGAGTCTACAACTAAGGCAACAAACACACAATCAGTAGAAGAACAAGTTAACAAAATTCAATGAAGATCTCTTACAAGATGAGAAGTAGCTGTTATGACAAACATCTTATTAGATGTTTACCCACAATTAACAGAAAATAGAGAATTAAACGAAGTATCAGAAGCTTGTGAAAGCTATGCTGATGAACAAAACTTTACTAAAGATGAAAAGAAAGCAATTACAAGACTTTGTAAATTATCAATAATGTGAATTCATAATGATACAAATGAACCACTAGAAGAGTTCTTAGTAAATAATAAATCTACTAATGATGAATTCTCAAAAGTAATTAATAGATCTATTGAAACTTATAATGAAAAAGATCTTTCAACTATCAAAGAAGCACTTAAGAAATTAGAATGAGATGAAGAAAACGTAGTATTTGGTACTGTTTATGATATGTTTATGTCAATCAAAAGTCTCTTTAACTAGTAATAATATAAAAAAGAAGGCGGTTTTAATACCGTCTTTTTGTTATTAAAAATAATTTTATGTCAAGAATTTAAAGGAAGATAAATCCAATAAATATTTGCTTTCTTAAGTCAAATTACTATAAAGACTAATTGATGGAAATTCGAATTTTTATTTATTGAATAAGTGTATGATTGATTGGATTTTAAATTTTATTGGAGGAGATTATAACAAGAAACAAATTGATGCTATTCTTCCTATAGTTACTCAAATAAATCATTATTATGCAGACTTTGATAAATTATCAGATGATGAAATAAAAGCAAAGACTGAAGAATTTAAAAATAGATTACAGAACTGAGAAACACTTGATGCTATCCTTCCAGAAGCTTTTGCTGTTGTTAAACAAGCATGTAAAAGATTAGTAGGAACAACAGTTAAAGTTAAAGGTCAAGAATTAACTTGGAATATGATCCCTTATGATGTTCAGCTCATTTGATGAATTATCCTTCATCAAGGTAAAATTGCTGAAATGAAAACATGAGAAGGTAAAACATTAGTAGCTGTTGCTCCAGTATACCTTAATGCACTTACTGGTAAATGAGTACATGTTGTAACAGTTAACGATTACCTAGCTTCTCGTGATAGTGAATGGATGGCTCACGTATATACTTGGTTAGGTTTGACTGTTTGATCAGTAGTTAAATCAACTCCACTTCAATGAAGAAGAGAAGAATATGCTAAAGATATTACATACGTAGAAAATACAGAATTATGATTTGATTATCTAAGAGATAATCTCGTTAAATCAATGAAAGAGAGATCTCTAACTCGAAGGCCTCTTAATTATGCAATAGTTGATGAAATAGATTCAATCCTTATTGATGAAGCAAGAACACCATTAATTATCTCTCAACCAAGAGAAGAACCGACAGAAAAATATACATATTATGCACAAGTTGTTAATTACCTAACTCCATGTTCTCATAAAAAGAAGGTTTCTAAAGGACTTATTTCAGAAATTTTGAATGATGAATATTGAAAAGAAGAAGAGGAAGATGGAGATTATTATATCGATGAAAAAACAAAGACAGCACAGCTTTCTTGAAAAGGTATAGCTAAACTTGAAGAAATCTTAAAAGTTGAAAATATTTATAAAGATATGTGATATGAAGAAATTCATCACATCGAAAATGCTCTTAAAGCTAAAGCGGTATATATTAAAGATAAAGATTATATCGTTTCAAATGGTGAGGTACTTATTGTTGATGAACATACAGGACGTACTATGCCATGAAGAAGATTCTCAGAAGGATTACATCAAGCTATTGAGGCGAAGGAAGCTGTAAGAATTCAAAGAGAATCACAGACAATTGCTACTATTACTTATCAGAATTTCTTCAAACAATATAAAAAACTTTGTTGAATGACTGGTACTGCATCAACAGAAGGTGAAGAATTCAATAAGATCTATGAACTTGATGTAGTTATAGTTCCAACAAACAAGCCAATAATCAGAGTTGATATGCATGATAAAGTATACTTCAATCAACATACAAAATGGAAGTTTGTTAAAGACTACATTAAATTCTACCATGAGATAGGACAACCAATCCTTATTGGTACAGCTGATATCGCTACTTCAGAATATGTTTCAAAAATACTAGAAAAAGAAGCTATTACACATTCTGTTCTTAATGCTAAATTCCATGAACAAGAAGCTAAAATTGTATCTAATGCTGGTAAATATAAGTCAGTAGTTGTTGCTACAAATATGGCAGGTAGATGAACAGATATTAAGCTTGAAGATGGACTTAATGAAAAGATGGCTCAAAACTATGTTAAGTTCTTCAGAAAAAATGCTAAAACTTGAGCACGTCTTGTAGCTAAAATCTATTCAGAATTTGAGCTTTCTTTAATAGAAAATGCTATTAAAGAAGAATATTGATTAAAAGATAATCGAGATAAAAATATTGCTAAATGAGTTGAAGTTGAAGACGGAACAATCTCTATTGCTAAATCAGAAAAGAGAAAAGATAATACAACTCCATATGCTAAATTAACTTTCACTCCATCAGCATTTGATTCTTCTAAAGACACTGTAGAAAAAGATCTATATTTCTGATTGTTTATCCTTGGTACAGAAAAACATGAATCAAGAAGAATAGATAATCAGCTTAGAGGTAGAGCTTGAAGACAAGGAGATCCTGGAATATCAGTTTTCTTTGTGGCTCTTGATGATACATTGATGAGAAAAATGTGATGAGAGAAATTCCAATCACTTGCTTCAATGTTATTATCTAAAGATGATCTTGAGAATCTAGAATTAACACAAAAACAATTCTCTAAGAACATAACTAGAGCTCAAAAAGAAATCGAATGATGGTATTTTGGAATAAGAAAGCACCTATTTGATTACGATAGCGTTGTTGATAAACAAAGAAAGAGAGTTTATAAGATAAGAGATGAAATTCTTGCTGCTGAAGATAGTGAAGAACTTCAAAAGAAATATGTTGAATGACTTGAAGAAGATTTCTTAACAGAAAGTAAGAATATTATCTTAACTCAGATTACTACTGCTGAAACTACAGGTCAATCTGTCGCAGATCTTCTAATCGTATTAAATAAAGAATTCTGACTTAATATCACACAGCCTGAACATGCTGAATTATCTAAATTGGATTATGAATCACTTAAGGCTATGTTATTAGAAAGATTAGATAGCTACTTTAATAGAGTTTTCTCAACAATAGATACTAAGATATTGTTCAAAATCTTCAGAGAAGTTCATCTTCATTTCTTAGATAAATTATGGATAGATCATATTGATGAGATGCAAAATCTAAGAGAGAAAGTTGGATTGATGTCTTATGCTCAAATGGATCCATTGGTAATTTATAAGAAAGAATCATTTGAGAAATTCCAAGAATTATTAGCTAATATTATAAATAGCACATCATCATATCTATTAAAGCTTGATTTCGATGCTATTGCTGCACAGCAACAAGCAACACAATTAATACAAGAAGAGAATAATCAAGAAAAAGTTATAGAAATCCTAAGTTCTGCTTCTCGTGGTATGTGACCAGTAAGAAAACCTCAGCAACAAAAATCGCAAGAAGATGCTAGAGCTAAGATATTTGAAAAAACATCTTCAAGTTCAGATGATGATGTTGAAGTATTCGAAGTTGTTGATGCTGATGAACCAGCTAAACAAGAAGTAATAAAACCACAATGAAAAGTTAGACCTAATGATCCATGTCCTTGTGGAAGTGGTAAAAAATATAAGAAATGTCACTGAAAAGACGAATAATATAGTAAGCTCCTTTAATTAGGAGCTTTCTTAATCATTTTATTTTAAGATTTCTAATGGCAAAAATTTGAGTTGATTGTGATGAAGTACTATCTGAGACAATTGATGAGATACTTAAACGCTGAGTATTTAAATGAAAAAATATAAAAAAGACTGATATTAATTCGTATTTTTTACGAGATGTTAAGAAATTAAATATCACAAAAGAAATAGGAATCGAACAATTCTTTTGATTCTTTGCATCAGATGATTTTTTTAAGACAAAACCAGTTAAATGAGCTCTTAAAAAATTGAAGGAATTAAAGAAACAGTGACATAAACTCTATGTGGTTACTGCAAGAGCTGAGCAATTCAAAGACAAAACGATAGAACGAGTGAATACCCATTTCCCATGAATATTTTCAGGTTTTCTTTTTATGAACCAATTTAAGAAAAACGAGGTTTCAAAATCAAAGCTTTGTAAAGATCTTTGAATTGAAATATTGATTGATGATAGTGTAAATAATCTTAAAGATATTAATAGTGCATGAATACCTTGAATATTATTAGATAAGCCCTGGAATAGAGGAGTAGAGGATTCAGAATTACTTAAAAGGGTGGATTCACGAGATGATGTAGATATATCATATTTCATAAAATAGAAAAGACTACTAGAGAAACCTAGTAGTCTATTTTTCTAATTAGATTATTCAGAATTAGCATCAAATCTTTGATCTGATTCAAGCTTTCTGCCGTAAACTAGCCACCACATACTGCGAGCAAATAATGCTGCGAAAGTACCAGACCAGAATATAGGCATGCCCTTTAATCCATGGAACATCCAAAGATAAATAGCTGTAAGACCGAACAGAATTAAGCATAAGAATGAGAGTTTTGGAGTATATTTTTCTACATCACAATTCATGATATTAATCACGAATGTTATACAGAAAAACCACGCCGTAAATGCCATACTTGTATAGTGACCTGTCTGAAACCAAAGCAAAAATGCGTTAAAGAATAGAAAAAGGCCAATACAAAGGTAAATCACACCAAATTTATAAGAGTCTTCAGATTCTTCACCAGAAGTCCCCATTAAAGTCAGAGCAGTTCCGAATGATCCGATAACTACGATCATCGGAATTATCCACTCCATAAAATAGCATATAATCATAGCTATTAGAATCAGGAGTCCTATAACTCCGAACCAGGTACAATTACCATCCTTCTTAACAAGGCCAATGATAAATAGGCCCATTGATATAATTAACGAAAAGACGGCGAGAATTGAAAGTGAAATGATGGTTACCATAAGCTTTGTTTTGTTTTTGTTTGACCGATATAATATAATATTTTGCCTTTTAATAACAAGATATTTTAATAGATTATCATTAGAGTCAATAATAATCAATTTTTCCCATTGTAATATTGAAAAATTTTTATATTAATTTGTTACATACGATTAATTAAATTAATAAAAATGTTTATTTATGCTTTCTACTTGAAGATCAATCGTGAGATTATGTCTATCAAATCATCAGTAGGTATTATTTCAGGGTAACATGATGGCTCCTTGTCTGTATTCAGCAAGGAGTCTTTCTAAAATAAAAAAACAGGATATTGCTATCCTGATTTATAAACTAATATATTTAATTAATAAGTGAATTGATAATTAATTGAATAATTTCATTTTTCAACTGTAGTTGCAACAAAGTTTAATGTTACTGGATCGTTTATATATAAGATATTTCATGTTGAATCATCATCAAACACAACATCAACAAGAGTATAAATCATTCAATCTTCGATTCATGAACTTTCTTGAGTATGTTCCTTAACTGCAGGAAAATCAGGAGTAATATTAGCAATATTATTTTCAGCAGCTGCTGGGAAAACCACATCTCAAGTTGTTACAACTTCAGTAGTTCTATCATATTTAGAATAAGTACCTGATGTAGGGAAGTCTTTTTCAGCAATTCATTCCAAATCAGAATATGTTAATGAAGTGTTGTCTTCATAACTAAATTGGTAATTTGTTGTAATATTTTCATCTTCAATATTTGCAGCAACAAAATTTAATGTTTCAGGATCATTAATATATAATACTTCAAATTCATGACCATCTTCCATTGTGGCTTTCATAAGAGTGTAGATCATTCAATCTTCAATTCATGAACTTAAGATTTCTCTATCTGTTATATATTCACTTTCTGGAGTTAGATATCAAAGATCCATTCTGTTATAAACATGACTACCTTCTCATAAATTTTCACTCTTAATAAAGTCATATTTAGAATAAGTATATGATTTTGGAAAATTATTTTCAGTAGCAGAAATTATTCCTCACATATCAAGAGAAGTGTTAGAATAAGCAGCAGGTGTTTCATCAACAGGATCAATAACTTCTGTTTTATTACATCAAGTTAAAAATAAAGATGAAGCTGCAAGTAATGCAACAAGTGGCAAAATTTTTCTCATCACAATTAAAAAATATAAATAAAAAGCTGAGTAGAATATAATTATTTAAACCTCAAAATCAATGAACAGAGTGTTTAATAAGATCAAAAATGAAGTAAAAATCATAAAATTTTAGAAAAACACAAAAAATCACATAGAATTTTACGGCTTCTGAAGCCGTAAAATAAAAAAGTGCAAAAAAAGTATAAAAAAATTTGCATTTTTTTAAATTTTGTAGTATAATTATTCTGTCATTAGGAAAGATAAGAGCTTCTTAATGAAACTGTTGAGATCTTTAACGTAGTCTATGTAATGAAAAGTGTACTTCATTTGCTTTAGTTACCTTCGCTGAATGTGCAAATCATTCTATACTATTAATTAAGACTCCCTCTTAGTTAATTAATTTCTTTACTCTAGCAATAGTTTAAAGGAGCGATAATTAAGGTTGAAATTTTCCTTGAG
>JAEEGL012863190.1_pt1 | contig 22902 bp, 20 predicted proteins | sample 9134231 | NCBI WGS metagenome assembly JAEEGL01 (sample SAMN16246548, study PRJNA631951) | gut metagenome | biome: gut microbiome; feature: rumen; material: fiber-attached | host: Bos | place: Iran: Karaj | collected 2018-10 | reverse complement strand
GGATGACGAAGGCATCTACAGAGGCAAATTGACCGATATCATCGAGACGGGAGCAAATGACGTTTATGAGATCACCGCAGATGACGGAAAATCTTTTCTGCTGCCTGCGATAAAGCAGTGTATACTTGATATAGATGTTGAAGCCGGAACAATGAAGATATATATTCTGGAGGGACTTCTGGATTGATCTACAAGGTTCTCACTCTTTTCCCGGATATGATCAGATCGGTCATGGAAACGGGCATAATAGGCCGTGCGCTTAATGAAGGGTCTCTGACGCTTGAGACCTTTAATATCCGTGACTATGCAGACAATAAGCGCGCACAGGTGGATGATTATCCATACGGCGGAGGCGCGGGTCAGGTGATACAGGCAGAACCCGTCTACAGGGCTTATCTTGATGCACTGGGGATCCTTCCCGAAAAACCGGTCAAAAAGAATACCGAGATAAATGCAGCTCTTCCCGAAAAAAGACCCAGATGCATCTATCTGTCCCCGCAGGGCAGGAGATTTGACCAGAGAATGGCAAGGGAACTTGCTTCCGAGGATGAGCTTATCTTCCTCTGCGGTCATTATGAGGGGATTGATGAAAGAGTTCTCGAAGAGATAGTCACCGATTATATATCTGCCGGAGATTATATCCTTACCGGCGGAGAGCTGCCCGCACTTACCGTTATGGATGCGGTATCCAGACTTTTACCGGGAGTTCTCGGCAACGATGCTTCTCCGGAGGTTGAGACTTTTTACAGGGATCTGCTTGAGTATCCGCAGTATTCAAGACCCGAAGTGTGGCATGAAAAAGCGGTTCCTTTTGTCCTTACCACAGGTAATCATGCGGATATTGAAAAATGGAGATATGAGCAGAGCATAGACAGGACCAAGGCCGGACGTCCCGATCTGTATGAGATCTTCAGGGAAAAAGAAGAACTCATGGATAAGATGAAGCATGCGAAGATCCAGAACATACCCGCAATAGAATCTCTTCTGTATGATGATACGGATATCCTTTATGAGGGAGTGTCTTATTACCTGCTTTATGATCATGACAGCAAGACCATGTTTGCGGGTTGCTTTACCAAATCAAATCCGATAATCGACGGATATGATTCCGAGATAGTAAGAAACCTCATATCGGATCATCTTCCCGAAGTCAGGGATATCATTCTTCTAAACGCTCCCGACCCGATGTATGACGGAAAGCTTACCGAGAAGATATTGCTGGCCTTTACGGAAAAGAGCCCCCTTTCTTCGCAGAGGGTAAAGCCCTTCGGTGAATTCGGCAAAGCGATGAAGGAAAAGGTTGCAGACAGCCTTTCAAAGGGAAGAACGTATTATGAATTCCGTGATCCGTCCGATTCGGAAAACATCAATAATGCGCTCCGGATGGGTTTTTATTCGTCCAGAGTACTTATGAGGACGCTTGTGGACTGAAAAATACCGGTTTTTACAATAACTGCTTGCATTTTATGGTAACTTATGATAAATTACCAATGTTGCGTTAAAAAGGTGGTCCGCTGTTAGCTCTTTAAGCTATTATGAACATCCGTAGGAGCTGTCATGGGGCAGAAGCCTTATAGACAGAGCTAAGAGAGGAGTATATTATGTCAGACATCATTAAGGAAATTGAAAACGAACAGCTTAAGAGCGAAGTTCCCGAGTTTAATGTAGGTGATACCGTTAAGGTTCATAACCGCATCGTAGAGGGCGAGAAGTCCAGAATCCAGATCTTCGAGGGAACCGTTATCAAGAGACAGAACGGATCAAACCGTGAGACCTTTACCGTTCGTAAGATCTCTAACGGCGTAGGCGTTGAGAAGACCTGGCCCCTTCATTCTCCCAATGTAGAGAAGATCGAAGTTGTCAGAAAGGGTAAAGTCCGCAGAGCAAGACTTAACTACCTCAGAGACAGAGTCGGTAAGGCTGCCAAGGTTAAGGAAGCTGTTAAATAATTGGTTTTACTGCTCAAAAGCCGGTGTTTATGCACCGGCTTTTTTTGTGTGCTTTTTCTTCAAGAAATACATGGTTTATGGTATAATATCAGAGATTGTGCAAACGGGATTTAACTTGTATTCAAGCGTTTTAAAGTGAGACAGGACGGTTATTATTTTTACAAAAAAAGACGCCGCTTCAGCGAGGATTTTCTGCGTGATACCGTGCATCTGATCGTGGGCATCCTGATCAGTCTTCTTTTTGCGTTCATACTTGTTTATTTCCTGGGAATGAGCACAACCGTATCGGGTGATTCGATGAATCCCGGCCTGGTCAATGACCAGAAGGTACTCATAAACCGCTTTGTATATAAGCTTTCACAGCCTGCTAAGGGTGATGTGATCATGTTTCTTCCGAACGGCAATACCAACACCCATTACTATGTCAGAAGGGTTGTTGCCGTACCGGGGGATAAGGTTTATATCGAAGGCGGTGTTTTATACGTAAACGGGTCGCCTTCGGATATAGTGACCGGTAAGCTTACGGATGCGGGACTGGCTTCGAATGAGCTTACGCTTGAGCAGGGTATGTATTTCGTACTCAGCGATGATACAAGCGATTCCGACGATTCCAGGAGCGCTAACATAGGTCCCGTCGAGAGCAAGTACATCCTCGGCAAGGTCTGGCTTGCGTTTCCGGAAGGTGATTCCGGGATGCATATGGTGGATTAAATGGCAGGTAATGATTACGGCTGGTATCCCGGTCATATGACCAAATCGGTCAGGGCTATCAGGGAAGAATTAAAACTGGTTGATCTGTGCATAGAGGTTCTTGATTCAAGGATCCCCTTGTCCAGCAGAAATCCGGATATAGATGAGCTTGCCAAGGGCAAGTTCAGGATGATAGTTCTTAACAAGGCTGATCTGTCCGATGCAAAGAAGACAGACCTCTGGACCTCATACTTTAAGGAAAAGGGGATCGAAAGTCTTGTTCTGAACGCGAAGGAAAAGAAGACATCCGATGCGGTCAAAAAGCTCGCGATGAGCGTATGTGCGGAGAAGATCGAACGCGACCGCAAAAGAGGAATTGTCGGAAGGCCGGTAAGAGCCATGGTGTGCGGCATTCCAAATGTCGGAAAGTCCACACTGATAAACTCGATAACCGGAAAGGCACCGGCCAGGACCGGTAACAAGCCCGGTGTCACACGCAGCAACCAGTGGGTCAAGACAGGAGCCGGTATAGAGCTTCTTGACACTCCGGGGCTTCTGTGGCCCAAATTCGAGGACAGGAGCGTAGGGCTTAAGCTTGCCGCGATCGGAAGCATCAATGACCAGATACTGAATACCATACTTCTCGCATCCGAGACGATCCTTCTTCTGAGGGATATATATCCTGATGCGACTGTATCCAAGTACGGAATAACCTGTAACGAAAAGCCCGAGGATGTTCTGCAGGCGGTTGCCGAAAGAAACGGACTTATATTGAAGGGAGCGGATCCCGATATCAGAAGAGCCGCAGAAACTCTTCTTGCCGAGCTGCGAAGCGGTAAGCTCGGACGTATGACTTTGGAGGAACCTTAAAATGGGCAGCAGTAAAAAGACAGATAAATTCTTAAAGGAAGCATTCAATACCGCGGTATATTTCCTCGTGGTTTTTGCATTTGCGGCTTTTGTCCTTAAGTTTGTCGGACAAAGATCCGTTGTTGACGGAAGCTCTATGAATGACACTCTTTACGACGGCGAGAGCGTATGGGTCAATAAGTTCACTTACAGATTCAACGATCCCGAGAGATTCGATATCATTGTGTTCCCTTATGAATATTCAGAGGATACATATTTTATCAAGAGGATCATCGGACTTCCGGGTGAGACGGTGCAGATCCTTTTAGACGGGACCATTCTTATAAACGGTGAAGTGTTAGAGGAGAATTACGGCAAGGAAACTATACGTTCAGACCGTCTCGGAACCGCGATAGTTCCAATAACTCTCGGTGAAGATGAGTATTTTGTTCTTGGTGACAACAGGAATGATTCTATGGATTCCAGGTATCCCAATGTCGGTCCCATTACCAGGGACCAGATGATCGGAAAGGCTGTGTTCAGACTTTTCCCCATAACCAAGATAGGCGGTATCGACTGATGGAAAGCATTTCCGATATCAAAAATAAACTGGCGGAAACTGACGACGGATCGCTTCCGCTTGTAATGAGCCTTTATGCCGGGGACGAAAGAGCCGGTGTTGTAAAGCTTCTTGATGCCGCCCGGAAAAGATACGATAAATATCTTGCGGAAAAGCAGAGAATCTATGAACTGGGAGCATATGAAAGACAGTATTCCGATCATATGTACATCTGCGGGATAGATGAGGTAGGAAGAGGTCCCTTCGCAGGCCCCGTTGTTGCGGGGGCGGTTATCCTTCCCAGGGATTGTGACATCCTGTATATAAACGATTCGAAGAAACTCTCCGAAAAAGTAAGAGAGAAGCTTTATGAGGAGATCAGGGAAAAAGCTGTAGCCACTGCCGTCGGCATTGTGGATCCTTCCAGAATTGATGAGATCAATATCCTTCAGGCCACATACGAAGCGATGAGGATCGCAATATCGAAGCTTGATCCCGGGCCCGACCTTCTCCTTAACGATGCGGTTACCATACCCGGCGTCGATATCAAACAGGTTCCGATCATTAAGGGTGATGCTAAGAGCATTTCCATAGGAGCCGCCAGTATATTCGCTAAGGTTACGAGGGACCGCCTTATGACCCAATATGACAGTATTTATCCCGAGTACGGATTTGCTAAGAATGCCGGTTACGGGACTGCGGAGCATATCGCTGCGCTTAAGAAATACGGCCCCACTCCCATACACAGAAGAAGTTTTATTCATGATTATGTATGAGCGGAATTAGTGATATCTTTTTAAATCCGATTAAGAATGTCACGCAAAAGCCTGCCTCCGATGTTTCGGGGGAAGGTGCTGCCACTCTGGCCAAAATGAAGAACGGAGACACATTCTCCGCAAAGGTTGTCAGCACATCGGGGGAAAATGTAACATTAAGGCTTTCGAACGGAAACCTAGTTAATGCAAAGCTTTCGTCCGATATGAACATCGCGGAAGGTCAGACGGTTTCCTTTGAGATCAGAAATTCCGGAAGCTCTGTCAGGATATCGCCGCTTCTTACCAATACTTCAGCCGACATCAGTGTGCTCAAGGCTCTCGGACAGGCATCACTTCCTGTTAACGATACATCGGTTGAGATGACAACAGCGATGATGAAGGCCGGACTTCCCATAGACAGGTCTTCACTTGCGGGAATGTACGAGAATTTACTCAATAATCCCGGTGCGAAGATCTCTGATGCGGTTGATCTTGCAAGGCTGGGACTTCAGATAAGCGAATCCAACCTAGCCAATATAGAAAGCTATAAGAACCTCTCGTACCAGATCGACCGTGGAATGCAGACACTTGCGGAAAAGACTGATCAGGCTCTTCTTGATCTTGTTTCCGGCGGTGATACTGCAGGTGCATCAAGGGTCATGGCTTCCCTTATCGAATCCGTTACCTCTTATATGCAGGAGACGGGTGATCCGCTAAGCGGCGAAAGAGCTCTTCAGGAATCAGCTGAAGGCAGTCAGAATTCTGAGATTAGCGGCGGAAAAAACGCAGAGGCCGGAACCGTAAGCGGCAGCGTAAACGAAGAGCCCGGCGCTGTAAGCGGCAGCATTAACGGCGAAAACGGTGTCGTAAACGGCGAAAAAGGGGCTAAAGGCACCGCTGCCCAAAATGCCGATAATATGAGCGATGCGGCATCTTTTTCAGTTTCTGATAAAACGGTTAATGAGACCGGCAATCCCGCTTCGAAGGCGCTTGAACTTCTTAAGATGCTTCAATCCGGTCAGCCCGAAGGGGCTTCTTCCGCTGTACAGAATCTGTCTGCGGGAAAAGCAGAGATTGCAGATAACGCCCCTCAAAGCGGTAATAATATTTCCGAAGATTTCGGAAAGGCTGTGGAAGCGTTCAAACAGATAACCGGAAATGACGATTATAAGCCCGCAGACCTTCAGGGCTTCCTTAAGGATATCTCCGCATATCAGGCTAAGGCACTTTCCGAGGGAGGTGCCGACGGACTTAAAAGCCTTGTATCCTCTAAGGCTCTGAGAAATCTTCTTTTCGATGTGCTGAAGGATCAGTGGAGCATTTCACCTTCGGAGGTTGCGGATAAGGATAAAGTCGAATCGCTTTATAAGAGACTGGGCGATCAGATCTCCATCCTGAAAGAAGGGCTTGCAAGTGTCGGTGCACAGAACACTCCGGCTTTCCAGGCCGCAAACAATATGAGTTCCAATCTGGACTTTCTCAGCCAGTTAAACCAGATGTATGCATATATACAGCTTCCGCTCAAGCTTTCGGGAGGGGACAATGCGCACGGCGACCTCTATGTCTTTTCGAACAGGAAGAACATGACATCCGATGATTCATCCGTAACCGCATTCATGCATCTTGATATGGATCATCTGGGTCCCGTCGATGTATATGTCGCAATGGATCTGAGAGCCGGAGGCAAGGTACAGACGAACTTTACTGTTGCCGATGATGAGATACTGTCTTTCCTTGAGGAGAATATTCACATACTCAACGAAAGACTTAATAAACGCGGATATGATCTTTCCTGCAAAATGTCGCTTAAGGGTGAAGAGAAGACTCCGGAAGAGGATGCCCTTGCAGAGGGTGGTGTTAACCTCCTTCTTCTGCATGCAGGCTCTGCCGGCGGATCATTTACTGCGGGAACAAGATCTTTTGATGTGAGGGCATAATGGCTGAAGAGAAAAAGAAGATCAAAACAGCGGTCGCCCTCGAATACGATCCGAGCGATGAGGCGCCCAGGGTCATAGCTTCCGGAAGAGGGGCGCTGGCCGACAGGATTATCGAAAAGGCTAAGGAAAGCGATGTTCCGATCCATGAAGACGACAAGCTTGCAAACACACTTTCAAAGCTTGAGATCGGTGATCTGATCCCGCCGGAGCTTTATGAGGTTGTTGCGGAAATTCTTATCTTTGTGGATTCTATGGATAAGATCAAGAGTAAGCTGAAGTGACAGATAACCGAAAAAAAGGATCTTTTCATGAGACCATTGCAATTGAATATCTCAGGAAGAAGGGTCACAGGATAATCGCGAGAAACGAACTTAATAAATTCGGTGAGATCGATATCATTTCGGTTTCGCCGGACGGAAAGCTTGTGTTTACGGAAGTAAAATACAGGAAGAATGCAAAAAGCGGTTATCCGCTGGAGGCTGTTACACCGGAAAAGCAGAGAAAGATCAGCAGGGCCTCCGCATATTATCTGAACTCTCACCGTGAATTCATGAACCGTCAGGTCAGATATGACTGTATCGGTATCATCGGTGGTGAAATAAATCATATAGAAAACGCATTTGAATACGTGGGGTGACTATGGCAAATATACTTGTTTGTGATGATGACAAAGATATCGTTGAGGCTATCGAAGTATATCTGAAGGATGACGGCCATTTCATTTATAAGGCTTATAACGGCGCGGATGCACTTGAGATCCTCGGAAAAGAGGACATACAGCTTGTTATACTCGATATCATGATGCCTGTGATGAACGGCATTGAAGTTGCGGAGAAGATCAGGGAATCGAGCACGCTTCCCATTATTTTCCTTTCCGCAAAATCGGAGGAAAACGATAAGGTCACCGGACTTAACGCTGGAGCAGACGACTATATTACCAAGCCCTTCTCGCCTGCCGAGCTTACCGCAAGGGTCAGATCCAATCTGAGGAGATACACGCTTTTGGGAAGTATTAACGAAGGAAATACCCATATCTATAATTGCGGTGGACTGAGCATCAACGACGAGACCAAGAGTGTTACAGTTGATTCGCAGCCGGTCAAGCTCACTCCCATAGAATACAATATCCTTCTGCTTCTTCTGAAGAACAAGGGAACCGTATTTTCAACCGACAAGATATATGAGTCGATCTGGAACGAAGCGCCCATTGCGACCGATAATACCGTTGCTGTTCACATCAGACATATCAGGGAAAAGATCGAGATCGATCCCGGACAGCCCCAGTTCCTCAAGGTCGTATGGGGAGTAGGATATAAGATAGAAGATCTATGAAAAAAAGCAGAGCCAAAAAGTTAATGATCCATATCGCAATGCATTTATGTGCATTTATTTCGGTACTCTTTCTGGCTGACATTTTTTTCTGCAGTTATATTTCCGTAAGTTATCTGGGCGAAGATTCCAGATACGCTCTCAATCCCTTTCCTGCCGCTGAGACCGAGGAGATCGAGGGTATCATAACCGATATATTTGCCCATCAGGCTTCGGATATCATGAAGTACACGGCGGCCAAAGAGATCCTCAGTGCCCAGAATGGCATCAAGGATAACAGGCTTGTCGATGTTTCCCAGTATTATCACGGAACATATAAAGTAAATATCAAGCTTTATCTTTCCGATCTGATCAATCTCGGAAGAAGAGGCATTGAATACAGTGAAAGAAGTCTCACCGTTGAGGATTTCGTCTATTATTTCGGAGACCCTCTTTATGCTGAGAACTTCGCTCTTGACCCATACGGAAATCTCTATTTCATCGGATTCGAGACTGTCAACAGATACAAGACGCCTAATTATACCGATAATACCTCCGAAGAGATAAACGAAGCATCAGATGAGAACGTCGTAAGGGCGATCAGAAACACTTCTCCCTCGGATCTCGTTAATCTTGTGGCACAGTACTGTGCCAGGGAGTATCCCGAGCTTGTTTCCCTGTCAAGCTGGGACGACGGAAGGATATATGTTACCTTCAAGGAGCCCTTGGTCGATGATGAGGGTTTTACTTCATTCTTAAGCTACAAGGAATCGATACGTAACTGGGACGGATACTTTACCGCAATCGATGAGCTCAAGGTCACATCATCGCTTTTTGCCGCAGCATATGATGTTTACAGGGAAGGCGAAAAGCTCTACGAAAATGCTGAGTCCAATCTCGTTTATACGATAAGGACCACTGAAGACGACGGAACGACCAGGGTATTTACCAATTATCCCGATTCCGTAAGATATGACGACACATCGCTTTCCGATATCTATTCGAGTCATCTTCATTATCTGGTCTGTTATTATGATGATCTGGAATATTCGACTCTTTCGGATATCCCGGAGACGGTCATAACCGATGTGATCAGGATCTATCCCGATGTTTATCCTAACGACACCCATGTCTGGATGTATATTGACGACACTTCATCCAGGGCTAACGATATATATTACGATCTGCTTTTCAGATATGATTCCGTAAAACAGATATCCGGTCTGTTTATCATTGTTGTTGCTGTGCTTTCCTTCATTTATCTGGCACTTTTTGTATATCTGCTCTTTATCACGGGTGTTGAGTATACGGATGAAGGAGAAGAGTTCAGAGTTTTCCCGCAGGACAGGATCTGGATCGAAGTGATGATCATCATTTCGGTTGCGGCGTTTTTTGCAGCGAGATTTTACTACGATTATCTCAAGCGGCTTATCAATGTCAATTATTGCAGGATCACATTTGAAAACGGAGGTCCCTTCAAGAATGCCGGTATTTCCTCGTATCTTGTATTCGGACTTTTCGGATTCCTGCTTTCGCTGACCGGTGCTTTCATCCTGTTCTCGCTGGTGCGAAGGATAAGGGCAGGGGTTCTCTATGAGTATTCCTTCCTCAAGAGGATCAAGATGTTCTTTGACTGGTTTGCTCTGGTTTATTCCGGCGGATCCGCATCGTCCTGGTTCATACTCATTCCTTACCTCGCATTTCTTATCGTTAATGTGGGAGGCTCGATCTACGGAATCCTGAACATCGGCAATGCTGCGATTGTTGCGATAGTATTCTCGGTGCTCATTCTTGTCGATATCTTCGTCGGCATTACTCTTTTTCTCGTCACAGCGGAAAAAAGAGAACTGCTTGACGGCATAGCGAAGATCCGTGCGGGTGAAGTCGACTACAAGATCGATGTATCAAACCTCCGATATGAGAACAAAAATCTTGCTGAGAGCATTAACAATATCGGTGACGGCATTAAGACGGCAGTTGAATCGTCGCTTATGGAAGAGCAGCTCAGGTCCGAGCTTATCACCAATGTATCACACGACCTTAAGACTCCGCTCACTTCCATCATCAATTATTCCGATCTTCTGAAAAGAGATAATCTTACCGAGGAGAAGAAGAAAGAATATCTCTCCATAATAGGTGAGAAATCCATCAAGCTGAAAAAACTGCTTGAGGATCTTCTCGAAGCATCAAAGCTTTCATCGGGCCAGGTTGAGCTGAACAGGGAAAAGACCGATCTTACCGAGCTGTTGAATCAGGCTCTTGGAGAGTACGAGGGAAGATTCAAAAATTCCGGGCTCGAGCTTGTGACCAATGAGTTTCCAAGGGCATTTATCTACACCGACCCCGGATGCACCTGGAGGATATTTGATAATATCTTCGAAAATATCTGTAAGTACGCCATGAGCGGTACAAGGATTTATGTCGATTACACCGCTTCCGAAGGCATGACATATATCAAGATCAAGAACGTTTCCGCGGTAAGACCCAGATTCCAGGGAGATGAGCTTACAGAGAGATTCATAAGAGGCGATGAGAGCAGAACCGGAGAAGGAAGCGGACTCGGACTGTTCATAGCAAAGAGCCTCACCGAAGCCCAGGGCGGAACCTTCAAGGTAATAGTTGACGGAGATATGTTCGTTACAAGCTTTTCCATGCCGGAATTCAGTTCTGACCTTAATGACAAAAGTGTTAACCGAAGTGATGAGGAATAAGGGCCGTCCCTTATTTGTGATATAATCATTATTGAAAATTTTATTCAGACAGGAAGACAGATATGCCTAACGTATTGGAACTTGAAAACTCTATGCCCGTCGGTCAGCTTGGATTGCTCGTGCATCCGTCATTCGGAATGAAGGGAGACCGTATCAATTCGTATCTCGCATCATTCCGTAAGGATATCCATAATGACCTGGTCAAGAACGATCCCGCATTTCAGGGTTATCAGATGGATGACTACAGGGTGCCCTTCTCAATACCCAGATTCGGAAGCGGAGAGGGTAAATGCCATATCCAGAAGTCTACCAGAGGCAAGGACCTGTTCATCCTTGTTGATGTGACCAATCATTCGCTCACATACAGGATGAACGGATTCGAGAATCATATGTCACCCGATGACATATATCAGGATCTTAAGAGGATCATCGCTGCGATCGACGGAAAGGCATACCGTATAAATGTCATAATGCCCTTCCTCTATGAAGGCAGACAGCACAGAAGACACGGACGTGAATCAATGGACTGTGCTTATATGCTCAAGGAACTCAGCGATATGGGCATGTCCAATTTCATTACCTTTGATGCCCACGATCCCAGGGTTCAGAATTCGATACCTCTTATCGGTTTCGATAATTTCATGCCCCCTTATCAGTTCATCAAGGCGCTCCTTACCAATGAGGACGATCTTCTCGTTGATGAGGATCATATGGTAGTCATAGCACCCGATGAAGGCGCTCTCGAAAGAGCCATTTATTTTGCGAATGTTTTAGGGCTCAATACCGGTACATTCTACAAGAGACGTGATTATTCCAAGATCGTAAACGGCAAGAACCCTATTGTTGCACATGAATTTCTCGGTGACAATATCGACAGGAAGGACGTCGTTATCATCGATGATATGATCTCTTCCGGCGGTTCCATGGTTGATACCGCAAGGCAGCTCAAGGAGATGAATGCAAGGCGTGTATTCATCTGTACAACCTTCGGTCTGTTCACGGAAGGTCTCGAGAATTTTGACAGGGCATATGAGAAGGGCTATTTCGACAGGGTCATTACCACGAATCTCACCTATCTGCCTCCCGAGATCTATGACAGACCATATTTCATCGAAGCCGATATGTGCAAGTTCATTGCTTCCATAATTGATTTCATGAACCATGATTCATCCATGTCCAATGTAATGGATAATACACAGAAGATGCATGAGGTTCTCGAAAACTACAATGCACGTATGAATATTGAGATCTGATCCGAGGCTCCATTTGAGTAAAAGTCATATCATCAAAAGTGTAAATAAAGGTTCGATCGCTGATTCGCTGGGCATTTTGCCCGGCGATATTGTAATCAGGATAGATGATCAGGAGATAGAGGATATCTTCGATTATCAGTTTTTCACCATGTCCGATAACCTGATCCTTACCGTACTCCGTGACGGAGAGGAGTGGGAATACGACATAGAAAAGGGCGAGAACGAGGATCTCGGTATAGTGTTCGAAAACGGACTTATGGACACCTACAGGAGATGCTCGAACAATTGTATTTTCTGCTTCATAGACCAGATGCCTCCCGGAATGAGAGACACCCTGTATTTCAAGGACGATGATTCGAGGCTTTCTTTCCTTCAGGGTAATTACATCACACTTACCAATCTGTCCGAGAAGGACTTAAACAGGATCGTCAGATACAATCTTTCCCCCGTTAATGTGTCCATACATACGATGAATCCGGAGCTCAGATGCAGGATGCTGGGCAACCGTTTTGCGGGATCGTCCCTTTCAAAGCTCAATGTACTTGCGGACGCCGGAATCGAGATGAATGGCCAGATAGTTCTGTGTAAGGGTATAAATGACGGAAAAGAGCTGGAATATTCAATATCCGAGCTTATGAAATTCATCCCATCGTTCAGGAGTCTTTCCGTGGTTCCCGTAGGTCTTTCCAGGTACCGTGACGGTCTGTATCCCTTGGAGCCCTTTGAAAAAGAAGACTGTATCGAGGTCATCGGTATCATTGAGAGATTCCAGAAGATCTGCTTTGAAAAATACGGCATTCATTTCGTTCATGCAAGCGACGAATGGTATCTGACCGCAGGTATGGAACTGCCCGAAGCGGACCGTTACGACGGATACCTCCAGATTGAAAACGGTGTCGGAATGATGCGCTCCTTTATGGACGAAACAGATGAACAGATCGCAAAGAGGGAAATGGACAAAAGCTTTGAAACCGCAGACCGGTCCAGACACATAAGCCTTGTAACGGGAATGCTTGCTTATCCGGTCATAAAAGCTACCGCTGAAAAGCTTGAATCGAGAGTACCCGGATTGTGCCTTAACGTCTTCCCCGTAAGGAACGATTTTTTCGGTGAGAGGATCACCGTTTCGGGACTTCTTACGGGTCAGGATATCATAGCCCAGCTTAAGGGACTTGACCTCGGAACGGAGGTTCGTCTGCCGGAGTCCGTAGTCAGGGCCGGAACCGATGTTTTCCTAGATGATTACACGGTTTCACAGGTCTCGGACGCTTTACAAGTACGCGTATATACGATAAAATCTAATGGTTACGACTTTGTTGATTCCTGCCTGGGAATCAGCTGATATTTTTGTGTTTAAACAGGTATTTTTCAGTTATGGGTTACAGACCGATAGTTGCCGTCGTCGGAAGACCGAATGTCGGAAAATCGACACTGTTCAATGCCCTTGCGGGTGAGAGGATATCCATAGTAAAGGATACTCCCGGAATCACCAGGGACAGGATCTATGCCGACGTAACATGGCTTAATTACAATTTCACAATGATCGATACAGGCGGAATAGAGCCCGAGTCCAAGGATCTTCTTTTATCATCCATGAGGGACCAGGCTCAGATTGCCATTGATACGGCAGATGTCATACTTTTCGTTACGGATGCCAAGACCGGACTTCAGGATGCGGATTCCGGCGTATGCTCGATGCTCAGAAAGTCAAGGAAGCCCGTCGTCCTGGTCGTGAACAAGGTTGATTCCTTCGAAAAGCAGCAGTCCGATGTGTACGAATTCTACAACCTCGGCATCGGCGAGCCTTATCCGATATCCGCTAAAAACATGCTCGGTTTCGGTGAGCTGCTTGATAAGGTTGTCAGCTATTTCGATGAGGATACCGAAGCGGCAGATGATGAGGATATCCCCAAGGTAGCCGTGATCGGAAAGCCCAACACAGGAAAGTCATCGCTCATTAATAAGCTTCTCGGCGAAAACAGGCTGATAGTTTCTGATATAGCGGGAACAACGCGTGATGCTGTCGATACCAGAGTCGAATACGGCGATAAGGAATACATATTTATTGATACCGCAGGACTCAGAAGGAAGAACAAGATCAAGGATGATCTTGAGCATTATATGATCGTACGTACTGTCAGCGCTGTTGAGCGTGCGGATATTGCCGTTCTTGTGATAGATGCGACTGAAGGTGTTACCGAACAGGATGCCAAGATCGCAGGAATTGCCCATGACAGGGGCAAAGCGGTCATCATAGCCGTCAATAAATGGGATGCGGTAAATAAAGACGACAAGACGATCTACAAGTTTACGGAGAACGTCAGAAATATACTTTCATTCATGCCCTATGCTGAGATCATTTTCATATCTGCGCTTACCGGACAGAGACTCGGCAAACTCTTCGAGACCATCGATATGGTCAGGGAGAGCCAGGACAAGAGAGTCGGAACCGGTGCTCTTAACGAGATTCTTGCGGAAGCAGTTGCGATGCAGCAGCCTCCCAACGACAAGGGTAAATTCCTCAAGCTCTATTACATCACCCAGGTCTCAAGCAGGCCTCCGACGTTCGTTATTTTTGTCAACGACAAGGAACTGGCACATTTCTCATATATCAGATACATAGAAAATCAGGTACGTGAGAATTTCGGATTCAAGGGCACACCGCTCAAATTCATTGTCAGGGAAAGAAAAGGGGAATGATATGGCACGTTTATGGTGCTTTCTCATAGGATATGCACTTGGACTGATTCAGACGGCATATATAGTCGGCAGGTGCAAAGGTGTGGATATCAGGAATTACGGAAGCGGTAATTCGGGTACTACGAATGCACTCAGGGTTCTCGGAACCAAAGCCGGACTTATCGTTTTTGCCGGTGATATGTTAAAGGCCATCATCACCACGATCATTATCAGATGCACTTTCGGACATATATATCCCGACCTCAGGTTCCTGCTTATTCTGTACGGCGGAGCAGGATGCATTCTTGCTCATGATTTTCCCTTTTATATGCATTTCAAAGGAGGAAAGGGTATTGCGGCCACAGGAGGAATGATCCTTGCTTTTCACGGATCCTTCTTTTTCCCGGGACTTGCTTACTTTTTCGTTCCCTACTTTCTCACACATTTTGTAAGTCTCGGATCCCTCATTCTCTATGCCGGATTCTTCATACAGCTTGTCGTCACCTGTCAGTTCAATCTGTTCGGGATTTATGACGGAGTTCCTCAGGCTGTCAAGACAGAGATGTATATCATCGCTTTCATGCTTACGGCCCTTGCTTACTGGCAGCACAGATCCAATATTGTCAGACTCATAAAAGGCGAAGAAAGAAAGACTTATCTCAAAAAAAAGAATGAAGTATAACATTCCGAAAGGAGACGGATATGGCAAAAATAACAGTTCTCGGTGGAGGCACATGGGGTATAGGTCTTACCATTCTTCTCGCAACCGCGGGACACGATGTAATGGTCTGGTCCGCAGTTGAGTCGGAGATAGATATGCTTTCTCAGACCCACGCCCACAAAATGCTTCCCGGTGCAGTGATTCCCGAGAGTGTCAGATACACACTTGATGATAAGGAAGCCGTAACGGACAGGGATATCCTTGTTATGGCGGTTGCCTCTTCATTTACCAGAAAGACCGCCAAGAGACTTGCTCCGCTTATCAAAGACGGCCAGATCATCGTCGATGTTGCGAAGGGAATAGAAGAGGGAACCTTAAAGACACTTTCCGAGCAGATAAGTGATGAGATACCCGGTGCGGATGTATGTGTTCTTTCCGGACCCACACATGCCGAAGAGGTTTCAAAACTCATGCCCACCACGATAGTTGTGGCTTCTCATAATAAAGAGACCGCTCTTTTTGTACAGGACGTTTTCATGACAGAAACCTTAAGGGTTTACACAAGCTCCGATGTCAAAGGCGTTGAGCTTGGCGGATCGCTTAAGAACGTAGTAGCGCTTGCCGCAGGTATTGCCGACGGACTCGGTTACGGAGATAATGCGAAGGCTGCCCTTATCACGAGAGGAATCGCAGAGATCTCAAGACTCGGCGTCAAGATGGGATGCAGGCCGGAGACCTTCAGCGGACTTACCGGAATGGGAGACCTGATAGTAACCTGTGCCAGCATGCATTCTCGTAACAGACGATGCGGAATACTTCTTGGTGAAGGTAAGAGCCTTGAGGAAGCACAGAATGAAGTCGGAATGGTTGTCGAAGGTATCTATTCCGCAAAAGCCGCCATAGAACTCGGCAGAAAATATGAAGTAAGTCTTCCTATCATTGAACAGGTGAATCTTATCCTTTTTGAAGGTAAGGATGCCGGAGAAGCAGTCAAAGAGCTGATGCTCAGGGAAAAGAAGGATGAAGTATCCGATACTCAGTGGTGATACCTCTTTTGACATTATAATACTTTCGTCATTTGTGATACTGGTGGTGCTGTTTGTTGCAGCATCTGCTGCTTTTAATATCAAAATGAGGAGAAAGTATGACTCCAGGATAGAAGCTCTCAGGAATAATAACAAACAGCTCGGCGATGACAGGAACATCCTTCTCAGCAATCTGACCCGTGAAGTCAAAACGGGAATGATCTCTGTTCTGGGTATGAATGAGCTGATTATGCGTGAATGCCGCGATGATTATATAAGAGATCATGCCTCGCATATCAAATCATCCTGTGAGGATATTATTGCCCTTATGCAGGGCACGCTTGATTTTGCCAAGCTCGAAAGAGGACTTATCGAAGTTTACAGGGATGATATCGATCTTGCTTCTCTTTTGATCGATGTGATCAGTGTTTCGGGACCTTCGCTCAGAAACAAGGGACTTATTCTCGATCTGTTTCTCAATCAGGATACTCCCGGCACCATCAAGGGAGACTATGAGAAACTCAGACGAAGCTTTCTTAATTTCTTTTCTTTTATCAGCAAGAATTCCACAAAGGGATATGTAAAACTTTTTTCTTTTCACAAAGATACCGCAGACGGTGAGTGCCTGATCACTTTCAGGTTCATCTGCGAGTCTCTTACTTCGAAATCCAGGGATCTTGAAAATGTTTATCTGAACGGTCTTTCCGACAATAAGCTTTTGTTTTCAAGGACGGATACCGGACTGCTTGAATTCTTTATGGCCGGAAATGTTCTTAAAGCGATAGGCGGAGATTTTAAAGTTTTCGATACCGTTGATGAAGAGGTTGCATTCGATCTGTCGATTAAGACCGAGGTTGTTAATGAGACCGGAATCGGTGATATCAAGAAGGTCATCAGGAAAAAATCCTTCGGAAATGAATATGCGACCGGAAGATTTTATTCCCCTTCTTCAAGAATTCTCATTGCGGAAAAGAATAAAGCCAATATTTCGGTGATCAAAGCCCTGCTTGATTCTTCCGGTGTTGTTATTGATTTTGCTTTTAACTTCGAAGAGGCGATAACGCTTATCAAGATCAATGAGTATGATGTTATCTTCGCGGATTATGATATGAAGGATGATAAAGGTACTGGGCTCATCGGATATATCAGGAGCGGAGACTTCAATATACTTGATGTCAGGAAACCGTGCATAGCCATTGTCGGTGATTCTATGAGATTACCGGAAGAAGAGATGGGCAGGGAAGGATATACCGATATGGTCTTCATGCCTCTTGATCCTGCCGTTATCGAGGATATGCTCATCAAATATCTTCCTTCCGAGAAGGTTGATCTTAATGATGAATCATATTTTTGCCCGGGTATCAGCTCCGAACAGGATATTAGAATGTATTCCGAAGGATATGACGACCTTTATAAAACTGCCGTAGGAATTTATAAGAGAGCCAAGAAATACAGATAAGCAAAGGTTTAAGAAGATTGTTATTCAATGAGAGCTACAATATATACTTTGAACTTTCGGTATTGCCCATTGAGCTGATACTGCTTATCTTTGTGTACGGTAATTACAAGGATGACCGCAATACCAAGGCAACCAATTACAGGTTCAAGATATATGCCCTGCTGACAACCGTCGGAACACTTTTAGACATTGTGACGGGACTTACCTTTATGTGGGGAGATACGCTTCCCGCATGGTTCCATGTTGTATTTCTTTCGATCAATTTCCTGATGGGATTGTGCAGCTCGATGGGTTTTTATTTCTACATGATCGCCTTTTCGGGACTGCAGAAAAATGAACACGTGCTTAATGTGATCGCATACATCATCAGCTCGGTTTATGTGATAGTTCTGATAATTAATTATTTTACGGGTGTTGCTTTTGAATATATACCCGGTATCGGACTTGTCAGGAATATCTTTTACGGAATCGTCGGTTATCTGTTTCCGCTTTATTTCATCGCACTCGGTGTATCACTTTCCTTCTTCAGAAAGAAGAAATTCACCAAGGTTCAGCGTACATTCCTGGTGAGCGGATTTATGATCGTTCTTGCGATATTCATACTTCAGATCAAGCTCGAGGAAAGAGCACAGATGGCATATTTCGTAAGCGGAATCTGTCTTCTTATGCTGTTTCTTACGCTTGAGACACCGGAGTATACCGAACTGATAAATACGCTTGATGAACTTGACCGTGTCAGGAAAGATGAGAGGAAAGCACTGGAAAGGATCAAAAGATCCGATGAAGCCAAGAGTACATTTCTGTCACATCTTTCGCATGAGATCAAGACACCCATCAATGCGATAATGGGTTATACGGAAGAGATACTCAAAGCCAATGTTTCCGATGAGGTCAAGGAAAATGCCGCTTCCGCTTTCAAGGGAGCAAGAAGACTTGATCAGTTCTTCACTGATATCGTCGATAACATGGCCGACATTACAGAGTTCGGAAACAGTGCACTTGTATCACTTGAGGAGATTGAAAAAGAATTATATCTGAACGTCGGATTCGATTTGGATGAGAAAAAGAACGCGAAGGATTTCGTTTCCAAATCCGGATTCCTTGCCGTAAATCCGTCCGATTCATTTCCCGATTCATCGATGTACAGAATTCTCTGTGTCGATGATAATGAACTGAATATGGAGCTGCTTGTCCGTACTGTAAAGCAGTTCGGTTTTTCCGTTGACGGAGCCGAGGACGGTAAGACCGCGATAGAGCTTGTTTCCAAAAATGACTACGATCTGATCCTTATGGATCATATGATGCCGGTTATGGACGGTGTCGAGGCGATGCATTATCTGAGGGATAATTCGCTCTGTGATCTGACTCCTATCATCGTTGTTACCGCAAATGCGGTAAGAGGCGAAAGGGAGAAGTATGTGGGAGAGGGCTTTGATTCATTCCTCCCTAAGCCTTTTACGGGTGGTTCACTCCTTCGAGCTGTAGGAAAATTCCTTCCCCTTGCGACAATGGAAACACTTGTCAAGGTTAATTCCAAATCCGGAATATCCGGTATCATGCTCGCATCGACCTTCTCCAGACCGCTCATCGCACCCGGCTCCAAGATCCTCATTGCGGGTCAGGACAGGGATAGTATCAACAGATTATCGAGACTTTTTCTTACCACCATGGCCAGGATCGATGTTGTCTACGGATGCGACGAGTGTATTGAGAGATTGTCCGGCGGTGACTACGATATCGTATTTGTGGAAGACGGTCTTCGCTCCAACGATAACCGTACGATCAAGACATATATCTGGAACAGTGTCGATATACCTACGATCCTCATCACCAGGAAGAATTCCGATATCGATCCCGCGGTCATCTATGACAGCTATACGGACTATATAAGCATTGATGATGATTCCGATGTGATCGATGCAATACTGCTTCTGTACCTGCCGAAGGATAAGGTAAGAGTTATCGGATCGTTAGATGAAAAGAAAAAATTCTCTATGGATATTAAATCCTCCTATAACCTTTCCGACGGTGTCGAGGATCATAAGCCTGAAAGAACAGAACCCGAACCTGTCTTTGATCCCGATATCGACATGAACGGTGAACTTGCATTCCTTGCGGGTGTAGACGGAATTGATGTGCCTCTCGGAGTATACAACTGTGGATCCGAGGAGGGACTTAAGAAGGCTATTGAGATCTTCGTCAGCACTGCTGAAAAGAAGGCTGATGAGATTAATGAACTTTATACTGCGGGTGATATTGACGGTTATACCATCAGGGTCCATGCTTTAAAGAGTTCGTCCAGGATAATCGGAGCAACGGAACTATCCGAACTGGCAAGGGCGCTCGAAGCCGCAGGCAAGGATCACAATTCCGATTTCATAAATGATAAGACTCGGGATCTCCTTTCCGAATACCGTGCGATCTCCAAAACACTTTCGGATAAGCTTTCGGTTGACGAGCCTGTTGATAAGCAGCCCGCTTCACCGGAGATAGTTAAGGATGCATTTTCAACCATCTATGAGCTTGCTCTTATGATGGATTACGACAGTATAGAGACCATTTTCGATTCACTTCGAAGGTATGAGTTCGAAAAGAACGATGCCGAGAAACTTGACAAGATCAAAAAATCCATGGAAGCGCTTGACTGGGATATGGTTCTCAGCTGCGCGAAGGAGGCATTATGAGTGAATCCGTTCTTATGGTGAGCAAGGTTGACAGCTTTATGGTTAATGCCATCAAGTACAAGCTCGAAGCCGAAGGATTCCTGTGCACCTTTGCATCTACCGAATCGCCTTTTATCAGGAATTCGATAGATGAAAAAAGGATTATCATCCTTTATATGGATGAATCCATCCTTGAGAAGACCGATCTTCTCATTTATCTGAAGGATAAATGCAATGATGATGAGAAGAAGCTTATACTGATCGGTTCACCTGCGGATTTTACTGCAGTCAGTGACTATATATCCGATAATTTCCTTGCGGGCAAATTGGAGAGACCGATCGATATGCAGGAGCTCATCGGTCTCATCAGGGGTGTACAGACAACCGCTCTTGAAGACAGTGATAAAAAGAGCGTTCTGATCGTTGATGATGATACGACTTACCTTCGCACTGTAAGGGACTGGCTCAAGGACCGGTACAAGGTTTATATGGCTAATTCCGGAATACAGGCTCTTACCTGGCTTGCGAAAAACCATGCGGATCTTGTTCTTCTCGATTATATGATGCCTGTCGCTTCCGGACTTGAGATACTGGAAATGATCAGGAGTGAGGAGTTTTCAAGGGATATTCCCGTCATCTTCCTTACCAGCAGGTCCGACAAGGAAAGCGTAAAAACCGTCATGAAGCTTAATCCCCAGGGATATCTGCTCAAATCAATAAGCAAGGATGTCCTCAGGAATGAACTTGATAAATTTTTTAACGGAGATATGTAAATGGAAAAGTTTGAAGGTACAAAAGGTTATGTTGCAAGTCCGGAGCTGATGGATTCCGTTAATATCGCTATAGCTCTCAAAAAGCCCCTTTTGATAAAGGGTGAACCCGGAACCGGCAAGACCATGCTTGCCCAATCGGTTGCCGATGCTCTCGGAAAGCAGCTTATCATCTGGAATATCAAATCCACCACCAAGGCCCAGGACGGTCTGTATATGTACGATACTATACAGAGACTTTATGACGGACAGTTCGGTGAAGGCGGAGTCGATGACATAGCTCATTACATCAAGCTCGGAAAGCTCGGTGAAGCATTCGAAAGCGAAGAACAGGTTGTTCTTCTCATCGATGAGATCGACAAGGCTGACCTGGAGTTCCCCAACGATCTTCTCTGGGAACTTGACCAGATGGAGTTCTATATCCACGAGACTAGGAGAACAGTCAAGGCTAAACACAGGCCCATTGTTATCATCACATCAAATGCGGAAAAGGAGCTTCCTGATGCATTCCTCAGAAGATGTATTTTCCATTATATCGAGTTCCCCGGAAAGGAACTTATGGAAGAGATCATCAGGGTTCACTTCCCCGATGTAGAAGAGCACCTTCTTGCAGAGGCTATGGATGTGTTCTACCAGATCCGTGATATAAGGGATATCCGCAAGAAGCCCTCGACTTCTGAACTCATTGACTGGATCAATGCACTGCAGCTGGGTGGAATCCCTTACGGACAGATCAAGTCGAGGCTTCCTTTCATCGGAGTAGTAGTCAAAAAAGATGAAGATCTTGAACAGACGACGCATTACAACTTCGATTAATAGGCGTGTAATCTCGCCAAACGGTATTTTATGTTTTTGAATTTTTTCGACAGTTTAAGAAAGCATGGGATAAACGTCACTTTGGGTGAGTGGCTCGATCTGGAGAATGCTCTGGATTCTTCGCTGATCGGGGGCCAGCTCTCAAGGTTTTATCACTGTGCGCGAATGATACTTGTCAAATCCGAGACAGATTACGACAAGTATGATGAAGCATTCGAGGAGTGCTTCGGCAAGATCAAGAGCGATCCCGAAATTGGCAAGGAAATGCTGCGCTGGCTTGATAAATCTGATATGATGCAGCTTGCCGAGATGGAAGCCAAGGACCATCTGAACAAGATGGAGGGTGAAGGCATCATCATAGACAAAGAGGATGTCGAGCAGAAGTTCAAACAGAGGCTCAAGGATCAGGATTCCGAGCATAACGGCGGATCCTTCTGGATAGGAACGATGGGTAAGACGTCCTTCGGTAATACAGGCGGAAATATCGGAGGCGTAAGAGTCGGAGGTGCAACGGGTTACCAATCCGCATTTGCGGTCATCGGAGCCAAAAAGTACCGCGATTTCCGTGATGACAGGGTTATGACCAACAGGCAGTTTCAGCTTGCTTTCAGAAGGCTCAGGCAGTTTTCGTCGAGACTCGATACGCCTGAAAGAGAGCTCGATATAGATAAGACCGTTGATGAGACCTGTAATCAGGGCGGAGTTCTTAAGATAGAGATGAGAAAGCCGAGGAAGAATTCGGTCAAGCTCCTTCTTCTCATGGATTCGGGCGGTACGATGATACCTTATTCGGAGCTTTTGAACGATCTTTTCCAGGC
>JAEEGL010416941.1_pt1 | contig 22902 bp, 13 predicted proteins | sample 9134231 | NCBI WGS metagenome assembly JAEEGL01 (sample SAMN16246548, study PRJNA631951) | gut metagenome | biome: gut microbiome; feature: rumen; material: fiber-attached | host: Bos | place: Iran: Karaj | collected 2018-10 | reverse complement strand
CAAGGGGGCATACTTGCCGGTGGAGATTTTCGCCCGCGTTTTGGGCGAAAATACAACCGCTTGCCCCTTGGCGCAGCGACACGGGATATCCTGTGGCTTCAGAAGGCAGCAAAGCCTGCCTTCCTGCCATCCGGCGAGGACAGGTTCTTAGGGCAGCGCCCTGAGCCCTCGGAGAGCCTATAGCCAGACTAAACGTTAAGGGTAGAATTATTACTCCTTTATTTAACAGATTTTCTTTACTTTTTGAAACATATCATATATTATATTGGAAACGTTACCGGAAGTATATTTATATATATAATATTTTCGCTTGAAAACTCATTTGTCTCGCCATTTCTACTATGAAGCAGTCAGAAATGTGCAGCTCTGACAGCTTCATAGAAAATAGCAAGACAATAAAACCCGCAAAGGAGGAAATTATGCCAGCCTGGTTAAAAGATGCAGTGTTTTACGAGATCTATCCCCAGTCATTTAAGGACACCAACAACGACGGTATCGGTGATATCAATGGAATCATCGAGAAGCTTGACTATGTAAAGGATCTGGGATGCAATGCCATTTGGCTCAATCCCTGCTTCGATTCCCCATTCAAGGATGCAGGTTACGATGTAAGAGACTACAAAAAAGTTGCTCCCCGATACGGAAGTAATTCTGATCTCTACAGACTTTTCGGAGAGGCCCACAACCGCGGAATCAGGATTTTATTGGATCTGGTTCCCGGACACACCTCCGAAGAACATCCCTGGTTCCTGGAGAGTAAAAAAGCAGAAAAAAATGAATACTCAGACCGATATGTATGGACAAATGCTGCTTTCTGCGGCATTGGAGGACATCCTTACATTGGAGGCGAAGCCGATAGGGACGGCTGCTATATGCTCAATTTCTTCAAATGTCAACCGGCGCTGAACTACGGTTTTCTTAACAGAACCGCAGACTGGCAGATGGCTCCCGATCATCCCTCCTGCATAGCCACAAGGGAGGCACTTAAGGATATCATGCGCTTCTGGCTGGATCACGGCTGCGATGGTTTCCGCGTGGATATGGCAGACAGCCTGGTAAAGGATGATGATGACAAAAAATCCGCCACCGGAGCTATTTGGAAGAATATCAGAGAAATGATGGACAAGGATTATCCCGAAGCCGCACTTGTATCCGAGTGGTGCAATCCCCAGCAGGCCTTAAGATCCGGTTTCCATGCAGACTTCTATCTTGACCACGTGGGAAACGGCTATAATACTCTGATCCGTGACAACGAATCAGAAGGCGGTGACCACAGCTTCTTCAAAAAAGACGGAAACGGAGATATCATGCGCTTTCTTCTTGATTATCTTCCAAAATACGACGAGACGAAAGATGATGGTTTCATCTCCTTTATAACCTGTAACCATGACACTCCCAGAGCCCGCAGAACTCTTGGCGAAGACGAGCTCAAACTTGCCTACGCCACATTCCTTACTCTCCCGGGAGTTCCCTTCATCTATTACGGTGATGAAATAGGAATGCGCTATCTGGAAATTCCCACAAAAGAAGGCGGCTTTGCAAGGACAGGCTCCAGGACCCCCATGCAGTGGGACAACAGCAAGAATCACGGCTTCTCCGAAGCAAACCCTGACACCCTCTATCTTCCTCTTGACCCATCCGAGGATGCTCCAACCGTTGAGGATCAGGCAAAAAATCCTTACTCTCTCTACAATGAGGTGAAGGCACTTATAGCCCTCAGGCATCAGTACAAGGATCTTAACGCAGACAGTTTATTTGAAGTTATTTATGCGGAAAAAGAGCAGTTCCCCTTTGTTTTCAGAAGAGGCAATCTACTCATAGCTGTAAATCCTTCACTTAATAAAGCTTCTGCATCTTTAAAAGGCGAAGCTTTCGTAAAAGAAGGAGATGACAGCAAAACTCACTGCGAGACAGAGCTGATCCATTCCATAGGTGAAGTAACACTCTCCGGCAATTCGCTCCTGATGCAGCCCCAGTCCTTCGCAGTTTATAAGCTCATATAGTCTTGAGCCAAAAAAGACCTCCGAACCAGATGTAGATTTCATCTGACTTTCGGAGGTCGCTTTTTATTTATAAATACTTCTTATTATCCCTTCGGCTTTTCATAGTAGAAGGAATTCTTACGAACAAATCCAATGTCCTTGTAGTTGATGATCTGCTCTGTACTTCCGATAAAGAGAATTCCTCCAGGAGCCAGAGTCTGATAATACTTTCTGAAAATATCGTCCTTAGCTTCCTCTGTAAAATAGATAAGAACGTTTCTGCAGACGATAAGATGATAATCCTTCGGATAAGGGTCTCTTAAAAGGTCCGCCTGCTTGAAGGTTACCCTTGACTTGATTTCATCGGATACCTTCATTTTGCCGTCGGCTGTTTCTGTAAAATACTTGGTCTTAAACTCTGCAGGAACACCGGAAACTTCCTTCTTGTCATAGATGCCTGCCTTTGCCTTTGCCAGGACAACAGCATCCAGGTCGGTGGCAAGTACGCTTATCTGGTTAAGAGGTATATGCTTGGAAAGCATCATAACAATAGTGTATGGCTCATCACCTGTTGAGCAGGCCGCACTCCAGATCTTAAGGTTCTTACCAAACTTGGCCATAAGCTCCGGAACCATCTCCTTGTCCATGAGATTCCACTGATCGGCATTTCTGAAGAATTCAGATACATTTATAGTGAGATAGCTTACGAATGAATCAAGAGCTTCTCTGTCCTTTTTAATGAGGTTCAAAAAACCGTCATAGCCCTTAACTTCATATTTTCCGATAAGAGTATCAATTCTTCTCTTCATCTGCTTTTCTTTATAAGCATTAAGATCGATCTTTGTCAGATCATAAACACCCTTTTTAAACCACTCGTAATCGTATTCCATTAACGTGCATTCCTCCTACTCACTATATTTGGGCAGATACTTCACCCATTGTGTTACTGTTCACCGGCCACATAGCCCGTAACCAGCAATCATATTACTTCTTTATTAATTGTATATTAGGAGGAATTGTATGTAAAATTAAATAAATATAAATAATATAACGTTAAATTAATAAATTGGTCCTCAGGTGGCTGCCGTCCTTTCCCTTGGTGACAACTATCTGCTGAGGGATATTTTCGATAAGCTCTTCTCTATGACTTATTATTCCCACAAGCTTATTTGATTCCGACAGATTAAGGAGTACATCCATGGCATTATCGATAGATTTTTTGTCCAAAGTTCCAAAGCCCTCATCGATGAAAAGAGCATCCATCTGAATTCCTCCAAGGTTTGAGGACACGGTGTCAGAAAGCCCCAGAGCAAGGCTCAGGGAAGCCTTAAAGCTCTCTCCTCCGGAAAGATTTCCCACCGGTCTTCTGTGGCCCGTGTAATTGTCAAGCACCTCCAGATCAAGAAACGTATTGCTCTTTTTCCCCAGGGAATCTTCCTGCCTGTAGAGCTCATACTGCCCATCACTCATGGGATAGAGCCTTCTGTTTGCAGCCCTTATTATTCCGTCAAACCCTGCGGCCTGAATATACTGTTCAAGAGTTATCTTGCCGTTGCCGGTATTTCCCCTGACAAGGTCATACAGCTTTTTGCATACTGCATACTCCCCGGTCGCCTTTTCAAGCTCTTCTCTCTGGGCTTCTATCCGGTCAAACTTACTCCTGTTGCCTTCGATTCGGAGGGTTATGACCATCTTTTCATCCCGCATGGCCTTAACCTGTTTCTCCTTATCCCTTACCCTAGCCTTTAATTCATCAATATCAATATAGCTTCTGCCCTTGGCGGCCTTCTCCGCCTCCTTGAGAAAAGAAGTATTGCCGCTCACTTCCTTCTCGTAATCTGAAATATCCTTCTCGGCTGTTGTAATCATCTTTTCCGGAACGATAAAGGAATTAAGCTCGTCTATATCCGCAAACTTAAGCTGTTTAAGCACTTCCTTAAGTTCTTTCTCCGAGGTTTTTTTCTCTTCGGAAAGAGCCTTGAGATTTTCCTGTTTGGCTGCGATGGAAGCCTTAATCTCTGCCACTTCCTTTTCTGCCTTTACCTTTTTGTCGAAGGCGCCTTCAATTTCGTCAGAGATGTCCTTGTAATCTTTAATTGCGCTGTCCATTTCCTTTTTGGCCGTATTCCAATCGGGAAACTTAAGCTTGGAAAGTTCCTTCAGGGTAGCCTGCGCAGCGGAAATTTTACCTGTTATCTCTTCAAGTTCACGCCTGCACTCACTCTTATGCTGCAAAAGACTTTCGCTCTCATCACCCTGAGCCTTCTCAAGCTGCTCAAGCGCTTCCTCATAGGTCTGTGCATTCTTTTTCAGCATTCTCACTTGCTTCTCGCTGTCCGATATAATTTCCTTAAGATGATCCGTCTCCGTTAAAAGAGCTGCAAAAAGACTCTCCATTTGAGACTTATCATATTCCTTTCCTTCAAATACATCGTTTTCCAGAAAATCGCAGATATCAATCCGAAGCTGTTCCTTAATCTCCTCAAGAGCTGCCTTTTCAGATTCCGCTGCGGTGAGAGCCTTTGTCTTTTTGGCCTGAAGTAAATCTTCTGCCTCTTTTAGCTTTTTATACTCCTCCTCGGAAACAGTCTCTTCCGAAAGAGGTGCCGGGAACGGGTGATGGACAGAGCCGCATACTGGGCATTTTTCCCCTTCAATCAGCTTTGCAGCCAGGATGCCTGCCCTGTTACTTTCAAGCTGTTTCTCCGCCACCAGCCTTTTTTCCACTGAATGGTCATACTCATCTCGCGACCTGGAGTACTCTTCTCTTAACGTTTCCAGGCTGCCAGACCTATTTCTAAAGGCAGGGATCCTGTCATCTATTAATCTGTCCGCGGTGTCCTTAAGCCCCCTGTAGCCGGAAAGCAGGTTCTGACTTTTTACCAGTTCCCCGGGGGCTTCTCTAAGCTCCTTTGTAACCTTTAGAAGTTCAGCTATTTTTTCCTTAAGGCTCTTTTCAAGCTCTTCCAACTCCTCTGCCTTTTCATCGATCGCCTTTTTATTTAAACCAAGCGTTTTCAATTCTTGGGAAAGGACGTCTCTTCTGGCATATTGCTCTTTTTCCCCTTCGATCTTCTCCGCAGTTTTCCTTCTCTCTTCTGCAAAGGGACGTTTTTCCTCAGAAAGGTCATAGGCTTCGGAAGCCTGAGTAACAGCTTTCTCTGCACTTAAAAGCTCGCCCTTACTTTTTTCAATATCATTTTCCGCCAGGTCACAGGCATTTTCAGCTTTCTTTAATCTGTCAAGAACAGGCTTTCCTTTGTAAACCGCATCCTTTTGCTTTTTAAGACTTTCCTTAAGGGTAGCGATTTCCTCTTTTCGAAGCTCCAGCTTATTCTTTTGCTCCAAAAGCTTATCTCGTCTTTCCAAAAAATCATTATTGAGCTTTGCTGTGGCAAGCTCCTTATTCTCCCTGTCAAAAGCTTCCTCCAGCGCCTTTACCGCAGGCTTCATATCCTGCAATTGCTGCTCATCCTCAGCTATCACCCTCTGAATAATATCCAAAAGCTGCTCTATATTCCAGGCACTCTTACTGCCACCTGCCTTACTCTTTAAATCCGACAGTTCTTCCCTGAGCATGCTTTCGTCTCCTGTTGTGACATCCCTGAAATACTGGACAATGCTGGCTTCATCATTAAGCTTTATCCTTAAGTTTGCATCCATTCTGTCCTTTAGCCTGTACTCGATGTTTTTGTATCCGCCGGTCATGAAAATAGTACGAAGAATTCCAGTTCGCTCCTCGGTCTTTGCATTAAGTAAAGACCAGAACTCCCCCTGGGCTATCATGGCAATCTGCTTAAACTGCTTTTCATCTATACCGAGGATCTCTTTTACAGCGTTGTTCACCTGGGTAAGTCCCTCGATGGGAAGATTTTCATCCTCATACAAAACTGCCTTTTCCTTTATGGAAGTCACGCCCTGCCCACGCTGCTTGGCCCTCTCATAGGAGGGCTGCCTGTAAACATGATAATTTCTGCCCTGATGGCTAAAATAAAAATCTACATAACTCTCTGTTTTGTCATTCGCATACTCGCTCCGAAGATTCTTGGTATCCCGATAGCTTCCGCTGGTCTCTCCGAAAAGAGCAAAACAAATGGCATCAAAAAGAGTAGTCTTTCCCGCCCCGGTATCTCCGGAAATCAGAAAAAGACCTTTTTCCTCAAAATCACTGAATTCTATATCAGGCACCCGTCCCCCATAGGGTCCGAAGGCACTTATAACAAGCTTAATTGGCTTCATCTATGACACCTGCCTCCCTTGCTACTTCTTCCATAATACCGATTTCGTCCTCACTTATTTCGCACCCATATATCTGCCTGTAAAAATCCGAAATCAGCTCAGAGAAAGTCTTGTTCTCCCCAATAGCTGCAACATCCACCCTCTCCAGCTCTCTTGTGTGGGAGTTGTCATAATCAATCTTTACCGTATTGGGATAATACTGCTGAAAAATCCCCATAACATCATTTACCATCTCTTCATCTGTAAGAGTTGCGTAAATAAAGTCTTCGGTATCCGTGATATTCTTTTCGTCCAGAAGGTGCTTTAAATTTCCCTTTATATGTCTTACGTCCCTCATGGGTTTTAGAGGCAGCACTTCGATCCGTGTATCATTTTTTGCCCCAAGGCTGATCACAGGAACGGATTTGTCGTTATTAACTTCACTTAAGGAGTATTTAAGAGGTGATCCCGAATATCTTATATGCTCGCATCCCACAGACTGGGGCGAATGAATGTGTCCCAAGGCCACATAATCAAAGCCTTCCAGGGCACCGTAGCTTATCTTCTCCACATTTCCAACGCTGATTACGGACATATTCTCGGAGCCTGCCACATGAGGATCCTCTTTTCCCGCGACAAACTGGTGGGAAACAAGCACATTTCTCTTGGAAAAATCCACATCACTGTGGCTAAAGACAGCCTTCACCGCATCATCATAGGTCTCGATCTCATCCTCGGGATAAAAATGCCGCACCTGGGATGCCTTAACAAAGGGAAGAAGGTAAAAGTTCACCTCTCCGAACTCATCCTCAAGCACCACCTTTTCAAGCTTTCCATCAAAACGTGATGAAATAAATATCCCGCTTGACTCAAAAAGGCTGCTTCCAAAATTAAGCCTGTCATCGGAATCGTGATTGCCGCTGATGATAAAAGTTTTAAGCTTCTCCCCGGCAAGACGGCATAAAAAAGAATCCAGAAGGTTTACAGCCCCCTCCGGCGGAATGCGCTTGTCATAGACATCTCCCGCTATGACAAGCGCATCTATCTTTTCATCCTTTGCAATTTTCAAAATCCTATCCAGAATAAACTCCTGATCCCTTATAAGGTCAAATTCCCCCAGAGTCTTTCCCAGATGAAGATCCCCCAGATGCATTATCTTCATATCCCGGCTCCTTTTTTCATTGTCTTTTGTAATTCTCTATAGTCTTCCTGATTCTTTTCTCAGGCTTTATCAGATCGTACATGGCATTATTCCTGTTCAGGTTGTCGATAATGGCTGCAATATACCTGTTCATATTTATACTGTAATAATACTCCTTTTCTAAAAGCTCAGGCTTTTGATAAACCAGATTTGTGGTAAAAATTCTGTCAAAAAGACCTTCCTCATAAGCCTTATCCAGTTTGGCAAACCCGCTGGTAAAAAGACCGAAGGTGGAAAAAATAAACACCCTTCCGGCCCCTCTTTCCTTTATCTGCTTGCACACATCTATTATACTGCCTCCGGACGCAATCATGTCATCAACTACGATGGCATCCATTCCGTCAAGGCTTCCGCCGCAGAAATCGTGGGCAACAATGGGGTTTGTTCCGTCAACTATTGTTGAGTAATCTCTTCTCTTATAGAACATTCCTATATTCACCCCAAAAACCGATGCCAGGAACACCACTCTCTCAGTGGCGCCTTCATCAGGTGCAATGAACATAAGATGCTCAGGGTCTATTTTAATATCCTCATACTCTGTTAACAAGCCCTGGGTAAACTGCAGCGCCGGCGACACATTTTCAATCCCCTTAAGGGGAAGAACGTTCTGCATTCTTGGATCGTGGGCATCAAAGGTAACTATACTGTCCACTCCCAGAAACTCCATTTCCTTTAGCATTACTGCGCAGTCAAGGGACTCTCTTGCAGTCTTGCGGTGCTGCCTGCTTTCATACAAGAAAGGCATAATAACATTGATGCGGGCTGCTTTTCCGTTGCAGGCTGCAATGACTCTTTTCAGATCCTGATAATGATCGTCGGGAGACATTCTGTTCATCTCGCCGTCCATCTTATACTTTAGAGAGTTATTGCATACATCCACGAGAATATAGATATCCTTGTCCCTGACCGATTCCTCCAGAACTGCCTTAGCCTCTCCGCTGCTAAACCTGGGACAGCTGGCCTTGATAAGAAAATTCTCCTCTCCTCTCCATTCACAGAGTATCTCATTTATTCTTTTTGCCCGTTTTTCAAATGACTCCAGAGTGATTATTCCCAGTGTTCTGTCCATTTCTGCCTCCTTTTTGCTTCTGATCCTGTGGTCAGCCGGATAAAGACTTTTATTTATTAAGTCGTGCCATTACCGCGATAGTAGGTATTCCAACCGGACAAACATCCATGCAGGAAAGGGCTTTGGAGCAATTTCTTCCAAAGTGCTCCCCATAGGCCTTCTTAATTTCTTTGTACTTCTCACCGTTTCTCGTAGCGATGAGAAAACAGTCGTTGGCAAAGGCTGCTCCGTAGAACTTGTTTCCGTTCACATAGTTGGGGCAGACCTCAAGGCAAAGACCGCACTTAAGGCATTTTGCCGAAAGGTACGCAAGCTCATGATTTTCACCCTTTAGTGGATGATATTCCCCGATAAAGGCATTGGCCTTTTTGAGATTTTCCTGAATTGATGACCTGTCCACCAATAAATCGTGGGTAGTGGGAAACTTTTTTAAGGGTTCTATGGTGATTTCATCGCCCTTCAGATCCTTCAAAAAAGTCTCACAGGCAAGAGCCGGCACACCGTTTATAACCATGGCGCAGGCTCCGCAGACTCCCTGCATACAAGAGCACTCCCAGCCTATTCTGGTGGTCTTTTCGCCGGAGTCTCTCACAATATCATCGTGATAATTGAGATAATCCAGAACTCCTGCTATTGTGTTGTCAGGGGGGCCATCGTAGAAAAAGCTCTCCCAGTAGGCTTCAGATACAGGCGATACCTGCCGCAGTATCTTAACTTTCATATTCATGCTCCTTGTCAAGCCGGATACTGAACTCTCCCCGGTCAAATGAAATAAGCGTAGCATACTCGTAGTCTTTATCTGTTTCAGGATAATCCGTGCGGTAGTGGGAACCCCGGCTTTCTTTTCTGAATTCGGCACATCTGAGAATTGCCTCGGACAAAGTCAATATTCCCATGAGACTATAATTAAAGTAAGGCAATACGCTGCTATCATACTGTATTTTCCCTGCTATCCCGGCAATATATCGGAGGTCTTTCATACCTTCCTCAAGATTCTTTTTGCTTCGCACAATCCCAAGATTTTTTTGCATCAGCTGCGACAGCATGTCCCTTATATGCATTACGCTAAAGCTGCTTTTGGTGTTCAGCATTTCTTTTAAAAGCTCCCTCTCACTTTCAAGAGCTTCCTTGAAGTCCGGATGTATCACCTTCTCATTTCTTTGGGCTATTTCCTTTGCCGCAACCTGACCGCTGTACATGGCAGCCAGAAGAGAGTTTCCTCCAAGTCTGTTGGCTCCGTGGTACATGGATGCGCACTCACCTATGGCAAAGAGATTTCGTATGTTTGTCTCATGATTTAAATGTACAGCCAGTCCTCCCATAAAAAAGTGGACCGAAGGAGTAACCGGTATGGGCTCCTTTGTTATGTCTATCCCGCGGTATTTAAGGCACAGATCCCGCACTTCGGGAAGTTTACTGTCAATTTTGTCCTTTCCAAGAAAAGAAATATCCAAAAAGACATCCTTTCCCGTCTTAAGAATTTCCCTTGATATCACATCTCTGGTCAAAAGATTTCCCTTCGGACCGTACTTATCCTCAAGGAAATATACTCTCTGTCCGTTTTCAAGGTAAAAAAGCCTTCCTCCCTCTCCCCTGACAGCCTCGGAGATAAGCATCTTTTTCTGGGATGTCTCCAGGGTTGTTGGATGATATTGTATAAATTCCAGGTTCTTTAAAACCGCTCCCTGCATAAAGAGCTTTCCCACCGCATATCCATCACAGGAGGTGGAACCCGTGGTCTTTCCAAAGACCGCATTCTGACCACCGGTGGCTATCACCAGAGCGTCAGCATAAACTGCCTCAAGCTGCATAGTATGTTCATCAAAAATAATCGCTCCGTGACAAACGCCATTTTCTATCAGAGCGCTGTGAAAGCAGCTCCAGAGCCTTCTTTTTATTATTCCCTTTGCTTCAAAACTCCTGGCCTCCATGACCAGCGCCGTCACTATCTGTTTGCCCGTGGAGGATCCGCAGTAATAGGTTCTTTTATATGACTGTCCGCCAAAAGCTCTTCTAACCGGATTTCCCTCATCATCCACGCTGAAAACCGTTCCGATATTTTTAAGGTAGTCCAGTATCTCTCCGGCGTGGCTGCATAGTCCCGTGACGGACTTTTCTCCGGCAATGAAACCTCCTCCCTTTAAGGTGTCACTGATGTGAGCTTCTACGCTGTCCCCCTCTTCATGGATTCTTCCCACAGCATTTATCCCGCCGGCGGCCATAACTGATTGCGCTCTCTCAGAAGGAAAAGGAGATACCAAAACCACCGTAATCCCCAGCCTTGCTGCAGACACCGCGCAGGACAGTCCCGCTATTCCGCTTCCGATAACAAGTACATCCTTCATCATTTTCCTCCCGGTACACGAAATGCGCCCAATTCACCCAATATGATGGAAAATGAGGAAAATGCAAATGCTATGGCGCAGACAACATAAACCACTTTATCTATAGTCTTTTGCTTTGACGGGTCTGAAAGCCACCCGAAGGTTATGAGCATTTTGGAAAAAGATACCGCAATGTGGGTGAAAATAATTCCGAAAAAGAGCACCTGGGAAAACATCAAGAGAAAAAATATACCCCATTTGCCCTCTGAAGAGGTATTTAGCAAAAGAGAAAAGGTATTGATATGAAGGGGTAAAAACGGAATCAGAATAATAGCTGTCATACGCTGCAGGAGCGTGCTTACATTCTGTTTTGTGTAGAGATCAAGTCTGGTTCCGTCGCTGTTTATCATAATTACCACCATGGAACAGAAAGCATGGAGAATAGTGCAGATCATAAAAGGCGTAGAAAACAGTACTTTCATCACAGGATTATAGTAATGAAACAAATAAGTGATATCCATAAACAAAACATGCAATAGAATGAACAATGTTGCAAGTCCGGCAAGTGTCGCATTTATCTTCTTGATAAGCATAGTTCCCCCCTTATTTATTTTTCACTGCTCCCTGGCTGAACTTAAGGATTGCCGTCAAGACAAGCACAGTAAGTACCCCGCCCGCAAGACCTATAATTTTGTTCTCGGAGATGCCGGAAATAATGTAGAAAATAAAGGTTATGGCCGCAATAAGAAGTCCGTAAGGCATTTGAGACTCCACGTGACTTATGTGCTCACAACCGGCACCGGCAGAGCTTAATATTGTGGTATCGGAAATTGGACTTAAGTGGTCGCCACATACGCTTCCGCCAAGAACAGCGGCAGTTGTCATTACCATTACCGGTGTCATCTGATCGCCGAAAACCGATACCGTAATAGGGATAAGTATTCCAAAGGTTCCCCAGGAGGTTCCTGTGGAGAAAGCCAGAATAAAGGATACCAGGAAGAGTATAGCTGGCATGTAATTCATTGAGATATTGTATTTTTCCACAACACCCGCAACAAATCCACCTGCGTCCAGATAATCGGAACCACAGATTCCGCTGAGGGTCCAGGCAAAGGTCAGTATAAGAATTGTGGGAACCATACGGTTAAAGCCTTCCACAAGGCTGTCCAAAAACTGTTTGGGAGTGACTATCTCCCTTGGAAGATATAGTATTGCCATAAGCACCACTGTGAAGAACGCACCCATGGCCAGACTGGTAATGGCATCACAGTTTGCAAAGGCTTCTCCCAGGTCTGCTGCTTGTCCTGTAAATAGTCCTCCGGTATAGGTCATGGCAAGTATAGAAAGAACTATAAGAAAAGCAACGGGAAGCAGCAGGTCGATAACTTTTCCAGGTGCTTTTTCATTTTTACTGTTTTCTCTACCACTGTTGTCATCTCTTGTTCTTGAAGCCTTGTTTTCATAAGCCTTCATTTTGCCGAAATCCACGGCAAATAGCGATGTAAACAGGATCATGGCCAATGTGAACCAGGTATAGTAATTGCAGACAATAGTTTTTAAAAACAGTGTAAAGCCATCTATAGAAGATCCATCCGGCATGGAGGAGCTGACTGCCGCGGCCCAGGATGACAAAGGAGCCACGATACAGATCGGCGCTGCCGTCGCGTCTATGATGTAGGAAAGCTTTTCTCTTGATACCTTGTATTTATCGGTTATAGGCTGCATTACAGTGCCCACGGTAACGCAGTTAAAATAGTCATCCACAAAAATAATAAGGCCAAGAGCCAGGGTTGCAATAAGACTCTGTCTTTTGCTCTTTAACTTGCCGGCAGCCCATTTGGCATATCTGTGGGAAGCACCGGAGAGTTCCATGAGATGGATTATCATTCCCAGAAGAATAATAAAGATGAGCACACCTATATTGCCCTGTATCTTTTTGGACATGATATCGAATACAGTGATCATAGTTACAAAAGGATCAAGGTTGCAAAAAAGTAGCCCTCCTACAATAATACCCGCAATAAGCGATAAGTTAACTTCCTTAGTGATAAGGCTGATTATTATGGCAAGAACAGGTGGTACAAGGGCCCAAAATGTTGCTGTCATCGCGTTTCCCTCCAAAGATATTTTCTCGTATTGCCTTACTTACTGCAGAAGGCTTTTGCCCTCTTCCAGTATGGTCTTCATTTCCTCGTAATTCTTTTCTTCATAGGAACTCTTTAATCTGCTCATTATGCCGGCATGTTCCTCCGGGAAGGAATAGCTTTCCATTTCCTTGAAGGTCCCGGCAAGCCCTGATTCATTATTCTTATCAAGGCATTCTCCCACTGCTTCATAGAGACTTCGAACCAAAAGAAGTTCGAATCCGGAATTCACCACAGTAGCGGCCGGTTCAGGCTCGCTTTCTGTATTATCTTCTTCAGCGGATTCCTCCGGCTGATCAAAGATACCGGAAAGTACCTCCTTGTATCCTCTGTATTCCTCCAAAAGAGTGTCGTGATGCTCTCTTATAAAATTGATATCGCCGGTCTTTCCTGCCATTTCAAGGTCCTCGGCATCCTTGGAAAGTTGCGATGCACCTATAAGTCTTGCTGAGCTCTTAAGGGCATGTACCTTAATGGTATAATTTTCCCAATCCTCGTTATCATAAAATTCGGCAATTTCGTCTCCTCTTGGCCCGATGGAATTGTAAAAGATAGACAGAACGCTCTTAAAGGAATCCTCTGAGCCGCTGTTTTCGATAGCCACCTCAGCATCGATTCCCTCTAAATCACTGTACCACTTGGATTCCTTTGCTTCCTGACTCTGCTGAGTACCTTCATTGACATATTCTGCAATTTCAGGTTCTCTTCCATAGAAACTTTCAAGAGCTGCGGAAATCTCCTTGGTCTCTTCCTCCAGGTCAACTTCATCCGGCTTTTGGTACTCTTCCTCACTGAAATCAAAAAGCTTTTCCAGATTATAGGAAACACCTGTATCCTCCAGGTACAGAATACCAAAAGCTCCCGAACCGCAGGTAAGCGCCATTACAGCGGATGCCTTCTGGAAAATAATATTCTTAAAGGGAGCCCTGCTCATAATCCTCTTTTCAATTAGGGCCAGCATCTCTTTTGACAGATCCACATAGGTCACAAATACAAGATCAAGATCCGGTTTTACCCATCTTGGCAAAGCGTAATCCACATACTTTTCAAAGCCCTTTTGTACGGATCCGAGAGCAAATCTGTCAACCTTGAAGGTATCGTTTTTTATCCTGAGGAAGGGCTTAAAACCTATGCTGTCCAAAAAGCCGAACATGGCATCTCCCACAAAGTTTCTGTTGAGCAAAACTCTGGGATCACTGGTAACAAAACTGCACTGAATATTGCTCTTTAGCCTGTTAAGCTCAGTCATGATATTTCCCGGAGTCATACCGGAAGTTGCCATCTTGTAGGCAATCATGACCATCATACCCAGGGAGCTTGAATTGAATCCTGAATCAAACACAAAGACATTTCCGTAATTCTTTGATGCCTCTTTTGCCCTCTTGTACTCATCACTTATGGAATCAGCTACAGAAATATATATGACCTGATGAGCTTTTTTAAGAATTTTTCCGAAGAAATATTCAAATTCTTCCACTGTGGGCGGTTCCGATTTATATATTTTCCCCTCCCTCATATATCTTATGATTTCATCACTATCCGCCTCGAAACCGTCAAAGTATTCCTTACTGTCGGTATGTACCTTGAAAGGAATGATCTCAATCTGATATTCAAAGAAGGTACGAATGGGAAGATCCCACATGGTACTGGAAGCCACCAGAACCGGAAGCTTTTTACTATAGCCTTTAAGGGTACTCATCTTATTTGAAGAGCGACCTGAAGTGTCAGCAAGTTTTACCTTGGACTCGGGAAGGTGTGCCAGGAGCGCTTCCTCTAGTTGCTGCCCCGATACAGGCTTAAGGATATATCCGTCAAAACCGCTGATGGAGTAAAGTTCTCTGTTCTCACCTCCTGCATTTGCTGTAAGGACCAAAATCGGAACATGATTATTAAGACCGCCCTGCTGCTTTCTTATGCGCTGAAGACATTCAATGCCATCCATCTCAGGCATAAGATGATCCATAAGAATGACATCGTAGCGGTTTCTGGTGGTCATTGTAAGAGCGGTGCTGCCACTGTCAGCGGTATCTACAATGATTTCTGTTTTGAGAAGGAGTTTTTTCTCCACCTCAAGGTTCATCTCATTGTCATCGACTATGAGAATTCTGGCTTCAGGTGCCTTGAACCCGGCCTCATATTTCTTTTCATCCTTGACGCTGCCGTAATTGGTAATACTTATCTCACCCACTCCTGCCGGATTAGATACCTTCTGCCAGAGACTTACGGTGAAGGTAGAGCCCTGTGAGTAAACACTGTTTACGGAAATCTCTCCCCCCATAAGGTCCACAAGCTGTTTTACAATTGAAAGCCCCAGACCTGTTCCTTCGATCTTTCTGTTAGACTCTTCATCTTCTCTTCGGAAGGCATCAAAAAGATAAGGCAGTGCTTCCTGCTTGATACCCATTCCGGTATCACTAACGGAATACGTGATACGTACACTGTCTTCACTTATATCCTCTTTTTCAATGTGAAGGGTTACTGTTCCTTCCTTTGTGTACTTGACCGCATTGTTAAGAAGATTTATCAGTATCTGCTTTATTCTCACCTCATCCCCAAAAAGTTCCCGGGGAATGGTGGGATCTGTCTGAACCTTAAACTCCAGCCCCTTTTGCTGGGCGGGAAGCCACATCATATTTACAATCTCGGAAATCATCGAAGCGACGCTATAATTAACGGGAACAATGTCCATTTTGCCCGCTTCTATTTTGGACATATCCAGGATATCGTTCACAAGGGAAAGGAGCATCTTTCCGGCGCCCTGGATGTTTCCGGCATCTTTTCTTATCTCATCGGAGGCATCCTCCTGCCTTAAGATTATCTCATTGAGACCCAGGATAGAATTGATGGGAGTTCTTATCTCATGGCTCATGCTGGAGAAAAAGCGGTTCTGGGATTTATTCAGTTCCTCGTATTTCTTGGTCTCTTCCCTGGCTTTTTTGTTTTCTTCCCTAAACAGCCATTCAACAAACCAAACCATCAGACAGCATACTATCCCCACCAGGATTACCGAAATCATTGAATCTATATAGAATATCTCACGGGAATGTGTCCTCACCTTTCCCGGATTCAGGTAATCTATGGAATAAAAAATCATCGTTTCAACTGTGAGGATCACCAGAAGAAGGGGTTTCCACCATCCGCTCAAAACAAGGCCCGTATATAGGTATGTAAAGATAATCCAAAGTACACCTCCGCCTGTCACTCCGCCTCCGAAATAGTATAGAATAGGCAAAATAAAACCCACAAGGCCTATTATGATGACTCTGACGGCGACCTGCACCTTATTTTTCAGTACTGAAACCAGTGTAATTATCGGAACCACAATTACAGTTACAGTTAGTGTCACTATCTCTACAGGGTTTTCCCCCACAAGGATATCTCCGATAAGAGCAAGAACCACCAGAGAGACCGTAACAAGAGTCATAAGTACAAATACTCTCTCCTTAAAGCTTCTGGAAGGGTCCCTGATTATTTTCAGGACATGCTTTATTGTACTGATCATTATCTGGCACCTCCCTTCCATCCGGACCTTTTCTCTGACATGACGTGGGCCATTACTCTCTCAAAATCATGCACTTTTATAGGCTTACTGATAAAGCCATCGAAGCCTTCCTGCATGAACATTTCTCTGGCTCCGCTGACTGCATTGGCTGTAAATGCTATTAACTTTACTTTTCTGTTCTCCTGTTCGGCAATGGAACGAATCTTCTTCATTGCCTCCACGCCATCCATTTCCGGCATCATATGATCCATGAGTATTACATCATAGTCGTTATTTGAGAATTTTTCTATGGATTCCTTTCCGCTCTCTGCTGTGTCCACCAGCATTTTGTATTCCCTTAGAAGTCCCATTGCAACCACAAGGTTCATTGGTTCATCATCCACTACAAGAGCCCTTACTCCTTCCAATACAGGCTTTTCAATCTCAGCCTCATAAGAGATTATGCCCCTGTCGATTTCTCCGTTTAGTATCTGCACAATCTGATATCCGTATAACGGAAGGGACATGGTTATCACATTGCTGTCGGAGGATACTTTAAAATCTCTTGGCGCGGAAATAGCTACTTTGACCTTGCCTTTTGCAAGTTCATCAAAGTATCCGGCATCCTTGGCATATTCGTTAGCCCCCATAAATACATGGGTAATATTTCCTTTGGAAAGAAGCTTTTTTAGCTCATCAAGATTGATTGCCGAATAAAGATTGACCCTGAGGCCCGAAGCAAGATTTCTGGCCATATCACTGTAGAATGCCCCCATATAGGCCTCTCTGTAAGTGCCGGGAATCGTATAATATGCTACGTTCAGGAACCTGTTGGTATTGACGCTCATACATGGTGAAGAATCCACCACTTCCTGGAATACGCTTATTCTGACAATAGTACCTTTTCCCTTGCCGCTCTCGATTCTCACAAAGCCATCCATATTTCTGATCATTCCATATACTATGGAAAGCCCAAGGCCTATACCTCCGGTGCTTCTGGTTCTCTTTTTATCCGCCTGATACAGACCATTGGATACACTCTCTATATCCTTGTTGCTCATACCTATACCGGTATCAGAGACCTCTATCAGAAGATTAACACCGTAGTCCTTTCTTATAGCGGAAATGCGCAGGCGCACTCCGCCCCTTTTCGTGAACTTAAAAGCATTGTCCAGAAGGTGCTCTATGATCTTGCGAATCTTATTTACGTCGCCTCTCATGGCAGCGGGAACAATCGGATCAAGATCCACCACAAAATCAAGCTTATGTATTTTTTCCATGTCATTGTAATTGGAAAGAATATCATTGAGAACGGAAGTTATCATATACTTCTCGTTCTCAATCTTAAGATCTTTTCTCTGAATCTCGCTGTAATCCTGGATATCCTCAATCTGCCTTGCAAGACGTAGTCCGGCATTTCTGATGGACTTCACGTCTTCTCTTTTTTCTCTGTTCAGAATAAGCCCTGAAAGACCGTTTATTACATTGACCGGCGTTCTGAGCTCATGGGAAATATTAACAAGGAAATCCTCCATATCATGGTCATAGGCTTTCCTGTCCAAATCTCTTTTATTAATCTCTTCTCTGTCACTGATACTTTTTTGCAGCATCTTCTTTAACACAGAATATATACACAATATGGATCCCGAGTGGAGTGCCAGCCTTGAAATTGTCAGGGAATCAAATATTGTGTTTCCGGTAACGGCCGCCATAATTATCTGTATTATGATAACTATGACGTATTCTGCCAAAATAATACGAAGATAAATAACCCTCTTAAGAAGCGTAAATGTGCCCATAAGAAGGGAAGAAACAACCACCACGTCAAAGAAGCTGTCAATGTGTATTCCATGGAAAAAGCCCATGAAAATTGAAAGGTACAGATAGTAATTTTCACGGCTTCTAACCTGGCCACGCTGAGTAATATGCATCCACCAGGCTGCTATCACAGCCAGAGCAAGCAGCGGAGGCACCCACATTTCCCATCCCTGAGAAATGCCTTCAAGAGTGCATCCAAGGCATGAGATGCTTACTATTATCAATAGCGTATTATGACTTTTTATGATTTCCTGAGAGTTATCTTCCAATTTCCACTCCTTTATCCTGCTCCATAAGCTCATGGGCATATCTGAAAACATTCTGGATATCGGTAGTTCCGTTGGAACAATATACCGCTCCTATGCGAACCTTGTATTTCAGTTCTGCCAAAAGTCTTCTGGCTCTTTCCACATCATTGTTAAAATAAATCTCATCAATCTCATTACCAAAGGCCACAAATTCTTCTCCCGACAGGCGGTAGACATTTTCTTTGCCAAAGGTTTCCATAAGTTTTCCGGCTGTTTTACTAACAAGCTCATCACCCACGTCGTGTCCGTAGGTCTCATTAATTTCCTTAAGATTTTCTATTTCACAGATAACATAACCAAAGGCCTGGGACAGGTCCATTTTTTCATCTGTATATTCCTTAAGGGAATTTCTGTTTCTGGCTCCGGAAATAGTATCATGATAGCTGTAATACAGTATTCTCTCCTGTTCTTTTCGCTGATTTATGAACTGGGCAAAGAAATAGGAAATAATTCCGATTATCTCTGTAACATCTTTGCGGTGTTCCGGCGGCACATCATTTACCCCAAGAAGACCGATCAGCTTGTTCCCTGCCTCAAGAGGACTTAAGACCACATTCGAGGCTCCGCCCTTTTTCATTCTGTCATATATAATCGGATACAGATCCTTTATGTTCTCCACATCATCTACGAAAACGCAGCCTTCTTTGGCATCAAAACGCCTCTCCAGCTCGTCAATACACCCCTTATAGGGAAGCTCAGCCAATTCCTTGCCCTTGGGATCAAGCCCCTGCTCAAACCACTCATAGGCATGCATAAATCTGCCTTTTCCCGAATCCTCATAAATGTAGGTTCGCCTTGCCCCAAGTTCCACGCCAAGATACTCCAGCATCAGCTTTATGCTTTCCACCGGGTTCTTTGAAGCAACGGCAAACTGCAAGGATCTGTTGATAAATCGGTCCCTGTCAACTGCCATCTGACTTCTCGCCCACCATCTCATAAGCTGGATCAACATGTACACAATAAATACCAGCATCCCGATCCGGACAAATACTCCGTAGGATTCAGTATTACCTATCTTCATAAAATAAACCACGCCATCCAGTGAGGAAATAACAAAAAGAAGTATCAAGCCTATATGAAAATCTCTCAGATTGGATACAGTATGATTTTTTTTGCAATAAGCAGAGTTATCCAATGCCATGACAACGATGATAACGAGAATGATGCTTGCACTCCCCAGAACATAATAAGGTAATGAATTCATCATATCCATATTGTAGTAATAGCGTGTAGCTATCATAACCGACTCGGTAAGAACAGAAATCCAGAATGCTATGATGTTATATACTTGCCTTTTTAACTTGGTCATGGAATTAATAAAGACAACCAGCGGATATCCGCAAAGGGGAATAAGTGTGAAGCTGATAACACGCCACACTATAACGCTGCCTGTAAGAAGCTGGAAAATATTGCTGTTGATCAAAAGCCATACTCCGGCAAAAAATGATAATACCCCAAATGCCACAAGATCAAAGGGAAGACCTTCTTTGTCGGAAAAGGCAATATATATGAGAAGCATGAGGCATCCGAAGAAAGAGATTAGGATTGAAGACAGAGCAAGAGGTCCGCGAAGACCCACTGCCACCCTCAGATAATCTGACGCCAGTCCCAGATATACCTTCATGACAAATCCGGCAGTGGAATCGGGAATGACTCTTTTGTATTCAATTCTGATTTGCTGTCCGGCATATTGCCGGGAAAGGCCTATCTCATGAAATGCGACTCCATAGCCCTTTCCGGTGAGGTTTTCTTTGGTCTCATATCTGTATATTTCCCTGTACCCAAGGTAAACCTTTATATTTACATTCTTAGACTCGAAGAACATCTCATCTCCGTCTATAAGATTAATGGGAAGGCTTTTGGTAAGTACAACCCCGCCGTCAAAATCTCCGACCTTAATGTCATCGATATTATAGACTTCTCCCGAAGAACTCGTCCATCCTTCACTAAAATAAGTCAGTCTTTCATCAAATTCGCCATTAAAAGCATCTGTGAAAAAAATAGCATCCACAAAAAAAATCAGCGCAATAACCCCCAGTATAATACCGTAGATAACTTTTGCGCTGATTGTCTTTTTCTCTTCGTTCATGGACTACTCCCGGATGCTCTAAAATAGTGCCAAAATGTGTATTGATACAAAAACTCATTTTTCCGATGGTAACAAAATTTTACCAATTCTAGTCCTTGAATTAAACGGTTTTAAGAGAATTTTAATATTATTTTTCAGATTTATTTCCTATTGATGTCCCTGCTTCCCACTTACTCCTTTTCTACCGCTTTTCATTTTTGTGGCGATAAATGTTCGGCTATTTTACTGCTTCTTTTTCGCACCTGACCGTCTATATAGTTTAAGCGGCTTTTTATCCTTGATGAATTCAAAAACTTACCAATAAACACGCACTGACTTTTTTCTTCCATAGCTGCAGTCAACACATACATCCTGTCCGCCAGATCAAATCTCACCATTTCCCTGCCAATCTTTATGGTCCCTTTGGCTCTGGCAACGCATCCAAACTCCCCGTGAAGACAGTCCTCAAGGAGTATCAATAGTTCCACAGGATTAGACAACGAAATGCCTGTCAGACTGACCTGGGAAAATGATCCTTCTTCACCGCCTTCATCCTGTATTTCCCCGGTGTTTTCTATCTCCATTATATTCTTCCACCATTCATCATCCATTTCATGATAGTGTCTGTCTGCTATTTCCGCATTTGAATTAATCTTCTCTATTTCCCTGACTGCATTCTGAATAAATTCCCGGTCTGTATGCTCACATTTGGAAAAAACAACTCTCCCGGCATTGGCCACCTGATTCCGGTAAAGCTCGGGCCACTCCTTCAGGTTTTGCCTTAAGCTGTCCGGTGAAAGGACCACAACCGGCTTTAGGAGGGTAATATTGTCATGAAGAATTGGCTTAAGATTTTCCAATATGTTACTTAGTTTTCCCACCCCGGTAGGCTCAATTATAAGATACTCCGGATTCAGTGAAGAAAAGACAGTAAGTACCGAATTAACAAAGCTGTCCTTCATGGTACAGCAGACACACCCTTCCATAAACTCCATTATCTGCATTTTTTCTTCCCCGGAATATGAACTTTGAAGTTCCAGGGCATCAATGTTGTTTTCTCCGTATTCGTTTTCCATTATCACAGGACGGGTGGCGGTTCTTTTTACCAGCTCCTTGATAAATGTAGTTTTTCCCGCTCCCAGAAAACCTGAGATAAGTAAAATTTTCATGTCTGTACTCCTTACAACTATATTGATAAAAAAGGCGGCCGGGATTCGGCCGCCCAAAAGGATAATATTTGTATTTATGGCTGGTTGTCAAGAATAACAACGGGCTTAATCAGCTCCGCAGGCTTATCCTTCATTAGCTGGAGTGCCTCCGGGATATGCTCCCAGCCGTGGAATACATGTGTGGAAAGCTTACTTACATCGAGTTTTCCTGAAGATACCAATGCTCCAAGCTTCTCCATTCTAAGTCTTCCACCGGGCATGAGACCACCTGCAATCTGCTTGTGTCCCATACCTACGCCCCATTCAACACGGGGAATGGTTATAAAATCGCCGCTTCCAAGATAGTTTACATTACCAATCTTTCCGCCGGGCTTAAGGGCCTTTACAGCAGACTCAAAAGTCTGAACACCGCCGCCGGCAATAATAACCCTGTCTACACCTTTGCCGTCTGTCATGGCAAGAACCTGATCTTCGATAGTACCGTTCTTGTAACTGATAAACTCATCAGCGCCATAGAACTTTGCAGCTTCTACACATTTTGGTCTTGTACCAACTGCAATTATACGGGATGCTCCACGCATATGTGCACCTGCTACGCTCATAAGACCTACAGGTCCTATACCAATAACAAGTACTGTATCGCCAAACTGAATATCAGCCAGTTCAACGCCGTGGAACCCTGTGGGAACCATATCGGAAAGCATGCAGGCATCCTCTAAGGACATACCTTCAGGCATATGTGCCAGGTTGCCGTCTGCATCATTCACATGGAAAAATTCAGAATCAAGACCATCTTTGAAATTAGAGAACTTCCAGCCTGCAAGCATTCCACCTGAATGCATTGAATATCCCGACTGAGCCTCAAGTGAATTCCAGTCCGGAGTGATGGCAGGAACAAGTACCTTATCCCCCGGCTTAAAATCCTTGACCATGCTACCTACTTCTACAACTTCCGCACAACCCTCATGTCCAAGGATCATGTTGTGGCGATCGCCTACTGCCCCTTCCCATACTGTGTGCACATCAGACGTGCAGATAGCGATAGCAAGAGGACGGCAGATGGCGTCCATGGGTCCGCAGGCAGGGCGTTCTTTCTCAATCCAGCCCACTTCCCCGATTT
>JAEEGL010367224.1_pt1 | contig 22902 bp, 21 predicted proteins | sample 9134231 | NCBI WGS metagenome assembly JAEEGL01 (sample SAMN16246548, study PRJNA631951) | gut metagenome | biome: gut microbiome; feature: rumen; material: fiber-attached | host: Bos | place: Iran: Karaj | collected 2018-10 | reverse complement strand
TTCACCTGCGTTTCAGTCAAAGCGCCCGGATTCGGTGACCGCCGCAAGGAAATGCTGCAGGATATCGCCATACTCACCGGTGGTACCGTGATCTCCTCCGAAACCGGTATGGAACTGAAGGAAGCTACCATTGACATGCTGGGAAAAGCCCGCCAGGTCAAGGTGAACAAGGAGAATACAACCATTATCGACGGTGCCGGTGACAAGGCTGCTATCGACGCGCGGGTCGGACAGATCAAGACCCAGATTGCAGAGACCACCAGCGACTATGACCGTGAGAAGCTGCAGGAACGGCTGGCCAAGCTGGCCGGCGGCGTTGCAGTGATCCAGGTCGGTGCAGCGACTGAAGTGGAGATGAAGGAACGCAAGATGCGGATCGAAGACGCGCTGAGCGCTACCCGTGCTGCCGCTGAAGAAGGAATCGTTCCCGGCGGCGGAATCGCGCTGCTGAACGTTATTCCGAAGGTCGCATCCCTGCTGGACAGCTATGCCGGAGATGCCAAGACCGGTGTGCAGATCATCCTGCGCGCACTGGAAGAACCGATCCGCCAGATCGCACTGAATGCCGGCATTGACGGCAGCGTCATCGTGGACCACATCAAGAACGCAAAGAAACCCGGTTACGGATACGATGCCCTGAAAGGCGAGTATGTGGACATGGTGGAACGCGGGATTATCGATCCGACCAAGGTCACCCGGAGCGCGCTGCAGAACGCCGCTTCCATCGCTGCCATGGTACTGACCACTGAGTCCCTGGTGGCCGATATCCCCGAACCCGAACCCGCTGCTCCTGCCGGCGGCGGAATGGGCGGCATGTATTAATTCCCGTAATCAATCGCACAGTGCCCGCAAAAGAAAGCGGGCACTGTTTTTTTCGTGCATACAAACCGGCGGAAGAATGTGGTTTGTTGTGGTTTGGGGGGAGTTGTGGTAAACTCAAATACTGAAACGCAAAGGGATGGGAAATCCTGTGTCTCCGGACGTTTCAGTTCCCGGAACGGTATCCGGGCGAGAAAGGGATGAACAGGCATGCCGATCAAAATTCCGAACGAATTGCCGGCGTATAAAACACTGACTGATGAAAACATATTCGTGATGACGGAAACCCGAGCTCTGACACAGGATATCCGCCCACTTCAGATCGCGATTGTAAACCTGATGCCGACAAAGATCGATACCGAGACGCAGCTGCTCCGCCTGCTGGGCAACACGTCCCTGCAGGTGGAAACGGAACTGATCAAAATGCAATCCCATGTTTCGAAGAACACCTCTGCGGAGCATCTGACAGCTTTCTACAAGACCTTTTCGGAGATCCGGGACAGGAATTTCGACGGGATGATCATTACCGGGGCGCCGGTCGAACACCTGAAGTTTGAAGAGGTGGAATACTGGGACGAGCTGTGTGAGATCATGGAGTGGAGCAAGGAACACGTTCATTCCACCTTCCATATCTGCTGGGGTGCGCAGGCCGCCCTGTATTATCATTTCGGGATTCAAAAATACCCGTTGGAAAAGAAGCTGTTTGGCGTTTTTCCTCACCATGCGGAGCGGAAAAACTATATTCTCCTGCGCGGTTTTGACGATGTGTTTATGGCTCCTCACAGCCGGCATACGACGGTGCGAAGGGAAGACCTGGAAGCATGCGGAAAGCTGAAGATTCTTGCTTCTTCCGATGAAGCCGGCATATACGCGGCAGCTACGGACAATGGCCGGCAGATTTTCATTATGGGACACAGCGAATACGATCCGCGTACGCTGGAGAAGGAGTACCTGCGGGATAAAAACGCCGGATTGCCGATCGATGTCCCGGTGAACTATTATCCGGAGGATGACGATACGCGTGAGCCGATGGTCACCTGGCGGGGGCATGCCAATCTGCTTTATGCAAACTGGCTGAATTACAACGTTTATCAAACGACTCCGTATGACCTGAACGAGATCTCCGAGGGAGATCCATCCTGACCCACAGGGGAGGGCCTGCGGCGTGAGAAGGGGCGAAACAGAGCTTTTTTCACCGGAAGAACTGAAGATCTATGCCCTGATCTCCCGGAGAAACGGAATCAAAGCCAGGGAGATCAGCCGGGAGACCGGTATTGAAAAAACGGAGGTCAGCCGCCGTCTGGTATCCTCTGCGCTGATGCGCGAGCTATGCTACCAGGACAACGAATACCGCTGGCACGCGCTGGTCCGGCAGCAGGCTCCTTATGAAGGACTGTACGAATTTTCCGGATGGTATGGGACCGTGCATGAATTCATGGCGGAAGGGGAAGAAACATGGCTGAAGGAGCTTTCGGATGGATGCGTGCGGATCGGCAGGAACCTGAACGATACGCGCGGGCTGATCCATTCGTTCCGGGACTGCCGGGAAACCATACGTTCCCTGTTCGCAGACCTGAAGGACATGGGCGTTGCGGCAGAGGACTGGGAGATCGTCTTTGAACTCCGCTTCAACCTGAGACGATACATCCGGATTTATGCGGATGTACTGGTGATCACACCGGAAAAGGTGTTTCCGCTGGAATTCAAGATGAAAAACCGGATCGATCCGGACGAGGTGCTGCAGGCGGCAAAGTATGTTCCATATCTGGAAATCCTCTTCGGACAGGAAAAGGACGTTTATCCGGCGCTGGTGCTGACGGGTGCTTCCGATCTGTTCGCATACGAACAGATCGGGATGACGGATTATGTCCTTCCGGTATGTTCCGGAGATATGCTTTTCAATGTTTTCAACGAGGCGATGAGTTTTCTCGGATAACGTTGACAAGCACTGTGAAAACAGGTATAATCCCTGTTATTCTCAGAAGAAACTCTGAAACACCTTGTTTCCGCCTGACGGCCGCAGGGTGTTTCTTGTATGTGAAAGGAGTCTGTATACCATGGCTGAGGAAAAAGGAACCGTCCTGACTGAGAGCGGTCTGAAAAAGCTGCAGGAACAGCTTGATTACCTCATATCTGTCCGCCGCAATGAGATCAGCGAGCAGATCGCAATTGCCCGCGGATTCGGCGATCTGAGTGAAAATGCCGAATACGACGAGGCGAAGAAGGAACAGGCCAAGGTGGAGGAAGAAATCAACCGCCTGCAGGCTACCATCCGGACTGCGACGGTCGTCGGGGATGATGAGATTACGACTGAGCGCGTATCCATCGGCACGATTGTCAAGGTGAAGGATCTTGATGAAAATGAGACCTATGAATACGCAATCGTAGGCGCCAATGAAGCGGACCCCGCGGAGTATAAGATCTCCAACGAGAGCCCTGTCGGCGCCGGCCTGCTGGGGGCGAAGCGCAACCAGACCATCACGATCAACATTCCCGCGGGCGTGATCCGCTACAAGGTCATGTCCATCAAGAAGATGTAAGAACGGATAACATGATCAGGAAGGCAGGAGGCTAACCATGGCTGGAACAGAGACCGGAAATGTAAACGAACTGCTTCAGATCCGCAGGGACAAGCTGAAAGAACTGCAGGAAGCCGGCAGGGATCCGTTTGTGATCACAAAGTATGATGTCACGCATCACAGCGCTGAGATCAAGGATCACTATGACAAACTGGAAGGGCAGGAAGTGTCCATCGCCGGTCGCCTGATGTCCAAGCGAATCATGGGGAAGGCTTCCTTCTGCCATGTGCAGGACCTGCAGGGAACCATTCAGTGCTATGTCGCACGCGATTTCATCGGCGAGGAATCCTACAAGGATTTCAAGAAGATGGATATCGGCGATATCATCGGACTGAAGGGCACGGTTTTCACGACAAAGACCGGAGAAATTTCCGTACATGCCACTGAACTGGTCCTCCTTTCCAAAAGCCTGCAGATCCTGCCTGAAAAGTATCACGGACTGACGAACACAGATCTGCGCTACCGCCAGAGGTATGTAGACCTGATAATGAATCCGGAAGTCAAGGATACCTTTATCAAGCGGTCAAAAATCATCAGCACGATCCGCCGGTACCTGGATGAGCGCGGATTCATGGAAGTTGAAACGCCCATGCTTGTATCCAACGCGGGAGGAGCCGCTGCGCGCCCCTTCGAGACGCATTTTAACGCCCTGGACGAGGATTTCAAGCTGCGCATCTCCCTGGAACTGTACCTGAAGCGGCTGATTGTCGGCGGGCTCGAACGTGTCTACGAGATCGGACGTGTATTCCGCAATGAGGGACTGGATACCCGGCATAATCCGGAGTTCACCCTTATGGAGCTCTACCAGGCCTATACAGATTACCATGGCATGATGGATCTGACGGAGAACCTGTACCGTTATGTGGCGCAGGAAGTTCTCGGCACCACAAAGATCGTATACAATGGCATTGAGATGGACCTGGGCAAGCCTTTTGCCCGGATGACCATGACCGAAGCCGTGAAGAAGTATGCAGGTGTCGATTTCGATAAGATCCATACGCTGGAGGAAGCGCGTGATGCAGCGAAAGAGCATCATGTGGAGTTTGAGACGCGCCATAAGAAGGGTGAGATCCTGAACCTGTTCTTTGAACAGTTCTGCGAGGAACATATGATCCAGCCCACCTTTATTATGGATCATCCCACGGATATCAGCCCGCTGACCAAGATGAAGCCGGACAATCCGGAATATGTGGAACGTTTTGAGTTCTTCATGAATGGTTGGGAGATGGCCAATGCCTATTCCGAGCTCAACGATCCCATTGACCAGCGCCGCCGTTTCGCCCTGCAGGAGGAACAGTTTGCGGCAGGCGACGAAGAAGCGAACCATACGGACGAAGATTTCCTGAATGCGCTGGAGATCGGTATGCCGCCCACCGGCGGAATCGGATTCGGTATTGACCGGATGTGCATGCTGCTGACGGATTCCCAGGCGATCCGCGATGTTCTGCTTTTCCCGACGATGAAGCGCCAGGGTAAAAAGGAAAACGGCGAGACGGAAGATGAAGAAGAATAATTTTTCCATGACATAACTCTATGAAAAACCCGCTGCGATCCCGCACGGGTTTTTCTGTTCTCAGGCTGAAATGAAGGTACACGGAAATGAAAAAAGAAAAGCAAAAACTTCGGAAAGAACCTCCAAAGCGATCTGTCCTGGAAGAGGTCGGGAATGCAGTGACCCATGGGATCGGGGCGCTGCTGGGGATCGCCGGGCTCATTCTTCTGCTGGTTCATTCAGATACGGGAAGTAAACTGTACGCATCCCTGATCTATGGGCTCTGCTTTATTATGATGTTTCTGATGAGCTGCCTTTATCACAGCTTCAGATGGGGTACAGGGGTCAAACGACTGTGGCGGCGGTTTGACTATATTTCCATCTATCTGCTGATCGGAGGAACATTTACACCGCTGTGGCTCCTGTTCTGGGGAGAGACTTCCGGGGTTTTATACTGTATTGCAGAGTGGGCGCTGATCATGGCCGGGATTACGGTGATCGGAATCTTCGGCCCTGAGAAGGCCCGGAAGATCCATATAACCTTGTATATAATCCTCGGATGGCTGGGACTGATATTCCTGCCCAAAATGCTCAATGAAAACCTTCTGCTCTTCTGGTTTACCCTTGCCGGCGGCATTCTGTATACCCTGGGTATCATTCCGTTTGCGATGAAAAAAAGCGGAGCACATTTCATCTGGCATTTCTTTGTCCTTTTCGGGGCAGTTGTTCACTGGTTCGGAATATATATTTGTCTGTACATTTAATGCGGTTTGGTATATAATCATTTCAGCTACAATTGAAAAGACTTATACAGTGTCCGGTATCACGCTTCGGGCGGACCGGAATGGAAGAGGAGTGTTTTCATATGAATATGAAAGATTTCGGCTTTTACAAGGGTGTGGACCTTGGAGGCTGGTTTTCACAGTGTGATTATTCGGAAGATCGTATGGATCATTTCATCACTGAGAAGGATTTTCATGTGATCTCCGGATGGGGTCTGGATCACGTGCGTATCCCCGTGGATTATAATGTCATGGAAACGGAAAACGGAGGCTGGAGGACTGACGGCTTCCGCCGGATCGGGAAAGCGCTGGAATATGCCGGAAGGAGCGGACTGAAAGTTGTCCTGGACCTGCACAAAACGTTCGGTTTTTCCTTTGACGCAGATGAAAGGGAAGAAGGTTTTTTTGTCAGTGAGGCATACCAGGAACGTTTTTACCGTCTGTGGGAAGAAATGGCCAGAAAATTCACAGATGCAGAAAACGTTGCTTTTGAGCTGCTGAACGAAGTGACGGACGAATCATATATCAGTGCATGGAACAGGATCTCTGCCGAATGCATCCGCAGGATCCGGAAGATAGCACCGGATTCCCTGATCCTGATGGGAAGCTATCATAACAATGCGCCGGACGCGCTGAAGGACCTGGAAGCACCGGCGGATGAGAAAGTCATCTTCAATTTCCACTGCTATGATCCGCTCACGTTCACGCATCAGGGAGCTCCATGGGTTCCGTGGCTTGACCGGAATGCACGGATTTCATTTGAAGAGTCAGGAGTGGATGACGGGTTCTTTGAAAACGCATTCCGTTCAGCTGTCGAAACCGCAGAAAAGCACGGGACGGCACTTTATTGCGGAGAATACGGCGTGATTGACAGGGCATCACCGGAAGATACGGTGAAATGGTTCCGGAAGATCCATGAAGCATTCGAGAAATACGGAATCGCGCGAAGCGCGTGGAGTTACAGGAAAATGGATTTCGGACTGAGCGACGAAAGGCTTGACGGTGTCCGTGATCAGCTGATCCCGCTGCTTTAAAAAGCAGCGGAAAGGGGTTCTTTATGGATAGAAAAAAGATCGCCGTATTTATTTCGGCGCTCTATGAAGATATGGTAGTGGAGACCGTTCAGGGCCTCCTTAGTGCCGCACGGGATGAAAACCTGAAACTTGTCTTTTTTACAAGCTTTGCAGACAACCATACAAGCAAGCGGTATGACCGGTACCAGGATTACGATACCGGTGATTTCGTGGTATATCTGCTGCCGGACCTGAAGGAATACGATGTCCTGATTTCCTTCGATACATACATGACCGGTTCATTTATCGAACCCATCAATATCCTCAAAAAGGCGGTTTCCATACCGGTGATTACGATGGGGACGATCAAGGAGGGAACTTACAGTATCATAAATGATCAGGAGTATTCGTTCAGGGAACTGATAGAACACCTGATCAATGTGCACGGATGCAGGGATTTTGTACATATTGCAGGACAACGGGTCCGTTCCTTCTGCCTGGAACGCATCGATATCTTCAAAAACACACTGGCTCGGCACGGACTTCCTTGCGGAGAGGACAGGATCTATTACGGCACGCTTCGTCCGGACTGCGGAGAGGAGATCACTGAAAAGCTCCTTGCGGATTACGCTGCAAAAGGAGATAAAAAACTGCCGGATGCCATCGTCTGCGTGAACGATTATACGGCAATCGGTATCATCCAGGCGATTGAAAAACGCGGTTATCACGTGCCACGCGATGTGCGTGTGACGGGATATGATGACATCCTGCGTGCCCAATACAACGATCCGTCCATCACCACCTCCGCACAGCCGTTTTTCGGCGTAGGCCGGACCGGGATGGAAGTGGCCAAGCAAGTGCTGCAGGGCGGGACGCCAGATCCGATCTCAGCTGTTCCCGGGACGCTCTGCCTCAGGGAATCCTGCGGATGCGAACCCGTCAATGAATCCAGGAAGGATCTGATCCGTGAAAAATATATCCGTACGGTCACCAACCTGGAAGACTTCGTGTTTTCCAATACGAATATGATCCTCGGCGGGGCCGTGGATGAAACGCTGGAGGAGATCTATAACGAGATCGAAAAAGGCTGCCTGTGCGATACCGGCTTCAGGGACGCTGTCCTGTGCCTGATTGACGGATGGGAACAGCAGAAAACGATCCAGCACAGGTATACCCTGAAGGAAGAAAACTTCAAAGTAGTCTGCGGTATCTGGCACGGGGAACCTGTAAAACGTCAGAGTCTCGCGAAAGGGCAGCTGCTTCCTGAGGAGATGATGAATGACAATGTGCCGTATTTCATTTTCCCGGTGCATCATCTGCAGTACTTTCTCGGATACTTTATTGTCAATCCAGAACTGAAAGACCTGGAACAGCTGCATATCAAATCCTGGCTGATCAGCATCAGCACCATGCTGATCAACTGGTTTTTCCGGAATCAGCTGACGAATACGGTGAACGAGCTGGAAGTCCTGTACCAGACCGATATGCTGACCGGGCTGTACAACCGCCGCGGTTACTACCGTTTCTTTGAAAGCTATTATGAGGAATGCCGCGCTGAAAGAAAGGAGCTGGCGGTGTTCCTGATCGATATGAACGGCATGAAGAAGATCAATGACGGATACGGTCACGCGGAAGGGGATTTCTGTCTCTGCACGATCGCAGAAGCCATGCGGAAAAGCTCAACAGACGGAGAAATCTGCATCCGGACCGGCGGGGATGAATTTGTTGTCCTCGCGAAAGATTATAACCGGGAGAAGGAAGAGGCTTTCAGAAGATCCATACGCAAGCAGATCAGGGAGAAGCTGGAACAGGAAGGAAAAAGTTACGGGATCAGCGTCAGTATCGGATGCTTCCGGAGTATACCCGAAAAAGAAGGCTCCGCATCCATACAGAGCGAAGCCGAACTGTTCCTGAACAGGGCAGACAAGGAAATGTATACGGAAAAACAGGGGAAATAATCACGGAACAGGACGAAGGACACCGCCGATCTCAAAGGCGATAGAGTCGTTTACAAACCCGGTCAGGCGGTACTGCCGGTCATGCAGGATCCGACGCAGGGTAACCTGCTGTCCGGGAAGTATTTCATGGTTATAATTGAATATAACGGTCTCAGGTTCGTTTGCTGTCATCATTTCAATCCCCAGTGTGTTGCACAGCCAGTCGGCATACCGGGTATTGTTTACATGCCCGTTTACATCCAGATCCGTATAGACAGGCATATGCCCGGAGATAAATTCCTCACCCTGCAGGTTGCCGACAGTTGCGGGAAGATTCATCGGGACAGTCAGATCCCTGTTGTCCGGGATCAGGCGGGCAATATCGCCCGGCGGCAGCATCTTCCGCGTCACAGTATCGAAAAGAAGCCACAGTGTTCCGGCTTTTCCCAACATTTCCCCGCGTTCGTCAGTGAAGATGTAATACCGCGGAAAGAAACAGATGCGGTTCGGCATCGGGAAAGTATGGAGCGTGATCTTTTCACCGATCCGGGGATAACGGTCCATATGCAGCTCGCTCCGGGAAAGAACCCAGACGATGTTCCTTTTGAGCAGTTCTTCCCGGCCGCAGCCGAGGAGCAGGCTGTGGGCGCCGGCTGATTCCTGCATGGCTTCCAGAATAGCGCTCAGGCGCCAGGTGCCTTTCACATCGCAGTCACGGGATAACAGCGTAAAGGTTTCGGTGTATGTCTTCATCATGGCGGGAACCTCCTGAGAAAAGGAAAGTCAACGGGTGAGGGTATCCAGATAAGAGTTGAGATCTAAAAAAGGATCCAGGACAGAATCGCTCCGAAGATACAGCGGGTGATGCGGATGGCCGGCTTTGCTCCGGGGACCTGCCGTGAACCAGCGTGCGCCGTAACGGTTACCGATGGCGGCCATATCCTGTACGCATCCGGGCAGATACATCCGTTTCGTGATCAGCGATCCCCAGGCGGCCCATACGGAACAGGGAGCGGAAGTACGGCTGAGGATCCATTCGAACGCTTTCATGTTTTCCCGGTGGAGCTCCGGGTTCAGTGACTTCTCCATATCATCCGGGATCGTAGCGCGCTGGGCATATACGTTGAACATGATGAACGAATCATAACCATTGAAAAGTGCGATACGCTGCGCGCTTTTCAGGGTGTTGTCCAGCCTGTCCGGGGCGGCAGTGGATGGATTGATGCCGATACAGACAAGGGGCCGGGATCCTTTTGTACCGAGAATATAACGGTATTCACTGTAATGATCCGGAACATAGATCCATCGGTCCCGGTTGTAATCATTTGCAGAAGGGATCAGCGCCTCCTCAAAGGTCAGCACGCCGGCGTGAAACGTGTCCGAAGAAGGAATGTGTCTCATCTTACGCGTCCAGCGGCCGGATCAGGATCAGGGGCGTCAGTTCGTCTCCCTGTCCGGAGGGATTATCCGCCATGGCTTCCTGGATCTCTTCATCCGTCAGCGGGAAGTCAGAACACTTCCCGAGCTGGTTCTGGTCGATATCATTGGCATCCATAAGGACGGTGGGGACACCGGTGTCTTTTTCCAGCGCGTCGCAAAGTTCAACCGGATTCGGCGGGTTAATCAGCGCGAGCTCCTTGTACCGGTCAAAGCTGGAGCGGAAATAGAAACCGTCGATGCCGGCGACGCCTTTTCCGCAGATCCTGTAGAACAGGCCGTGCACGCCGAAGGGACGGGTTAAAGCGCTGACAAACGCGGCGAACAGGACACGAGGAAGGCCGCACATATCAATCACGAGCTGGAGCTTGTAGGGTTCATGCATGCCGACGCCTGTCTCGTTGATGCCGGCGAAGGGGGCAAGCTTCTTTGCCCAGAAGCCTGGATGCACTTCCTCCTTGGTTTTTACATTCCGGGTGCACATGGCCATAACCTTTGCGCCGAAAGAAAGGACATCGCCTTCCTGATAAAGGGGAAGCACATAACGGCGCACCAGTTCCGCCTGATCCTCGCCGACTTCGACAAAGTGTGTCTGGATGGCAAAACGGTCATAACGGCGGCCGCTTTTCCCAGTCAGGGTACCGCGATCAAAATAGACGATCCCGTTTTTTTCACGGCGCTGTTCCTCAAGGTTCCTGGAAGGAATAATGCCCATAAGACACCTCCGAATTATACGTTTCAATTATTATAGCTTTACAGGTATTGTATGTCAACGGCCGCAGCCTGCCATATATTGTGTTTTCCTGCGTTCCATGATATAATAAAATGATTTGATATGCCGGCGGGCATGGGCAGGAGGACCGGATGAACAGTCAGAAAACGGAAATTATGAAAGCAGCCCGGGAAGCAGCGATCCTGATTCCGTCGCTGGAACCGGACGGACGGCTTCCTGCCTATATAAGGAAGCTGAGCGAAAACGGATTCGGTCACATCATCGTCGTGGATGACGGGAGCAGCGAATCCTATCAGTCCATCTTCAGAGAAGTGGAAGCCATTGACCGCGCTGTGGTCCTGCATCACGACGTGAACCACGGGAAGGGAGTTGCGCTGAAAACCGGATACAGGTATATCCTCGAAAACCTGCCGGATGTGCAGGGAGTGATCACTGCGGATGCAGACGGCCAGCATACCGTACCGGACTGTATCCGTCTTGCGCAGGAACTGGAAAAAGGAACGAAAGCACTGTACCTGGGGAGCCGGGACTTCTCCCTGGAGAATATCCCGCCCAAGAGCCGCAGCGGCAACCGGATCACCTCCGCGGTATTCAAAGCGCTGTACGGGCAGTACCTGCCGGACACGCAGACCGGTCTGCGTGCCTTCCGGAAGGAAGAACTGCCCTTTATGATCGACGTGGAGGGCGAACGTTTTGAATATGAGATGAAGGTGCTGATCGCCTGTTCGCGTGCCGGGATCCCGATGATTCCGGTCACGATCGAAACAATCTATGAGAACGACAACGAAGGGACCCACTTTCACCCGATACGGGACAGCTACCGGATCTACAAAGTCATTCTCGGCAGTTTCCTCCGGTTTATGGCATCGAGCCTTTCCTGTGTTGTCCTGGACCAGGCAATCTTCAACCTGCTGAACCTGCTGGTGTTCGCGAACGGTGATAAAAAGGACGCGTCAGTCATCCTGCTGTGTACCGTGATCGCCAGGGTTATCAGCGCAACGGTCAATTTCCTGCTGAACCGGAACCTGGTGTTCGGCAGCAAAGGAAATGCCGGAAAAGCCTTCGCACGCTATGTGGCGCTGTCCGTCTGTATTATGCTGCTGAGCGCCGGAGGAACCTGGCTGCTCGGCCTGACCGGACTAAGCAGTACCGTGGCCAAGCTGATCACAGATACACTGCTGTATTTTGTCAGCTATCGTGTGCAGCAGCAATGGGTGTTTAAGGAGGAGGCATAAGTTTGCGGATCACCGTGACTGGTGCCGGGGGGTTCATCTCTCTGCTGGTTCTGCTCCTGTTTTCAGGTTTCCGGATCATGGAGGCCCGGAACCGGACAGAGGAGATTTCCACCGGCGAAATCCTCAACGCGATCGGATTCGGCATTCTTCCCGGCCTGACGTTCTGGAAGATCTTTGAACAGCACACCGTCCTCGGAACCGGGACGGGAACGTTCGATCCGATCGGAGACCTTCCGCTGTTTACGGAAAAAGGATGTTTCGCAGTTTCCCGAACGGAGATCCTTCTCGCGGTGCTGGGCTTCACAGCTGTCGTGCTCTGGCTGGCATTCCGGAAGGACGAACTACCGGGGAACAGCGACCTGCTCCTGACCGTTCTATGCTTGTGGGGCATGATGCGGGCATTTACGGAAGGCCTGCGGGAAACGACGCTTCTTCGGGCCGGAATTGTGAACCTGACCCAGATCCTGATGCTGATGCTGGCGGATCTTTCCCTGACTGTATGGACTGTCCGCATGGAAGCAGCACAAAAAAACACGGCGTTTGCCGTGCTGGAATGGATCGCTGTGCTGAGCGCGCAAGCGGTCATGGTCCTGAACACGACCGGGGTCCTGTCCGCGGGAAGCCCGATCGGAGATTTGGTCGTAAACGGCGGATGTATGCTCCTGTCCCTGCTGCTGATCCTTTCAGCCGGGAAGGAAAGCAGGACCTGAAGGGCGGATCATTTGCGGTTCGGGCAGTTCTGTTTCGCACAGCCTGCGCAGGAATCCAGGGAGACATCGTCTCCGCGGATCATCATTTCAACGGAACCGGATTCGCGGCTGACAGGCCGGAAACCGAGCCGGGAGAAGAACCCCTCAGTAGCCACCGGGCAGCGAAGACGGATTTCGCGTGCGGAATGCGTCTGAGCCTTGAAAAGGAGCAGCCGGAGCACAAGATCCCCCAGGCGGCGGCCGCGCAATGCGGGAACCACACCGATCTCACCCAGCCAGAAGGCATCTTCAGACCACCAGATACGTCCGGACGCAGCTGGTTGCCCGTCCATATAAACAAGAGTATTCCAGCCTTCCGGATCTGTCGGTGAACCGGAGACACCGAATACCTCCCGGCGGACAGGCAGGACTTCTGCAGAGAGATCTTCACCGGGGGCAAACCATTTTCCCTGAATCATACGAATACTCCTCATACCAGAATTGACAATACAGCGAGGTGAACCAGATGGAACCGGAAAAGATCAGGAGGATCAACGAACTGGCCCGGAAAAAAAAGGCGGGTACGCTGACCGAGGAGGAAGCAGCCGAACAGGCAGCGCTCCGGAAAGAGTACCTGGACGGGTACCGTGAAAACCTGAAAGCGATGCTGGACAGTATCGTTGTCGAGGAAAAGGACGGAACCCGGCATCCTCTGAAACGAAAGGAACAGCCGCCTGTATCATGATAGAACAGGAAAAGTCAACTTGTCAAACGGCAGGCGGATGTTTATAATTCTCAACGTAATTCAAAGAAAGAGGTGCTGAAAGATGGACGATTTTGAAAACAAGGAACTGGAAGGTATGGAGCCCGATACGATCATTTTTGAAGATGAAGACGGGAATGAATTTGAATTTGAAGTCCGCGATTATTTCTTCTACAACGGGGACGAATATGCCCTGCTGACGGAAGTGGGTCAGGAATCCGACGAGACCGGCGAGGAATGCATCATCTGCAAGGTTGAATCCGTAACCGGTGAAGACGGTGAAGAGGATGAGGAATTCGTACTGGTCGAGGATGAAGAACTGGCCGGAAAGCTGATCGAGATTGCGAACACCAGAATCGCTGACGACGAGGAAGAATGACAATGAAACTGATTCTGCGGATCCTCTGCGCCCTGCTGTGCGTGGCGATTATTGCCGGTATGCCTTTTTTCCTTGCGGCTCCGATGCTTGTCCAGGAAGCGCAGGATACCTATTCGGACGAAGAGGCAGATGAAGAGGATGAAGGCCTGGAACTGGATTTCGGAAAGCTCTTTTTTTCGTCCGCCATGGCCGAAGGATTTGTCATGGAGGAAACAGATGAGGAAGACCCGTTTGCGGAACCGAAGGGCCTGAGCATTCCGGATTCCTGGAAACTACCCTTTGATTTCACAGTCCCGCCGATGCCCGACCCTGCGTGTTTCACAGAGAATGGTTATGAGGATGAATCGATCCGCGTAAGGATCGAAACGGTCGAAACACACGACTCCAGAGTACATGTCGCATATGTCGAGGTTGCAGACCCAAGCCAGGTCCGGACAGCGACAGCATACGGCGTAAAGAGCAGCCGGGCACTGAAGATGTACAATATTGCGAAGCAGAACAACGTTGTTGTCGCAATGAACGGGGACCTGTTCATTGAAATGCCTGAAAAGAAACGGTTCGAAGTCCGGATGACAGAAAAGCTTCCGAAGCGTTCAAAGACCAGTCAGGTCAAGGACACCCTGATGATAGACAAAAACGGTGATTTCCACCTGTTTGTCCTGTCCGAAGGAATGGAACAATATGTGAAGGAACACGGAAGCGAGATCGTGAATGCGTTTATGTTCGGACCGGCGCTGGTCGTGGACGGACAGATCAATACGCACAAGAAATACGACTACAACCGGACCGGCCATGACGCCCGTTCCGCAATCGGGCAGACCGGGCCGCTGAGCTATGTCATGGTGGTCGTGGAAGGACGCGGAAAGAGCAAAGGCGTGACTCATGAGGGAATGGCCGAGATCATGCTGGAGCTCGGATGCGTCCAGGCCTATAATCTGGATGGCGGGAACACTGCTGAAATGATCATGATCGGGCCGGATGCGGACAATGTGATGTTCCATGTCAAGGGAGACCAGACGGCGTCGGAATACCGTTCCCAGTGCGATATCATCTACTTTGCGACAGCTGTCCCGGAGGAAGAACGCAATTAAGCATTCTCCGGGAGGAAAGAGAAACAGAAATGTGGGAAGAAGCACCGAAAATCGAGCTTTTCGGTATCCAGGTTTACACCTTTGGATTGTACTGCATGATCGGCGCACTCTGTGCCGTTGGCGTTGTCTGCGTCCTTTCACGTGCTGAAAAACTGAAAAGAGGAGCCGGAACGGTTTCATCCTGTCTGGGCATTTTCTGCGGGATGCTATGCTCCCGGCTCGTTTTCTGCATCCTGAACGATGTTTCCGTAGGCGGGGTACCGATTCAGCAATGGCTGAACATATCAGACGGCGGATGGAGTATGTACGGACTGATTTTCGGTGTGTTTCTCGGGATCTGGCTTTCCTCACGGATCACAAAAGTAGACTGCGGAACTCTGCTGGATATCGCATCCTGCGCACTTCCGCTTCTTATCGCGGCAGAAAGGTACGGCGAAAAGCTTTTTGAGGGGTTCAATGTCAGCAGGCAGCTGCAGAATGGGTGTTTTCCTGAAGGGACCTTCCTGGCTGTACGCGATTCCTACTATGAGGGTGTTTCCTTTATGGCAACCTGGCTGGTTGCTGCCATTGCCGCTGTTATCCTGTTTCTTGTTCTCGTGTTTTTCCTGACGCGGGAAAGAAGGCAGGACGGGGATTTGTGGATTCTGTTCATGCTGCTGTGCGGTGCCGGGGGGATCATCCTGGAAAGTCTCCGGTATGACCACTACCTTGAGTACAGTTTTGTCTGCTTCCAGCAGATCATGGCGGCCATCCTTCTGGTCTGGGGTGTGATTCTTGCCGGGTTCAGGAACCGAAAAGCGAAGAAAGGGATTCTTCTTGCTGCGATTATCTCGCTTCCTGTTGCGATTGCGCTGTGCGGCGGAATTGAATTCGCTCTGGACCGGATGAGTATCAGTCATTATGTTCTTTACGCAATCATGGCAGCTGCCCTGGCTGTTCCGGTGACGCTGGGTATCATACTGCTCAGAAAGCGGGAAAGAGGCGCCGAATGATTGCAAAAACGGCAGGGAAAATGCCGCTTCGCGCGGCGATCTCACAGCTTTTCGGCTATATCTACTGCATGATCCTGTCCAGCATGCTGACAGATATGCCGGTCTATGGCGGTGTTCTGTACCTGTGCGGAAAAGCCGTACTCGTCTTTGCCGGCACCTACGGAAAAGACAGGAAATTCCTGCCTTTCTACGCCAAGCGCTGGACAGTTCTCCTGATGACGGTACTCCTGGTGATGGGCATCCTGCTCGCGGGTATTTATCCGGCAACCATTCAAAGTGAAAAAACATGGATCCTGTTTGCTGCGGTCGTGCTGTGCATCTGTGCAGAAGCCAACACAGACCGTGTTTCGCGTATTTACCGGGCAGATGAAAAACTCACAGTCCGTGCGAAAGCCGGCGGGATCTTTATCCAGGTCATGATCATGACCGGAATGTCCGTCATTATTTTCACGAATTTCGGATGGAAAAACGGATGGGCTCCGGCAGCCGGGTTTGTGATCCTCGTGATCGACCGGATCTATGTAAACTACCGGCTGCGTGGAAGTATTGAACAGATCGACCATGAGGCGGATCTTGAAGAGTCTGATTTCCGGAAAGCGCACGCATATCATTCCATGGAATGGGTCAGCCTGCTGCTGGTGATGGCGGTGGAACTGACGGTGACAAGTATTTACGCACTGCTTGCCGTAAACGCGGAACAAGGGCTGATGACTGCGATGATCATAGCAGTCCTTTGCACGGTACTTCCTGCTGAAGCAGGTTTCCTGCTGCTCCGCCGGTCCGAAAGAAATGACCGGAAGGATCCTACCTGGCTGCTTGTGGCCGGACTGGTTCTGTGGCTGACAGGCATTGTTTTGTGCATCCAGATGCTGGTTGCCGGCAAAATCGATTTTACAAGGATTTATCTGTGCCTTGCGATCTGCACGGTCGGCGGATCGCTGAGCCTGACAGGCCTGGGACGCATCGAGGAACTGATGCCGGAAGCTGTCAGCGCCAGCGGCACGGAAGTGCCGGAAGGTTACTGGAAACTTCGGGTTACGAACTGGAACCTTGCGCGCCTTCTGGGCGATGTGCTGGCGCTGATTGCACTGGGTATCTTCTGCTTTGTGAACGGGAAGGGGCTGCCCAAAACCGCGGAAGAACTTGCTTCAAGATTCCAGCCGGTTATGTCCGTTCCGGTCTTCCTTGTCCTGATCGGGGCGCTGGTCAGTGCCTTCCGATTTCCGCTGAGCCGCCGGTATATCGGCAAGATCCGGAAGCTGATGAGACTGCAGGAGGAGGGGACGGCGAATCCTGCTTTGCAGGAACAGGTTGCCCGCGTGGTCAGCGAACCGTACCGGCAGCCTTATCTTTCCCGATTCCTGATTTTTCTCTGCCGCCTGTATTTCCGCTGCAGACTGGTTCATACGGATCATATCGTCACGGACGATGAGAACCCGCTGGTATTTCTGTGCAACCACGGAGAATTCTACGGGCCCATGGCATGCAAGATCTATGTTCCGGTTCCGATCCGGGCATGGGCAAACGCAACCATGATGTTCGACAAAAAATCTGTAACACAGTATATTTATGAAAATACGACAAGCCGCCAGGAAGGAATGCCGGAATTTGAAAAACGGATCCTGGCCCGGATGGCGGCATGGCTGAGCGTAAACGTGATGGGTCAGCTGGAATGCATTCCGGTCTACAAGGAATCGCCGCTGAAGCTGCGGGAAACCTTCCGCCTGACACTGGAAGCGATGGAAACAGGGGACAATATCCTGATCTTTCCGGAAAACCCGGAACAGAAATATCCGAGGGAAGGAATCGGGGATCTGTCTCCCGGTTTCGTTATGCTGGCGGATATCTACTGGAAGCGGAAAGGAAAGAAACTTCGCATGCTTCCGATGTATGCGGATAAGAAGCACAGAAGGATCATATTCGGAGAAGTGTTTGAATACAATCCGGAGAATCCGTTGAAGGACGAACAGGAGCGCATCGTAAAGGAAACCCTCCGGCAGATCCGTATGATCGCACGACAGGAGACAGAGGAGGAGACACAGGGATGAAGCGGAAGATTGCGGCAATGATCCTGTGCGCAGTTTTTGCGGTACTGGCGACCTGCGGTGTACTGGCGGAAGGTGCGAATACGAACAGCATCCGGGATCTGCTCATTACGGAACAGAAAAAGCCGTTTTCCTTCCGGAACGGAGTTGCCTGGGCAATGAACCAACAGCAGGTAGCAGCTATTGAGAACATCCCAATGAAACAGTCCGCCTCCTCCGAATGGTCTGTGCTGATTTCTGAATCCCCGGTGCAGGTGAGCAGGTTCAGTGCTGATCTGATCTACATGTTCAGACAGGACGCACTGCGGATGATCACATATGAATTTACAAAAGACTGCAGCACCCTGAATTTCCAGTACCTGACCGGAGCACTGTGCTCACTGTACGGGGAAAGCAGTGCAGCGAATCCGCTCGTTGTAAAAGGCTGGATGGACCGGATCTATCAGAATTATTACCAGCAGGACCAGATCCATAACGCTCTGGAATGGACCGCAGAAGACGGGACAAAGATCTTCCTGTACTATTTTACCGCGGAAACCTATGCGATCCTTTATGTATGCCCAACCACAAACGGTAACGGAAACTACGATACCAGCGGACTGTAAGAACCATACTCTGTGAGGACATAATTGTATCGATATATCCTGTACCCTGTAAAAATCTATATGATATATCCGTAACCACAAGGAAGCATCGATGCTTCCTTTTTTTGAATCCGGGACCCATTATCGGGTTTATGTGATCAGACGGCTGAAGGCATGGGAAAGAAGAAGGCGGACTGTTTCGCATACCAATAAACCGGCATACGGGAAAACAGTCTGAAACCGTGAAATACAAGAAGAGAAGAAGGAACCGGTGACCTGAGAAACGGATTGCATAACATGCTTGTAACAGGGCGGCAAAAGTTGTTTTTGGAGGCATAATATGGTAAAATAATTTGATTAACTAAAGCGTGAAATCGTGGAGGAAACAGAGATGTTTGAGCCAAAGATCAAGAACCGTCAGACGGACCTGCTGATGAAGGCTGTAATCCTGCTGCATGATGAAGAAGACGCATACCGCTTCTTTGAGGATCTCTGCACGATTCCCGAGATTAAGAGCATCAGTCAGCGCCTGGAAGTGGCCGAGCTGCTTCGCAGGAAAGAAACATACCAGAAGATTGCCGAGGAGACCGGAGCGAGCAGCGCGACGATCTCCCGTGTAAACCGCGCGCTGACATACGGCGCGGACGGATATAACCGGGTACTGGAAGAAATGGAGAAGGAGTAATCACTGTTACATGGATTTAAGCAAGCTGAACCGGGAACAGCGGATCGCAGCGGAAACACTGGAAGGACCGGTACTGATCCTGGCAGGCGCAGGAAGCGGCAAAACCAGGGCGCTGACCTACCGGGTGGCAAACCTGATCGACCACGGCATACCCGCGTGGCGGATCCTTGCATTGACATTTACAAACAAAGCAGCAAAAGAAATGAAAACCCGTGTAGCTGACCTGATCGGGGCTGAAGCAGCGGACGAAGCGTGGATCAGTACATTTCATTCCACGTGCTCGCGGATCCTGCGCCGGGATATCGAGAAACTGGGATACAGCCGTTCCTTTGTGATTTACGACGACGACGATCAGGCGCGTGTGCTGAAGGAAATCCTGAAACGCCAGAACATCGATGAAGCGTTTCTTCCTGTCCGTGAGCTGCGGGGAAAGATCGGGGACGCAAAGAACAGGCTTCTGTCTCCGGACGAATGGTTCCAGCACTCCTCACGGGACCGGCGGAGCAGCATGATCCACGATGTCATGTGTGAATATGAAAAACGCATGAAAACGCTGAATGCGCTGGATTTTGACGACCTGCTGCTGAAGACACTGGAACTGCTTGCCGATCATCCGCCGGTCCTGCAGCAGTACAGGGAACGGTTTCGGTATGTAATGGTGGACGAATACCAGGATACAAACAAAGCCCAGTACGAGCTGATCCGTCTGATCACTGCTGAAAGCCGGAACCTTTGTGTCGTCGGCGACGACGATCAGAGCATCTATGGATGGCGCGGGGCGGATATTCGCAACATCCTGGATTTTGAGGACGACTATCCGGACGCGAAGGTCATCAAACTGGAACAGAACTACCGTTCCACGGCCAATATCCTTGATGCGGCGAACCAGGTGATTGCCAACAATGAGGGGCGGAAGGACAAGAAACTCTGGACGGAACACGCAGACGGAGAAAAGATCGAAGTTTATCAGGCCAGTGACGAACACGACGAAAGCATGTGGATCGCCAGGCAGATCCTGAATCTGCGGCAGCAGGGAAACAGCTATGGGGATACCGCGATCCTGTACCGCGCAAATGCACAGAGCCGCGTGCCGGAAGAAATGCTGATGCGCAGCAATATCCCGTACAAGGTATTCGGCGGGCAGAAGTTCTACGAACGAAAAGAAATCAAGGATATCCTGGCTTACCTGCGCGTGATTGTCAATCCGGCGGACGATATCTCCCTGAGCCGGATCATCAATGTGCCGAAGAGGGCTATCGGGGACACGACAGTTCAGGCCCTGGCGGAAGCGGCCGCAGAAAAGGATCTTCCGCTGTACGGAGTGCTGAACGATCCGCCTGAAACGCTCGGATCCCGCGCGAAAAGCAGCGTGAACGCCTTCTTCGGGATGATGACGCTGCTGGGCGCCATGAAGGAAGCCATGGGCCTTGTGGAATTTGTGGACGTGCTGATCGAAAAGACAGGCCTGGAGGAACAGTACCGGAAAGAAGATTCCGACGAGGCTGCCGACCGGATCGAGAATATGAACGAATTCCGGAACGGGATCCGGGAATATGCGGAGAGCGAAGAGGATCCAACACTGGAAGGGTACCTGGAAAATGTTTCCCTTGTGACAGACCTGGACCGGGAAAACGACAGCCGCGGCTATGTTACGATGATGACGCTGCACAGCGCCAAGGGACTTGAATTTGATCAGGTGTTCATTCCAGGCATGGAGGAAAACCTTTTCCCGAGCATGCGGAGCATGCAGGAAGACAATCGCCTGGAAGAAGAACGGCGGCTTATGTATGTCGGCATTACCCGGGCAAGAAAACGGCTGTTCCTGTCTTACGCGTCGGAGCGGATGCTGTACAACCAGTACAGCCATAACCCGCCGAGCCGTTTCCTGAAGGAGATCCCTGCAAGACTGCTCCATGCGTCCTTCAGCAGGGAGAAGGGGCAGGCATCCTTCAGCAGCGGATACAGCCGGGGCGGATACGGCAGGCAGGAAAACTCAGGAAGAGGAATTCCGTATCCGGGGCTGTCCGCAGTCCGGAAGCCGTCAGCATCCGGATCGATCGGGAAGCCGGCCCTGACATTAAAGGGACGGAGCCTGGACGCTATTCCGGGCGTTTCCAAGGGGTTTGGCACGGTACAGAGCGCCGCCCGGAAACTTGAAGATGACGCGATGAAAAGCCTTTTCTCTGCAGGAGACAGGGTGAAACATCCAAAGTTCGGAACCGGTACGGTCACGGAGATCTCCGGCAGCGGCGCGAACGCGCGGATTGTGATCCGGTTTGACGAAGGACAGGAAAAGACGCTGTCCCTGGCGGTTGCACCGATTGTACGGATGGAGGAAAACGAATGAGCCCGGAACAGATGAACAGGATGAAACAGCTGATCAGCGAGATCAGCAAAGCCTCCTATTCGTACTATGTGCTGGATGATCCGTACATCAGCGATATGCAGTGGGACAGGCTGTATGACGAACTGAAAGCGCTGGAAGAGGATACGGGCGAAGTGATGCCTGACAGTCCGACAAGGAAGGTCGGCGGTACGACGCTGAAGGGCTTTGAAGAGCATTACCATATCAACCGGCTCTGGTCGATGGATAAGGTGCAGAGCCTGGAAGCGCTGGACGCGTGGATTGCGAGGACGGAGAAGCTGGCCGGCAGGAACAGCCTGCAGTACTACGTCGAATACAAGTTTGACGGATTGACGCTGAACCTGACCTATAACCACGGGCAGCTGGTCCAGGCTGCGACACGCGGAGACGGCGTCAAGGGAGAAGCGATCCTGGAACAGGCACGGACCATTCACTCGGTTCCGAAGGAGATTCCGTATCAGGGGCTGCTCGAAGTGCAGGGCGAATGCATCATGCGTCTGAGTACGCTTGAGAAGTATAACCAGTCACATCCCGACGCTCCGCTGAAGAATGCCAGGAATGCTGCGGCGGGTGCGTTGCGGAACCTGGATCCATCCGTGACGGCCAGCCGCCACCTGGACGCGTTCTTCTATATGGTCGGTACAATCGAGAATCCGCCGTTCAAAACCCAGCCGGAAATGCTGCAGTTCCTCCGGGACAACGGATTCCAGGTCAGTCCTTATCTTGGCAGCGGCAAAGGCCGGGAAGAACTGGAAAAATGCATCCGGGAGATTGAAGCGGAGCGGAAATCCCTGGACTGGATGATCGACGGCGTCGTAATCAAGGTCGGGGACAGCACGCTGCGGGAACAGATGGGATTTACAGAGAAATTTCCGCGCTGGGCTGTCGCCTACAAGTTTGAAGCAGAAGAGGCGGTAACGAAGCTGCTGGACGTTACCTGGGAACTGGGACGGACCGGGAAGCTGACGCCGCTTGCACATGTTGAGCCCGTGGATTTTTACGGGGTGACGGTGCGGAAAGCGACACTGAACAACCTGGGGGATATTCAGCGGAAGGATGTCGCAATCGGCTGCAATGTATGGATCCGAAGGAGCAATGACGTGATCCCGGAGATCATGGGACGCGCCGGTGAGATCCAGCTGGATGAACGGCCCATTGAAAAACCGGAGGTTTGTCCCGCTTGCGGGAGCAGGCTCATCAGCCGGGGTGCGCATTTGTTCTGCATGAATCGTGAGGGCTGTCGTCCGCAGGCCGTGGCCAGGATCGCACATTTTGCGAGCCG
>JAEEGL010061172.1_pt1 | contig 22902 bp, 21 predicted proteins | sample 9134231 | NCBI WGS metagenome assembly JAEEGL01 (sample SAMN16246548, study PRJNA631951) | gut metagenome | biome: gut microbiome; feature: rumen; material: fiber-attached | host: Bos | place: Iran: Karaj | collected 2018-10 | reverse complement strand
TGTCCCGTACATTTACCAAATTAGGCAAGGAAATCACTATTGCAGCCCGTGAGGGTGGACCGGATCCAGATTCTAACCCGCGTCTGCGTGCATTGATTCAGCAGTGCAAGCGCGAGAACATGCCGAAGGACAATATCGACCGCGCTATCAAGAAAGCGACCGACAAATCGTCTGAGGGCTATAAGGAAATCAATTATGAAGGATACGGACCGCATGGTATTGCTATCTTCGTGGAGACCGCGACCGACAACCACATGCGTACGGTAGCTAACATCCGCTCCTATTTCACCAAGTTCGGCGGTACACTCGGTACACAGGGCAGTCTCCAATTCCTCTTCGACCGCAAGGCTTGCTTTACCGTAACCATGAAAGACGGTATCGACCTGGACGAACTGGAACTCGAACTGATTGATTTCGGAGTAGAAGAACTCGGCGTGGACGAGGAGGAAGGCACTCTGATCATTTATTCGGATTTCAACGAGGCGATCAACATGCAGAAATATCTCGAGGAGAACGGATTTGAAATCCAGGCTATGGAGTTCGTCCGCATCCCGAATGACACGAAACAGTTGACCGACGAGCAACGCGAGTCTGTACAGAAACTGATTGACAAGATTGAGGAAGACGAGGACGTACAGAACGTATTTACCAATATGGCGGAATAACTCCTGAATACTGAAAACTGAATGCTGATTGCAGAATACTTCAAATTAACTGACCGTCAGGCTGAGCAGTTTGCTCAGCTTGACGCACTTTATCGCGACTGGAACAGCAAGATCAATGTTATTTCCCGCAAGGACATTGATAATCTGTACGAGCATCATGTACTCCACTCGCTCGCTATCGCCAAGTTCCTGCCCTTCCAGCCCGGCACTACTATACTGGACGTAGGCACCGGAGGAGGATTCCCCGGTATTCCGCTGGCGATCCTGTTCCCTGAGTGCCGGTTCATGCTTATTGACTCGATCGGCAAGAAGATCAAGGTGGCAAGCGAAGTGGCGCAGTCATTAGGGCTGACGAATGTGGTATGCAAACAAGAGCGCGCAGAGGAAGAGAAGCAGAAATTTGACTTCGTCGTTTCCCGTGCTGTCATGCCCCTGCCCGATCTGGTTAAATTGGTACGCAAGAATATTTCTTCCAAACAGCGCAATGCGGTACCGAACGGTATTATTGTGCTCAAAGGCGGGAATCTGAAAGAAGAACTGGCACCGTATCAAAAAACTGCAGAGGTTACCCCCTGCAGTCAATGGTTTGCTAATGATTGGTATAGTACCAAACAGTTAATTTACCTACCCTTATAATTATTCTATTTCCAGACCGGTAACAGTAAAGGTTTTTGCTCCGCGGAGGATAAGTAATTGTCCGTCGCGGAGTATTTTTTGGCTCTGTACGCTGTATTCGGGATTTTGTACTCCCTCCGGATCGGGTTCTACGTATCCGTCGTCCATAGGCGATTTATGGGTCATAGCATAATCCAAATACATCTCCAGCATGGTATAGCCGGAGGAATGACGGAGATTATTGTCCGCCGTCTCGGGGTTGCAGCCGTTAACACTCTCCCACTCGTCCGGCATTCCGTCCATATCGGAGTCATAGGAAGCCAACTCATAGTTAAGCGAATCCGGGTAAGCATAGAATCCCTCTGCGTCCTCCGGGTCGTCAATAATACCTTTTTTCTTTCCTTTGGAGCCTTCGTAGGTGTGCGTGCCGGCATGTAGATCCGCTATCAGACGTTTCTCTACATGGTCACGCGGGAAGCAGCCAACGGTATCCTGAACTGTCTCATAGGCTTCTTCTGCACTCTGATAATGACCCGCCGCATAGGCATAGCTGTCAAAATCATAGCGGCCATAGATGCTGTCAGCCGTCCATCGCCACCACGGCGTAGCTGGACGGATAAGGGTATCTACACGCAGCGTGTCCGTTTTGGAATAAGGCGATTTGGCATGCACGGCAGACCAGTTATCCGCGGTAGCGGTTGGCACTCCGTCAAACACATTTCCGCTCAGATACCAGTGGCTCGGCCCCCATGTAGTGGAACCGGAGCGCGCCGCCTCTACAGACACAAAATCTTTCTGTGACTTGACGGTGTTAGGACCTACCTTATAGTAATTGTTGATGAAATTACATTCATGTGCGGAGTTCAGCCCGTTGTATTCTCCTTCTGCCAGTTCGGCCGTGTTCTCTCCGCCGTAGCATCCCGTAGAACCGCCCTCGTAGTTGTATTGCACATTATTGATATAATCGATATAGACCACCCAGTCGTTGCTCTGTGCTCCGTTGAAACGGCAGGAACGGGCATTATTGTTTATCAGCAAGTTATGATGATACGAGGCAGGTGAACCTCCCCATTGGCAGCCATAGCCGCGGGAGCCTTTCGGGTGACCGGAGTTATAGAGACCTTCATGCACAATGCAGTATTGGATCGTGATAAAATGGCTGTCATTGGAGTTCATGTTCTCCTCAGTGGACCAGCCGAAATCGCAATGGTCGAAGATGTAGTTATCGCAGTTCTCTGCGCCTACCGCGTTCGCTTTGATGAAATTGTCATTGGCGTCCACTCTGCCTATACGGAAACGGAGATTGCGGACAATGAAGTTTCCTGATCCTCCGAACTCTACCTTATGGTGCGTAATGACAATACCCATTCCCGGCGCTGTCTGGCCTGCAAGCGTGAAGTTCCGGCGTCTGTTGAAATAGAGTCTGTCCACCAGTCTGATCTCTCCAGAGACAGCGAAACAGACAGTAAGCGGCTCGTCGGGATATTGCTTGATCGCCCAACGGAGACTGCCTTCCGTCGTTCCTTCCTTATCATCCGCCAATGTCGTCACATAGACTACTTTTCCGCCACGTCCTCCGGATGTATATTTACCGAATCCTTCAGCACCTGGGAAAGCAATAATCGTGTCCGGCAGCAAAGCCGCAGACAAGTCTCCAAGGAACAAAATACCAAGTACAAGTGTTAGAATCTTTCTCATTGTATTTCTTTAGTTAATGCGCGCCAAAGTGCGTCGTCAGGCACCGGAGCGGTAATACATATTTCTTGTTTGCTAACAGGATGAATAAATTCTATCCGGCGGGCGTGAAGACATATACCTCCGTCCGGATTAGAGCGCTTTGCGCCATACTTGAGATCACCTTTGACCGGACATCCGAGGGCTGCAAGCTGGCATCGTATCTGATGATGCCGTCCGGTCTCCAGGTTGATCTCCAAAAGCGTATAATTATCGCCTCGGACAAGGGTCTTGTAACTCAAGACAGCAAGTTTCGCCTCTTTAGCCCCGGGTTTGGCGATATACGACTTGTTCTGCGCCTCGTTTCGGACGAGATAGTTCTCCAGCCGCGCTTCCGGTATTTTGGGCGCACCTTGCACTATTGCCCAATAGGTCTTACGTATCTGTTCGTGGCTTTTGAACATATCGTTCAGACGCGTAAGAGCCTTGGACGTACGGGCAAAGAGCACCACTCCGCTCGTAGGACGGTCCAGGCGGTGCGTCACGCCCAGAAATACCTCTCCGGGTTTGTTATACTTCTCTTTGATATATGCCTTAACAATCTCCGAGAGCGGTATATCGCCGGTCTTGTCGCCTTGCACGATCTCGTTGCAAGTCTTATTGACGGCTATAATATGGTTGTCTTCGTACAGGACTATCATCAGGCATTTATGCTAAGAGTGCATCAATAACAGTCTCCAAATCGTTCATCTGCTCCTGTTTGAGTGCTCCGCGTACGGTAAGGGACGGTTCAACGATCTCCACGTTCTTGCATCCGGAGAGCATCTCGCGCATCACGCGGTTAGCCTGAGGAGCCCATGAACCGTTCTCTACCAACGCCACACGGCGATTCTGATAGCCTTTCAGACGCAGTTTATGGAGGAACATATGCATCGGCGGGAAAATATCTCCATCATAGGTAGCGCAGCAAAGAACAAGCTTGTCCATGCGGAACGCATCTTCTATAGCTTCCGCCATATCATCACGACTGAGGTCGGTGATAGCAACCTTGCCTGCATTCTTCTGTTTCAACAACTCCGCTATTTTCTCCGCTACGCGGCGTGTGTTTCCGTGGATAGAAGCATAAGCGACCAATACACCCTCCGTCTCAATACCATAGGCACTCCAGATAGTATAGAGCCGCAAGGCCTCGTCTTTCTTCTCTCCTTCCAATACCGGACCATGAAGCGGAGCGATCGTTGCTACCGGTTTGCCTGCCAGTTTCTTCAGGACATTGGATACCTGTATGCCGTATTTGCCAACGATGTTGAAGTAGTATCTGCGTGCCTCACAAGCCCAATCGTCCTCATCGGCGTGATACACACCGAACTTACCAAACCCGTCAGCAGAGAACAGCACTTCTTCTTCCGGACAATAAGTCATAATGACCTCGGGCCAATGCACCATAGGAGCTGCAATAAAATGCAGCGTCAGACCGCCTAAATCAATGCTCTGTCCCTCCGCTACGACCTGTACGTTCTTCGCCTCAATACCAAATTGGTTCATCATCACGACCGCTTGCTTGGAGCATAGTACGGTTGCCTCCGGATATTTCTTCAGGAACGCCCCCATAGACCCGCTATGGTCCGGCTCCATATGCTGACATACGAGATAGCCCGGAGTACGGCCGTCCAGCGCTTCCTCCACATTCTTAAGCCATTGCTCGCAGCAACGCGCGTCCATAGCATCCATTACTGCTACTTCGGCTTCTCCAAGAACTACATAACTATTGTAGCACATGCCTTCCGGCAGCGCATACTGGCTCTCAAACAGATCCAAGTCGGCGTCATCGCAGCCGACGTATTTGATATTTCTCATTATAACTATCTCTTATGCTTGTGTGAATTGATCTTTTCCGACACCACAAAGAGGACATGCCCAGTCTGCGGGGAGATCTTCAAATGCTGTTCCCGGCGCGATACCGTTATCCGGATCGCCTACTGCAGGATCATACTCATAACCACATACATCACAAATATACTTTGCCATACTTACCCGGCTAAATTTCACCTCCAAGCCGGACGAGAGGGATAAAATTGTTAATTACTATGAATTTGTCTTTGTCTTATTGCCTCATAGATGAAAACACCCGCCGCCACAGACACATTGAGACTCTCAATAACCCCTGTCATAGGCAGACGAACCTGGTCCGTACAGAGTTTGAGGTTCTCCTCATAAATGCCTTTTTCCTCACTTCCCATGACAATACAAGTAGGTACAGTCATGTCCACCTCCGTATAGTTACGATCGGTATGTTCGGTGGCGGCAATTATGCGAAGACCGCTATCTTTGAGATACAGAAGTGCATTCTGCAAGTTTTCTACTTTGCATATCGGTAATGAGTGGAGCGCTCCGGCAGAAGCTTTTACCGCATCTCCGTTAATGGCAGCACTGCCGCGCGTACCGATTATAAGCGCGTCCACACCGGCGCACACGCAGGTACGTGCGATAGCACCGAAATTGCGCACGTCCGTCACTCCGTCCAACAGCATCAGCAGCGGCGTCTTGCCTTCGTCATAGAGACCCTGCACAAGGTTCTCCAGAGGATAGAACTCTATCGGACTGAGGAATGCTATTACTCCTTGGTGGTTCTTGTCGGTAAACTGGTTCAGTTTCTCTACCGGCACACGCTGAATCTGCGTACCTGTTCCTTCCAGTTTGAGTAATAACTCGCGTCCGATAGCAGACGACATGTCGCGGCGGACGAGTACTTTGTCCAGCACTTTGCCGGCATCAATGGCTTCCATCACCGCACGCACTCCGAAAATCATCTCTTTCTCCGGCGGTCGCTTGGTGTCATATTTTTGTTTCTGTATCATTTATTAATTGATTTTAGTTCCTGTTATGGTATATAGTTTGTCTTCTTGCAGGATATACACATTGCCGTTTCGGATCAGTTTCTGTGCTTTGTTGGCGGGATTGACCACGACATCGGAAGGATTTGATGTCGGGTTGTTGGCCTCATATACAGCTTGCAGCACAATGCCGTCCGCGAGATCGCCAGCTTGCACTTCCCAACGAAGGAAGGTGAAGCCCTCTATACGCGGCGCGAGTGGTACCTGCCAGTGTTGCGACTCCATGTAATGGGGCGAGTGGTCGGCATCGGCCTTGAGGTAGGTCACCGTGATGAGTTGGTCCTCAAACTGCAAGTCGGTCGCTACGCCGATGATGTTCAGGAAATCGCACCAAACGGCTTCTGCGCGGTAGAGGTCGATATAGTCCATGGGGACATAGAGGATACAGGTCTGCTTGTTGACATTATTGACCGCACGTTCGGTGATGGTCTGCGGGGTGAAGGCAAAGTTATGAATCGCGTGCAGCGCCGAGCAGCCATAGAAAGCATCTTGGTTGATGGTCGTGACGGAAGAAGGAATGAAGACTTCTTCGAGTGCCGTACAACCCTCTAAGACGCTGGTAGCCACGGTCTTGATGCCCTGCGGGAAGGTGAAGGACTTAAGTTTGGAGCAGTACATGAATGCGCTTTGACCGATAGAGGTGACGGTCGGGGGGATAACAATGGAGTCTAGTTGGTTCATGTATTTGCAGAGGTACGCCGGGATGACCTGTACGCTGTCGCCGAAGACGAACGAGGTCACTTGCGAAGACGTGCTATAGAACGGCGCACTATCATCCGAACCGATAGAGCATGTCTTCGGTTTCCAAACGATGGATTTCGTCGGGTTGCCTTTGAAGGCTGCGTTGCCGATGGAGGTCACGGTTGAAGGAATGACGATGGAGTCGAGTTTGCATCCCGAGAAAGCACGCAGACCGATGGTCGTCAGACCTTCGTGGAGGTTCACATGCGCCAATTTGGTACAACCATAGAAAGCGTCCGTACTGATGGTCGTCAGGGTGGCTGGTAACTCAATCGACTCCAATGAAGTACAGCCTTCGAAGAAGCTGACAGGAAGCGTCTTCTGCGTCACCGGTAGGTTGATCGATTTAAGTTTCGAGCAGTTCATAAACGCACATTGACCGAGGGATTTGACCGAAGAAGGCAGGACGATGGTGTCCAGTAAGTTCATGTTCTTGCAGATGTACGATGGAACGGTCTCTACTCCCTCTGCAAAAGTGAACGAAGTGACTTGTGAGGTAGTGCTGTAGAACGGTGCGTCGCTATCAGAACCGATAGAGCAATTAGCCGGTTTCCAGACGATGGACTTGGTAGGATTGCCTTTGAAGGCGGAATTACCGATGGAGGTCACAGTCGAAGGGATGATGACGGTGTCAAGATGACAGTTATAGAACGCGCGCAGGTTGATGGTCGTCAAGCCTTCCGGCAGGTTGATATCCCCTAATTTGACACAGGCATAGAAAGCGTCCGTGCCGATGGTGGTAATAGAGGAAGGCAAGGTCACACTCTGCAAGTTCGAACAGCCCTCAAAAGCCGATGTGCCGATGCTCGTCACCGGATACGTGTAATTGTTATAGGTTACGGAAGCAGGAATAGCGACCGTGATATACGCCGAATAGACAGACTTGTCACTCGACTGGTCTTTCACTACCTGGGCGGTGGTGGAGCCTAACGAATAATACAAACCGTCAATCAAGACTGTTTTTTCTGCGAAAAGCGTATTTGCGCCGATTACAAACGCAAGTAATATGAATGATAAACGTTTCATGGTTTAATATTTTAGCCAGTTAATAAACTCCATCGGGTCGGTGGTGAACGCCATCGGTTCTGCTACCTGCTGACCATACGCGTCCATTTGCACGTAGAACGGCTGGGCATTGGAGCCAAACTGCTCCCGTTGGATGGCACTGTTCTTATCCCCTATTCCGTCTCGCTTGTCGTCCACGAAAAGTTCGATAAAGACATAGTTCTGCAACCGCGCTTTGACACTGTCGTCATCCAGCACAAACGCTTCCATCTTACGGCAGTTGACACAGCCGTAGCCGGTGAAGTCAATAATAACGGGTTTGCCTGTCTGACGAGCATACGCCATTCCTTCCTCGTAGTCATTGAACACTTCGCGTCCCTCTATCTCCATAGGAGGCGCAAAAGCGCTAATAGCTTTCACGGGCGCGCCGCGAAGACCCGGTGCTAGGTAAAACGCAAAGGCCAGGGATGGGATGATCACGATCGCGCGTATGATTTTACGCGTGGTGGACACGTTCCGAATATTCCACAAGAGATAGATTCCTATGCCCAGGAAGCAAACGATCCATATCGCAATAAAGAGCCATCTCGGCAGTATGCCCCACCCGTACGCCATGTCTGCCACGGAGAGGAACTTGAGCGAGAGTGCCAACTCAAGGAACGCCAACACCACCTTAAAACTCGTCATCCAATCGCCCGATTTGGGTGCCTGTTTAAGCCACTGCGGGAACATGGCAAACAGCGAAAACGGCAGTGCCAGTGCTATCGCAAAGCCCAACATGCCCATCGCCGGAGCGAGGAGCGAATGTCCCGCTGCTTCTACCAACAGCGTGCCTATGATCGGACCTGTACAGGAGAAAGAGACAATGACCAGCGTAAACGCCATGAGTAAGATAGAAAGGAATCCGCCTGTGCTGCGCGCTTTGCTATCCAGCGCTGTGGACCAACTATCCGGCAGCGTGATCTCAAACAGACCGAAGAAAGAAAGCGCAAAAACGACCAACAGGAGAAAAAAGAAAATATTCACTACTGCATTGGTACTCAGGTCATTAAGCGCCGATGCACCGAAAAGAACCGTTACCAACAGGCCCAAACCGACATATAGAATAATGATACTCAGTCCGTATAGAACAGCGTCCCGCAGTCCGCCGCCTTTCTTCAAGAAGAACGAAACAGTCATAGGAATAATCGGCCATACGCAAGGCGTAAAGATCGCCAATAATCCGCCCAACAAGCCCAACAGGAAAATAACCCACAAAGACCTCCCGTCATTGGCGATTCGGTCTGTATTCTGTACTCTGTCAGCGGAGCGGTCTGTACTCTCGAAAGACCACACATCCGGCGCAGTACACATCTTGTCGTCGCAGGCATTGAAACGTATCGGTGTGAGATCGGCTTTGGCGACTGTAACCACAAACGAGTCCGTGAACTCCTGTTCGTATTCTCGCTCGCCGAACTCAATAATCGTCATGTGCCAGTTCGGCTCGATAACAGCCTTCAGCCGCACGCTGTCGCCTACCTCTTCTCCGCTCCATTTAACGGGCTGCACCATCTGTGCCGCTGCTATCAGCGGCAAGAATGCCAATAATATAGTCAGTATTCGTTTCATTTCATTCACCTTTGCGGCTGCAAAGGTACAACTTTTTTTTGAGATACGCAAGAGCGGACGGATTTTTAGCAAAAATTGTTGTGATATAGACATAAAAAAGCCCGAGCAACAGCCCGGGCGGATATTGATATGGATTATATTATCTTTTAACAACATCCATCAAATTTACTTTCTTCATTTTGCCGTCTTCGGTGCGAACTACGCCTTTCTTGGCGTCATTGATCACCTCCAAAGTTCCTTTCACCTCTTTAGAACCGGCATAGAACTTCACTTGATCGCCTACTTGGAGCGGAGCGGGGCGTTTTGTAAGTATACGAACCGATTGCATGCAGAAAATACCTAAAGTCAGATCGCTAACCAATCCATCCACAAAAGTGGTAGTTGTGCGAATCTGGCAAGGCTGGTCCTCTGGAACCTGAATATTCGGCTTACCTAAAGGCAGAAGTCCCCAGAACAAGTAATTTTGCTTGCCTTTAGCATAGTAATACTCTTGTCCGTCAAGATCATCGTAGTTTTTAACGCTGGTATTCGTTGTCATACAGGACGGCAAGAACATCAACACACTCAAGACGAGCAGAATAGTTGTTTTTTTCATTTGTTTTTTGCTCCCTTATATCCCATCGAGCATCGGGTTAAATTAATTTAATAGCTTACAGCTCTTACGGCTTTGCTGCACTTGCCCCGTTTGGAGAGTGACGGTTCTCTATAGAGCCGTCTGCGAGATATATAATATGGAAACAAAAAAAATGGGCGTTTCCTTACCATCCCGAGGCTGTGAGAAATGCCCATGTGTCAATAAGTAACGCCCACAATAATATGGACGCTTGCAAACTTATTTATTGACACATTACAAAACTTCTCACATTTCGAGATGCTCAATAAATCGCAAACGCGAAAAAACGAATATGTCACCGCTTTTTTACGCTGTCGGAGCCAGCGGTCATTTTCAAATGACGGTGCAAAGATACTACTTATTTTTCAAATGTGCAAATTAAAAATGCATTTTATTTTTTTTGCATGGCAAAACTGGCAATTTGTAGTATCTGTTTTGCCGTTTTTGCCACTTTTACCACTACATATAAATCTTTTTTCGAACGCTCTGTTCGAAAATTAAACGTTAGTTGTTCTTAGTGGTTCTTAGTGATACTTAGTGGTTGTCGAGGGTATCTCATGACCGGCACGTACCCGGATGCAGACACTTCGCTGTCAATCCTCCCGTTTGATACAGGCACCGATGGCGTTGAGGCGGTGTTCGATGTCTTCGTAACCGCGGTCAATTTGGTCGATGTGGTCGATCTTGCTTGTTCCTTCGGCAGACATGGCGGCAATGAGCATGGCAATACCGGCACGTATATCCGGCGAAGTCATGTTATTGCGTTTCAGCTGGCGCGTATGGTCATGCCCTATCACCACTGCCCTGTGCGGATCGCAGAGGATGATCTGGGCTCCCATATCAATCAGTTTGTCCACAAAGAAGAGTCTGGATTCGAACATCTTCTGGTGAATGAGCACCGATCCTTTGGCTTGCGTAGCAACCACCAAGAGTACGGAGAGCAGATCCGGCGTGAGACCGGGCCAGGGCGCGTCTGCAACCGTGAGGATCGAGCCGTCCAGAAACGACTCGATCTGGTAGTGTTCCTGCGCCGGAATAACAAGATCGTCGCCGTCTTCGTCAATGCGTATTCCTAATCGGCGGAAAGCGTCAGGGATTATTCCCAAGGGTGATGTACAAAGGGACGATGTACGATGTACGAAGGGAATTTTATAATTGCAATCTTTTATGCGGAGTTCCGAGCCTGTAATAGCCGCCATGCCAATGAACGAGCCAACCTCAATCATATCCGGCAGAAGTCTATGTTGTGCGCCGTGAAGAGATTTGACTCCTTCTATCGTCAGGAGGTTAGACCCCACTCCGCTGATCTTTGCCCCCATATTATTGAGCATCCGGCACAGTTGCTGCACGTACGGTTCGCAGGCGGCGTTATATATCGTTGTTGTTCCTTTCGCGAGGACAGAAGCCATGATTATATTCGCCGTACCGGTGACGGACGCTTCGTCCAACAGCATATAGGAGCCATTGAGGTTTTTGCCTTCAAAATGATATGCAAGCAGTTCCTGGTCGTAGGTGAAAGAAGCTCCGAGGCTGACCATTCCCTGGAAATGTGTGTCCAGTCTGCGGCGTCCTATCTTGTCTCCTCCGGGTTTGGCGTACGTCACTTCTCCGAGCCGTGCCAAGAGCGGACCTATCAGCATGACCGATCCGCGCAGTTTGTTGCATTTCTTCAAAAAATCCGCACTCCTGAGGTATGCCGTGTCGAGGTTGGCAGCCGTGAAAGCAAACTTGCCTTTCGCCAGTTTCTCCACCGTCACACCTATCGAACCAAGTAGATCGATGAGGTTGTTTACGTCCAATATATTCGGCAGGTTGTCAATAACGACCGTCTCTTGGGTCAACAATACGGCACAAAGAACTTGCAGTGCCTCGTTTTTTGCGCCTTGCGGAGTTATTGCGCCATGGAGTTTATGTCCGCCTTCAACTATAAATGATGCCATTTTATTTACGATTTAGCGATGTACGATGTACGATTTATATATAATTCACTTCGGGTGATATCTCTATGCCGAACTTGTCTTTTACGTCCTTACAGATAGCGGCAGCGAGATTGATAATATCTTCCGGCGTAGCGTTGTTGCGGTTAACCAGCACCAGCGGCTGTTTCTCGTAACACTGCGCGCCACCCATCATTTTGCCTTTCCATCCGCATTGCTCAATGAGCCATGCAGCAGGTATTTTTATACCTCCCTCCTGCTCGTAATGGGGAATGCTATCGTCTCGTATCTGTCTCGTAAGTGTCTCGTATTTATCCCGTGATACAATGGGGTTCTTGAAGAACGATCCAGCCGAACCGAGTTCCGACACCTCCGGCAGTTTTTGCTTACGGATGCGGATAACCGCCTTGCGAACAGACATCGGTGTGGGTTTGTCTCCTGCTTCGCTGCGCAAATTGCCGTAATCCAACTTCGGCTCGAAATGTTTATTAAGCTTGTAAACAACGTGCGTGATGATGTATTGTCCGCGTAAATCGTTCTTGAAAATACTGTCCCGATAACCGTAATGACATTCGGCATTGGTGAATACACGCTCCGCTCCATCTGCTACAGCGACAGCGCGAACCGACTCAATCACATCCTTCGCTTCCACGCCATAGGCTCCTACGTTCTGTACCGCCGACGCCCCAACTTCACCGGGAATATAGCTCAGGTTCTCCAGACCGGATATCCCCATGTCGCACAACTGCTCAATCATTTCGTCCAGCACCAGTCCGTTATCCGCCTCTATCCATACATGGTCGTTGTCCTCACTGACGCAGCGCGCACGACGCATAGCCGAATGCAGAACAATGCCGTCGAAATCTTCGGTAAAAAGAAGGTTGGACCCCTGCCCGATATGCAACAACCGCTCGCCTTGATAGCGTTGCAGCAAGTCGCGCAACTCCTCCACCGAACTATATTCGGCGAAAATCCTTGCCTTTACCGGAAGCCCGAAGGTATTGGGAATGGGGAAATTATTTTTAATCATTTTTCGATATTTCGATATTACGATATTACGTTATTTCGATATTACGATATTACGGGCCGTGTCAGATACAAGACGCGTCAGACGGCATTCTCCAGTCGCCACGAGGCGAGAGCGAAACGCTGACTACTTTGGGTCCGTCAGGCATGCACGAGCGTTTGAACTGCTGGGTGCAGAAACGGCGCATGAAGATAGCCAGCCACTTGTCAATAGTAGCTTCGTCATACTGGTCCTCAAAAGCCTGGCATGCCATGTATTTGATCTTCTCGCGTGTGAAACCGAAGCGGAGGAAATAGAAGAGGAAGAAATCGTGCAGCTCGTACGGACCTACTTTGTCTTCGGTCTTCTGCGCTATCTCGCCGTTCTCGTCGGTAGGCAGCAACTCCGGCGAAACAGGCGTATCGCATACATCCAGCAGGATCGAGCGGAGCGGTTCGCCATAGAGGTTCTCCGCCGCATAGCGCACGAGGTACCGCACAAGCGTTTTGGGGATTCCGGCGTTGACAGAGTACATCGACATCTGGTCACCGTTGTACGTACACCAGCCAAGTGCCAGTTCGCTCAGATCGCCGGTACCGATCACCAGTCCGTTCAGTTCATTCGCCAGATCCATCAGAATCAGCGTGCGCACACGGGCCTGGGCGTTCTCATAGGTGATGTCATGGTTCTCCATATCATGGCCTATATCGCTCAGATGCTGCGTCGTGGTCTCCCGGATAGATATCTCGCGATGGGTAATACCGAGTTCTTCCATCAGCCGGAGTGCGTTCTGGTATGTTCTGTCGCTCGTACCGAATCCTGGCATGGTCACCCCTACTATACGCGAGCGGTCATAGCCCAAGAGGTCCGCCGTCTGCACACAGATCAGCAGAGCCAGCGTGCTGTCCAGTCCGCCAGATATACCTACCTCAAGCGTTTCAGCATGCGTGTGCTCCCATCGCCGCGCCAGAGCGGATGTCTGGATTGATAGTACATCCATGCAATACTGGTCTTCCTCGTTTTTCCCGGGCAGGAAAGGCGAAGAGGAGAAGAAACGGTGAACAGGCGCAGTAAACTCTTCTTCGCGCTCTATCGGCGCTACATTGATATGACGGTAATGACCGGTCTTGTCTTTGGTGAAATTGGTGTTGCGCTGTCTATCCGTCCGGAGGCGCTCCACGTCAATCTCCTGAATGACCATGGAACTGATCCGCTGGAACCGTTCGCCTTCGCATAACATCTCTCCGTTCTCCGCTATATAGGTACTGCCGGAATACACCACATCCGTTGTGGACTCGCCTATTCCTGACGAGGTATAGACGTAGCCGCAATGCACGCGCGCACTCTGCTGGGTGATCATCTGGCGACGGAAAGCATGCTTGCCTACCAGACAGTTGCTGGACGAGAGGTTGAAGATGATCTCTGCTCCCTGAATAGCCAGTTGGGTAGAAGGCGGCAGCGGTGACCACAGGTCCTCGCATATCTCTACGCCGAAGGCATAGTTGCGTGTGCAGAAAAGAAGGTCTGTTCCAAACGGCACTTCTCCGCTCCATATCTCTATCTTCGGAATGCGCGGTTCCACCCCTCCGGGTTTGTATTCGCGCGCCGCACGGCCGGAAGTGAACCAGCGTTTCTCGTAAAACTCACCGGTGTTCGGCAGGTTCACTTTGGGTACCACGCCCATTACCTCGCCGTCCGTGATGACGAAAACGCAGTTGTATAAATCGTTGTCCACCGGCATGGGAGCCCCTACCAGCACAATGATAGCCTTACCACGGGTATAGTCACAAAGGGCTTCCAGTTCACGCATGGAGCTTTGCTGAAGCTGCTGGGTGAAAAACAAATCCGCACATGTGTAGCCCGTCAGACTGAGTTCCGGAAAACAGATCACCTCAACGCCTTCAGCAATCGCTTCGTCTATCTGAGCACGAATCTGCTCAGCGTTGTAACGGCAGTCTGCCACTCTCATGGACGGCACTGCTGCCGCCACTCGGACAAATCCAAAGTTTGCATTCATAAAGACATTTACAATTTAGTCATTTACTATTTGGTCATTTTGCGTGCAAAGATACAACTTTTTTTGCATATATCAAAATTTTTTCGTAATTTTGCAGCCAATATGTCCAAACAACCAGCAATTATCATTCCTGAGGGGTGTTCGAAAGTGCTGCTGCACGCGTGCTGCGCCCCCTGTTCCAGCGCTATTGTTGAATGGCTGCTGGCGCATCGGGTCGAGCCGGTGATCTATTATTATAATCCGAACATACACCCGTTCGAGGAGTATGAGATCCGTAAGAACGAGAGCAAGCGGCATGCAGAGAGTCTGGGAATCCAATGGATAGACGATGACTGGCGTCATGAACAGTGGCTTCGCGCTGTAGAAGGGCTGGAGCACGAGCCTGAACGGGGCAGAAGGTGCGAGGCATGTTTCTACCACCGGCTTTTTCATACCGCCCGCAAAGCGCAAGAATTGGATATTCCGTTCTTCGCCACCACCCTTGCTTCTTCACGATGGAAGAACTTGGACCAGATCAACGCGGCAGGTCTGCGTGCCGCCGAAACGGTAAACCGCTATCCGGCGGACAGCGCTGTACACGAGCCTGTCACTTTCTGGGCGCAGAACTGGCGCAAAGACGGCTTGCAGGAACGGCGGAACGAATTACTGAAAGAATACCGGTTCTACAACCAGCAGTATTGCGGGTGCGAGTTCTCGCATAGAGAGGTTACGTTATAGGTGCTATGTTGCGCATGAAGCGCTGCCAGAGCGTAGTCTTGGCTTCTTCCGGCGTGAGCAGGTGGCAGAGCGGCAGGTCGGCTTCGAAGAGCTGCTTCAGATGCTGCGCCATGCCGCGGTCATAGAAGAAAGTATTGAGTTCGAAATCTATTCCGAAACTGCGGTAATCCAGATTCGTAGAGCCGACGCAGGAGAGGTAGTCGTCGCAAACAAAAGTCTTGCTATGGTTGAACTGTCCGCTACGGATCATCAGCTTGACTCCTGCCTCCATCAAATCGGCATAATAAGCATGATTGATCGGCCGCATTATTTTCGTATCACACACCTCGGGAACCATTATCCGTACATCCACCCCTCGCGCCGCTGCGCTGCGCATGGCGTTGAGGAGCGATGGTGGCAGCGCCAGATAAGGGCTCTGAAACCACACGTATTTTACGGCATGGTGGAGTACCCATTCGTAAGCCGTCTGCAGCACGGGTTCGGGCGCTAAGGGGTCATCCGGCACTATCTGGGTGAGCAGTTGTTTCTCCTTTCCGGCAGGTCTCTTCCCGTCTTGCACCATGGGGAAGAACGTAACCAGATCCTTGTCCAGCCGTCCTCCTGCCGCCAGCCATGTGTCCAAGAATGCCACTTGCAATCCCGCCACCGCATCGCCGATGAGGCGCAAGTGGGTGTCCCTCCAGTAGCGGAAATAATTGGCGGTGATGTTCATGCCTCCCGTATAGCCTATCCTACCGTCTATCACCACTATCTTGCGGTGGTCGCGGTAACTCAGAGTCACCAGGAATTTCAGGAGCGAAAGTCCCGTATTACTGAAATTGACGACCTCCACTCCGGCACGGCGCATCCATTGGAAATAGATATTCGGAATAGGGAAATTACCTATGTTTTCGTTGATAAACCGCACTTTGACGCCCTCTCGCGCCTTTTGCATGAGCAGGCGGCGGACCGAACGGCTCTCCCGGTCAATACCGAAATGGTAATACTCCATGTGGATAGACTCTTTGGCATTGCTCAGATCACGCATAAGCAGATCGTACTTGCGTTTGCCGGAAGTGATGACTTCTACCTCGTCCGTCGTGCTGACTCCTAATCTCTCGTTGGCTGCCAAATACTGCGCTAACGGACGGAAACGTTCTTCTATGTCCGAGAGTTCAACCGCTCCGAAAAACAACTTTCTCAGTTGGTCCGTTCCCTCCGCCTGAAATCTCGAACGGAAACGCTGGTGCCTGCGCTCATAGTTGCGCATACTGCGCCAGTTGATGCCGAAAACGAGCCACAGCAGCAATACCATGACCAAGACAATGACCAATATGAAAAGTAAAGGATGCATCCGTTGTTATTTATAACAAAAATTATGCCAAAGGCAATGTTTTTATAATATCATGATAGACATAGCAGGCATAAAATGGGTTATGGAAGCGAATTATTACGAAAAAGTCACTTTTTTTTGGCAGAATAAAAAAAAAGTACTACTTTTGTACGCTTTTTGTTAACAAAAACACTCATTTTAGCGAGAGGACTATGCAAACCATACCCGAAAAGCAACACCCTATCCTGTTTCAAGACCATATCGACCAACAGGGCGTGGTAGTAGTGGAAGTGGGTTCGATGCCGACAGAGGACCGTCCTTTTCAATCGGATAATCTGGTCATAGGCATGTGCACAGCAGGCACAGCCGCCTTTATGTACGACCTTCAGCCACGCCAGTTTGCACCACAAGACATAGGCGTGACGCTTCCGAACCATATATTCACGTACAGTACCGTCTCTCCCGATTACCGCGCTACGCTCATCATCATCTCTCCGTCCATGTACAAGAGTATTATCCACCGCGAGTCATTCATCGACTATCAGAAATACCACCACCGCCCGGCACTCACCCTGACGGATGAGCAATTCATCAAAGTAAAAGACATCATCCGGGTGCTCCGCTATATCAGCGAATCGGCTCACCCGCGACGCAAAGAGGCACTGGGAAACTTATTAGACATATTGTTTTACGCGCTCACGCGTTACAGGGGCGAGGAGAAAGCGGAAAAAGTAACCAACACGCGCGGCGAACAGTTATTTAGGAAGTTCTATGATTTATTGCTTGTCAATTACAACAAGCAGCATACCGCCATCTGGTATGCGGAGCAACTCAATCTGACGCCCAAATACTTCTCATTAACCATTCAATGCGCCACCGGAAAGACCCCAAGCAAATGGATAGCCGAAATGCTGACAGAACAAGCCAAGGGGCTTCTCACCAACCGTAGAGACATGACCGTGCAACAAGTGGCGTACGAGTTGGGCTTCAAGGAAAACGCCACTTTCTGCTATTTCTTCAAACAGCAAACAGGATTGCGACCTTCGGAATTTAGGAAGGGGAACAGGGTTATTTCTTAATAGATTCAACACTTTTGTTAGGAAAAAGGTATATTTTTTTGCTCATTTCGTAAATTATGTGTACTTTTGCACGATTTTTGCGAATTGAAAGACAAAAGTCGAAAGATAAAAGATAAAAGATAATGAAAAAGATTTTATGGTTAGTGCTGACGGTTGTCGGGATGGCAGCCTGCACGGAGTACAATGCGCCGACTAACAACAGCGGAACGACAGACAGCGGTTCCGGCGAAGCGAATGACACCACAGACAATGATGTCACCAACCAAGTCTGGTCTGATACGCTGTATATCTCATGGAGTGGCAGTAATGCTACCGTGACCGGCGCAATCGACAGTATCACGGTTACGAACGAGAACGGTTACGTGACTATCAACTCCGCCGTGACGCGGCTTGTGACGTATGTACTGAGCGGTAACGGAACAGGACAGATTTCCATTTACGGGAGTATCAAAGAGCAGATCGTGCTGAACGGTCTGACGCTGACCTGTTCGGACGGTCCGGCGATCAATAACCAATGCCATAAGAAATGCTATGTGGTAGTAAACGGCACGAACAGCCTGACGGACGGCAGCAGTTACGCCAGCACAACAGAGGACCGCAAAGCGGCGTTCTTCAGCGAGGGTCAGCTGATCTTCTCCGGTTCGGGCACTTTGACTGTCAAAGGCAATTACAAACACGCTATCGCGAGCGACGATTATATCCATCTGACGAGCGAAGCGGGTACGTTTGTGCTGAATGCCGCGAGCGACGGTCTGCACGCCAACGACGCGATGTATATCAGCGGCGGCACGACTACTATCACTGCCGGAAGCGACGGTGTACAGTGCGACTCGACGATCACTATTGCAGGCGGTGCTCTCACGATCACGGCTGATGCGGACGGTATCCAGAGCGACACGACGAATATCGTTATCTCCGGCGGCGAGATCACTATCACCAAAGCAGAGGACAAAGGTATCGTGGCTTTCGGAAACGTGAATATCTCTGGCGGCACGATCCGTGTGACCAGCCAATACAAATGTATCAAAGCCGGCAAGAAAGAGAACAATACCATCATTTCCGCAGGTAATATTACTATCTCGGACGGCGATATACAGTTAATCTGTACCGGTACTTCAACCTCCGGCGGCAGAAGCGGTTGGGGCGGTTCGTCCTCGTCCGACAGCAGCACTCCGGAAGGCATGGAAGCCAAAGGCACAATCACTATCTCCGGCGGCAAGGTTTATGTCCAGTCTTCTGACGACGCCATCAACGCAGCCGGCGACCTGACCATCAGCGGAGGATGCGTAATGGCGTACTCCACCGGCAACGACGGTATTGACTCGAACGGCAATATGTATATCAAAGGCGGAGTGGTCTATGCCATCTGCGCGGGCGGAGCGGAAGTGGCGTTGGACGCCAACACCGAAGGCGGCAAGAAACTTTATGTACAGGAGGGTGGTACGATTGTTGCGATAGGCGGATTAGAGAGCGGTGCAAGTCTCAGCCAGAGTTGCTATTCGGCTTCCTCATGGAGCAGTAACACATGGTACGCTCTGACCGTAGGAAGTGATGTGTTCGCCTTCAAGACTCCATCCAGCGGCGGTAGCGGTCTGGTCGTTTCAGGCGCCTCTACGCCGACGCTCAAATCCGGTGTAACAGCTTCCGGCACTGCGATCTTCAACGGTATGGGTTACTACCCTGCTTCCGTCAGCGGCGGCTCTTCCGTCTCGCTGAGCAGTTATAGCGGAGGCAACTCCGGCGGTCCCGGAGGTAACCAGGGCGGCGGAGGCGGACACGGTCCCGGAGGATGGTGATGGGAGTTGAAAGTTGAAAGTTGAAAGAAGTTGATAGTTATGAAAAAGTATATTTATATTTTAGTTTGTATCTTATTAGCAGGTACGGCTACGGCTCAGAGTCTGTTGACTCCGGAGCAATTGGCAAAACGTGAGAAACGCAAGAATCTCACCGTCAAAGAATGGAACACCGACGCCAAGACCAAGACACGCTGGCTGGACCACGTGAAGGTATATGACGCGCAAGGACGCTGTATCGAGGAGATCGAGTACGCATCCTACGGCCAGCGCAGCCGCGTGACCAGCAAGTACGACGACGTTACCGGAAAGGTAGTGGAGGAAGTAGAGTACAACGACCGCAACCGTCCTGTACGCATCCGCAAGTACGAATGGAACGAGGACGGCACCAAAGCCAAACAATACAACTATCTGCCGAATGGAAAACTCTTCTCCGTCAAGGTATTCGAATATATCTTCTCTGATAAATGAGTTTGAGCCTATCTCGTTAAGCGAGATGGAGAGCGTGAAACTGATGAATCGCATCGACACCAAATATGCGGTGCCGATTGCGGTTTTGCCGTCTATTCTGGAAATGGCGAAAGATGATTACTATGCGCAGGAGATAGACGGCAAGCGGATAGCTACCTACGACACCATGTACTACGACACGGAGGATATGGATATGTACCTCCGCCACCACGACCGGCAATTGGTGCGTCAGAAGATCCGCGTGCGCCAATATGTGGACAGTAACCTGACTTTTCTGGAGATCAAGCGCAAGAACAACAAGGGCCGTACCAGCAAAAAACGTATCGTCGTGCCCGGCTTCGACATCACAGCCGGAACTCAGAGCATACTCAAGCACAAACGGCGTCCGGACGAAGAAGTGACCGTAGCCGGATTTATCGACTCCAAGAGCCGTTATACATGGGACAGCATCAGTCCGCATCTCTGGACCAAATTCCACCGTATCACGCTGGTGAACAAAGCCAAGACCGAACGGCTGACGATCGACATGGACCTGGTATGGGACAATGTGGTGAGCGGCGAGGTAATGAGTTTCAGCGACCTGGTCATCATCGAACTCAAACGCGACGGCAACGTACCCTCGCGAATGACGAACATCATGCTCGCCCACCGCGTACACCCGTTCAAGATCAGCAAATACTGTATCGGTACGGCGCTCACCACACCGGGACTCAAACGCAACCGATTCAAGAAAAAGATCCGCCTAATCGAGAAAATGCTTTTAGAGAGTTGAATGTTGAAAGTTGAGAGTTGAAAGAAGTTTTATAAGTAAATAAGTAAAAAGTTTAAGAAATATGTTATTTCAAGTAGATTTAGCCAACCCCACGTTGGAGTTTTTAGAGAACGATCCGTCTATCGCCGAGCGTTTCGGCACAAGCGATAGTATTTCGTATCTCATGCATTCCATTGCAGATTTTATCGGTATCAGCGAGAACATCATCACCATGCCGCTCATGTTCCTCTTTAACCTGTTGGTTTCATGGATCTTGCTCTATGGTGTTTATTTCCGCTACAGCCGCCGGCGCGACTATTACGTGCAGTTTATGCTGTTCTCCAGCGGTATGTTCCTGCTGTTATGGCTGATGCAGATATTGGACATCCAGACCGGTTTCGTTCTCGGTCTGTTCGCTATCTTCGGCATGATCCGTTACAGGACGGAAACCGTGCCGATGCGTGAAATGAACTACATGTTTCTCGTTATCGCGGTCTCGGTGATCAACTCACTGAGTCTCAAAGCGGACGGCTTGGCGTGGTACCTGTTGCTGATTGCCAATATCATTATTGTCTGCATGGCTTGGATATTTGAAGCATGGCAGGTGCGCAACCATATGTCGAAGAAGATCATCCTCTATGAGAAGATCGAAAACATCAAACCCGAAAACAGGGCTGAACTGTTGGCAGACCTCAAAGAGCGTACCGGTCTGGAGATCGTAGATGTAGAGATCGGACACATTGATTTTCTGCGCGATGTAGCTTATATCAACGTGAGTTACAAGCTGGAGAAAGGCAAGATTCATAATTCCATTGACCAAATAACGAAGTTCAAATGAGGAGAATAAAGTCAATAGTCGAAAGCCGAGGGTCAATAGTCGAAAGCCGAAGGTCGAAAGCCCTACTCTTCCTGTTTTTTTTGCCGCTGTATGCCTACGGATGGAGTTATACCGAGACCCGCAATTCTACCTCCCATAGTGCCCAGTTGCGTGTAGGAGCGGATGTCCATTGGCGTTGGGACAACGGTCTCGGTCTCTCGCTGGACGAGGATCTGCGTTTCGACATGGTCAACTCCACCGCGCTGCAGACCACCTCCGGCACGACCACTGCGTTGCTCGGACCGGATTTCAACAAGTCCTACACCACCCTCACTCTCAGTTACAAGCACCCGCGTTTTACGTATCTGAAGGCGGATGCCGGCTATGTGCTCAAGCTGACCAAGAAAGACACGCTGGATGTCAATAAGATCATGAAACACCGTGTGTTCTTCAGTGTGACGGGTACTTATAAGTACGAGAACTGGTCTTTCTCGCTCCGTGAGCGTTTTATGACCGAAATCCGTATGGGTGACATCGACTACCATACCGCTACAGGGTGCTACGAGCATAACAGGGCGATATGGTATCTGCGCAGCAAGGTTCAGGTCTCCTACACGGCAGTGAGCAAGCCGCTGAAGCCCTATATCTGGTGCGAGGTGGTCAACACGCTGAACGCCAATGAGTTGCAGCAGTATTACACCAATAACAACCCTGCCAACGGCGGTCACCAATACATCCGCCGTGTGCGGTCAGCTATCGGTGTTGAATGGAGACTGACCAAGCGGAACAGCCTTGATTTCTGCTATCGTTTCAACTACGGCTACGACCGTGACGTGAATGTGAAGCCCAACAGCCAGAAGATCATTCTGACGGAGGAACGGTCGTTCCAGCACGCTATCGGTATCACGTACAGTTTCAACGCCAGCCCGGGGAAGTAAGTTGAGAATTGAGAATTGAGAATTGAGAATTAAAAAGAGCCGCATATCGCGGCTCTTTTCTTTTGTACTTAGTCCCTTGGTACATCGTACATCGTACATCGTACATGATTTTATTCTTCCTCGGTCTGCGAAGCGGCGTAAGCGGCAAGCAGTTTCTCTTGTACGTCAGCCGGAACGAGTTGGTAGGAGTTGAACGCCATGGTGAAGGTAGCGCGTCCGCCGGTGAGCGACGAGAGTGTCGTGGAGTAC
>JAEEGL012118836.1_pt1 | contig 22903 bp, 18 predicted proteins | sample 9134231 | NCBI WGS metagenome assembly JAEEGL01 (sample SAMN16246548, study PRJNA631951) | gut metagenome | biome: gut microbiome; feature: rumen; material: fiber-attached | host: Bos | place: Iran: Karaj | collected 2018-10 | reverse complement strand
TAATAGTATAATAACATTTATAAATTTTTTTATCATCAGCGTAAGCAAGTGCTTGATCTATTATATCATCATCAATAACATATTCTTTATCATCTTTAATATACTTACATTTTGCACGATCTCTTCTAAAAGCATACGTATAGTTTGCTAATTTTATAGTATAAATCTTTCTAATTAAATCTGGTTGATTACCACAAGCTATTCTAATTGTGGCTTTTAAATCATCTTGTATCTTTGCAATATTTGAATCAAACAAATCCATTATAATACCTAACTTTAATTCAGTTCTATTATTATACATATAATCAAGAAGTTGTGACATAAAGTCTTCTTTATCATTTATAAATGATAATAAAAGTGTTATTTTATGGACTGGTGTATAATAATTTTCTATATAATCATCAATTGTAATTTTCTTTTCATTAATATCACTTGCTATTTTTTTTACAGTTTGAACATACTTATTACTTGCAACTGCTTTATTTTCAGTTATTAATTCTTGTGTATCAGTATTTTCAAAACCACATCTTTTCAAGAAATCTTGGAAGCCTTCAACAGGAGTTATACCATATTGAGAGCAAAACCCACTAACAGACATACCAGATGAAACATAATACTTTAATATTACATGATAATCTTCTTTAGAATTTATAGGGAATCCATTCTCTAATTTAAAGAAATCTAATAACTCACCAGATTCATTTAACCAATTATTATCATAACCTTGATCATCTCTACTATTATTAGTATAAATTGCTTTGGTTCTTTTACATTTTTGTTGTATTCTTACATCAGCACAAACAATTGGTGGTAATGAATCAAATATTATTGAATCTTCTTTTAATACATAATCAATTAAATCATGATTATTCTTATATGCTTCATCAGGTAATAAATAAAACATATCACCATATTTAGCTTGTAATTCAAGAATATCTTCTGTAGATACAAAACCACACTCTAAAAGATGCGTCGCTGTGGTTTTTCTATGATTTAAAAGTAATAGTCTAAATGTTTCTAATTTATATTCTTTATCTATTATATATTTGTTAAGCGTATGATAATTGACATCTAATATATTATGTTTTTCTCCCTCTTTAATGTAATTATTGTATATATACATCATATCAGAAAAGTATTTATTAACTTGGTTTAATGTCATATTATTCACCTCTATTTAGTATTTCGAATATTTCTTCTAAATCTTCTATATTTAGTTCTTCGAGTGATTTTGGATCAGATAAAATTTTTTTTATTAATTCAATATACTCTTCTTTCATATAATCACCACTTAAATTATAACACAAATCAAATAAAAAAAAGCATTTTTCAGCTTTTAAATGAGTACTTTACACTTATAAATTGGTGGAGCCGATGGGAATCGCACCCATGTCCGAATACATTACCACAGAAGAGTCTACAAGTTTAGTTAATTATTAAATGTCCTTATAAATAAGTTAATTGACAAACAAATTATAAGTAAGCCTATAAAATTTATTATTACTTATAGACATCGTAATAATATATCCTGCTTTATAACCCTAGTAAGTATATCAGAATATGTAAATGATTTGGTATAATTTATACCGCTAACAGTCTCACATTCAACAAGAAATACATAATCATATATTTCTTTTAATACTGCATTATATTCTTCATATTTATTTCTTCCTAAATTATACTTAATTTTTATTATATCTCCAACATGATCAAATAGTTCTTTTTTAACTGTGTATATACTCATATTCCTCCTATCTAATAAAATATATTTAAAAAAAATAAGAGTATTACTCTTATTTTAATATCCACGCACTTTTAATAAAGTCTTGTCCATCTTGTTGTGGTTCGCAAGGACTATTGATAAGTTTTCCTTCTATAACCATTGTTGTAGAAGAACCACCATCCATATTAACTGCGTTATAAGCACCATATCTTTGTAGTATTACAAGTAAATCGTTTAGATATACTCCTCCTCTACCTTTCCATGATAAGCTTTGTCCATAACCATTAACAACTAAGAAAAGTATTATACCATCTTTTCTTTGTGCGATTACTGTTCTTGGATTCATACCAGATCCACCTGTACCAACTATTTTAATAGGTTCTCCATTAATTATAAGTGCAGGTTGGAAAGATAATGCATTCTTTATTTTTTTAGATTCAATATCACCTATAATCATATCTCCAGCAATTAATACTCCATCTTCATTGATAGCTGCTGAAACGTGATATCTATAATCCTCGAAATATTTAGTTTCACCATTTGATACTATAAATCCTGAAGGCATATTATTTGACCAGTTATATCCTCCACCATTGATTGCTACTATAGCATCATTTTCTCTTGCTATATCAGTTAATACTTTACCATAAGGTAAATTAGAAGCTGCTACAGCCATTACTCTAGTAGGATCATAAATTGCTACTAAATAACAATCAAATTCTCCATACTTAAATTCAATTAGTTTATATAAAGCATCATCTTCTCTTTCAAGAATTTGTTGCTCATAAACTGATTCATAATTAGTTTTCTTTTCTACTTGGTTTATTGTTACTTCACTAGGATCTGTTACTCCACTAAGTGCAACAAAGTAGTTTTCATTTAAAACTTTTTCTATTGCCTTATCTGAATAGAAAATATGTGCTAAATACTTATGACTACCTGTTTCCATAGCTGTAGTTATCCAGAATACTCTAATTTGTTTTATTGGTCCATATACAAGGAAGAAACAAACTAAAACCAAAAAATCTATTGCTATAAATATCTTTGTAATTAACTTCATATTATTCCCCCAAAACGTATGGACTTTCTTTAGTACCACTTCCACTTGTTACTTTAATATCACCTTTTAAGCATATTACTGGTCTAATACCATTTTGAGTATATTTAGTATCCGCTATTATAGTACTATTAGTATTTAACTTAAATACTAAATCATTTTGATCATAATTAGTATATAACCAGTATCCTTCATCATCACCTAAGAATAAATCCCCTACACTTAAAAGCCCTACTGAAGCATCTGTTGTTTTATTAAGTGCTTCTTTATAATCATAATTTGTATTACTTCCATAAGTACCTACATAATATGTACAAGTACCTACATTTTCAAAATTAGTTATAAATCTATAATTTAAATAGTAAGCTATATCATAATTTGATAATACTAAATCATCTAATTTCTTTTCAGTTACTAATTTAATTCCATTTTCATATTTATTAGAGATTCTGAATACGTAATCTTTATATTTTACATATTCACCCATTTTCTTCTCATTTAATGTTTCTCCACTAGTTTCTTTAATTATATATGGATTTTCTTTAGTACCTTTTCCTTCAAAATTAGTTATATTACCATTTATAGTTATTACAGGTCTAACTCCAAAACTTGAAAGTGAACCTTCAGTTTCACTACCTATTCCACCTTCTTTAAATACATAAGCTTTTTCAAGTTCATTTGTATCATCTATAATCCAATAATTACTTTCATTGTTTAAGAAACTTAATTTTCCACCTGCATTTAAATATTCACTACGTGTTAAAAGACTTACTAAATATTTATCATTATTAATACATTTTTTATTTATAGAACTATTACAATAATTGAATTCTTTTAAATATACTTGATAGTTATTTACTAAATCTAAATATATACTCTTATTTTCTTCATAATTATTTAACCATGAATATAAATATGATTCATTATATTTATTATTTGGTCCCCATGCGATAACAGTTAAATTAGAATCAGATATTAATCTAATATCAGTTTCTTTTATACTAACTATTCTATATAAATTACCAGAATACCAAACATAATTAGATACATCTATACCTTTATAAAAATAGTTATCTTCATCTAAAATGTGTAACCCATCACCAGTTTTTACTACATCATTTGTTATTTCTTGTATTAAAGTATTAACTTTGTATTTAACATGTTCTATTCTGTAATAATGAATTAATCGATATAAATAAAAGAAGAATGATATACCTATTACAACACAACTAATTATAATAAAAATCTTTTCCCATTTTTTTAAATTTGTTTTTTCTTTCATACAAACACCTACTATTAAAAATTATAACACAAAATTTTATTTTTAAGAACTCATTATTGATTATTTCTTAATTTTGAGGTATATTAATAATGGTAGTGTGATAGTAAATGAAGAAATTAATTATATTAAAATTAGTTCTAATTATCGTTTTTATTGCAATAGGAGATTTCTTCTATATAAAATATTATGATTTAAAGATGGAAAACGATAAGCTTAAATTTGAAATTGAAAAAACAACATTAAATATTGAAAAAGCTAATACGGATATTGAAATAACTAAGAAAAACATTGATAAACTTAATGAAGAAAAGAAAGACAGTATTTGGGAGTTAGATTCATGGAAGTTGATGAAAGAAAAAATAGAAAACGCGCTTTAAAAGAAGAAAAGAAACAAATTAAAGCAGAAAAAAAATTAGTTAAAAAAGAAAAGAAACTAGCTAAGAAAGAAGAAAATAAAAATAAAGTTTATTCAATAAAATTAGTTATAATATTATTAGTAATTTCAATTATGCTTTTAGCACTTACCATTTTCATTTTTATAAAATATAACGATGAAAAAGAATTAAACAAAAATTATACAGAAAATTTAAGTAAACAAACAAAAGAATATGATAAAATCAAACCTGATTTAGATAAAGTTAAAGAACAAGAAGATGAATTAGTTAATATAGATGATAGTATAGCTAAAGCTAAAGAAGAAGTATATAAATTAACTGTTGATTTAGAGAAAGCTATATTAGAAGGTAAAACTGCTTATAAAATAGCATATATTACATTTGATGATGGTCCATATTATTTAACTCATAGTGTTATAGATGTATTAAAAGAAAAAAGAGTTAAAGCAACTTTCTTTACTATAGGTCTTAATAAAGATGTATGTTTTGATAATGGATGGGCTGATTGTTCTATTATGTATAAAAAAATTGTCGATAATGGACATACTATAGCCAATCATACATATTCTCATTTAATATTTAATGGTCTTTATAGTAGTACATATTCTTTTATATCTTCAGTTGAACAACAAGAAAATATGATTAAAGAAAGAACAGGATATAAAACAAATATATTGAGATTTCCTGGTGGTTCTGCTACTGCAGGATATCTTAGAGATAGTATAATTGGAGAACTTAGAAATAGAGGTTATGGTTGGGTAGATTGGACTGCTCAAGATGGTGATGGTGGTTCATTAAGTGATACTACAACTGCATGGAATAATCTTTATAGTACAATAAATGAAAATATAGAAGTTGTTCTATTCCACGATTATAATTATACGACATATAGTATTTTACCAGGATTTATAGACTGGCTAGAATCAAATAATTATATAATACTACCTCTTATATATGATAGTGTTAAAGTAAATAAATAAAAACTGAGATTATTTCTCAGTTTTTTTTGGTTCAAACATATATATTTTACATGGAGTTCTACTTTCTTGTCTCTTTTGTAATGTAATTAACTTATTAGTAAGTTCTTTTGCGTGTTTTAAATCAAAAGCCTGTACACGTTCTTCTCCCAATCTACCTCTTAATAAACTTTCATTTTGTGCGTCTAAAGTTTTAATAGCTATTCCTTCAGTTATAATTTGAAGAGCATTTTTTATAGCTACGGGAGCCAATTCATATTCTTCCATTTTCTTTTCTATTATATCTAAAAAATCATTATTACATACTAAATCATCAAGTACTTCAGGTACAATATACGGTACAATTGAAAATGGATCCTTATATCCTGGCATTAAACTATATGAGAATAAGTACACATCATCTTCAGTAGAAGTAATAGAGCAATCTTCTTTTTCTATTCTGCCTAATGCATAAATAGCATGGGCTTTTTTATCTTGTTTTTCTTTTATTACTTCACGTATCCAATCAATATCAGCCATCTTTTCTCTTGCTTGTTTATAATCATAAGATTCTATTTGTTCTAAAGTAATTCCATAATCATATAATCTCTTATACTTATTATATAAATCCGCTAATTTAAAAATACTTTGCTCATATCCTAAAATATTAAATGGTTCCTTATCTTTTTCTCTATAAGCACGTATTTCAGACATAGTAATACCTCTACCATCAGAAAGTCTTTTTACCATATCAAATAAATCATCATGTCTATGCATAAGTAAATAGAAATCTTTAAATTCCCTACTATCCCAAAGAAAAAATCTAAGTTTTCTCCATATTTGTATATGTGATTCTTCACATATACGAAAATTATTATCATAAAGAGCAACATTTAAAAATTCAATCAAATTATTATTCATCATTAATTGACAATAACAAGGTAAATTATTATATTCTTCTTCTGCCTTATTAAAATCTACTTCATTACCTAGTACATCAAAAGGGTTTTTATATAATCTATAAAATAATAAAAAATCCTTATCATTATTTTCTTCAAGTTTTTTAAAGAATTCTTTAACTTCTTTCTGCATAAGTTCACCTCTATATGGGTTATATAATAACATATTTATTTAAATTTGTTAATAAAAAAAGAGTTAAAACTCTTTTTTTATCCCATAGTATCTGTATTACTAGCTACTATATTAATAGTATCTACACCACTTACTTTTGCTAAATCATTTATAATTGAATCATTTACTTTCTTTTTGAATCTGATATCATATACAAGTTCTATACCATTTTTACTTACGTATTTACCTCTACATTTATTTAAAGGTATAGTTTTTGTTATTTTTTGATTTACTTCACTTATATCAAAATCATTTCCTTTTACTACTAATATGTATTTTTCATCATGTGCAGCAATTTTCTTAAATACAAATAATATTAAACAAACTGCCATAGATCCTGCAAGAACTATACTATAGTTTTGAGTACCACATGCAAGTCCAGATACTACACACCAGAATATAAATGCAGTATCTCTTGGATCTTTTACTGCTGTTCTAAATCTTATAATAGAAAGAGCACCTACCATACCTAGTGATACTGAGATATTACTTCCTATTACTACCATTACTATAGTAGTTATCATTGTTATCATTATAAGTGATACATTAAATCTTGGATTATACATAACTCCTGTATATGTGTTTTTATATGTATAATAAATTATAAGTGATACTAAAAATGCGATTAAAAGTACAAGTAGTACTGTTTGTATTGGCATTTTTGTTTGCATTTCTGCTAAAGCTTTTATTACTTTATTCATATTATATATTCCTTCCCATTATATATTTACTAACGGATTGATATCTAGATACTTTGTTGTCTAGTATTTTTGATATATAAGGTTCTAAACACCTATCATACTTAACTTCAAGTATTATATCTTTACCGTCTGTAACATTAAAATAATTTATATTATCGCTAAAGAAATTATCAAAATCATAACTTCTTTTTACGTTAAAATCAAATGTAATTCTTGTAGTAGTTGTTGTAAGATAAGCAATTCTATCATACTCTATTATTACTTTAGGTCTGTAATATCCTTCAGACATAATAGTATATATTTTTTTTGCTGTTTTTGTTCCAATATCAAGTAATACTCCATAATTACCTTTTATTAATTCTTTAGCTATTTTTCTATTTATAACAATAGATTCTTTTAATTGATTGTTATCATATTTAGCTTTTATTTCTAATTTAACATAATCTTTTACGGTATCATATATTCTAAGTCTTATTTTTTTTCTAATAGTTTCCCCACCTAATTTATCGTAATAATCTTCATCATTTACTGAATCAAAGTATAAACTTCTTACCATGTATCCATTAGGATTCCTATCTATTGTAAGTAAATCATTAAACTTTTTTCTTAAACTAAGCATTTCGTAATAAGGGATAACATATTTTTGTTCATGCCTAAATGTTTTTAACTCTTCCATGTTATCCTCCTATACTTTCAAAAGCTGCAGTATTATTTTCGTAACCTTTAGTAGGTGTTGTAAAGTAATACCACTTTTTATCTTTTAAACCGTAACTAACATTAGAATCTAATTCAACTATATCTACACTATCAATTATTTTTTTACCATTAGAAATAACTAGTTTTTCATCCTTACTTGATAATCTAAAATTTGCATGTATCTCACCATTCACATATTCATCTCTACCGCTTAAATATACTACTACATATTCATTTGGCTTTAATACTTTATCTGGTAATTCATACTTAGTTATTTTATTTATATTATCTGATATATAAATATATTTTAAGTTAATATCTTTTTTAGAATAGTTATATAACTCTACCCAATCATAATAATTACCATCACTAGTATAATCACTACCTTTATTAGAAGTTATATACTCATTAATTCTAATACCGTAATTACCACCTACATTAATATCTTTTTTGATATTTTTTTTATTAGGTGATGGTTCTATATATGTATATTTGTTTTTTACATATCCATATGCGATATCACTTAATTGTTCTCCAAAGCTTACTTTACTAATTATATTACCATTTGAATCAGATAGGCTTATTACTTCTCCCTTATCTGATAATTTAAAATTAGTATGACATATTCTATTTTCTAAATCACATTTATCTTTACCTGATGCATAAACAATTAAATATTCTTTTGGTTTTATTTCTATACTTGGAAATTTCCACTTACTAGTATTAAATTCACTATCAGATAAATAATAATCTCCTAAATCTATAGATCTATTATATCCATTATATATTTCTATATAATCACTATAAGATCCATCATCATCTTCTTTAATACTATAATTACTCGCTAAAACTTCACTAATATATAGCTTAGATTTTTTAATATTTGAACCTGATAGATTAGGTACAAATATTGTAAGTAATATAGCTGCTATAAATAATATTAAAATAATTGTTCTACTCTTCATATTATAAATCTCCAAAATATACATTATATTCGTAATCTGATAATCTAAACTGACTCTTTAAATTCCATTTAACTAGATTATATCTTTCTCTAATAATGTTTTTCAATGTTTCTAAGTTATATCTCCAACCATCCATACTACTTATTGGAAGTTTTCCAACGCTTGCATAATCATAATACCATCTATCTATGTGATATGGCATTTCTGTTTCTACAACGCTTGCTTGTTCTTCTAATATTTTAATCATTCTATCAGGATTAAATGTGTTTTTCATGTGATATGCAAAAGTACTTAAATATAGATCTCTAAATCTCCAGTTTTGCCATAATTTATAAGTAATAATTGTTGAGAAATAATTACCTATACCATGGCCATATGGTTCGAATGGATAATATAAATCTACATATCTATAAAGTGATGGGAATAATGACCAGTCTTGATCATAAAGCATCCATCTCCATTTACCATTTGCATTTTTCCAACATCTAATATTACCAGTATCTGTTTCAGCATAATAAGTACGTGCTACCCAATAATTAGCAAGTTCTTGCATATCTATTTGAGTTTCTAAGTATTTATATACATCTTCATTTCTAGTATCATGATTTCTTATGTAGTTTACTAATTCATTATATGTATATAAAGAACCTGCTTGTGCTTGATAATCACCTTTTATTACTGTATTAGTTCCTTTTTCATAACCAAAATTACTTACTATATAGTTTTCATTCATTTTTTCTCTTAAATTATATAATCCATAATAAGCACCATTTATATATACAGCAACTGGTCTATAATCTTGTATATCTATATCCATTTGTCCTTTTAAAACTCCTGCTAAGAAAGTATCTTTTATTTTAATTCTATTTGGATCCTCTCCTGAGTTTCTAAGTACAAAACTCTTAAATGTTGTTACATCACTATCAAAGAATGGATATGTAACACTACTTTGCCCATATGATTCTCTTAAATAAATAGCCATACTCTTTTGTGGTTCTTCTCTTGAATCTTGTCCAACTAATTTAGTACCACCTGTAAAACTTACTCCAAGAGATCCATCTGGTTCATAAAACTCAAAATCTATTTTTCTTTCCCAATCTTGTTTAAAGTTATAATAGTATCCATATACTAGTATTCCTTCATAATCACTAAAGAAACTACTTGGATTACTTGATATAGAAACAAATGCGATATCATGTGTTCTACCAACTACAAAAGTTCTTGATATTTCTTTTGATTCTATATAATTGTCTTTATAAGCAATTGCTTTTATTACTACAGTATTATTTACTTCTATAGGTCCTTCATATACTTTAGAATTTTTACTTGGGAATGATCCATCTAAAGTATAATAGATTTCACTATCATCACTAGTTTCTATTTCTATTTTAGTTCCTTTATCAACATATCCACCATTAATAGAAAATTTTGGTTCTTCAGAATATCCTATATAATAATCATCACTATTCTTAGAACCTTTAGTAGTATTCTTATAATAGACTTTCTTACCATCACTTATTCCTGATGACATTCCACTATTAAGTCTTCCAACATCAAACGCATCAATTAAATTACCATTTTTATATAATTTTATACGTTCATTTGTGTTATTGATATGAAAACCTGTATAAAGTGTTCCATTATTTGTAAATATAGAATCACTACAATACATTACATAATATCCATTAGCTTTTATTACCACATCTGGAAGTTTAACAAGTTTACCTCCATTATCAGTAATAGAATACTTAGATAAATTGATATCTTCATCTGTTATATTTTTAAGTTCTATCCATTCACCACCTACAGATGAAACTTCATTTATAATTATATCTCTTTTACTATCTTTATCTTTTATATAAGTATCATCATTAACTTTTCCTATACTAGGAGTTTCATAATACTCATAAATACCATTATATAGACCTATAGAATTATCTATTTCTACATTTCTTATAATAGCGCTTGTAATTTCATTTTTATGTTTATCTAATAATCTTAAATTGTCTCCAATAATTATATCTAAGTCTATATGATTTTCTTCTTCTTTTTTATCAAGATAAAGTACTAAATATTCTTTAGATTTAATGATTGCTGTATCAAAAGAATAACTCTTACGACCATTTGTAATAATATAATCTTTTAAATCAATATCTTTATCTTCACCATTATATAGTTCTAATACACTATTACCTTCACTAGTTTCTACTATATATTCATTTATATATAATTTAGTATTATTTTTACTACTAGTAATAGTCTTTTTTGATGTAAGACCACTATTTTTTGCATTAGGTGTTCCTACATAATAATAAACATAATCTTTACCATTATATCCATATGATGTATCACTTAGTGTTTTATTTACTTTTATTTTACTTATTGATTTACCATTTTTATCTGAAAGAGTTATTACTTCTCCTTTGTTAGATAATTTAAAATTAGTATGTATATCATCATGTTCTACTCTATCCAATCCAGATGCGTATACAATTAAATAATTCTTTGATTTAATAGTTACATCTGGAAATTTCCATTTTTTAGTATTAATATCATCATCTGATAAATAATAATCTTTTAAGTTAATATCGTAATCGTAACCATTATATAGTTCTATATAATCATAATAATTACCTGTAGAATCTGCGATTGTTTCATGATTAGATGTCATTGCTTCATTTATAATAAGACTACCGTTATTTTTATATTTATTTATTTCAGGAGTAAACACTACAAGAATAAATAATAGTAAAAAAATGAATATTGGAAATAATTTATATAGTACTCTCATAGCCCACTCCTATTCTTAAAATATTATATCATTTATTTTGTCATAAATCTATAATTATTACCCAAATTAATAGTGGTGATTATATGATTTATATCATAATATTTATATCAAAAATAATTGAGAATACCCTATCTACCCTTAGAATAATATTAATATCAAAAGGTAAAAAAAAGATAGGTGCGATTTTACAAGGAATGGTTGCCCTATCATGGATACTTGCGACAAGTATTGTTATAATTGATATAAATAAAGATATTTATAAAATATTTTTCTTTATACTAGGTTCTATTATAGGATCTTATTTAGGTAGTTCTATAGAAGAAAGATTTAGACAAATATAATATTTAATAGAAAAATGAATTAATATAATACACTAGGTGATTATATGTGTGGTAGATTTAAATGGTGGTTTTTATTACTGATTTTTTCTATATTACTTTGTTATCAATTTATACTAACAATAATTATATTTACGAGATTTAATTTCTTTTTAATATTTTTATTTATGATTATACTACTCTTTTGTTTTTATAAGATATTGTGGTAAAATATTATTAGATAGTAGGAGTATTAATATGAAAATAAAAACTAAAGAACAAGCTTTAAAATATGTACATCAAAATCCTTATAACTTCAAATTTTTAAATAATACATTTAGAGAAGATAAAGATATTGCGATGGAAGCTGTTAAATTCTGTGGAGGAATGCTTAAGTATGTAGAAGGTAATCTAAAAAATGATCCTGATATTTGTTTAGCAGCAATTAAAGCTGATGCGAATGCTTATCAATGGTTTGGCAATATCCAAAATGAAGAATTCTACGTTGAAGCTAGCAAATATAATCCACATGCCATTTGTGTGCTTGCACTTAAACATGGAATTTATAATAGGGATATAGTTTTAAGAAACACTAAAGAAGATAATTCAAATGTGCCTTATTTATTGCACTATCATAAATATGATGAAGCATTAAACGATGAAGAAATAATTTTGTATTCAATTAAATCTAACAAAAAAAATATTGGATACACTAAGAAAAGTTTTTTAGAAAACAGAGAATTTGTACTTAAACTTGTTAACTTATGTGGATCTGCAATACAATATGTTGATCCCCACTTTAAATCAGATATTGAAGTTGTAATGACTGCTATTAAATCTGATGGTTGTGCATTGAGATTTGTTAGTGAAGAATTCAAGAAAAATAAAGATATTGTTCTTGAGGCTGTTAAGAATAACCCAAACGCATATGAATATATTGACTCATCACTACAAGATGATAAAAGTATAGCGCTAGAAGTTGCAAAAATTCCTAATGGTATAAATTTTCTTGATAAGAAGTTTTATAGTGATAAAGACATTATACTTGCTGCTGTTAAAGTAAATGGTATGGCATTAAGACTTGCTAATAAAGAACTTAAAAAAGATGCAGAAGTAGTTCTAGCCGCTATTTCACAAAATGGTATGGCATTAGGGTTTGCTGATGATATATTTAAAAACAATCTTGAATACCTAATAATTGCTATGAGTAACAATTATAAAGCTTGTAAATTTGCAGGTGAAGAATTAACTAAAGATTATAAATCCACTATAAATAGTATTACAAGTCGTATTCAGTATAATGAAAAACAAATATCTACTATTAGTTTTATTATAAAGTATTATGATAAAATTAGAAAAGATAGATTAGGATTTGGATCGGATTCTTTGGAAGATAGACTATGTCATAAATCAATAAAACTTTGGGAGTATATAAATGAATTTGCTAATGAAAGTGTTAATATTTATACTACAGCCTATAATAGTGGAAAAATAGATATAGCAACATATAAAAATCTTATTCTAGAAGAAATTGCAAATAGTGAGTGGTATATACAATCTCTTATATTTTCACGTCATGAAAAGGAAATATACAAGTTAATTAATGATAACGATTTTCTACTTGACTTAATTAGGGTTTGCTCACAGGATACTGAAGTTAATTCTAACAATAGTATCTATAGATTTATGTATAAAGTTTTGAACCTTAAAAATGGATTTATAGTTAAAGCTGGAATAGTTAATCCTAAAATCATAGAAATATGGTGGGATAAGGTAACACCATCCTATGATGTATTTGTTGAAAATGAAGATGAAGAAATATTAAGAATGGAAGGAAATTTAATACCAATTATATTAAAAATTGCTAACGAAAATGCGGATGTTCTTAAATATTTACCTACACAACTTAAATATAATATTGATATAATACTTGCAGCTGTAAAGCAGGATGCTAAAGCTATTACTTATTTATGTGAACCATATAGAAATGATAGAGATTTTATGACTGAAGCAGTAAAAGTTAACCCATCAGCAATACTTTATGCTTCTAAAGAAATTAAAACTAACGTTAACTTTATCATAAATAATGTCAACTTAAGCAATGAAATAGTGGAACAACTTTGTGTAGATAATCAAGATAATGATAACTTTTTATTGAGCTTTGCTACATATAATAATAAGGCCCTACAATTTTTACTTAAATATAGTAATAATGAAAGAGTATTAATGGAGCTTAGACAAGCCAATAATGAAGGTGCAATAGATATTATTAAAAATAAGTTTTCATCTATAAATAAAGCACTAGAAGATGAACATCGTGAAGAATTAGAAAAACTTGCTGAAGAAATCAATAATATAGAAAATGATGATGATAGATTACACTTCGTTAAAATGCTAAATGAAATAAGTAATTACTACATCAACAATTATGCAGTACTAAATAATAAGACACATGAAGCGATGGATCTTGAATTTCTTGAAGCCATAAATAAACTAAAAAAAGAATTTGGTGTATATAAGGCAACTGGATATAGAAGATGGTTAGAGGATGAACACTTAAATAGATATAAACATATCATAGATATGACTAATTATGTCTTAGATGAAAAAAGCAGAACATATTTCATTAATAAATTAACTAGTATCAATAACAAATACATGAGTGATTATGAAGCTTTAAATAATGAAAATCCTATAGAAGAAGAAGATATTTCTTATAATACAGCCATGGATGAATTAGAGAATGAATTAGAGCAATATATATCAGAAAACTACTATATAAACAATAATATACTAAATTAAAACTCTCTATGTAAGAGAGTTTTTTAGTTCATTACTTTTATATAATCTATCTATTTCATTACTAATATCCACACATGTATTATATTCACTAGTAAAATTAATTTTGTTTGGTATATTTATAAGTATTAAGAGTAATTCTTTCTCATAGTCTTTTAATGAATATATACTTTCATATCTTTTTAATATTTCACTAAAATTATAATCAAAATAATATTTATTATATAATTTGTATAAATCATATATAGGCATATCTATTTTAGATTTATCAAAACTTATTAAATAACTCTTTTTATTTCTTATAAAATGTGTTAAGTCTAAATTATTATGTATAACTGATAATCTTATTTTATTTAAGTTTTCTATTCTTTTATACCAATCATTTATATAATCTCTACTATTTTTAATAGATTTAAATATATAACTAATGCTTCTACTTAACAAAAATTCACTTGGAGAATATATTATTTTTTGATCTATTAAATTTATATAATTAAAATAATAATTATATAAATAATCTAAATCATTTAATACATTTTCATATATAGTTTTATATTCATAACTACTTACTTCTTTATAAAAAGAAGTTTTTTTGTGTAGAAGGCCTACTACATCTATTAAATCAAACATTTTTTGTTCATTTGGTATATCAGAACTATCTTCATATTTAGAAATAATATATTTTTTATCAAATATTGTTTCCGGATATTCTTTAAAACCTCTATTATTTAAATAACTTAATACTTTATCATCTATATTATTTTTCTTTATTACAAATAAACCTTTATTAGTATTTACTATTGTTACATTTCCTTCTTTTTTATAACTTATTGATCTTATGTTTTGTGATTTTAATAAATCATCAATCTCTTTCATTATTAGGTATTATTATTTTATCCCCTATTTTTAAATCATCTAAGTTATTATAATCTTTTAATTCATCTATAGTTGTATTATATTTATCAAGTATTGTATCTATAGTATCTCCTTCTCTTAATATATATACATTATATTCTACATACAATTCTGTCTTAAAATTTGAATCATCAAATATATTTATATCTTCACTTTCAATAATAGATTCTTCTTCTTTTTCTTCTTCTATTTTTTCCAAATTATCAAGTAATACATCTATAGATATAAATAATGTATTATTATTTTTAACATCGTAATAAAAATCATCTATATCTATAGTAGAATTCTTAGTATTATATGTGTCATCTATTATTATTTCAAATGGTATTTTTTTATTAAATGGTATAACTGTACTATCAAAAGATTCTTTATATTCTCCACTTATAATAAAATCTCCATATAATCTATTATTATTTATATTAAGTGTATTTTCAAGTGAAATACTTGTTATCTCGTTTATATTTGTATCAAATATAATATCTTTTTTAAAAGGTATAATTTCTTTCATATGCATCTCCTCTAATAAAAAATATTCAAAATATTAGAGAATATGAAAAGAAATTAAGCAAGCTTAATTTCTATCTATAAACCAAGAAGAACTTATATCACAGTTACTACTTGCAGGCGCTGGATCAGGCATATCTAATTTAACTAATTGTGGTAAATTAAATCCTGAACCAAATGCGATACAAGTACCTGGTTGTAATAATTTAACTTTTTTAGATATCTCAGCTGTCATATTAGGAATCATCTGACTAATATATTCAATATCTAATGGGTGTAGCATTTTAAATATTAAGAAATTACTACATTGTGATAGAGCTGTTGTAGAAAGTTCAGATGGTCTTTGAGATATTAGACCAAGAAGAACTGCATATTTTCTACCCTCTTTAGTAATTCTATCAAATATATTATAACCAATTACATCTATATCTGAGTCATTTTGTACATAGCGGAGTGCTTCCTCTAAAATTATATGTATTGGAAGAGTTGCTCTATTTTTTAAACCTTTTGCATATTCAAAGAAAATTCTTGAATATATTTTAGTTAATGTTTTAGCAAATCTATCATCAACATAGTTAATATTAAAATTAATTATTTGTGCTTTTCTTCCATTAGGAGCTGTTAAGATTTCCTTAATAAAATCTTCTAAACTAACATATTCTCCATCAAAGAATTTAGCATAATCACTGTTAAGTAAGCTTCTAAGTCTTACCCTAAGTACATTATATTCATCAAATACTTTATCACTACTTAATATACCTTCAGAAATAAGTGCGAATTCAAAAGCATGATATAAATCTGTTAAAGTATATTTAAAACTTCCATCAGGTAAAACTAATTCTACATTTTCTGTTAAAAATTGATTCATAAATGTAGTAAGTAATTCCATTTCTCTTATTTTACCAGTATTATCTATAAGTAAACATTGTTTAAGTGGTCTAGTATAACCTGGCTGGTATATCGGCGTTTCTAGATTTAAATCCTTAGTACTATAATGACTTAATACTGAGAATATTTGGTCTCTTATTTGTGCAGGAGTTTTACCACTAGCAAGTATATCTAATATAGCTCTTGCAATTATATCGTTTTTACTTCTTAATACTTCTTCTTCATCTTTACTAAATATTGTAACTAATTTCATAGCTTTCTCTATTATAGGAAGAAGTGTTCTAGAATTTGCTTCTAAAAGTAAAGCTATATCGTCAACATTTAATAACCATAAAGGTACTTTTATATTTTCTATTTCTTCGTCATTTGTATTTGTAGTATATGCTTTAAAACTAATCTCAGGTACTTTTCTACTTAAGTTTTTAAATGCATCATGATATTCACCATAAGCATCAAATATAAGTATATTAGCTTTATATGCGACTGAATTAGTTTTCTCAAATAAGTTTTGAAATATACGTGCTACACTACAAGATTTACCTGATCCAGTAGCACCAAATATTGCAAAATGCTTACTAAAGAATTCATTTATATTAACACCTATTTTAATTCCATCATATAAAGGACTATTTCCTATATATAAGTCTCTTTTTTCTACATAGTTGTTCATACCTAATATAGCATGAATTCTTTCCTTAGAAACTAATTTTACACTTGATTTAAATGATGGCTTTTTAGATACACCATATAAGAATCTTTCATCTTCTATAGAACCAATTAAATTAATATAGGCAGTATCAATTTTTATATCAATAATTTCACCTATATTTTTAGTTTCTCCATCATCAAATATTACATATAAATTTATTATATTTTGTACTTCACTTAAATTAATCCCTAACTTAAGTAATACTGTATTCCCTTCTATACCAATGATTTTACCTAACATACAATCACCTACTATAAATAATTATACATTAAAAGTAATAAAAAAGAAAGATTTTTATCTTCCTTTAATTAATTCTATATTATTTCCTAAACATTTAGCAGCCGTATTATTTTTACCTAATTGGATTACAGCTTTAACTGTTTTAATAAATTGCTTGTCATCAAGAATTCTATTGTCTTCTGTTATAAGTGAATTTAAGCATCTATAATACCCTTCCATATCACATAATTCTTTCATATTATCTTGACAACAAGTAATATAATTTGGATTAGTATGAGTATTTAATATGTCTAATTCTACATTAGTATCACATAATAATACTTCTAGCACTTTTTCAAAATTAACTGCACCAATAGTTCCATTTAGAGATCTTAATTTTAAATATGAATTATAGTGTGTAAAACCATCTATATTCTCAGCTCCATTAACTTGCGATACTAATTTTTCAATATGAGGTACAAGTGATTCAAAACATTTATCATCATCTTCACACGTTTCAATTAAATCCTGTATTAGTCCATTTATATAGTTTTTCTTCATTGTATTATCAAGATCTTCATCGTGTGATATACGACCTATTACTGCAATATATGCACCAAATATTCCATTTGATTGTTGTCTAAATTTTTCATTAAGCATCTCATCATACATAATATCATTGGCAATTTGTTTAGCATAGTAAATTATTTGTTCTCTATAGTATTCATCTTTTACTGGTGCGTATTTTTTTAATATAAGTTCATCTATAATAGCATTTCTTTCATCATTATCTTCATCACCCATATCATGTAGTTCAATGAATTGATCTATTACCATATCTATATACTTTTTAGGACAATAAGAAACTTTTATAAATTGATCTATTCCAGCGGCAATTGTTCTAATAGAAACCATGCTATATCGGTTAACTTTTAATAATTCACGTAAATATCCTTCTTGAAATATACATAGAAATATTGATCTATCATATTTCATTTTACCTATAGAAGTTGTCACTATTTTTCCCCCTTTATGTATTTAAATATTTCTTCATAATTTTTTACAGGTATAAATTTAACTTTATCTTTAATCTCTTTTGGTATATCAGCTAATTCTATTGCATTAGCTGATGGAATAAATACTGTATCTATATTATTGGTATATGCACCTATTGCTTTTTCCTTTAATCCACCAACTTTAAGAACATTACCTCTAAGAGTTACTTCACCTGTCATAGATATATTATTACCTATTTGTAGTTTAGTAAATGCACTTATAATTGATGTTACAATACTGCATCCTGCACTAGGCCCATCTTTTTTAAGTGCAATATTTGGTACATTAACATGTACATCACTTTTAAATATGTTATTATTTATTCCAAACTTCTTGTAATTAGATTTTATATAACTAAGTGCGACATTAATACTTTCTTTCATTACATCTCCAAGTGATCCTGTAACAATGATATTACCATTGCCTTCAAAATAATTAGATTCTATTTGAATAACAGATCCACCAGAAGTTGTACATGCTAAAGCATTAACTACACCAATATCACTTACTATATTAAAGTCTTCATAAATAGGTTTACCTAAATATTGTGATACATCTTTTATATTAAGAGTTACTCTTTTTTTATCAATATATTTTCTTACAACAAGTTTTCTTACTATTTTAGATATCATTCTTTCTAACTCTCTTATACCTAACTCTCTAGTATAATTTTTAATTATTGTTAAAATTTCATTATCTGATATCTTAATATTACTTATAGAGTGATTACTACAAATATTAGGAATTAAATAATTTTTAGCGATTGCTAATTTTTCAAATTCAGTATAACCCTCTATATTGATTATTTCTAATCTATCTCTAAGAGTATATGGTATATCTTCAATATTGTTTGCTGTTGTGATAAATAATACTTTTGATAAATCAAATTCTTCTTCAACATAATTATCTTTAAAATGTTTATTTTGACTATAATCAAATATATCAAGAAGTGCGCTATTAGGATCTCCTTTATACTTATTAGACATCTTATCAATTTCATCTATTAAGAATACTGGATTCATACTTCCTGCACGCTTAATACCATCTATAATTCTACCAGGACTTGAACCTAAATAAGTTCTTACATGTCCTTTGATTACAGCTTCATCATCAACACCACCAACACTTATACTAACAAAATTTCTACCTATACTTTTAGCAATAGAATAAGCAAGTGTTGTTTTACCTACACCAGGAGGTCCTACTAAACAAATTATTGGTGTTTGAACCATATTAGAATGTTTTTTAACAGCTAAATATTCTAATATTCTTGATTTTACATTATCAAGTCCATAATGTGTCTTATTTAAGTTTTCCTCTATTTCCTTTAAATCTTCAATATCACGAGTATATTTATTCCATGGTAAACTCAACATTAAATCTATATAATTTCTTACCATACTTATTTCTGGTGATATATTAGACATATTTTCATATCTATCTATTTCATATAATACTTTATCTTTTACTTCACGAGAAACATCTAACTTATCTAAACTTTTTCTTAAGTTATTGATTTCTTCTTCTTTAGGAGATATTTCACCTAATTCATTTTTTAATTGTTTTATTTTTTCTTTTAAATATAAATCTTTTTGATATGAATCTATTTCTTTTTTTACTTTAGTATCAATATTATTTTCTATATTAAATAATTGTTCTTCTTTATATAAATCTTCTAGTATCATCTCAGCTCTTTTAATAGGATTTATTTCTATCAAATATTCTGATTTCTTTGCTGCATCAAGCGCTAAATTAGATACTATTATATCTGTCATCTTACTTAAATCTTTTGAATCAGCTATTAAAGAAAGTAAACTGTTGCTCATATAAGGAACTTTTTCAGTATAGTTTTCTATTTCAGCATAAAGTTTCTTAATAATAATTTCTTCTTCAGATTTATCTATATCTATATTATCAACTTTACTTACTAGTGACTCTATTGAACCTTCTAAATTAATATATTCAAGTACATTAATTCTTTCAATACCTTTAATAACAGCACGTATTTGACCGTTAGGTAATTCTAATTTTCTTGTTATGAGTGCTAAAGTACCTATTTTAGGCAATTGCGTATCATTAGTTTTAGTAACTACCAAGATATTATTCTTATGAAAGAATGTTGCTTCATCTACTATGTTCTTACTAGCTTCATCACTAAATTCTACTTTAATTTCATTATAAGGCATAAGGATAGTGCCATTTAAGAGAATTACTGGTAAGTTTTGTTTCATATGACACCTCCGAAATTGTTTTTTATTATAGTACAAAAAAATATAAATGTCCACACAATTTATGATTTTATGAATATATTTAGTACTTTATAATATATTTAAATAGAAAGTAGGTAAATAATGGAAAAAATTGATATTATTAAAAGTATTTCAGAACGCACTAACGGAGACTTATATTTAGGAGTCGTTGGTGCAGTAAGAACTGGAAAATCAACATTTATAAAGAAGTTTATTGAGAATTTAGTTGTTCCAAATATAGAAGATGAACAAGAAAAAAAGAGATGCTTAGATGAAATACCACAATCTGCACAAGGTAAAATGATTATGACTACTGAGCCTAAATTTGTACCAAGTAAAGCTGCTCTAATAAATATAGATAATTTTAGTTGTAATGTTAGACTTGTTGATTGTGTTGGTTATGTTGTAGATGGATCAACTGGTTATGAAGATGAGAATGGTCCTAGAATGGTTAAAACACCTTGGTATGATGAAGAAATACCATTTATAGAAGCTGCAGAAATAGGTACTGAAAAAGTAATAAAGGATCACTCAACTATAGGTATTGTTGTTACAACAGATGGTTCTTTTGGTGAGATTAATAGATCAAGTTATGTAGATGCGGAAAAAAGAATTATAGATGAACTTAAAAGTATAGGAAAACCATTCATTATAATTCTTAATTCTTCTAAACCTAATAATAGTGAAACAATCGATTTAAAAGATGAATTATCATTAGAATACAATGTCCCTGTACTTTCTATGTCTATAGAAAATATGAATGAAAAAGATATATACGATGTACTTAGAGAATCACTATATGAATTCCCTGTTAGTGAAGTTAAAATTAATATTCCTGATTGGATAGGTTGTTTAAATGCAAATAATCCTATTAAAAAGGAATATATAGATAAGATTAAAGAAAGTGTTACAGATGTAGATAAATTAAGAGATATTGAAGGTATCACTAATCATTTTAATGATTCAGATATAATTAAGAAAGCATACATATCTAATGTAGATACAGGAACCGGTATAGTAACAATAACTCTAGAAGCACCTGATGATTTATTTAATGAGGTCTTAAAAAGTACTATTGGATTTGATATTAAAACAAAAGCAGATCTACTTAAAATATTCCAAGAATATAGTGAATCTAAAGATGAATTTGCTCAAATAAAAGAAGCTCTAAAGATGGTTAGAGCTACCGGTTATGGAGTCGCATCCCCTACACTAAGTGATATGAAACTTGAAACTCCAGAAATAATTAAACAAGGATCTAGATATGGTATTAAACTTAAAGCAGTCGCTCCTTCTATTCATATGATTAGAGTTGATGTAGAATCTACTTTTGAACCTATTATAGGTACTGAAATACAAAGTAAACAACTAATAGATTATCTTATGAAAGATAAAGAAACAGATCCTAATGCTATATGGAAAAGTGAAATATTTGGAAGAAGTATTGATAACATAGTTAAAGAAGGTATACAAGCAAAACTATCTCTTACTCCAGAAGCAGCTAGATATAAATTACAACAAACATTAACTAAATTAGTTAATAAAGGATC
>JAEEGL011294410.1_pt1 | contig 22903 bp, 17 predicted proteins | sample 9134231 | NCBI WGS metagenome assembly JAEEGL01 (sample SAMN16246548, study PRJNA631951) | gut metagenome | biome: gut microbiome; feature: rumen; material: fiber-attached | host: Bos | place: Iran: Karaj | collected 2018-10 | reverse complement strand
TTGCCGAAAGGCCGTCTGGGCGAGCGGGTATACAGGATGCTGAAGCAGGCCGGATACCCTTGCCCGGAACTGGAAGAACCGGACAGAAGGCTGATTTTTGAAAACCCCGAAGCCGGAGTTCGATACTTCTGGGTCAAACCGTCGGATGTTACCATTTATGTGGAACGGGGCGCCGCGGATCTCGGAATTGCCGGGAAGGACATTCTCCTGGAAAACCGGCCGGAACTGTATGAACTGCTGGATCTGAAAATCGGAGTATGCAGAATGGCGGTTGCAGGTCCCGCAGGGTTTGCGGATCACAGAGAACGGGTGCTGCGCGTTGCCACCAAGTTCCCGAAAATTGCGGGGGATTATTATGCCGGGAAAGCCCGGGATGTGGAACTGATTCACCTGAACGGATCCATTGAAATCGCACCGATTCTCGGCCTTTCGGACGTAATAGTAGACATCGTGGAAACCGGGAAGACGCTTGCGGAAAACGGCCTTGTGGTCCTGGAAACCGTGTGTCCGATCAGCGCTCGTCTGGTGTGCAATCCCTCTGCATTTCGCTTTCGGCATGAAGAAGTACGGATGCTTACGGAGCGCCTGAACAGTCAAATTGAATAGAATCGAATCCTCTGTTTAATTACTTGCACGGCAGAGCCTTTGGTGATATAATAATTTTGTTTTACTATATCCACTAAAGGCTCTGCCCGTTTTTACAGAGGTGCCAAGTGAAATCAAATAAAACTTATCAGCCTCCGTCTGGGAAAGCTGAGATTCTGTTTCTGGTTTGCATTGCGCTTTTTGCCGCCGCAGCGCTGTTTTTCGGTCAAAAGACCCTTGCCGCGGCGGAAGGCATTGTGTTTCTGATCCTGCTGGCAATCACCCTGATTACGAAGCGCAGAGAGTCCAGACAGCTTGTAAAATACATCGAATCCATCACCTACGACACGGAAAACGCCAAGAACAGCACGCTGCTCAGCTTCCCGCTGCCGATGGCGGTGTTCCGGCTTACCGATTCCAGTGTGGTCTGGGGAAATGACGCGTTCTTTCACATGTTTGACGAGCAGGACTCCAGACTAACTGCGAAGATGATATCCCTGATCCCGGATTTTTCCGGGAAATGGCTGATGGAAGGGAAATCGCTGTATCCGGTCCTTGCCGAGGTCCAGGGAAGAAAGTATCAGCTTTACGGCAATCTGATCCGTGCGGAAAAAGAAGAAGAATCCAATGCGATAATGGGCATCACATACTGGCTGGATGTCACGGATTATGAGAACACCCGCATTCTCTATGAAAACTCCCGCCCGGTACCCGGAATCGTCGTGATCGATAACCTGGATGAGCTGGTCCGGAACTATCCTGAGCGCGTCAAGAATGATCTTCGGGATTCGGTGGAAGACCATCTTCATCACTGGTGCGAAAAGTATCACGGGATCCTGCGCCGCTATGACCGCGACCGCTATCTTGTCATTTTTGAGAAGAAGGATCTGGAGCGTATGCGCGCCGATAAATTCTCCATCCTCGAAGAGCTGCATCAGGTGGAGAATCCTGCCGGGATCGCGGCCAGCATCAGTATCGGGTTCGGGGAAGACGCAGCCACACTGGAGGAGGGCCTTCAGTTTGCGGATATCGGAACCGAACTGGCGCTTTCCCGCGGAGGAGATCAGACGGTCATCAAAAACCGGGTCAGCTTTGAGTTCTTCGGAGGCCGCGGCCTGGAGGTTGAGCGCAGAACGAAAGTCAAGTCCCGCGTGATGGCGAATACACTTTCGGAACTGATCCGGGATTCGTCCAAGGTCTTTGTCATGGGCCACAAGTTTGCCGATCTGGATGCACTTGGCGCCGATATCGGCATCTGCTGTCTCGCCAGGAAACTCGGGGCGAAGTCCTACATGATTTTGGATCAGAACAACAACGCGGCGAAACCGCTGCTGGATTTGATTAAACAGGAAGCGGATTACCGTGACAGCTTCCTCAGCCCGCATGACGCCATGATCATGGCGGATGCGAGAACCCTGCTTGTGGTAGTCGATACCAACCGGCCTGAACAGGTTGAAGATTCGAGTCTCCTGGCGTCCTGTAACCGCGTGGCGGTGATTGACCATCACAGGGTCGGGGCAACATACATTCAGAATGCCGCGCTCGGATTTATTGAGCCGTATGCTTCTTCGGCCTGTGAACTGATTACTGAAATCATGCAGGAACTGATTGAGCCGAACGACGTTCGGAAAGTCGAGGCGGAAGCCCTGCTCTCCGGAATTGTACTCGATACCAAGAGTTTTTCCATCCGGACCGGTGAGCGCACCTACGATGCAGCTTCCTGGCTGCGGCGCTGCGGTGCGGATCCCGCGGCGGTGAAAAAACTGTTCAAGAATGATATGGACACCACGGTTGCCCGCAACAAGCTGATGCAGAACGCCAAACTGTACCGCGGCGTTGCGGTAGTCATTACCGATGAAGTCCAGGAACGCATTGTCCTGGCACAGGCAGCGGACGAACTCCTGAATGTCTCCGGAGTGGAAGCTGCGGTGGTAGCCTCTCCGGACCGGCAGAACGGAATCAGCGTTTCGGCTCGGTCAATCGGGGAAATGAATGTACAGATTCTGATGGAAAAGCTGGGCGGCGGCGGCAACCGCAGTGCGGCGGCGGCAAAACTCGAACACATGTCGGTGAACGAGGTCGAAAAGAAAATCCACGCGGCAATTGACGATTATCTTGGATAGGAGAAAAACGATGAAAGTAGTATTCAACGAAGATGTCCGCGGACAGGGGAAAAAGGGAGAGATTAAAGAGGTTTCGGACGGATATGCGCGAAATTATCTTCTCCCCAGAAAACTGGCGTCAGCCGCAACAACGGATGCCATCAATGCCATCAAACTGAAGGAAAAGGCGAAGGCTGCCCAGGCGGCGAAAGAGAAAGCACTCGCCCTGGAATATGCGGAGAAACTGGAAGCGGTGCAGGTCACGGTACGGGCAAAGTCCGGCGGAAGCGGAAAACTGTTCGGGGCTGTAACCTCCGAAACCATCAGCAAAGCCTTGAAAGAACAGTTTGATATGGATATCGAAAAGAATAAAATTGTCCAGAGTGAGCCGATCAAGAGTTACGGAAGCTACACCGTAAAAGCCAAGCTCGGTTATGAAGTAAGCGCAAACATTAACCTTCTGGTGGTCGAAGGCTGAGCATGGACGAACTGCTTGGGAAAAAAGTGCCGTTTTCGGCACAGGCAGAACAGGCAGTGGTCGGCTCCGTGCTGATTGACCCTGCCTGCGTGCCGGCAGTCATGGAGAAGCTCCGTGCGGATGAATTCTACGGGAAACTGAACCGCGATATCTATGAGACCGTGTATTACATGTTTTCCTATGGGATTACCATCGATCCCGTCACTGTGCTGAACCAGATGCGGGTGCGCGGTGTTTACCAGGATAACTGCGAGCAGTATCTGGCAGATGTCATGCGCATGACACCGACTGCCGCGAATGTGCTGGAGTATGCAGCAATTGTGCGCGACCGCGCTCTGCTGCGCAGGCTCGGCGAAACAGCCGATGAAATCAACAATATGGTCTATGACGGAAGCGGGGAGGCAGATGCCGCGCTGGAAGCTGCCGAGCGTAAGATCTACGCGCTGCGGCAGGGAAGAAGTGTCGGAGGGCTGATCCCGATTTCATCGGTCATGCAGACTGTGTTTGACAAGCTTTCCGAGGCAGCGAGTTCCGGGAATAAGATTCCCGGGATCTCTACCGGCCTTCCGGATTTGGACCGGATTACCCTGGGCCTGAACAAATCGGAGCTGATCCTCATTGCGGCCCGTCCCGGAATGGGCAAGACAAGTATTGCGCTGAATATGGCGCTGTATGCGGGAATGAATCTGAAAAAGACGGTTGCGATTTTCTCACTGGAGATGTCCCGCGAACAGCTGGTATCCAGGCTGCTGTCCCGTGCGGCGCTGATTCCTTCGCAGAACCTGCAGACTGGACAGCTGACCGAACGGCAGTGGCGTGATGTCACCGATGCTGCACAGACCATCAGTATGGCGGATATTCGCATCGACGATAATCCCACACTGACCGTTGCGGACATGAATGCACAGTGCCGGCGCGTTCAGAACCTCGATCTGGTTGTCATCGACTATCTGCAGCTGATGCAGTCAGCCGGAAGCGGACACAGCTGGTCCAACGAAAGCCGTACGCAGGCCGTCAGCGACATGAGCCGTATGCTGAAGATTATGGCAAAGGAACTGAATGTCCCGGTCATCTGTCTGTCGCAGCTTTCCCGTGCAAACGAGTCGCGTCAGGATAAGCGTCCGATGCTCTCCGACCTCCGCGAGTCCGGCGCCATTGAACAGGACGCCGATGTGGTCATCGGCCTGTACCGCGACGGCTACTATAACAAAGAGTCCGAGAATCCGAACCTGGCGGAAGCCATTGTTCTGAAAAACCGAAAGGGTGCGACAGGAACGGTGAATCTGAGCTGGCTTCCGGAATACACTTCGTTTGCGTCTATCGAACGTCGCTATGACGATGAAGTCTGAGTGGATTGACCGCTATGTTATGCTCCCGGCAGGGACCCATGTGCTGTGCGCGGTATCCGGCGGCGCGGACAGCATTTTTCTTCTGCATCAGCTGAAGGCAATGGAAAAAGAGCGAGGTCTTCAGATTTCGGTTGCCCATTTCGACCATGGTCTGCGGGGAATCGAGTCAGACCGGGACAGTCAGTTTACACAGCAGCAGTGCGATGCGCTGAATGTGCCCTGCGTGGTCGGACACGGAGATGTAGCTGCCTACGCTTCAGATCACCGGATCGGGCTGGAAGAAGCCGCCAGGACGCTTCGCTACCGCTTCCTGGATGAGACGGCGGATCGCCTGCACTGTGACAGGATCGCGACAGCGCATACTGCGAACGACAATGCCGAAACTGTCCTGATGAACCTGTGCCGCGGTGCCGGAAGCAGGGGCCTGGCGGGAATTCCTCCGGTCAGGGGGAGACTGATCCGTCCTCTTCTACAGACAGGACGGCAGGAGATTGAAACCTGGCTGCGCGAAAATGAGATCCCCTGGGTGGAAGACAGCAGCAACGGCGATGACGGTTTCACTCGGAACCGGTTTCGACACCGGATCCTTCCGCTCCTGCAGGAGGAGAACCCGGCTTTGCTGGAGGCAATCAGCCGCACTTCCGAACTGCTGCGGGAAGACGATGCCTGCCTTACCCGGCAGGCGGAAGAGTTTCTCCGGAAAAATCTGCAGGACCTGATTATTCCTTCGAAAGCTTTGCTTTCCCTGGAACCGGCTGTTGCGGCCAGGGTTTTGCGAACGCTCTGCGGAAGCGGACTGAGTCTGGAGCGCACGCAGGCGCTTCTTCGTTTTGCGGAGAGCACGGAACGCGGTACTCTGGAACTCCCCGGTCAAAAGGTCCTTCGCTGCAGGGGGATGCTGATTTTTGAACCGAGAAATTAACGGCTTGTTCAAATCTGAGTCTTCAAAATATTACGTGAGTGTGGTAAGATACCTCTCACGTGCCGAATGGCGGAAAGGAATACTATGATCAACGACGTGGAGCGGATTCTCCTGACGGAAGAGCAGATTCATCAGAAAGTGTCTGAGATCGGAAAGCGGATCTCCGAAGACTACAGGGGGAAAAACCCGATTTTTGTCGGTGTCCTGAAAGGATGCTTCATTTTTATGGCGGATCTGATGCGGACGGTTGAGATTCCGTGTGCCATGGACTTTATGGCGGTTTCTTCCTACAGCGGCACGACTTCGACCGGCGCGGTGAAAATCAACAAAGACCTGAGTGAGGATATTGTCGGCAGGCATGTGATTCTGGTGGAGGATATTCTGGACTCCGGTGTTACCCTGAATTATTTAAAGCAGTATCTGGAGGTTCGCAAGCCTGCCTCCATTCACATTGCCACCCTGCTTGACAAACCCGCGCGCAGAAAGGCGAATATCTATCCGGAGTATTCCTGCTTCGAGATTCCGGATGCCTTTGTGGTAGGTTACGGCCTTGACTATAACGAGCGTTACCGCAACCTGCCCTATATTGGAGTGCTGAAGCCCTCGGTGTATTCCTGAGGCAGCCCTCCTGATGTAAGCAATGCAGTTTTAGAACGGATGTGAGCGTATTTGAATCCTAAACGTAACCGGGCAAGAGATATCGGATTTTATGTCCTGCTTCTGCTGATCCTTGTCGCCGTCATCTTTACCATGTCGAAAGACAGTGAACCGGGCCAGCTGGAAAGCTATTCGGAACTGGTCGATCTGTTTCAGTCAGAGCAGGTGCAGTCCTTTACCACGGAAGGCAATAAGATTGTTCTTCAGATTCGCACAGATGACCCTGAGAATCCGGAACAGAAGTCCTATGATCTCTACAGCTTCAATGTATTCTATTCTGACTTCAACGAGATGATCATGGACCAGCACCAGCGCGGTGTTCTGGAGACCTATGACTACAGCGAGGGCTTTGTCGTTCCCTGGTGGGCCAGCATCGTGCCGTATATTATCCTGATGGGCGGCGCGATGGCCCTGTGGTATGTCATGATGAACCGCATGGGCGGCGGAGCCGGCGGCGTGGCGCGCTTCAGCAAAGCTCGGACGCGCCTTGGCAGTGATGAGAAGAACAGGAAAACCTTTGCCGATGTCGCCGGCTGCGATGAAGAAAAGGAAGAACTGGCGGAGATCGTTGACTTCCTGAAGGATCCGAAGGCTTATACGTCCATGGGAGCCAGAATCCCGAAGGGTGTTCTTCTGGTCGGGCCTCCGGGAACCGGTAAAACCTTGCTGGCAAAAGCGGTTGCGGGTGAAGCAGGCGTTCAGTTCCTGTCGATCTCCGGCTCCGACTTTGTAGAACTCTACGTCGGTGTCGGCGCCGGACGTGTGCGTGATTTGTTTGAACAGGCGAAAAAGGCCGCTCCGGCAATCATTTTCATCGATGAGATCGATGCAGTCGGCCGGCAGCGCGGCAGCGGTCTCGGCGGCGGACATGATGAACGCGAGCAGACTTTGAACCAGCTGCTGGTGGAGATGGACGGTTTCGGGACCAACGAGGGCGTCATTGTGATGGCGGCCACCAACCGCGCCGATATTTTGGACAATGCTCTGCTGCGTCCGGGCCGCTTTGACCGCCAGGTCTATGTCGGCTTGCCGGATATCCGCGGCAGGGAAGCGATTCTGAAGATTCATTCACGCGACAAACAGCTCGGCGATGATGTTGATCTGAATTCCATTGCCAAGGGAACGCCCGGATTCTCCGGTGCCGATCTTGAAAACCTCATGAATGAGGCAGCCCTGCTTGCTGTCCGCCGGAAGCATCGTTTTATTACCATGGATGATGTGGATGAGGCGATCCTGAAGGTTCAGATGGGTCCGGAAAAGAAGAGCCGCAAGATGAGTGAGCGAGCCAAACGCCTGACGGCTTTCCACGAGTCGGGGCATGCCGTTACGGCAAGGTTCTGCGAGCATGTGGATCCGGTGCATTACATTACCATCATTCCCCGCGGGCCGGCAGGCGGCTTTACCCTGTTCCGCCCGCAGGAAGACCTCGAGAACTTTACCTCCCGGGAAGAGATGTTTGAAAACATTGTCGTTGCGCTCGGCGGACGGATCGCGGAAAAGCTTTTCCTGGACGATATCTCGACCGGTGCTTCGGGAGATATCCAGCAGGCGAGCTCGCTTGCCCGTGACATGGTCATGCGTTACGGTATGAGCGAGCGTCTGGGACCTATCCTGTATGATACTTCCGGACACAGCATCTTCATCGGCCGCGACTTCGGCCAGACCAAGAGTTATTCCGAGGAAACTGCGGCGATTATTGACGAAGAGGTGAAAGCCATTTTCGACGCCGCTGCGGCACGCTGCGAAGAGATTCTGACAGCCCATGCCGATCAGCTTCGCGGCCTTGCGGAGTATCTTCTGGTTCATGAGACGATCGAGGCCGAGGAATTCAACTACTTTTTTGAGCACGGCGAGTTTATGCCTGAAAGCATCAGGGCGGCCAAAATGGCGCGTCATGATAAAACCATTGAGCGCCCTGCCAGAAAGATCTCCATGACGGACGGGTACGCCGAAGAGCAGAAGTCGCCGGAAGAGGCCGCCGGGGCGGGAGAAATACCTGAGCCGGGTCCAGCAGAGGAGTCCGCTACGGGTGCGGTGGAAGCGGAAGCTCCGAAGCCGGAAGAAGAACAGCCGGAACAGAAAACGGAAGAATAAAATTCTTTATAATCAGATACCGTGCAGGCGGCTTTCCACAGCCGCCTGCATTTCATATACAGATTCCCTCTTGACACTGCAATGGAATAACGCTATAATTGTATACAATCATACGGTTAAGCAAAGAACAACAGAGGAACGTAGTCATGAAGGAACACCGTAATATCTCCATTGCCGACCAGATTTTCGAGCAGTTGGAAAAGGACATCCTGTCCGGAAGGTATCAGAGGGGCGAAGTGCTCAGTGAGCTTCGTCTTTCCAAGGAAATGAATGTGAGCCGCACTCCGATTCGCGAGGCTCTCCTGCGTCTTGCACAGGAGAATATTCTTCAGGAATCCGGGCGCGGAATGGTCGTCATCGGAATCTCCAATGACGATATGCTTGACATGTATGATATTCGTTTCCATCTGGAAGGTGAGGTTGCACGCCGTGCCGCACGGAACATTACCGAAGAGCAGCTTTCCCAGCTTTATGAGCTGACGGATCTCCAGCGCTTCTATATCAACAAGCAGGGGAACGGCAGTTCGGAACACACAAAGAATCTGGATTCTCAGTTTCACGAGCTTCTCTATACGGCCAGCGGCAGCAAGTCCTATACCGATGTCTTGGTACGGATCCATAAAAAGATGACGAAATACCGCATAGCCTCCATCAGCAAGCAGAGCCGTGCCCTCCAGTCAAATGAAGAGCATATGGCGATCTGTGAGGCTCTGGCGTCTCATGATCCGGATCGGGCGGAGCAGGCGGTTCTGGCACATGTCAGGAACGCGATGAACCGAATGGAGCATCTGGAACCGATTGACGGATAAGCGCCAAACTTTGCGGAAAATATTTTAATCTTTTTAACAGTTTATGCCGTTGCTTCTTGCAACGGCATATGTTATGATAACAGAAAACCTGCAAACGGAGTATTCTGAAGATGGATTGGCTGACCGGTACAACGTTCGGAAAATTCATATGGGCGTTCTGCATTTCCATGATTCCGATTGTGGAATTGCGCGGCGGGCTGCCTGTTGCGATTACCTCCGGGCTTCCGTTGTGGCTGGCTTATATTGCCACTGTGCTCGGTAATATGCTGCCGGTGCCGTTCATCATCATTTTTATCAAAAAGGTTTTTGCATGGCTGCGGCTGCACTGGCCGTGGATGAATGCGGTTGTGACCAGGCTGGAAAAGCGCGCGGAATCCAAAAGCGATGTGATTGAACGCTACGGCCCGTGGGGGCTGCTGCTGTTTGTGGCAATTCCCGCGCCGGGTACCGGGGCCTGGACCGGTGCGTTGATTGCCGCGCTGCTGAACATGAAGATGAAGCAGGCAATCCCGATTATTTTTGTCGGTGTTTGTATTGCGGGGATCATCGTTACCGGGATCACATACGGTGTGATTCGACTCGTGTAAGGGGTGTAATATGAAGGTCCTGTACTGGGTTATTGTCCTGGTTGCCGGTTACCTGCTTGGTTCTCTGAGTTTTTCCATTATTCTTTCCCGGCTGATCGGCAGAGATATCCGCAAAGAGGGAAGCGGAAATGCCGGCGCCACCAATATGACTCGCGTGTTCGGCTGGGCGGCCGGTATTGCTACGTTACTGTTCGATTTTTTAAAGGCGCTTGCCGCCATGCTGATCGGGCGTGCGCTCCTGGGTGATGTCGGGATCTGTCTTGGCGGTATTGCCAGCATGACCGGGCACTGTTTTCCGGTTTTCCACAATTTTAAAGGCGGAAAAGGAATCGCCACCGGTGCTGCGATAGGCTGGATGATCGACTGGCGGGTTTTTGTCTGCATCCTCGTTGTTTTCTTAATTGTGTCGCTGCTCAGCAAAAAAGTATCTCTCGGATCCGTCTGTGCGGCGGTTTCTGTGGTTCCTGCAACGCTCATTTTTGCACCTCGGGGGCCGATGATTGCGCTGGCAGTATACGGGATGGTGCTTGCAGTCTGCAGGCACGCCGAGAATATCCGGAGGCTTCGGGCCGGAACGGAACCGGATTTTCGGCCGGGAACAGGAAAGCGCTCCGGGAATCAGTCCGACGGAAAGTAGGAGAGGGCATATCCCCCTCCTGCTTCTTTTTTTGGCGCAATTATCAAAGAATTCTTAAGTTTGACGGATGTACTTGACAGGGCATCCGTTCTTTGCTATATTAACCGTACTAACTGAGTTAATACAGTTAGAATCAAACGAGGTGATTCATTTGATTCAGATCAACTATCGCGATCCGCGGCCGATCTACGAACAGGTCAAGGCATCGTTCCGGCAGCTGATTCTTTCGGGCGTTCTGCGACCGGAAGAGAAGATGCCTTCCGTCAGGGAACTGGCGTCCAGTCTTGCCATTAACCCGAATACGATCCAGCGGGCATATCGTGAACTGGAGCAGGAGGGCTATATCTGCTCGGTGCCGGGCAAGGGGAGCTTTGTTGCCGATGCAACCGATACTGCCGCCATGCGCAAACGGGAGCTGGTGGTTCGGCTCCGTGAAACAGCGGATGAACTGCGAAAGCTGGGAGTCGGAGAAGACGAGCTGGCCGATTGTCTCAGAGGAGGAAAAGGAAATGATTGAAGTAAACAGCCTTTCGAAACGCTTTGATGAAATACAGGCTTTGAACAGCCTCCGTATGACCGTGCCCGACGGTGCCGTATACGGCCTGGTTGGCCCGAACGGTGCCGGGAAAAGCACGCTGATCCGGCATTTGGTCGGCATTTACCGCCAGGACAGCGGTGAAATCCGTGTGGACGGCGAGCCGGTATTTGAAAACCCTGCAGTCAAAACGAAAATTGCGTATATCCCGGATGAAATCCCTTACTGGTCGCAGTCGACGATTGAGGATCTGAAGCGCTTTTACGCTTCGGTGTATCCTGCCTTTGATCAGGAATACTATCAAAAACTGTCTGCTCAGTTCGGTCTCGAAGGGAAGCAGATGCTTCGCCGCCTTTCCAAAGGACAGCAGAAACTGGCATCATTTCAGATGGCGCTCGCTCAGAGACCGGATTATGTCATTCTTGATGAGCCCGTGGATGGCCTGGACCCGGTAAACCGCCGTAAAATCTGGGGTCTTTTGATGACGGATGTGGCGGAACGCGGAACCACTGTGCTGGTCTCCTCTCACAATCTGCGGGAACTGGAAGACGTGTGTGACCATGTCGGAATCATGAACCATGGCAAGATGCTTCTGGAACGTACGCTCTCGGAACTCCAGGAGAACATTGTGAAAATCCAATTGGTACTGCCGGACGGAAAACAGCTGCCGGACGATCTGCAGATCCAGTATAAAAACACCGTGGGAAGGCTGCAGCAGCTGATCCTGCGCGGGAAACAGGAAGAGATCAGCGCGAAGCTTGCGGAAAGCGAACCGCTCTTCCTGGATGTGCTTCCGCTGACTCTGGAGGAAATCTTTATCTATGAACTGGGAGGGACAGAACATGAAATCGGATCGTTTGTCCTTTAATATTGCAATTGCACAGGATACTCTGCGGCGCTGCTGGCCGCTGTGGGCGGCGTATCTGGTATATCTGATCATCACACTGCCGATCAGTATCCTGAGTTACATTCGGATGAATACCTGGGTTGAGGATATCACTTGGCTGACAGGGGATCTGAACAGCCGTGTCATGACGCTTGGCATCCACCAGGCAGAGGCTGCCATTGTCATTGGAATGCTGACGGTGATGGTGCTTTTCGGATATCTCTACAACAGCCGCGGCAACACCCTGATGAACACGCTTCCGGTTCGTCGGGAGAGCATGTTCCTGACCCTTTACCTGACCGGGCTGATTCCGCTGCTGCTGTGCCAGTTCCTGACGATGCTGCTGACCGCCCTCCTGACACGCGGTTCCGGAATCAGCATGCAGAGTTATCTGATCTGGTTTGCCTGCTCGGCATTCGGAATGCTGTTTTTCTATGGTTTTTCCTGCTTCTGTGCGATGCTGACCGGGAACCTGATTGTTCTGCCGGCGGTTTATGCGGTGCTGAACCTCACTGCTTTCGCACTGGAAAGCTGTGTGAACAGCTGTGTATCCACATTGGTGTACGGAATGCCAGATGGCAAGGGTCCTTGGCTTGCTTTCCTCTCTCCGATTGTGTACATCGATCATAAGGTCATGACGCTGGTAAATCCGGATTACACTGTGAGTTTCAAGGGGCTTCCAGTACTGGCGGCCTATGCGCTTGCCGGATTGGTCTTTGCAGTGTTTGCGATGCTGATGTACCGCAAACGCAGGATGGAAAGCGTTTCCGATCTCGTGGCGGTTCAGGTGCTGAAGCCGATCTTCCGGATCTGCATGGCGGTGGGTACGGCTTTCGTATGCGGCGCATTTCTCTTCAGCAGCTTTTTTAATACGATCGTCTTTGGCGCCTCTGCGGCATGGCTGATGGGTGTGCTGCTGGTCCTGGGTGCTGCCCTGGGCTGGATAGCGGCGGAAATGCTGATTCGCAGATCCGTGCGCATCTTCCCGCTGCCGTGGAAGGGCCTTGCCGCGGTCTGTGCCTGCTGCATCCTGACGGTGGTGATTGCCGAGACGGATCTGACCGGATATGAGAAACGAATCCCGGATTTGCAGAACGTGGAGAACGTAAGCCTCGGGATGGATGTCTGCACATTCAGGGAACCGGAGAACATTGCCGCCATGGAAGCCCTGCATCAGGAACTGATCGACAAAAAAGACATTTATGACGGCGGGAATGCTGAGTTTATGAAAGCTGCGAATCATCGGTTGAACGGCCCGGTTCCCATATCTACAAAAGAGATTGGGATGGATGCTTATGCGAGAGAGATCTTTCAGTATTATATCCCTCTTACGTATCATTTGACAGACGGGACAACGCTGGATCGCTACTATACGGTCCGTTTCTACCCGGATGATGTGGATAATCCGGATACGACCATCGGGAGGCTGGTCACCTTGCTGAACACCCGGGAAGGAATCGAGAGCAGGATGTTCGGCGGGGAAATCCCGCTGGAGGAGAAAAACATCAACTATGCCGAGATTGACGTTGAAACCGCATCGGGCGGGTGGACGCAGAAGCGGCTGACCCAGCGGGAGCTCGTGGACCTGTGGGAATCCGCCATGGTTCCGGATGCGGAGGACGGAAACCTCTGCCTGCTCACCATTGCCGATACGGAGAACAATCTGAAGACGCAGACCAATATGCGCATTGAAGTGTCCCTGCAGGACTTCCAGAACAGTCAGGAACAGCGGTACTGGTACCACAGTTTTCGGGTCTTCACCTTCTCCGACCGCTGCCTGGACTGGATCCGGGAAAATACAGACCTGGAATGGACGACCATGGCTGCGGTCCGGGAGGAACAGAACCTTCTTGAGGCTCAATACGCCGCAGTTGGCTGAACGTAGAGAAAGAAATTGCCGTGAAGAACCCTGTTTCTTCACGGCAATTTCATATTTATGATCCATTTTGTTCATTTCAGGGTAATATTTATCCGGTATCCTATGATGGAAACCATGGATAAGAAGGCAGACCAGCATGAGTGACCGGGAAGAAATAGAATTTCACACGACAGAGTATACGGACGCGCACTATGAAAGCGCCGATGAAAGCACGGTGCCGCCGCGCTACTATACTCCGCCGGAAAAGACCCCGAAGGAAGAAAAGCCAAGGGCGAAGAAGAGCGGCTCATCCGGCAGAGTTGCAGGAATCATCTGCGCAATTCTTGTTGCAGCCCTCCTCGGCGGTTTCTGCGGCGCCGCCTTTATTGGCTCCCGATTGAATTCAAGGCTCGATGCACTGGAAGCCAGCCTCAGCGAACGTGAAGCAGCCGCACAGCAGACTGCTCTGGAGTCTGCAAAGGCTGAAGAAGATGCCGGACAGCCGATGGTGAAAGCGGCCGTCTCCGGAGTCAGCCCTTCGGATATTTATGAACAGGCAACGCGTCAGGTGGTGGGAATCCGAACTGAAATCACCATGACGAACTTCTTCGGGATGACCACTTCCGGTGCAGTCAGCGGTTCGGGATTTATCATTTCCAATGACGGTTATATTCTGACCAATTATCATGTGGTCGAAGAAGCCTACGAACGCAAGCTCGACATTCAGGTGATGACCTATGACGGCACTGCGTATCAGGCGTCAATTGTCGGTGTTGAGGCTGCGAATGATGTAGCTGTTCTGAAGATTGATGCGGAAGGCTTGACACCCGCCTCTCTGGGAAACAGCGATACAATCCGTGTCGGCGACATCATTTATGCGGTCGGCAATCCGCTCGGCGAACTGGAATTCAGCATGTCGACCGGGCACGTGAGTGCAAAAGACCGTGTCATCACCACGCAGGAGAGCGAATCCATCAACATGTTCCAGATAGACGCCGCTGTCAATGAAGGCAACTCCGGCGGGCCTGTTTTTGATACAAACGGGAATGTAATCGGGATCGTAACCGCAAAATACTCGGATACCGGCGTCGAAGGCCTGGGCTTTGCCATCCCGATCAATGATATAAAAGCCATTGCCGATGACCTCATCAACAAAGGCTATGTGACCGGGAAGGCATACATGGGCGTCAGCATTGAAACACGTTACAATGCGATGTACAGTCAGTATTACGGCATGCCGCTCGGTGCTTATATTGAGAATGTGACAGTCGGATCTGCTGCTGAAACCGCCGGCCTGCAAAAGGGCGACATCATCACGGCGATGGGTGAGTATACCGTGGAAGACTACAGCGACCTGAAGACGGCCCTGCGTCATTTCTCGGCATTCGACACAACGGAGCTGACCGTGTACCGCGCCGGCGAAGAGCTTCACCTCTCGATAACGTTCGACGAGGAAAAGCCCGAATAATTCTGATACTTTTCTACTCCTTTATCCTCTCTTTTCTCCCTAAACGGAGGCCCGCAGGTTTTATACCTGCGGGTCTTTGTCTGTGGATACAGCGTCCGGCTTATTGACTAATCGTCCCGGTTTGAATATAATAAAAGTACCATCAGCGGAATATTTTATGGATCAGAAGGAGACCGACATGGCTGAAAAGATTGTTGCAGAGCAGAAGACACAGGATATTCCTATGCCGGAACCGAGGCGCAGCGTTGCCTTTATCGGCTCAGAATGCTATCCCTTTGTGAAGACCGGCGGCCTCGGCGACGTAATGTATGCCTTGCCGAAGGCGCTGATTGCTCAGAACTGCGATGTCAAGGTGATTCTCCCGCGTTATCGCTGCATCCCTCAGAAGTATCAGGACAAGATGATCTACCGCGGCGAGTTCTGGATGGATCTTTTTGCCGACGGGCGCCGTTTCTATGTGGGCATCATGGAATATGTCTGGGACGGCGTGGTTTACGACTTCATTGACAATGAAGAGTTTTTCAGCAGCGGGAACCCGTATACAAATCTGGTTGACGATATGCCGAAGTACAGCTTTTTCTCCAAGGCTGCTCTGGCGGCGCTGAATTACATGAACTGGATTCCGGACATTATCCACTGCCACGACTGGCAGGCGGCGCTTGTTCCGATTTATCTGCGTACCCAGTTTGCCGGAACCCCGATTGCAGGCGCTAAGACCATCCTGACTATCCACAATCTGCGCTTCCAGGGAATTTACTGGCTCCCGACCGTGCAGTACTGGACCGGACTTCCGGGCGAAGTGTTCACCATTGATGTGATGAAGCAGAGTTATGCGGACGCGAACATGCTGAAGGGCGGTCTTGCCTATGCGGACATGATTACCACCGTCAGCGAAACCTATGCCGGTGAAATTCAGACGCCGTTTTACGGTGACGGGCTGGATTCCCATTTGCGGCACCACGCCTGGAAGCTTCGTGGGATTGTGAATGGAATCGACTGCAGACAGTGGGACAGCAGTACGGATGAAAAACTGCCCGCCGTGTACGATTGCAGCAATGTGATTGAGAAGAAGAAAGAGAACAAACTGGCATTACAGAGAGCTCTCGGTTTGAGAGAAGATGAGAACCTCTTTGTGATCGGGCTGATTTCCCGCCTTACCGACCAGAAGGGCCTTGATCTGGTGAATTCGATCCTGCCTGCCGTCATCGACGGAAATACACAGGTGGTGGTTCTGGGCACCGGTGATGTCCAGTATGAAAACGCTTTCCGCTATTATGAGGATGCGTACAGGGGCAGCGTATGTTCCTGCATCATGTATGACGAGGCTCGTGCGCACATGATCTATGGCGGGTCGGATGCTTTGCTGGTTCCATCGCTCTTTGAGCCCTGTGGTCTGACCCAGCTGATCGCCATGCACTACGGCACGGTTCCTGTCGTGAGGGAGACCGGCGGCCTCAAAGATACCGTGCAGCCGTACAATCAGTTTACCAACGAAGGAAACGGTTTCACCTTTGACCGCTACGAAGCCGGGCTGCTGCTCGATGCGATCAACCGCGCCAAAACGCTGTACTTTACCGAGCGCGGCCGTTGGGACGAAATGGTTCGGCGTGATATGGAAAAAGACGTCTCCTGGGATCAGTCTGCCGAACGGTACCGCCAGCTTTACCTGGAACTGAAGCCCTGAGATCAGCGATCAAAAAGGAGAATGACGCCCATGACGAGACAACCAAAGCTCTTTGTGCTGTGCGGGCCTTCGGGAGCCGGCCTCAGTGAAATCGTGGCGAAGCTTTTTGCCTCCCGGGATGATGTGAGTTCCGCCGTTCCTGTGACTGCGAGAAAAATGAAGGCCGGGGAAAGGGACGGCGTCGGGTTTTATTTCTTTGACCTGGATGGCTGGAATGCGCTGAGAGAATCCGGAGATCTTCTGGAAGCGGTTGAGTTTGCCGGCAATGATTACGGGACCTCTCGAAAGCTCGTGATGGAGCAGTTGTCCATGGGGAAAAACGTTGTTCTGAATCTAGGCGTTGCGCGTGCTGCCCAAATCAAAGCCAATATGCCGGAGGCTTTCTGCGTCTTTGTGGCTCCCTCCGATTCCGGGGTCCTGCGCGCCAGGTATGAAAAAACAGCGAGAAGCCGCTTTGAGGTTTCTGCCCGGATGGAGATGGCGGAAAAGGAACGTCAGCTTGCTGCGTTTTGCGATGCGGCAGTTTCCAGCGATGATGAGGACGAAGCGGTAAAAGAACTGAACGCCCTGATTGATCACAAAGCGGGATAATTTTGCTCTTTACATTTTAAAAATCTGTGTTATAATGACAGGGCTTTGAGGGCAGACGGGCTTGTAGCTCAGCTGGGAGAGCGCACGGTTCGCATCCGTGAGGTTCGAGGGTTCGATCCCCTTCAAGTCCACCAGAGGAAACGTCTTGAAATGTTCGCATTTGAAGGCGTTTCTTTTTGTTTTACTGTCGATGTGTTCTGCTGAATAGGCCGAACTCCTTGCCAAAGGCAGGAATCCATGATAAAATATCACTTCACGAAAGAAACAAGCTTCCGCCTTGAAAACAGCAACAGAGGCCCAGACCAGAGTGAAATGAGGTGACAGCCGCATGAGCAAAGCGAAGACAGCCGCCGAACCGGAATCGGCTCGCAGGCAGGTGCTGTTTTTCCTTTCTGCTGCAGCGCTCTGCGTTCTGCTCTTACGGCCGTTGAAGACAAGCTTTCTCGTAGCGCCTGCCCTGGTGGCGGCATTGACGGTTCTTCTGATACGGTATCAGGATCAACACCGGGAAAAGACCGAAGTCAGCAGAGGGAAGCTTCTTGGAGCGGCGGGCGTGTCCGTGCTGCTGGGTGTAGTGTTTGCTGCTGTCTGGCTGAGAACCTTGCGGGTCGTTTCGCTTCAGTATATTGACTGGAAGCGTTCTCTTCCGGTCCTGACGGCTGCTGTATGTTCCGTACCGCTGTCCGTCCCGTTCCTCAGCAGAGTCCTGGCAGCCTTTGCTGCGTGCAGAGGGGAAATGGACACTCAAATGCGGGGCACCGGATCACCGGAGTTTGCAAAGGAGGAAAGACTTTCAACGGAAGACCGGCGGCTCCTGCTCTGCACGGCGATCATTGCGGTTTCCGTCTGTTCTCTGTCTTCTCCGCTGTATCCGTTCAACAACTGGGTGGATGCGAATTGCTTCTTCACCGTCGGAAAATCGATGCTGTCGGGAGTGGTTCCGTACCGCGACTTGTACGAACAGAAAGGCCCACTGCTCTATGCGCTGTATGCGCTGGCCTATCCGGTATCACACAGGAGCTTTTTCGGTGTCTGGCTGATGGAGATTGCCGCAGCCTATGCGTTCCTGAACCTGTCCTACCGGACCATGCAGTTGATTATGGGCCGCAAGAGCCCGCCGGCACTTCTTCTGACTGCAGTTCTGGTGTATACGGCACCGGCCTTTCTGAAAGGCGGAAGTGCGGAGGAATTCTGCCTGCCGCTGATGATGCTCTCGGTTTATTACGGCACCTCGCTCGTCCTGCAGGATCGTGAGCTGACCGGAAGGGAAGCGCTGCTGATCGGCCTGAGTTCCGGGGCGGTGCTCTGGGTCAAATACAGCATGTTGGGATTCTACTTCGGCTTTATTCTGGTTCCCGCGTGGCGGATGCTGCGGAAACACCGGGCATTGCAGCTTCTGAAACTCCTTCTCCTGATCGTGGCCGGGGTTGTTCTGGCAAGCCTGCCGGTGCTGCTGTATTTCGGCTTGAACGGGGCGGTTTCTGATCTGTGGACGGCGTATTTTTTCAACAATATTGTGGTTTATGGAAAGGGATCCTCCCTTGCCGCAACCATACGCGGCCTTCTGTCCGGCGCAGCTTCCATGCTGACCTTCAACGATGCTACGCTTCTGCTTGTTTTATTTGCCGTCATCAGTTTGTTCCGCGAGAAGAGGCGGACATACGGTAGCATGATCGGCCTGAGCTTCGTGTTTGCCTTCTTTGTGATCTATATGGGCGGCATCAACATGAAGTACTACTCTGAGATTCTTTGCATCTTTGTTCCCGTCGGAGTGGCTCAGTTCTGGAAAACGGCAGCCCGACTGGCCGGGGGACCGGAAAATCCTGAAGATATCCGGAGCAGAAAAGAACGTCGTCTTGTGCGGGTCCTGATCCCGCTTTTGTTCGTGGCTGCGCTCTTCGGAAGTGAAAACAGTGAGATGCTGCGGTACCGCAGGGCAGATCTGCCCCAGTACCAGTTTGCCGGTACAATTGCCGATACTCCGGATGCAACGCTGTTCAACTACGGCGCGCTGGATATCGGGCAGTATACCGTCAATGATATTGTACCGACCTGCAGGTACTTCTGCATGCTGAATATCCAGTCGGAAGAAATGTTTCACGAAATGGACCGTTATATGGAGGAAGGCGCGACGGATTACATTGTCTCCAGGGGCCTTCCGGTGGAGAGTCCGCACTATACCCTGATTCAGACTGCGTATTTCACGGATGACGGGACGGAATACCCGTATTATCTTTACAGGCATAATGGGTTGTGATTACTTTATGGCTTATCATCGATTCAATCATGAACATGAAAAAGAGGAGTATCCATGAACGAGATTATTCTCCTAAAGCTCGGCGAAGTCGTCCTAAAAGGACTGAATCGCCGCAGCTTTGAACAGAAACTGGTGGGCAATGTCCGCAGACGGCTGCTCGGGTTGGGTGAGTTTCAGGTCAGCTGCATGCAGTCGACCATTTATGTGGAGCCGCTTTCGGAAGATGCGGACATGGATGCGGCCTTTGCAGCCATGCAGGACGTGTTCGGCGTCGTGAAAATCAGCCGGGCGGCAGCATGTGAAAAGAACGCCGACGCGATCGCCGGACTAGCTATTGATTACCTGAAGGACGACATGCTCCGCGCAAAGAGCTTCAAAGTGGAATCCAAACGCAGCGACAAACGCTTCCCGATGACAAGCATTCAGCTCAGCCAGTCAGTCGGAAGCGCCCTTTCGGATGCTTATCCGGACTGCATGGTCGATGTGCATGATCCGGAACTGATCGTAAATGTGGAAGTGCGTGATCTGGCAGCCTATGTGCATGCCGCACCGGTAGACGGGGCGGGGGGAATGCCGGTGGGCTCAAATGGAACGGCGGTTTCGCTGCTTTCAGGCGGAATCGACAGCCCGGTATCCACCTGGATGATCGCAAAACGCGGCGTCCGCCAGATTCCTGTGCACTTCTTCTCCTTCCCGTACACCTCACAGCAGGCGAAGGAAAAAGTCATTGAACTCGGCCGTCTCCTGACGCCTTGGTGCGGAGATATGATTCTGGAAGTGGTGCCCTTCACGCACATTCAGGAGGAAATTCGCGAGAAGTGCCCGGAAGAGTTCTTCACCCTGATCATGCGCCGGTTCATGATGCGCATCGCCGAGGCGATCGCCCTTCAGACAGGGGCAAAAGCAATTGTGACAGGGGAGAATCTCGGCCAGGTTGCCAGCCAGACGATGGAGGCAATGGCCGTGACACAGGCAGTGACGGAGCTTCCCGTGCTGCAGCCGCTGGTCGGCTTGGACAAGGAGGAAATCGTCCGCCTTGCCCGTAAAATCGGAACCTTCGATACTTCCATTCTGCCTTATGAGGACTGCTGCACGGTGTTTACACCGCGGCATCCGAAAACACACCCGAAGTTGCAGGAAGTGGAACAGGCGGAAGCGGCGCTTGACGTGGAGAGTCTCGTTTCGGAAGCGCTGGAAGGCAGGGAAAAAATCCGTCTTTAAGGAACAGCCTTTCGGAAAGATTACCGGTGCGGTATACATGACAGATGAGGAACGTTTTCCATGACTGCAGAACCTGAAAATGGAAAGAAAGCGGGATCCGGTAGCCCTGAGGACTTCCGGTATAACGCCTTTATTTCATACCGCCGCACGCCGCACGACACGCTGGTTGCACGGGAGGTTCAGCACAGTCTGGAACGTTTCCGTTTTCCGGCCGGTATCCGGAAGAAGAGCGGGAAAGACCGGATCGACCGGATTTTCCGCGACCAGGAGGAACTGGAAATCACGGCCGACCTTTCCGGAAGAATCGAATGTGCGCTTGAATCGTCGGAATACCTGATCGTCATCTGCTCACCGGAGTATTCCCAATCACCCTGGTGCCTTCATGAATTGGAGACGTTTCTCAGGCTGCGCGGGCATGATCATGTGCTGTGTGTGCTGTCTGCGGGCGAACCGCCGTCGGTATTCCCGGGTGCGCTGCTGCATCGAGTGCGCGAAGCAACGGCCGAAGACGGCAGAATAGTGACCGTGGATGAGACGGTGGAACCGCTTGCCTGTGACTACCGGGGAAGCTTCCGCCGCGCAAGACGGACTGAACTGCCCCGCCTTGCCGCTGCGATGCTTGGGTGCAGTTACGACGAGCTGGTCATGCGGAAGGAGAAGTACCGCCGCAGAAAGCTTGCAGCGGTTCTGACGGCGGCGGCTGCAGCTGCCGCACTGGCAATTTCCTATCTGATCTGGAGCAATGCACAGATTTCCCGGAATTATCGTCAGGCACAGATCAGCGAATCAAGACTTCTGGCAAGTGAGTCTCTGGAAGCCTTTGAGAAACAGGATCGCCTGACAGCGGTGTCAAATGGGCTGCAGGCCCTGATCGGTGACGACCCCGCACGACCGGTGACCGAGGAGGCGCAGTTTGCTCTGACCAGGGCCACCTATGCCTATGAAACTCCTTCTCAAATGCTGGAAACCTGGCGGGTGGATCTGAACAGCGACATTACGGAGTTCTTTATCAGCCGTGACGGGAGCGCCCTGGTCTGTATGGATCAGACAGGCGAATTCTACAGTTACGATATTCGGGAGCGGAGACTGCTGTCACATTTCCGCGTGACGGAGAATACTGTCCCGTCTGCTCCGATAGAGGGGATCCCTGGTCAGCTTCTCTGTTATGCCGGCGGCGAGGTCGTATGCGCGGATTATGGTTCCGGTGAAATTCTGTGGCGGGAACCGATGAACTACGCTGCGCTGGGGGCGGTAAAGCTTTCCCCGCAGGGTGACCTGATCGCCGTCGCGGATTCCTACGCGGTCTGGGTTTTGACCACAGACCAGGTACCATATGCGGGGCTTCTCCTTCCGGAGAAGGACCAGTATATTACAGACCTTTGCTGGGCTGCAGATGGAAGGCAGATTGCCGTAGAGCTGAAGAAGCTGTGGGAGGATCAGGTCTCGATCGGGGTATTCACGATCGAGACTGGAGCCTTTCAGGCCATGGACTGCAGTTTCGGATCCATTGATTCGTTCTGCTTCGATCAGGACGGCTGCCTCTATGTGCTGGGAGACAACAGAGTCGGAGAATCCGACAGCCATGACGGGACAACCGTGCTGATTCCGATCTCGTTTGAACTGCGCGCCTACCATAATGAGGAACTCCTTTGGTCGCAGCTGCTCGGGGCCCGGACCCTGGCAGACAGCCCCGTGCTTGAGGTGATGGAGGAATCGGAGAAGCGGATCTTCCTTGCGCTTGGGAACGGCGTTTATATCTTTAACAGTCAGGGTAATCCGATCGGCTATCTGGAACTGCGCGAGGATGTAGTAAAGCTGATGGATATCCGACAGGGGACCTTTGACTTCATTACAGATCAAGGAGAGCAGGGAACCGGCTGGGCGGAGTCCGGAATCAGTCAGGCGAAAAAGACTTTTCCGGATGGGATCCGCCGTGTGGATGCGGTTCCGAACCGTCATGACGGGGAAGAATGCTTTGCGGTCTTTTCTTCCGGAAACCTGTGCATCTATGAAAGCGTCAGTGATGAGAACATTCAGCTGTTCCCGGATGATGGCTTCGCCCTGCGGCCGGAGGGCCTTCTGCGCAGCGGGGAACACGCCGTACTGCTGTCTGACAGGACCCTGCTGTTCTACGATTTAACTGCCGGTGAGCAAATCGGGCGTGCAGATCTGCCTGCGGAAGA